>WNFA01000479.1_pt1 | contig 105823 bp, 103 predicted proteins | sample 5400481 | NCBI WGS metagenome assembly WNFA01 (sample SAMN13153340, study PRJNA577476) | soil metagenome | isolation source: 120 cm saprolite under Douglas fir tree site 2 hole 1 replicate 2 | place: USA:California | collected 2015-04-18 | reverse complement strand
GCGGCCCCACCTTGCGAACGATGAGCTTGAGCACGGGGGCGCGCGCCGACTTCGAGAGCCAGTGCGGCTCGCCCGGCTTGTCCAGTTCTATATCCAAGGTCATGTCCGCGCGCCGTGCCGCGCCCGCACGGGACGTGCTCCCTTACCGGCCGGGACGTGGCCTCGGAACTCCACCGTGAAGACTCCCTCGAACAACACCGGGGTCTCGGAGGGGCCATGTCGGGGCCCCCCATGTTAATAACTCCGCGGCATGCCGAGCACGTGCTCGCCGACGTAGGCGAGCACCAGGTTGTTGTTGACCGGCGCCGTCTTGTAGAGCCGGCACTCGCGGAACTTGCGCTCGACGTCGTACTCCTCGGCGTAGCCGTAGCCGCCGTGACAGTCGATGCACGCGTTGCCGGCCTCCCACGCTGCCTCGGCGCCGAGGTACTTCGCCATGTTGGCCTCGCCCCCGCACGGCTGGCCCGCGTCGAAGAGCGCCGCCGCCTTGTCACGCATGAGCTGCGCCGCGTCGGTCGAGATGTGCGCGCGCGCGATGGCGAACTGCACGCCCTGGTTGGCGCCGATGGGCCGGCCGAAGATGACGCGCTGGTTCGAGTACGCCACCGCCTTGTCGATGAACCAGCGCGCGTCGCCGAGCGAATCCGAGGCGACGAGGATGCGCTCGGCGTTCATCCCGTCCAGGATGTAGTGGAAGCCCCTGCCCTCTTCGCCGATCAGGCTCCCGACCGGGATCTCGACGTTGTCGAAGAACAGAGCGTTCGTCGAGTGGTTCATCATCATGCGGAGCGGGCGCACCTCGAACCCCTTGAGGTCGCGGATGTCGATCAGGAAGACGGACAAGCCGTCGGTCTTCCGCTTCACCCGGTCTACTGGCGTCGTGCGCGCGAGGAGGAGCATCAGGTCGGACTGGAGCACGCGCGAGATGAAGATCTTCTGGCCGTTGACGACGTAGCGGTCGCCCGTGCGGATCGCCGTCGTCTGGAGCTTCGTGGTGTCCGAGCCCGAGTTCGGCTCGGTCACGCCGAAGGCCTGGAGCCGGAGCACGCCCGTCGCGATCTTCGGTAGATACTCCCGCTTCTGCGCCTCGGAGCCGTGCCGGAGGACGGTGCCCATGATGTACATCTGGGCGTGGCAGGCCCCGGCGTTGCCGCCGGAGAAGTTGATCGATTCTAGGATAAGGCCGCCCTCGCGGATGCCGAGTCCCGCGCCGCCGTACTCCTGTGGGATCAGCGCGGCGAGATAACCCGCCTCGGTGAGCTCGGTGACGAACTTCTCCGGGTACTCGCGCCTGGCGTCGAGGTCGCGCCAGTATTCGCCGGGATACCGCTTGCAGATCTCCAGCACGCCCGCGCGGAGCGCGCGCTGCTCTTCGCTGAGGGCGAGATCGATCGACGCCATCGTCACTTCCCCTTGAACTCGGGTTTCCGCTTCTCGTGGAAGGCGCGGACGCCCTCCAGCCGGTCCTCGGTCACGACGGTCGCATTATAGGCCTCGATCGCGAGGATCATGGCGGTGTCGAGGTCTGTCTCGGCGCCGTAGGCGATGGCTTTCTTCGCCTGGCGCACGGCGATGGGACCGTTCTTCGAGATCGTGGTCGCGATCTGGGTCGCCGTTGCGCGCGCCTGGCCGGCCGGCACGAGGTGGTTGACGAGGCCCACCGCCTTCGCCTCGTCGGCCCGCATCCGGCGCCCCGTGAAGATCAGCTCCTTGGCGAGCGGGGCGCCGACGATCCGCGGCAGGAGCTGGGTGCCGCCGATGCCCGGGAAAATGCCGAGCGTCGTCTCGGGCACGCCGAAGACCGCTGTCTCGCTCGCGACGATGAAGTCCGACAGGATGGCGAGCTCGCACCCGCCGGCGAGGGCAAACCCCTCGACCGCCGCGATCACCGGCACCGGACACCGGAGCACGCGGAACGCCGCCTGCTCGAAGATCACGTGCTGCGCGCGCCACGCCTCGTCGGTCATCCCGTTGCGCTCCTTGAGGTCGCCGCCCGCGCAGAAGGCCCGATCGCCAGCGCCGGTGAACACGACCGCGCGCACGTCCGGGTCGCGCTGGAAGCCGTCGAAACAGGCGAGCAGGTCCTCGCCCATCGCGGTGTTCATCGCGTTCATTTGCTCGGCGCGGTTCAGCGTCACCGTGACGACCCGTGCGTCGTCCGAGCGCGTCACCAGGAGGTGGCGATAGGTCACTGGATGACGCCGTTTCCCCGGAGACTGCGAACGTCGTCGAGCGTATAGCCGAGCCAGGTGAGGACGTCGCTGCTGTGCTCGCCGAGGAGCGGCGGGACGCGCCGGACGGCCGGCCGGACACCGTCCCAGGTCAGCGGCAGGCCGATGCTCCGGTAGTCGGGCAGGCGCGGGTGGCTTGCGCCGACGAGCACGCCGCTGTCGCGCGTCTGCGGTTCTTCCAGCATCTGGTCCACGGTCAGGATCGGCGCCGCCGGCACCCCGCTCGCGCGGAGGGTCTCGACGAGCTCCGCCGCCTTTCGCTCGCGCGTGCGCTTGGAGAGCGTCTCGACGAGGGCGGCGCGGTTGCTCACGCGGGAGGGGTTGTCCTTGAACCGCTCGTCGGCGGCGAGCTCGGGACAGCCGAGCGCCGCCGCCAGGCGGGCGAACAGCGCGTCGGAAGCGGCGCCGACCATCGCGAACCCGTCAGCGGTCGGGAAGGCCTGGTACGGCGCGATCATCGCGGTGCCCGAGCCCTGCGGCTGAGGGACCGCGCCCGAGGCGAGGTAGCCCATGGCGTGATACGACATCCACATCAGCGCCGTCTCGAAGAGCGCCGTCGTGACCTCGACAGCGCGCCCGGTTGCGTCACGCTGGCGGAGCGCCGCGACGACGCCGAGAGCGGCCCACATCCCCGTGCCCATGTCGACGATCGACGTTCCCACCCGCGCGGGCTCCTGTCCCGGGTGGCCATTCACCGACATCAAGCCGCTGTAAGCCTGCATCAGCGGATCGTATCCGGGCAGGTGGCGGAGCGGTCCTCGCGCGCCGAAGGCGGTGATCGAACAGTAGATGATTCTCGAATTGAGGCGAGCCGCGCCCGCGAAGTCGAGTCCGAGCTCTTCGATGACCCCCGGGCGCAGGCTCTGGACGAACACGTCGGCGCGTCTGACCAGCCGCTGCAGAATCTCGAGCCCGCCCGGGGACTTGAGGTCGAGAGCGAGGCTCTTCTTATTGCGGTTCAGCGCCATGAACGTCGCGCTCTCCTGGCCCCAATAGGGCGGCGCCCACGCCCTGGCATCGTCGCCACGCCCCGGACGCTCGATCTTGATGACCTCGGCTCCCATATCCCCGAGGATCTGCGTGCAGAATGGGCCCGCGACATTCTGTGTCAGGTCGGCAACGATGACGCCTTCGAGCGGGTGCGCCACGCCAGGAGTCTATCACCGGGGACCCATGGAGCACCGGGCCGCTCCGGGCTCGGGGAGGTCCCCTCCCGGACTGTTTGACACGTTCCGGGGCGGCCCGCGTTAGAATCAATTTCATCTCATGGCGCTGAATGCCGACGAACTGAGCAAGAGTTTCGTAGCACTAAGTGAACGGTTCTCGGGTCTGGCAGAGACGCTCGCCCAGACGGCGGGACACCTCCAGGGGTCCGGCACCCTGCCGGCCGAATCGCTGCTCGATGAAATCGCCAAGGTCCGTACGGACTTCGTGGACGTTCGCCAGCGGGTGCTGGAGGCTGCGCGATCACTCGCGATCAACGCCCCGGGGATGTCGGAGATCGACAGCCTCAAGGCGCTCGGCCCCGTGCTCGAGACAGTGGTGCAGGCGCTCGCCGTTCAGGAGAAGCGGGCGGCCCTGGCCGAAGCGCGCACCCAGGTGATGGCGGTGCTCGACCGCGTCTTGACCGTCTCCCACGTCGACGGACCGAACTTCGGCGCGCTCGTCCAGTGCCAGGCGAAGGCGCGGGAGATCCGCCAGGCCGCGCTTGACCCCAAGGCATTCGACGGCGAGAACGCCCCAGCGTTCCTCGAAAGCACGCCCTCGTTCGCCGCCCTGCTCTCGATGATCGAAGGGCGCGAGGCGCTCGACGACGACAAGTTCGCCGCCCTCGAGGACACCGTGACGCAGTCCTTCGGCAAGACGCTTGCGGTCGCGGCGACGCGCGGCAAGCTCGTGGTCGGCGCCGCCCCGCCCGCACCGGTCGCCGTACGGCCGGCCCAGCTTGCTCCGAAGACGCCGGAGCCGGCGGCTCGGTCCGCGGCGGCCCCGCCGTCGCCCGCTCCGGCGCCGGAGCCTGTGGCCGCCAGCGCTCCCACGGCGAGGGCCGAAGCGGAGCAGCGGGAAGCCGCCCAGGCGGTCGAGCACGCGTCGCAGGACGAAGCGGCGCAGTGGTGGGTCTCGGCCTGGGCCCGCTGGACGAGCTGGAAGGGCACGCTCTCCTTTGCGGACGCGGTCAAAGAGGAGCTGGGAAAGTACAACTACATCCTCAGCGTCCCGATCCAGAAGAGCACGGGCTACGAGGAAGGACTCCTCGCGTACGGCTATTCGATCCTCCTCGAGCATATCGAGCACCGCTACGCCGGGTTCGTCAACAAGGCGCTCAACAGCCTCAAGACGTTCCAGCCCGGCGTCGACGGCCAGTCGAAGTCCGTGGGCGCGCACCTCTACAACGTTCTCGTGAGCGAGGGGCGGCTGGCCGAGGAGTACCCCGAGTTCGTCAAGAGCGTTCTGCTCGCCGCCGTGCCGGAGCCTGGCCTCTGGACCCATGCCCGGATTCTCGAGTCGACCACCGAGACCCGGATCTTCACGCACCCGAGCAACCGGATCGGCGATCCCGAGCACAATTCGCAGCGGCTCACGCAGGAGCGCCAGCGGTTCGCCGACCACCGGTTCCCGATCGTGGTGGCACCGATCACGGCACGATTCTTTGCGATCGCCGCCGACCTTCGGGAGCCGCGATCGATCGACGTGAAGCTCCTGGACGGCCGCAACGACTCCGATCACGCGTGGCTCTTGACCATGCCGCCGGTCGGAAGAGCCGACCTCAAGTCAGAGATGTTGCGGCTCTTTCCGGAGGGAACGTCGGTGCCGGGGCTGGGGAGGGACTACGCGACCCTGTGGGTGGCGGTGTTCAATCCCGATCCGCACACGGAGAAGAAGTACGATCTGACGCTGAGCCTCAAGCAGTCGGCCAAGCAGGCGGCCGGTACCTTCCGCTCGGCCAGAACCGCGTAAGCCTCAGGGCTTCGCGGGATCGGATGCCTTCGGCTGCTCCGCCGGCCTCGGGGGCTCGGGCGGTTTCACGTGATCGGCTAGCTTCGGCGGCTCGCTGGGCATCCCTCGCTCGAATGGGCTCCTGCGCGGCGTAATTCCGAGCTTCGCGGCAATCTGGGCCATCGCCTGTGCGATCTCGTCCTTCTCGAGCCGGAGCAAATGGTTTTCCCGCTTGAGGTCCTCGACCTCTTTGTGGAGCTTTTCCGCTTCGTTCTGCGCCGCGGTGGCCCGCTCGCCCGCCTGATGGTCGCCCACCATCAGCTCCGGCAGGAGACCGAAGATCTGGCGTGCCTCTTCGATCCACTTCGCGACTCGCTCTCGCGCTTCAGCAGCGGATGTTGGGTCCATGACCCTCCTCGTCTGCTCCGGGGCGCGTTCCGTCTCCGCCGTCGTGGCCGGCGGGGTGACGGTCGCCTGCCGGCGGGTGGGTTACAACACGTAGAGTATCAGCCTAGCATCTGCGTTCGGAAATTCGCAAACCGAGCCCGGTGGGTCTTAGGGGGTGGTGGGTGCGTCGAGCAGCGCCTCGATGAACTGGCGTCCGGCTGGGCTGTCCCACGGTCGGGGGCCGGCGGCCCGACCAACCAGCCGCCCCTGCCGATCGACGATGTACACCGTTGGCGGGCCCCAGACGCCGTACACTTTTCCCGTCACATCGCCGCTCTCGTCGAGCAGCACCGGCGCCGTGTAGCCACGCTCCTTGACGGTCCGCCTGACGCGCTCCGGGTCCTCCTGGAAATCGATGAGGAGGACTTCCAGTCCCTTGCTTCTCAGTTCTCGGTAGAGCTTCTGGACGGGAGGCAACTCCTCCCGACAGGTCGGTCACCACGTGGCCCAGAAGAAGAGCATCACGACCTTGCCTCGAAGCTCGGCGAGCGTGACCGTCTTGCCGGCGAGATCCGGCAGCGCGAACGCGGGGGCTGCCTTCGGCGGCGTGTACGGCTGCACCTGAACACTCGCGAAGTCGGGCGGGGCAGCCGCCCGCGGAGCTAGCACGGCGGTGGCGACGAGCGCCCCGGTCAAGCTCGCAACCCTGACCCACTGTCTCATGCGTCGCAGCGTACTCCGGAACGCAAATGGCAGCTATCTCTTTTGCCGGAGCGCCTGCATTACGCGCTCCGGCGTGATCGGCTGGTCGGTCAGCATCACGCCGAGCGGGGCCAGCGCGTCGTTGACCGCGTTGAGGATCGCGGCGGGCGCCCCCGTCGCGCCCGCTTCGCCAGCGCCCTTGAAGCCGCCCGCGATCCCCGGCGCAGGGGTCTCGAGGTGGTGCGTCTCGATCGGCGGAACGTCGGCGAAGGTCGGCAGGGCGTAGTCCATCAAGGTGGCCGAGAGGAGTTGTCCGGCGTCGTCGTAGACGCAGTGCTCGCTGAGCGCTCCACCGAGTCCCTGAGCGATCCCGCCGGCGATCTGGCCCTCCACGAGCGCGGGATTGACGATCCGCCCGCAGTCATCGACGGCGACGTAGCGCAGCACGCGCACCTTGCCCGTCTCGACGTCGACCTCGGCGACGGCCAGGTGCGCGCCGTTGGTGAAGGTCCACGCCGCCGGATTCGTGTAATGCACGGTCGCCTCGAGGCTCGGCTCGACGCCGCGGAGCTCGTTCGACCGGAAGTGCACTGTGCGCGCCAGGTCTCCGAAGCTCAGACCCCGCCCGGGACTCCCGCGGACCACCGCGCACCCGTGGGCGAGCTCGATGTCGGCGGCGTGCGCCTCCAGGAGCGTCGCGGCGATCGTCCGGATTCTCTCGCCGAGCGCGCGCGCCGCAAGCAGGGTCGCGCTGCCGCCGATCGGCATGCCGCGACTCGCCCACGTGCCGCCGCCGTACGGCACCACGGCCGTGTCGCCGGAGATCACGGCGACGTGGTCGAGCGGCACGTCGAGCTCGTCGGCGATGATCTGCGCGAGCGCCGTGTGGGTGCCCTGCCCCTGGTTGGTGACGCCGACCAGCGCCGTCACGGCGCCGCCCGGCTCCAGCCGCACCGTCGTTCCCTCCTGGCCCGAGATCGGCGCGCCGCCGACACCGTAGAACTGCGCGCCCGGGCCCGTCAGCTCGACGAAGCACGCGAGGCCGATTCCGAGGTGCCGCCCATCCCCGCGCGCCGCCGCCTGCTCTCGGCGCAGTCGGTCGTACGCCGCGACCTCCAGGAGCCGCGCCAGCGCGGCGTGGTAGCTGCCGCTGTCGTAGACGTTGCCGGTGGCCGAAGTGTACGGGAGCTCCTCGGGACGCACCAGGTTGCGGCGGCGCATTTCGGCCGGGTCGAGGCCGAGGTCGCGCGCGATCAGCTCGACCATGCTCTCGGTCACGGCGGTGGCGATCGGATGTCCCACGGCTCTGTACTGCGAGGTGACGACCTTGTTCTGCGTCACGACGCGCAGAGCCGCGTCATAGTGCCGCACGCGGTAGGGGCCCGGGAGGAGGCGTAGCACCTGACCGCCTTCGACGACGCTCGAGCGGGGGTAGGCGGAGTACGGTCCCACCGCCGCCGTGATCGACGCCCGCATCGCCGTCAGCACCCCGTCGGGATCCGCCGCGACCTCGACGCGGATCGTCTGCTCGCGCGCGTGAATGTCGGACAGAAACGACTCGCGCCGGCCGGCGATGAACTTGACGGGGCGGCCGAGCGTCAGGGCCATCGCGCAGGCGGCCATATCGTCCTGGTACACGTGGATCTTGATGCCGAAACTGCCGCCGACGTCGGGAGCGATGACGCGCACGCGCTGCTCGGGGAGGCCGAACAAGTCCGCGAGCACCGCCTGCATCATGTGGGGGACCTGAGTCGAGATCCAGAGCGTGAGCGCGCGGGTGGCGGGCTCGTAGTCGGCGACGAGGCCCCGCGGCTCGAGTGGTACGCCTGTGTGTCGGCCCGTCGTGAACGTGCGTTCCCACGTACGATAGGCGCCGGCGAACGCGGCGTCGGCGTCGCCGGCGGAAAGGCGCGTCTCGTAGAGCAGGTTGTCCCCGAGCTCGGGGTGAATCAGGGGCGCGCCACCGGCGAGCGCCGCGCCGGGCGTGAGCACCGCGGGCAGAGGCTCGTACTCCACCTCGACGAGCGCGGCGGCGTCGTCGGCGGCCGCCCGGCTTTCGGCGGCGATCACGACGATCGGCTCGCCGACGTAGCGAACGCGCTCGACGGCCAGCGGCAGCATGGCGCCGGTCTTCATGCCCTTGTAGTGGAGGAGGACGCCGCGGTACGGCTTGCAGAGCCTGGCGGCAGCGGCGCCCGTGAGCACGCCGACGACGCCGGGCGCGCGCCGCGCGGCGTCGAGACCGACGCGGGTGACGCGAGCGTGGGCGTGGGTGCTGCGCACGAAGGCGACATGGGCCATGCGGGGCAGCGTCAGGTCGTCCACGTAGCGGCCGCGCCCGGTGAGCAGACGCGGATCGTCGCCGCATTTGACGCGCGCTCCGATGTGACCCGCTGGCGCCGGCACGGCGGGAATCTATCACGATTATTGACACCCGCCGACCGGCCTCCTATCATCGGCGCCACCCGAGAACGCTGTCCACACACGGTGGACCGACGGAGGTGGCCATGCATCGACGCGAGTTCCTGACGACCGCAACAGCCGGCGCGACGCTCGTGGCTTTTCCCGCTGTGCTGCGCGCCCAAAGCAAGGAGCCGATTCGTATCGGCTTCCCGCTGCCGCTGACGGGCACGTTCGCCGCCATCGCGGCAGACTTGCAGAAGGGCGCCCAGCTCGCCATGGAAGAGCTCAACGCCAAGGGCGGCGCGATGGGCCGCAAGATCGAGGTCCTGTTCCGCGACGACGAGCTCAAGCCGGCCGTCGGTGCCCAGCGCACCAAGGAGCTGATCGAGAACCAGAAGGTGGACTTCGTCGTCGGCGGTCTGGCCGCCCACGTGCAGATGGCCATCAACGAGCAGACCAAGGCGGCGAGGAAGCTCTACATCTCGGTGAGCCAGTCCGACGAGATCAGCGCCAAGCCCGACACCAGCCCCCTGACCTTCCACGAGGCGCTGAACCCGACGATCACCAGCCGTGCCATGGCCACCTACGGCATGCAGAACCTGGGCAAGAAATGGTGGGTCGTCTACGCCGACTACGCCTGGGGCAAGCAAAACAACGCCGTGTTCACGGCGGCCATCACCAAGCTCGGTGGGACCATTCTCGGGAGCACGCCCTATCCCCTCGGCAAGCCCGAGTTCTCGGCGCACCTGCCGAAGATCCAGGCGGCCAAGCCCGATGTGATTTACGCTGTGACCCCGGGCGCCGACAACGTCCCCTTCCTGAAGCAGGCGATCAGCTTCGGTCTGAAGAAGGATGCGAAGATCGCCCAGCCGCTGCACTTCCTCTACTACACGAAGGAAGGCGGCGCCGAAGTCTTCCAGGATATCTACGGCGCGACCCACTTCTGCCACGAGCTGGCCGAGACCTTGCCTCAAGCCAAGCGCTACGTCGAAGCCTTCACGAAGCAGTTCAAGACGCCCCCGGACGCGTACTCCGGGTACGGCTACAACGGCATCATGGAAGTGGCCCGGGGCGTCGAGCTGGCGAAGTCCACCGAGTCCGACGCGGTGGCCAACGCGCTCCGCAAGAACCGCGAGTACGACCACTATAAGGGCAAGCAGTGGTGGCGGGCTTGCGACAACAAGTCCTTCCAGGACCTCTGGATCCTCAAGGCCCGCTCGCCGCAGCAGGTGAAGGGCGAGTGGGGGCTCTTCGACGTCATCGGCAAGGTGGCGGCCAACGAGGAGCTGGACCGGACGTGCGCCGAGAAGGGGTTCGCATAGCGGCGTGCCTGACGTCTCGCTGACCGCACTCACCGCTCAGGTCTTCACGGGGCTCGTCCTGGGCGGGATTCTGGTGCTGCTCGCCATCGGCCTGAGCCTGATCTTCGGGCTGATGACGGTGGTGAATTTCGCTCACGGGTCCTTCTACATGCTCGGGGCCTACGTCGCCTTCTCCGTCCTGGGTCTGACGAAGAGCTTCTGGGCGACGTTGGTCCTGGCGCCGCTGGTGGTGGGCTCGCTCGGCTTCCTGGTCGAGCGGTTCCTGATCCGGCGGCTCTACGGACGCAGTCCGGACGACCCCCTGCTGCTGACGTTCGGGCTGTCGCTGGCCATGGTGGAGGGCGTCAAGCTCTTGTGGGGAAAGATCGGCCTCACCGTCGACCCGCCGAAGCAGCTGGCGGCCGCCGTCGATCTTGGCTTCATGACCTTTCCGATCTACCGGCTGTTCGTCATCGCGGTGACCGCGGCGGTCCTGGTGGCACTCTGGGTGTTCCTCGCGAAGACCAACGTCGGGCTCATCATTCGGGCGGGCTCGCGCGACGCCCTGATGGTCCGTGCCCTTGGCCTGAACCTCAACCGTGTCTGGCTGCTGGTCTTCGGGATCGGGATCGGCATGGCGGGTCTGGCCGGCGTTCTCGCGGGCCCGATGCGCGGGGTCTACGCCGAGATGGGCGTGGAGATCATCATCGACTGCTTCGTGGTGGTCGTGGTCGGGGGCATGGGCAGCCTGGCCGGGGCCATCGTGGCCGGTCTGCTCATCGGCGAGATCGTCAGCCTCACGACATTCTTCGCCCCCAGGCTCGCCGAGATCGTCGTCTTCGTCGTGATGGCGGTCGTGCTCCTCGTCAGGCCGAGCGGGCTGTTCGGCGAGGCGGGTCTGGCGGAGTGATGCGAGAGGCGCTTCGCCGGCTGCCGGCCTGGGTGACGGCGCACCCCATCGCCTCCTTCATCTTGTTCTTCGCCATCTTTCCGTTTCTCGTCCCCTACCAGTCGCTCGCGACGCAGGTATTGATCTTCGGCCTCTTCGCCCTCGGCTTCAACCTCCTCTATGGCTACACCGGGCTCCTCTCGTTCGGTCACGCCGCCTACTATGGGCTCGGCGCGTACGGAACCGGCATCGCCCTGGCCAAGCTCAAGCTGACGTCGCTGTGGGTCGCCCTCGGCCTCGGCTTCGGGGCGGCGATGGTGGGAGGCGCCCTGGTGGGGTTCTTCTGCCTGCGCCGGCGCGGTATCTATTTCGCGATGCTCACACTCGCCTTCGCACAGATGCTCTACTTCATCGCCTTTCACGCCGCCGACCTGACGGGCGGCGACGACGGGCTGCGCGGCATCCCGCTGCAGCCGCTCACGCTGCCTGGCGTGTCCTTGTCGCTCCGCCACCCGCTGGCCTTCTACTTCTTCGCCTACGCGCTGGTTGTGCTGGCGGTCGCGGCCCTCAAGCGCATCCTGGACTCGCCGTTCGGCACCGTGCTGCAGGCGATCCGCGAGAACAGCGATCGTGCCGTCGCGTGCGGCTACGACATCAACCGGATCAAGTTGCTGTCGTTCGTCTTCTCCGCTTCGTTCGCCGGGCTCGCCGGCGCGCTCGACGCGCTCCGCCTCACCGTCGTGCCCGTCGAGTCGCTCTACTACACCACCTCCGCGCAGGTCGTCATCATGACGCTGCTCGGAGGCGCGGGGACGTTCTTCGGTCCCTTCGTAGGCGCAGCGACCTTTCTGGTGCTGGCCGATCGCCTCAGCCTGTTCATCGAGTTCTGGCCGCTCGTGATCGGCGTCATCTTCATGGCATTCGTCCTGTTTCTTCCCCGTGGGATCTGGGGCACACTGACGTCGCGGAGAGCGCCGTGAGCCGGATCCAGCGGAGCGTCGTCGAGCGCGCGGAGCGGGTGACTCGAGAAACGATCGCTCGGCGGGCGAGCGAGTACGACGGCGCCGGCGCCAATCCGGTCGAGAGCTGGCGCGATCTCTGGCGCGAGGGCCTGCTGGCGGGCACCATCCCGACCGGCTACGGGGGCCTCGGGCTCGACATGGCGACATACGTCGCGGTGATTCGCGCGGTGGCCCGTGGCTGCGCCAACACGGGCATGACCGTTCACATGCACTCCACGGTCATGCGGTTCATCGACGCGCTCGGAACCGCCGCGCAGAAGCGACGGTACTTCGACGAGGTGGTGCGGCACGGCAAGCTCTTCGGGAGCTGGGGCAGCGAGCCCGCCGTGAGCCTCTCGCGCACCCTGCTGATGGAGACGGTGATCCGCCAGGACGGCGCCGGCTACGTGATCGATGGCGTCAAGCACTTCTGCACCATGGCCCTCGGCGCCGCGCATTACATGGTCTGGTGCGCGCTCGACGGGGGCAGCGACATGGCGAAGTCATTGCAGCTGGTGCTGGTGCCCGCCGAGACGTCCGGCATCACCACCGACGGTAAGTGGGACACGCTCGGCATGCGCGCGACCTTCAGCCCGTCGGTCACCTTCACCGGTGTGCGTGTTCCGGGCGACGGAATGCTCGGCGATCCCGGCGCTTCCCTCCGGGGCGGCATCATCGAGAGCTTCGCGCTCGGTTACGCGGCGATCTATCTCGGCATCGCCGAGTCTGCGCTGACCTTCGCGATGGACTACGCCAGGAAGCGCGTCGTGAGACCGGAGAACGTCGCCGTCGCGATGGATCCGACCGTCCAGCGCCACGTCGGCGAGCTGGCCGCCCACCTCGACGCGGCCGGACTGGTCCTGGCCGATTCCGCTGCGCGCTGGGACGACGCCGACCTGGCCGAGCGTGGGCCGCTCGCCAACCGGGCCAAGTACCTGGCGACGGAGATCGGACTGCACGTCACGTCCAAGGTTATCCAGGTCGTGGGTGGCCGCGGCGCGTACAAGGACTATCCCGCCGAACGCGCGTTCCGTGACCTCCGCACCTGCACGCTGATGCCGCCCACGGTCGATCGAATGCTCGAGGCGATCGGTAAGAGCGTCCTTGGGCTCGATGCGGCGATGTTCAACGTCGCCGGGACCCATCCCGACTCCGGGCGCTGATCGGCTCCTCGCCGAATAGTTCCTGGGGGTCGTGGGTCTAATCGGGCCAGAGGGAAGGCCAGCGGTTAGAGGCCCCCCAGGGAGGCACTGACAATGAAAACGCTTGTCGCCGTTGCGATGTTGCTGGCGATGCTCGTCCCCGGCGTAGCCTTCGCAGGGGCATCCACCGACGCCGCGTTAGGGCTTGGCGCCTTCGCGGTCTTCAACCAGATCATCTCTGGTACCGGCATCTTCGGCGCCTTCCATCCAGCGCCCGGGCCGGTCGTCGTCGCGCCGCCTGTGCAGGAGCGGGTGGTCGTGCGCGAGTACCATCCCGTCTACGTCCAGCCCCCGGTCTACTACGCGCATCCGCCGGTGCACTACTACGCGCCCCCGCGACGGGTTGTCGTGATCACGGAGCGGGGCTGGTCTCCGCCAGGCCACGCCAAGAGGGGCCACTACGGCCACAGCGGGTACGGGCGGTAGGACTCACTACATGGGGGCCTTGACGGGCCCCCATGTAGTCAAATCTCGAGGAAGCGCTGCTTGATCGTCGGGTCCCGGCGAAGCGCGTCGGGCGTGCCTTCGAACTGGATCCGACCCTGATCCATGACGTAGAGGCGGTGCGAGAGCGTCATCGCGACTTCGAGAGTCTGCTCCACGAGCAGGATGGTGGTGCCCCGGCGGTTGATGGCGGCGAGGATCTCGGTGAGGCCCTGAACCAGGAGAGGTGCCAGCCCCTCGGTCGGCTCGTCGACCAGCATGACGGACGGGCGGCTCACCAGCCCGCGGGCGATGGCCAGCATCTGCTGCTCACCGCCCGAGAGGAACCGGCCGCGGTGCTCGATGCGCTCGCGCAGCCGAGGGAAGTAACCGAAGACCTCGTCCAGGGCGTCGGCGCCGCCGTTCCCCGCCGAAGCGCCGAGCATCCCGAGCCGCAGGTTCTCCAGCACCGTGAGATTCGGCAGCACCCGCCGCTCCTCCGGAATCCACGCGATGCCGCGTCGGGCGATCTCGTGGGTCTCGAGCGCCGTGACGTCCTCGCCGCGCAAGCGCACGTGACCCCGCCGGGGCCGCGCGATGCCCATGATCGAGCGGAGCGTCGTCGTCTTGCCCGCGCCGTTACGCCCGATGAGCGTGACCACCTCGCCCTCACCGACCGTCAGCGACACGCCCTGGAGGATGTGGGCCTCGCCGTAGTAGGTGTGGATGTCCTCGACGGCGAGCAGGTTCACCGGCTCGCTCCCAGGTAGGTCTGCTGCACCCGCTCGTTGCCGCGGATCTCCTCCGGCGTGCCCTCCGCGAGCACCTGGCCCTGATGGAGCACCGTGATGCGGTCGGAGATCCGCATCACCACTTTCATCTTGTGCTCGACCAGCACCACCGTGCGCCCGGCGGCCAACTCGCGGATCAGTCCCATCGTGGCGTCGGTTTCTTCGGGGCTCATGCCTGCGGTGGGCTCGTCGAGGAGCAGCAAGGTGGGATCGGACGCGAGTGCGATGGCGAGCTCGAGGTGGCGTTTCTCGCCGTGCGAGAGGTGCGCGGCCGGCATGTCGAGCTTCCCGCCGAGCCCGATCGATTTCAGGATCGCGATGGCCCGGTCGCGTACATCGGTGAGCCGATCGGCGCGCGACCAGAAGTTGAAGGACCGCACGTGGCCCTGCACGGCGACCCGCACGTTCTCGAGCACGCTGAGGTGCGGAAACACGTTCGTGATCTGGTACGACTTCGCGATGCCGAGCCGCGCCGCGGCGTACTGGGGTATCCCGGTGATGTCAGCGCCGTTGAACCAAATGCGGCCCGAGGTCGGCGCCGTCTCGCCGGCGATCAGACGGAAGAACGTGGTCTTGCCGGCGCCGTTGGGGCCGATGATCGAACGCAGCTCACCCCGCCGGACACTGACATCGACGCCGGACACCGCGAGCAGGCTCCCGTACGCGCGCGTGAGGCGCTCGGTGCGCAGCAAGACGGCGTCGGGCATAGCGGGAGAGTGCACGGGGGGCTTCACCGTGTCAAGGCACCGGGCGTGTGCTAAGGTGCCGCGCGGTCGGCTCGAGCCGCGGGGAGGACGACATGGCCCGTCACGTGGTGCCCACGCGCTGGAAAAGCGGGATGATCGAGATCGGATCCAAGGTCTTCGCGTACGTCCAGGCGTCTGGGATCGACCCGACGGGCGACACCGGTGTCGCCAACTCCGGGCTCATCGTCGGCACCGACGCGGCGGTGGCCGTGGACGCGCTGATGGTCCCCTCGATGACGAAGAAGCTCGTGGCGGCCATCAAGAAAGCGACACGCAAGCCGATCGCCCAGCTCATCAACACCCACCACCACCTCGACCACACCGGGGGCAACCGCTTCTTCCAGGGCGCGACGATCGTGGCCAGCGAGAAGTGTCGTGAGGCGCTGGCCCCCGGCTTTCCACCGGTGCCGTTGCTGCAGCGCTTCATGCCACGGTTCGCCGCGGAGTTTCCCAAGCTCGAGGTGGTCCTGCCGACGGTGACGTTCCAGGACCGCATGGTCCTCCACGACGGCGACCGTGAGATCCAGCTCTGGCACCCGGGCTTCGCCGCGCACACGATAGGACCTGAAGCACATGCGCGCCTACCTGGCCATGGTGCGGCACGAAGCGAAGCAGCGGTTCGACGCCGGAATGCCGGCGGAGGCGGCGGCGGGCGACATCAAGCTCGGCGTCTACGCGTCCTGGAGCGACGCCGAGCGCATCCTGCCGAACGTCCTGCGCTGCTATCAGGAGTTCCGCAACGAGCTGGACCAGCCCATGGACCTGCCGCGCATGCTCGCGGGGATGGAGCGACTCCGCGGCGCCCGCGCCGACCACACGTGTCTGTGAAGCGCCATCCGTCGGCCGGCGATCACTCTGCGGTCGTCACCGCGGTGGCAGCACGATCACGGCGGGGTTCGTCGAGGCGATCTCCCACCTGATCCAGGGAGAAGTAGAGGACGGTATTGCCCTGGACCCGGCTGCCGCCGCCGACGGGCACGTCCATCCCCACCCCGGTTCCCACGCCGACACCGCCGGTTCGACCCACGCTTCCTCCTCCCATGCCGATCCCAAAACCGATGCTGCTGCCGCCGCCTGGTGGCGGATGCTCGATGGTCTGCGGCCGGACGGCGGCGCCGTCCGCCTTGACGATCTGGACGTCCTCGAGCCGGTAGCCTCCGGTGTCGATCTCCACCCGGAGCCGATCGGCCAGGAGGGTATAGTCGGCGGAGATCGAGGTGCCCGGCGGCGACTCGGGCTTGTACGGGAAGGTGGCGGCCGAGCATGCGCTCAGGCTCACCGCCAGTGCGAGCAACGCGCGCGCTCCGTACATCGTGTTGCTCCTTCCTCTCCGGAGTTGGATCAGCTGCGGCCAGACAGCTCGCGGCGCACGAGGGCGGCGCCGGAGGCGAGGGCGGTGAGCTTCTGGTTGCACATGTAGCGCGGAGACCAGCCGAAGCCGCAGTCGGGATTCACGGTCAGCTTCTCGGCCGAGCACACCTGGAGCACCCGCCGGATCCTCGCCGCCACGTCCTCCGGTGTGTCCTGGTTGAACCCCTTCACGTCGATCACGCCCGCGCCGAGCTCGCGTCCCTCACCGTAGCGCTTCCAGAGGTCAACCTCACTGAGCTCACGGCCCGCGAACTCGAGGACGAGCTGGTCGGCGCGCGTCTTCAGGAGGCCGGGAAAGTACGGCGCGTAGGAGCGGCTGAAGCGCGAACGGCCGAACCGATTGCCGAAGCAGATGTGGAATGCGAGCTTCGCCTTGACGCCCGCGGTGGCCAGGTTGAAGAGCCGGGCCATCTCCTCGCCGGAGACGTTGCCGCGCGCGGGTTCGTCTAGCTGGATGAAGTCGGCGCCAGCCGCGACGAGCCCGCGCAGCTCCTCTTTGATGAGCTCGGCGAAGCGCTCCGCCACGTCGACGACGCCCTTGTAGAGCTTGCCCGGGTGGATCCGCGAGCCGAACGTGAGCGGCCCGGCGCAGGTCGCCTTGGTGTGTCGTGTCGTGTGCGCCCGGAGGAACTCGAACTCCTTGACGATGCCGAGCCCGCCCGGCGGCGTCTCGATGCGGCCGACCGCCTCGTAGCGCGTCTGCTGGTCGTAACCCCACGGGCCCGCCTTGCGGCGGACGGGCAGGGGCTCGATGCCCTTGATGATGGCGTAGTACGAGTCGACGTAGCCGTCGAGACGGCGAACCTCACCGTCGGTGACGATGTCGATGCCCGCCGTCTCCATGTCGCGGATGGCGGTGGTCGCGGCGTCGTCGAACATCTCCTCCAAGTCCCCGGGGCCGAACTCGCCCTGCTCGACCGCCTTGACCGAGGCGAACCACCAGCCGGGTTTTCCGTGCGAGCCGACGACCGCGGTCGGGATCAGCGGCAGGGTGGCCTGAGAAGGGTTCGTCATCGTGAGGGTGCTCCGATTATCCGCGAAACGGTTGTATCGCGCCAGGCGTCGTCAGGCGGACCGCCGAAGATGATCTCGCCGCGCTCGATGACGTAGAGCCGGGTCGTGTAGTCGGGCACGTGATGGATGTTGGACTCGGCGATGAGGATCGCGTGGCCGAGCCTGGTGATCGCGGCGATGCCGCTGCTCACAGCGGGAATGATGGCGGGGGACAGACCTTCGAACGGCTCGTCGAGCAGCAGGATCTTGGGGTCGAGGGCCAGCGCGCGCGCGATCGAGAGCATCTTGCGTTCGCCCCCGCTCATCGCGGTGCCCTTGCGCGCCATGTAGCGACGAAGCGCCGGAAATACGCCGTAGGCCAGCTCGATGCGCTCGGCGGCGGGGCGGCCTCCGGGGCGTGTCCAGGTCGCGATCTCGATGTTCTCGGCGACGGTGAGGTCCGGGAAGATGCCGGAGTCCTCGGGCGCCCAGCCGAGTCCGAGCCGGGCGATCTCGTGGGTGCGGCGGCCGTGGATAGGCCGCCCGCGGAGCTCGACGCGGCCGGCCCGCGGTCGCAGGTAGCCCATGATCGTCCTGAGGGTCGTCGTCTTGCCGGCGCCGTTGCGACCGACCAGACACACCACGTCGCGCGCGCCGACCTCGAGCGAGACGGATCGCAGGATGTGGCTGGCCTGGACGAAGACGTCGACGTCGACGAGGGTCAGCATCGCCGGCTCAGCGCGCCCCGGCCCTGCGGCCGATCACGGTGTCGATCACCCGCTGGTCCGCCTGGATCGCCGCCGGTGCGGCGTCGGCCAGTACCTTGCCCTCGTGGAGCGCGATGATGCGATCGGAGTAGGCGAACACGATGTCCATGTCGTGTTCCACCTGGATGATCGCCCGGAGCCCGATCCGCCTCGAGGCCGTGACCAGAGTCTCCATGATCGCCGTCTTGTCCGCGGTGCTCACGCCCGATGTCGGCTCGTCGAGGAGGATGATCTCCGGTCTCAGGGCGAATGCGGACGCCACGTCGAGGAGCTTCTTGTCTCCCTGCGGCAGCTGCCTCGCCAGCGTGTGACGTTTGTCGCCGAGGCCGAACAGCTCGGCGACCTCGAGCGCGGCCTCTTGCACCTCGCGATCCCCGGCGAGCGAGGCGAACAGGCGGCCGCCCCGCCCCAGTCGCGCCACGCCGGCGGCCTGCAGGGTCTCGAGCACCGTCAGGTCGGGAAAGATCTGGACGAGCTGGAAAGAGCGGGCCATGCCGAGACGCGCCAGGCGCACCGGGCCGATGCCGCCGACCTCGCGGTCCTTGAAGCGCACGCTGCCCGCGCTCGGCCGCGTGATGCCGGTGAGGATGTTGATCAGCGTCGACTTGCCGGCGCCGTTGGGCCCGATGATCGAGACGAACTCGCCCGCGTCGACCCTGAGGCTCACGCCGTCAAGGGCGCAGAACTCTCCGTAGAACTTCCTGAGCCCGTCCGCCTGGAGAATCATGCCCGCGACGGCGGCACCGGGCGGCGGCGGGTCACGAGCCCCATGAGCCCCTGCGGCGCGAAGATGACGATGACCGCGAGCATCGCGCCGAAGATCAGCCGCCAGTACGGCACGATCGACATCACCCAGTTCTGTAGATAAATGAACACGAACGCGCCGACCACGGGACCGAAGAAGCTGGCGAACCCGCCCAGGAGCGTCATGAACACGAGATTGCCGGAGTGCGTCCAGTAGGCGAGGGTCGGATCGACGTTGCCCGTCGGCGGACCGAGGAGCGCGCCGCCGACGGCGGCGTAGATCGCGGAGATGATGAAGGCGTAGAAGCGGTAGCGCGTGACGCCGATGCCGAGCGTCTCGGCCTTGACCGGATTGTCACGGATCGTCTTGAGGCACAGGCCGAAGGGCGAATGGACGATGCGCCACATGCCGAGCGTGGCCAGGATGAGCACGGCCAGCGCGTAGTAGTAATAGGGGCCGACGAGATAGTCGATCTTCGGCATCGCGTCGAGGCTCCGCCCGAGCAATGACGGGCGCAGGAACGGCGTGCCCTCGTCGCCCCCGGTGAGCCGGTAGAACTTCAGGACGAACGTGTAGAAGACCATGCCGAAGGCGAGGGTGAGCATTCCGAAGTAGATCTTCACGTACCGCACGCAGAGCGCCGCGACCGGTACCGCGACCAGCCCGCCGAGCACCGCCGCGCAGACCAGGATCACCTCGAGCGAACGGACCCTTCCGTGGGTGGTGAGGAACGCCCCGGTGTAAGCGCCTATCCCGATGAACAGCGCATGACCGAAGGAGACGAGGCCCGCATACCCGAAGAGGAGGTTCAGCCCGAGCAGGACGACCGCGTAGGCCATGAACGGCAACATGAGCAGGACGTGGTAGGTCGAGGCGACGAGCGGTGCGGCGGCGACGGCTCCCGTCGCCACCACCACGACCAGGCCCCCCTTCACGCCGCGGCTCCGCCGAAGAGGCCGCGCGGCCGCGCCACGAGCACCCCGATCACGATCAGATAGATCAGGAGCATCTCGAGCTCGGGGTACACCGAGATCGCGATCGAGCGGAGCACCCCGACGGCGAGCGCGCCGACGAACGCGCCCCGCATCGAGCCGAGCCCGCCGATCACGACGACGGCGAAGGCTTCGACGATCAACTCGATGCCCATCTCGCTCATCGCGGCCGTCGCGGGGATGACGAGCGCGCCGCCGAGCGTGCCGAGGGCGGTGCCCAGCGTGAAGACCTTGGCGTAGACGCGGCGCATGTCGACGCCGAGCGCCTCGGCCATCTCGCGATTGTCGGCGGTGGCGCGCATGATGCGCCCGAACGTGGTCCGCGTGAGGAGCCAGCCGATCGACAGCGCGATGGCGAGGCTCGCCGCGATGACGATCAGGTTGTAAACCGGCACCACCGCGCCAAGGATCCGCACCTGGCCGTAGGTCAGATAGAGCCCGGAAGTGGAGCGGGGCGAGGTGCCCCAGATCATGCGGATCGCGTCCTCCATCATGAGAACGACCGCGAACGTCAGGAGGAGCTGGAACGTTTCGTCGCGGTCGTAGACGAAGCTCAGAAGGCCGCGCTCGACGACGATACCGACGGCGCCCACGGCGAGGCCCGCGAGCGCCAGCGGCAGGATGAAGAGCGCGGGCGGTCCGCCGGCGCCGGCGTACCAGCCGACGGCGGAGACCCCGGCATAGGCCCCGAGCGCGTAGAACGATCCGCACGCGAGGTTGAAGATCTTCTGGACGCCGAAGACCACCTGGAGGCCCGCGGCCACGAGAAACAGGATGCTCGCGTGGAAGACGCCGCTCAGCAGGACGTTGACGACGTGCTGGGTCATCCGGCTCCGGTCGGCGGCCTTGCCGGTTCCCGGCCCGCGCTCACGCCGCTAGATCTTCCAGCTGTTGATCCACTCGAAGAGCTTTGTCCCCGGGGGCTTCATCGCCTGCCTGGTCGACACGACCTCGATGGGGCTGATCGTCACGAAGTCGTAGCCGTTCTTGTGCGTCGTGATTCCCTGATAGAAGTTGCACATCTGGACGTGGTCCTCGCGCCAGCTCCGCCGGCCGGAGAGCGACTCGACCTCGATACCCTCGAGCGCCTTCACGACTTGCGCCTTCTCGGGCCATTTCTTGGCTGGTCCGGCGGCCTTCTCGACCGCGGCCTTGTAGGACTCCGCGTTGAAGAAGGCGTGATCGCACTCGTAGGGTGGGTACTCGTTGTACTTCGCCTTGTACTCGCGGACGAACTGCTTGAGCAGGGGACTGCCCTTGGGGTCGTCGAAGTACATGGTGTTGTAGCCGAGCAGGAGTCCTTCCGGCGTGAACTCCTTCTTGAGCGAGTCGTGGACGCCGCCCGCCGTGGTGAAGACGCCCTTCATGGTCTTGAAGAGGCCGACCGCGGCGGCCTGCTTCATGATGATCGTGGCGTCGCCGGACCAGAAGGAGCACATCAATAAATCAGCCTTCGACTGCTGGATGGCGGCGATGTGCGAGGTGAAGTCCGTCACGCCGAGCTTGGGAAACAGCTCGAGCACGAACTTCACGTCGGGGATGTAACGCTTGAGCACGGCCTGGTAGGACTCCCAGCAGTCGTGGCCGTAGGAATAGTCGTTGCCGATGCCCGCGACCGTCTTGACGCCCTTGAAGTGCTTCGGGGTGAGGATCCCGGCCACGATCGCCTCGACCTCGTTGTCCACGCTCTTGAAGGCCCACTTGGGGCTCGGCATCGTCTCTTCGACGCCCTTTTGGGTGGTGCCGTCCCAGGACAGCCAGGGCGTGCCGAGATCCTCCGCCACGGGCCCGAGCGCGAGCGTCACGCCGGTGGAGATGCCGCCCAGGACGACCTCGACCTTATCTTGAAGAACGAGCTTGCGATAGCGCTCCACCGTGTCTTTCGGGTTCGATTCCTCCTCGACGACGAGCTGCACGGGCCGCCCGAGGATCCCGCCGGCCTTGTTCACGCGCTCCGCCCACCATTCGGTGCCGTGGAGTCCCGCGGCGCCGACCGGCGCCGCGATGCCGGCGCGGATGGCGAGGACGCCGATCTTCACGGGACCGGCCGCTTGCGCGAATCCGGACGGGACGTCGATCCCTGTCGCCGCCGCGGCGCCGGCGCCCAGGAGCTGGAGGAACTGCCGTCGTGAGCTCCGCATGCTGTTCTCCTTGTAGCGAGGTCCTTGAGGACGGAGCGGATCGGGGGTGCCCCGAGAAAGGTGCATCAGCGTGAGAAGGGTGGCCGGTCAAGGACTACACCAGCCCCAGCTGCCGGCGCACGAGCTTGGTGCCGGCGACCAGCCGCTTGAGCTTCTCGGCGGCGACCCAGCGCGGCACCGGAAAGAAGCCGCAGTCGGGCACGGCCGACAGGCGCTCGACCGGAATGAATTTCGCGCAGAGCGCGAGCCGCTCGGCGACGTCTTCCGCGCTCTCCATGTAGAACGACTTCACGTCGACGACGCCGCAGGCCACGTCCCGGTCGACGCCGATCTCCTTCCAGTGCTCGATTTCCGCCATCTCGCGGTTGGCGTACTCGAAGACGAACTGCTGGCACTTCGCGTCGAGCAAGGCCGGGAACAGCCAGCGGTACGAGCGCTTGCCGCGCGGGCGCGACAGGAGGTTGCCGAAGCAGACGTGGTAAGCGATCCGCGCACGCACGCCCTCGACGCAGGCGTTGAACATCTTCACGTACTCGTCGATGTGCCCGGGCACGATCGCGGCCGATGGCTCGTCGAGCTGGATGTAGTCCGCACCCGCCTCGACGAGCGCGCGCAGCTCGGTGTTGATGGCGGGGACGAAGTCCCAGCAGAGGGCGAGCCGGTCGTTGCCGTACACGTCGCCGGGGCGGAGCTGGACGTGGATCGAGAGCGTGACGGGTCCCGGACAGGTCGCCTTCACGGGCTTGTCGGTCTGGGTCTTCAGATACCGGAACTCATCGACGACGCCGAGCCCCTTCGGCAGCTGGATGCGATGGCGCGGCCGGTAGCGCGGCGCCGAGTCGTAGGCGTACAGCCCGGTCTTCCGGAGCGGCTCGACCGGGTCGAGGCCGTCCATTTTCTCGTAAAAGGTCTGCACGAAGAAGAAGCGTCGCATCTCGCCGTCACAGATGATGTCGATGCCCGCGCGCTCCTGATCGCGGATGGCGAGCTGGGTAGCGTCGTCGAAGGTTTCCTTCACGTCGGTCTGGCCGTACTCGCCCGCTTTGATCTTGTCGAGCGCGGTCCAGAACCAGCCGGGGAAGCCGTGGCTTCCCATCACATGCGTCGAGATCGGGGGCAGCGCGGCGGTCACGCGCAGTTCTTTATCAGAGGGGCCGACGCTTGGCAATGGCGGCGAGGACCCGCTCGGCGGCCCCCGCGACCTGGACACCGGTCGGGGACGGACTCGACCGTGCGCGGGTCCGCCCAGGCCCAGGCTGCCGGAATTGTGTCGACACCGGCGATCCTGGGCGCGCGGTATGATAAGAGTAAGTTTCATGCAAGTCCGCTTCTGGGGCACGCGCGGGTCGATCGCTGCGCCCGGGCCGAAGACCGCGCGCTACGGAGGAAATACGTCCTGCGTCGAAGTCCGGGCCTCCGACGGGACGGTGATCATCCTCGACTGCGGCACGGGCGCGCGCGAGCTCGGGCTGCATCTCGCGCAGACGATGCCGCAGCCCATGCGGCTCCACCTCTTCATCGGCCACACCCACTGGGACCACATCCAGGGCTTTCCCTTCTTCGTCCCCGCGTTCCTGCCGGGCTCCGAGCTGAACATCTACGCGCCGGTCGGCTTCCAGCGCGGCCTCGAGGAAGCGATGGGGGGCCAGATGGAGTACTCGTACTTCCCGGTGAAGATGCGCGATCTGCGCTCGCGCATTCACTTCACGGAGCTCGACGAGGGTTTCTTCCGGGTCGGCGACGTGCTCGTCGAGACGCAGTTCATGAACCACACCGCGCCGACCGTCGCGTACCGCATGACCAGCGACGGCGCGACCATCGTCTACGCGACCGACCACGAACCCTTCTGGAACGCGTCGGGCCGGGTCTCTCAGCACCCGGGCGACGAGCGCCACATCGCCTTCCTGAAGGGCGCGAACCTCGTCATCCACGACGCGCAGTACACCGAAGAGGAGTACCGCGACAAGGTCGGCTGGGGCCACAGTAGCCTCGAGTACGCCGTCGACGTCGCGCTGGCCGCTGGCGTGGAGCGCCTCGTACTCTTCCACCACGATCCGGCGCACGACGACGAGACGATGGAGCGGATGGAGGTGATGGCGCGCGCCCACGTCGCCCATCGGGGACAGGCGCTGGAGGTCCTCGCCGCCCGGGAGGGGCTCGAGCTGCAGGTCATGGGCAGCAGCGCTGCGCCTGCCGTGGCCGAAGCGTCCGCGCTCCAGCACCGCCAGATCGCCGGCGGCCGCGTGCTGGTGGTCAGCGCGAACGAGACGGAAGTCGCCGAGATCGAGGAGATCCTCACCGATGACGGTCTGATCCTCCTGCGACAGTCCGACATGCGCGCGGTGCTGGCCCGCGGTCGCGAGCTGCTGCCCGACATCGCGATCATCGACCGGGAGCTGCTGGACGGCGACGGTGACCCGATGCTCGCGACGTTGCGGGACCGCCTCGGGCGGCGAAGCTTTCCGATCGTCGTTCTGGCCGACAGCTCGATCCCCTCCGATGCCGTGTACCGCGGCGAGGCGTTGTCGACCGACTACCTCGCCAAGCCGTTCAGTCCGCCCATGCTGCGCGCCCGGATTCGTGCCTGGCTGGCCCGCACGCTCATGGTCTTTGACTCGGCCGAGCACGTGAGCGCGGCGTTGGGCGTCGACCGCACGCCGGGCGGGAGCGACCGCCGTGCCCGGTGCGCGAGCCTGCTCGCCTCCGTCCCCCTCTTCCGGCAGCTCAACGGCGAGCAGCGCGAAATGCTCCTCGCCAGCGCGGCGGAGCAGAGCTTCGCGCCCGGCCACGTGCTCATCCGCGAGAACGATCCGCCGGAGCGCCTCTTCGTGATTCTCTCCGGGCGCGTCCGCGTTCTTGAAGTGGCGCCCGACTCGCCCGTGGAGCTGATCGTGGGTGAGCTGGGGGAGGGCGAGATCATCGGCGAGCTGAGCATGCTCCGGAACCAGTCGCGCTCGGCGACCGTCGTCGCGATAGAGCGGACGCACTGCCTCGTGCTCCCGCAGAGCGAGTTTCTGAAGGTGCTTCAGAACTCGACGGAGCTGGCGGTGTCCCTGCTGCGGACGCTCGCGGGGCGTCTCTACGAGACCGACCGCCGGCTGTCCCGCTACGCCCCCGACCCGGTCACCGGGCTGGCGGGTCGTCGGGCCTTCCACGATCAATACCGGCGCCTGGCCGCCGTCGCGCGCCGCCGCAAAACGGGGGCGCTCTTGCTCGTCCTCGACGTCTCCCAGCTCAAGGCGATCAACGATCGCTACGGATACGGGGTCGGTGACGACGTCTTGAGAGTCGTGGGCGACGCGCTCGTCGAGGGTACGCGCACCACGGATCTGATCGTCCGCCACGGCGGCGACGAGTTCGTCGTGTTCTTCCCGGATGCGGGTCCCGGCGACGCCGACACCGTCATCGCCAGGGTCCGCGAGAAGATCAAGGGGTTGTCGGCCAAGCGCGGGATTCCGGTCGCCGTGACGTGCAACTTCGGGGTCGTGTACGCGCAGGCGCCTCCGGAGAGCGCGGAGGACCTGCTGCGCGAGGCCGACCAGGACATGCTGCGCCGTAAACGGTAGGCGGCTACCGTTTCCTCCGGCTCGCGAACTCCCGAATCCGCTCCCGCGCCGCGGCACTCGTCCTGAGCGCGGCGCCGTATCCCTCGGCCTCGCGTCCCCGCGCGCCCGCGCGGATCGCCGCGACGATCTCCTTCGTTGCGGCAAGGCCGCCGCGCGGCGACCGCGCGATGTCCGCCGCGAGAGCCGCGACGCTGGCCGCGAGGGTCGGCGGGGCGACGACGCGGTTGACGAGCCCCATCCGCAGCGCCTCGGCCGCGTGGATCGTGCGCCCGGTGAGGAGCAGGTCGCGGGCGTGGCCGCCGGCCACGATGTCGAGCAGGCGGGCGATGCCATACCCCGGGTTGAAGCCGAGCGTGACCTCGGGGAGCCCGAACCGCGCCCGGTCGGAAGCGACGCGGAGGTCTTGCGCGACGGCGAGCATGAGCCCGCCGCCGAGGGCGTAGCCGTCGACGGCGGCGATCGTCACCTGGGGCAGCGTCGCGAACTGGTCCATGAGCGACGCGTGGCGCCGGGCGAGCGCCTCGGCCTCCTCGGGCGTGACGGTCTCCATCTCCTTGATGTCGTTACCGGCGCAGAAGGCGCGTCCCCGGCCGGCGACGACGAGGACGCGCACGTCGTCCATGACGGTGACGCGCTCGAGCGCCTCCTCGAGCGCGCCGGTCAGCAGGCGATTGAACGCGTTGAGAGCCTCCGGGCGGTTGAGCCAGAGCCAGGCGACACCGGCGTTCGCCTCAAGCTCGATCACGGTAACGGGTGCCTTGAGTCCGGCTTCGACCGAGGGCGGCCAGCGATAGGTACGTGACGGCTCCGATCGCGAGACCGACCGTTGCCGTGATGGCGATCGGCCAGAAATCCGTCCTGAAGAAGGGGACGGCGAAGAACGGCGAGCGGCCGTCACGGGGTCGAATTGTCCCGTCGAGAAGCCCTTCCACCAGCTCCATGGTCTCGGTCATGAGCACCTCGATCGCCGCCTTGGCGAACGCCGGGTCCGCCAGCGCAGGATGGCCCACGTATCCGCGCCCGCCGTTTCGCAGCGGAAAGTTCGGCACGACGCGCTCGGCGAGCGAGTAGCGCGCTGGAGGAAGCGCGCGATAGGACTGATCGACGAGCTCGGGGCGGAGGAGCAGCATCAGCGACGTTTCCCACCAGCCGCCATGAGCGTCTTCGGCGAACGCCTGCCGCTCCTCGTCGGACAGGGGGCGCCCGAGCGCCGTCGCGATCTTCTCGAGATACCGGCCGCGGAGGAACTGCCAGGCGAGATGGCCCGAGAACGACGCCATCGTCACGCGGTGCCGCCGCGAGACGATCGCGGCGGCTTCTTCGAGCGCCGTGATGTGTCCCGGCCCGCCGTGACCGTTGGCGATCAGGATGTATCGGAAGCCGGCGCGCGCCAGCGAGCCGCCGTAGTCGACCAGCGCGTCGCGCACGACGCGCTGCCGCACGCTCACGGTCCCCACGGCGTCGAACGTGAAGGAACCGAGATGGAGGGTGGGCGCCAGCAGCACGGTCCAGCCCGGCCGCGCGGCGGTGAGGCGCTCAGCGAGCGTTTCGGCGAAGTAGCGGGCGGCGATCGCGTCGACACCGACCGGCAGGTGGGGCCCGTGCTCTTCGAGCGGGCTCACGGTGAGGACGACGGCGGTGCGCGCGCGGTCGAGCGCGTCGAGCGCCGGGGTCGACATCTCTTCCAGCAGGCAAACGCTCAAAAAGAGCTCCCTTTTGTCGCGGCGAGGTAGTCGTTCTTGGCCCGCTCGAGCTCGGCGATGAGGGCTTGGCGCTCGGTCGTGAGTCGTCGGGCCGCATGCGCCCGGGTCAGGGCGAGGGCGCCGAACCGCAGCCGGCTCCGCAGGCGCCCGGCGCCGACCCAGTAACGATACGCGATGACCCCGGAGATCGGCAGCGAGAGGGCGAACACCAACGCGGCCGCCCGTCCAACGAGCCGGGCCGCGATCCAGATCTCGAGCCCCCAGAAGAGCGGAAGCGCGAGCATCGCCGTCAGGAATCGCCACGTCGCGTAGTCCGTCTCCTTGCGCGACCGGCGCCGCGCCACCCAGCGTGGGATCCAGTACGGGAGGAAGTTCACCGTCGCGCCGTAGACGAAGAGCGGAAAGCCCGCGATGGCCTCCCAGGTCAGGCGGATGCGCAGACGCGGTCGGGTCCGCTCGAGCCGAGCTCGTACCGCTTCGTCCTTGACGTGGTATTCGGCCAGGAGAGCCCGGTAGCTTTGGATGCGCTGCCAGATCTGCTCGACCCTCGCCGGATCGCGCCGCTTGAAGTAATTGGTCGAATCCACGATGGCCCGTGACAAGCGCACCAGGTCGATCTGGCGCTCCGCGAGCCCGCGCTCTTCACGGAGCTCGCGCACGAGCTCGCCGCGGTAGAGCTCCTGGACCGCGTTCACGAGCCGGCTCTCGTCGATGCGCTCGACGTGGACGACCTCCGCCTCCATGCCCCATTGGATCGCGTCGGTCAGGGCCTCGACCGCCTTGACCGAGTCGGCGCGGTAGGCGTCGCGGTACGGGGTCACGGGAATGGGCGAGCCGAAGGAGACGAGGACGCGCCCCCGAAAGGACTTCCGCGCGTCGAAGTTGAGCCCCACCGGAATGACTTGAAGCTCGCCCGGCCGCTCGGCCTCGTAGCCGAGCGCGATGCGCGCGGCGCCGGTCTTGATGCGCTGCACGCGCACCTCGGCGTGCGTGGTGCCCTCGGGATAGATGGCGACCAGCCGTCCGTCGCCGAAGGCCTGGTAGCACGCCGCGAAGGCGCCGAGGTTCTTGTCCATCTTGTCCGGGTCGTCCTGCTTGCGGTACACGGGGATCGCGCCGCACGCTTGGAGAAACCAAGCGGCGAGGGGGTGGCGGAAGAGCCCCGCCGTCGCGAGGTAATGGACCTTCCGCCGGAGCGCGCCGCCGACCAGCAGCGAGTCGATGAAATTGTTGGGATGGTTGATGCAGAGGAGCACGGCCCCGACGGCGGGCACGCGCTCGGGGTGCCGCACGTCCACCGAGCGGAAAAAGAACCAGAGCCAGAAGCGCCCGACGGCGCGCACGGCGCGATAGAAGCCGTCCATCGTGTCGCGCCGCATCCGGGTGTCGAGGGTCGCGCTCATGGAATCTCCCGTTGGGCGAAGCGCTTCACCAGTTCCTCGAAGTCGCTCACGGCGAGCGCCTCGGCCCACGCGGCGCCCTCGGAATCCGGTCCGTAGGCTTCCCCCAAGTAGACGACCGCCTCCTGCCTCGTCCGGAAGAGGCGCCAGAGATGACCCGCGCCCCCGCCGACGCGTCGGAGGTGGAAGACGGGATCGACGGGCGACGTGGGCTCGTAGGAGGCGCGCTGGCCGAAGCGGTCGAGCGTGATCCACGCCACGGCGATCCCGTGGGCGGAGAGCACGCGCGTCTTGAGCGATTCCTCGCGGGGCAGCGACTCGAGATCGCAGAGCTGCGGGCCATAGTAAACCGAGACCCTGTCGGCGGGCAGCGAGAGGCCGACCTTGAGCGGCTCGCCGGTCTTGTCGAGGAGCGCCTTGGTCTCCTCACCGATCCAGAGGGCGCCCCCGTCGTGGTGATCGGCCCACGCCTCGACCATCTGCCCCTTGGGGATGAGCGCCCGGCGACGTGCGAGCTCGGCTTTCTCGATCGTGAGGTACAGCCGGCTCACGGAACGCGCGCGAAGCCTTCCATGATCCGGCGCGCTGTCCGATAGACGGTGACGCGCTCTGCCCACGGGATGCCGTCGCGGAGCCGCACCGCCGCGTCGATCGGCAGCACCCCCGAGGGATGGCCCAGGCGGATGTCGCCCGCCGCGTTCCCGGAGCACTCGCTGACCAGCGTGCCGTCGAGACGCGCCGCCACCGCGAGACACATCGCGGCCGTGAGCGCGAAGGCACGGTGGCAGGCCCCCATGGAGATGACCCGCGCGACGACGTCAACCCTCTCGCCCTCGTAGCGGGCGCCGTCGAGCGCCGTGAAGCTGGCGGGCGCGGCGACCATCGCGATCTTCGGAAGGGCGGCGCTGCCGGGGATGCCCATGCGCGCGGCGGCTTCGACGCGGAGCGCTTCCAACCGGGCGGCGAGCGGGCGATCGGCGTCGATCGCCTGAGGGCTTTCGGTGCCGATGAGCCCCAGGTCCTTCGCGCGGACGAACACCATCGGGTTGGTGGCGTCGACGAGCGACGCCTCGGCGCCGCCGATCCACTCGCGCGCTCGGCCGGTGGGCAGGAGCCGCCCCGTGCCGGCGCCGCCCGGGTCCTGGAAGTCGAGCGTGATCCTCGCGCCCCGCCCGGCCACGCCGGCCAGCTCGAAGTCGCCCCCGACCGCCGCCTCGCCGTCCTTCACGGGGACGTGGGACACGATGAGCTTTCGCGTGTTGGTGTTGTGGATGCGCACGATCGTCGTGCCGTCGGTCGTCTTCACCAGGCCCTCGTCGATCGCGAACGGCCCCACCGCCGACGAGCAGTTCCCGCAGTTGCCGCTGTAGTCGACCACCGCCGACTTCACGTCCACCTGGGCGAAGGTGTAGTCCACGTCCGCGTCGGGGTGGGTCGGTGGAGCGATGATGCACGCCTTCGAGAGCGAGGAGATGCCGCCGCCGAGGCCGTCGAGCTGGCGACCGTACGGGTCGGGGCTGCCGAGCGCGGTCAGCAAGATGCGGTCGCGCTCGGGTCCCGGCGCCGGAAGGTCTCCGTCGTGGAAGACGAGGCAGCGGCTCGTGCCGCCGCGCATGTAGACGGCGCGGATCTTCTGCTGGTTCACCGGCACCTCCGATTCACGCGCGCCCGCTCTTCGTGTGCGCGAGAATGCCGCCGTCCAGCAATATTTCGCGCTCGCGCGGCGTGAGCACGCACGAAGCCGTGATCACGGCACTCGTCCGCGCGTTGACGACCGTCACCCGCTCGCCCGCCGCCAACGCCGCGCGGAGCCCCGGCAGGCGCAGGCGGTCGTCGCGCTCGATGCCGGCCCACGCGGCCGGATCGTCGAAGACGAGCGGCACGACGCCCCAGTTGATCAGGTTCGTCCGGTGGATGCGGGCGAAGGACTTCGCGATCACCGCGCGCACGCCGAGGTACATCGGCCCGGTCGCCGCGGCCTCGCGCGACGACCCCTGACCGTAGGTCTCGCCGCCCACGATGATGCCGCGCCCCGCGGCCTTCGCGCGCGCCACGAAGTCGGCATCCACGTACTTGAAGCAGAACTCCGAGATCGCGGGAATGTTCGAGCGGAAGACGAGCACGGCAGCGCCGGCCGGCGAGATGTCGTCGGTCGATACTTTGTCGCCGAGCTTGATCAGGACAGGCGCCTCGAGCGCCTCGGCCACGGGCTCGCCGAGCGGCACCGGCTTGATGTTCGGCCCGCGCAGGATCTCGCCTCCGCCGTCGGGCTCGACGAACCCCGCCGTCGAGGACGCGAAGCGGGGCGGGAGCGTCACCGCCGGCGGCGGGCCGAGCGTGCGCGGGTCCGTGATGACGCCGGTGAGCGCGGAGGCCGCGGCCACGACCGACGAGCAGAGGTAGACTTCGTCGTCCTTCACGCCGCTCCGCCCCGAGAAGTTCCGGTTGAAGGCGCGGAGGCTCTTGGCGCCGGCGGCCGGCACGTGGCCGATGCCGGCGCACGCGCCGCAGCTGGACTCGGAGACGATGGCTCCCGCGCCGAGGAGGTCGGCGAGGAGCCCCTCGCGGGCCATCGTCTCGAGGATCTTGTGGCTGCCCGGGAAAAGAACGAACGAGATCGATGGGTGGACGCGGCGGCCGCGGATCACCTCCGTGACCGACGCCATGTCGTGCCACGAGCCGTTCGTGCACGAGCCGACCATCACCTGCTCGACCGCCGTTCCGGCGACCTCCTCGACCGGCACCACGCGGTCGGGCGAGCCCGGCAGCGCGACGAGGGGGGTGATCGACGAGAGATCGAGCTCGATCTCACCGTCGTAGGTCGCGTCCTCATCGGGCGCGGCCGGGCGCCAGTCCTCGCCGCGGCCCAGACGCGTGAGAAACGAGCGCGTCACCTCGTCCGACGGGAACACGCTTGTCGTTAATCCAAGCTCGGCGCCCATGTTGGCGATGGTCATGCGCTGAGCCGCGAGGAGGGTCCGGAGGCCGGGGCCGCCGTACTCGAAGATCTTGCCGCTCCCGCCGCGGACGGTGAGGCGCCGCAGCAACTCGAGGATCACGTCCTTCGCGGTCACCCAGGGCTGGAGCGCGCCCGTGAGGTGGACGCGGACGATCTGCGGCATTTGGAAGAAGTACGGGCCGCCGCCCAGCGCCACCGCCACGTCGAGTCCGCCCGCGCCGATCGCGAGCATCCCCGCCGCGCCGCAGAGCGGCGTGTGACTGTCCGTGCCGAGGAGCGTCTGGCCCGGGATGGAGAAGCTCTCCATGTGCACCTGGTGGCAGATACCGTTGCCGGGCTTCGAGAAGACGGCGCCGTAGCGCCGCGAGACGGCCTGCATATAGCGGTGGTCGTCGGAGTTGCGCGAGTCTACCTGGTACACGTTGTGGTCGGCGTAGCTCACGATGCGGCCCGGCACGGCGCGCGGGAAGCCCATCGCCTCGAACTGGAGCCAGGACATCGTGCCGTTGGTGTCGGTCAGGAGCACCTGGTCGACGGCGATGCCGATCTCCTCGCCGGCCTCCGCCTTGCCGGCGACGAGGTGGCTCTCGATCAGCTTCCGCGTGAGGCTCTGGCCGATTAGTTCGACTGGGGGGGAGCGAGCGCCGCTCCTCCCCCAGACCCCCCCACCGCTTCGAACGGTGTTCTCATCGTCTGTCGAGCGGCATCCACGCGCGTCGGCCAGGGCCGATGTAGTCGCCGCGCGGCCGGATCAGTCGGTTGTCGTCGAGTTGCTCGATGATGTTCGCCGTCCAGCCCGCGATGCGGCCGGCGGCGATCACCGGCGTGAAGAGATCGACGGGGATCCCCAGCGAGTAGAAGAGCGGCGCCGAGTAGAAGTCGACGTTCGGGATGAGTTTCTTCGCCTCGTTGATGCGCGCGTGGAGCTTCACCGCCATCTCGTACCACTTGAACTGGCCGGACTGGCGGCATGCCTCCTCGGCCATCCCCTTGAGGATCGCGGCGCGCGGGTCGCCCGCCTTGTAGACGCGGTGGCCCATGCCCATGAACCGGCGCTTCTCGGCGATCGCCTTCTCGGTGAAGGCGTCGACCCGGGCGACCTCACCGATCTCCATCAGCGTCCGCATGACCGCCTCACCGGCGCCACCGTGCAGCGGCCCCTTCAGCGCGCCGACGCCACCGGCAACCGCCGAGTGCATGTCGGACTGCGTCGAGACGATCACGCGCGTCGTGAAGGTGGAGGCGTTCAGCTCGTGCTCGGCGTAGAGCGTGAGGCTCGCGTCGAAGGCCTTGGCGACAATTGCGCTGGGCCGCTTGCCCGTGAGCATGTAGAGGAAGTTGGCGGCGTGCGAGAGGTCGGGCGCCGGGCGGATCGGCTCCTGGCCGCTCCGGACTCGATGATGCGCGCAGATCGCCGTCGCCATCTGGCTCGTGAGCCGGACCGATTTCCGGAGATTCGCCTCGTGCGAGTTGTCGGTCGTGTCCGGATCGCTCATGCCGAGCATCGCCACCGCGGCCTGCAGCACGCGCATCGGGTCGGTCGCCTTCGGCATGAGCCGGAAGGTTTGGACGAGGTCGCCGGGGATCTCGCGCGCCGCGATGAGCGCGAGCGTGGTCTTGTCGAGTTGCGCCGTGTTCGGGAGATCGCCGTGCCAGAGGAGGTGGCAGACTTCCTCGAAGCTCGCCCGGCGTGCCAGATCTTCGATGTCGTAGCCGCCGTAGGCGAGGCGGCCGTTCTTGCCGTCGAGGTCGCAGAGCTTCGTCTCGGCGGCGACGACCCCCTCGAGCCCGCGGATGAGCTGGCTGCCTTCCTGCTCCATGGTCGTGCCTCTTGAAACTAGGTTGCCTGGATGGTAGCAGGATTCCCGGCGAACGCCCACCCATCCGCGCCGGCACTCCCAGATTGCGAAGCGGGGAAGGGTAGGCTACCGTTCGCCAAGCGTGGTCGCGATGTCGCTGACGCTCGCGCCGATGGAGCCTACGGGCAGGCGGCTGGAGGTGTGGCTGAGGGGATCCGACTCTCCGGAATCGGAATGAGTATCTACGTCGAGATTCTCATCCGCGCCCCGATGGACGCACTCTGGGCGCACACACAGACGCCAGAGCTCCACGAGCGGTGGGATCTCCGCTTTTCTGAAATTGCGTACGTCCCCAGGAGCATCGAGACCGAACCTCAGCGTTTCCGCTACGCCACACGCATCGGGTTTGGACTCGAGGTCGCCGGCGAAGGCGAGAGCGTCGGCCAGCGGGACCTGGCGAACGGCAGCCGTTCTTCCGCTCTGAAGTTCAGCTCTGCCGATCGCCGCTCCATCATTCGCGAAGGCAGTGGTTATTGGAAGTACATTCCGACCGCGGACGGCATTCGATTCCTCACGTGGTACGAGTATCGTACGCGCTTTGGTGCTCTTGGCGCGCTGTTCGATCGACTCGTCTTCCAGCCTTTGATAGGGTGGGCAACCGCCTGGAGCTTCGATCGCCTCCGTCTCTGGCTCGAGGAGGGCGTTGATCCGACCCTTGCCATGCGGCAGACGCTCGTCCACGGTACGGCACGCGTCGGCCTCGCCCTGATCTTCGCGTATCACGGCCTTGTGCCCAAGCTGCTCCGCCCCCACGCGGACGAGGTCGCCATGCTCCGCGACGTCGGTGTCGCCGCCGAGGGCACCGGGATCGTGTTGACGATGCTGGGTATTGTTGAATTCCTACTCGCGTTCTGCTTGCTGCGCTTCTGGCGCCGCCGCTGGCCGCCAATGCTGTGCCTTGGCGCGATGTTGGTGGCAACTGTCGGCGTGGCCGTGAGCTCTCCCCGATTCCTCGGTGCCGCGTTCAATCCGGTTTCGTTGAATCTGGCGGTCGCGTGTCTCGCGGCGATCGATCTGATGGTGCTTAGCGGACTTCCCTCGGCGGCCCGCTGTCGTCGACGACCGGTCTCCGAGGCAGCATGACCTCCATCTACCAGCGCGTCCTCGGCTCGGACTTTGGCCGTTTGCATCCGCAGATCCAGCGGCGGTTTGGCTTCGCAAGCACCGACGACCTCGCTTCGATCGGCCGTGGCCTCATGGAAGAGGTCTGGAAGGGCCGGTTCTACACGGTGCCGTTCCTCTACGTCGGCACGTGGCGCCGCATCATGTTCCCCGAAACGGGACGCAATATCCCGTTCACGATTGAGAATTATGCGTTTGTCGACCGGTTCGGTCGTGAGACGGTTTCCTGGATTCGCACGTTCGAGTCTCGTCGCACGCGCCGGTTCGACGCGTACATGATCTACAGCGAAGCACGCGGCCGCGTCGTCGACTATCTCGGATCGCACGAGCACTTGGCTGTCGACATCGATCTGTCAGTGGATCAGCAGGGTGGGGTTCGCCTCCGTTCGGGTGCACAACGCTTCTACGAGGGGCCCGTGGGCTTCAACTTTCCAATGCTCTTCAGTGGTATTGCGGACGTGCGCGAGTGGTACGACGAGAAGGCGCAGCGCTTTCGCATTGCCGTCGACGTACGCAACACGACTTGGGGGCCGCTGTTCGGCTATCGTGGAAGCTTCGACGTGGAGTGGCGGAAGGTCCGAGCTGGAGAAGTACCCATCCACATCCTGCCGCGCCGCCAGGAGCGTCGAGAGTAAACGCGATCGCTGAGCCATGCCGCCGCGCGGCAACATGGGTCTCGGCTCACCGCTAGGCCGAGCGGGTGCATGCACGGGCACGGTCCAGGACGTCAGGGTTGTGAGCCCTGCTCAGGGAGGCGGAGCAGCTGGACGAGCGGCGCGCGTAGCCGCCGCGGCGTCACACGGCTGATCTCCACCTCGTCGGCGCCCACGAAGACACCCAGCGAGCCCAGCGTCTCCGTCACACCGGCAAGCGCCTGATCCTGATCCACGCGGCCCCACCCGGACGGCGGCACGCCGGCCGCCGCGAACCACGGCTCGAAGTGCACGTGGCGGATCTCCAGGCGTCGCTCGGCGCGATGGGCCTTGGCGTCGACGCGGCCGATGAGGTGGCCGTGATGAAGGATCGGCAGCGTGTAGTAGCCGTGCACCCGCTTGGGCCCGGGCGTGTAGACCTCGATGCGGTAGTCGAATCCGAACAGGCGCGCCACCCGGTCGCGATGCCACATCAAGGAATCGAACGGTGAAAGCAGCGTCGTCCCGAGCGATGGCGCGGGCGCGCGTCCGGCGCGGGCCAACGCGGGCAGGTCGTTCGTGAGCGCGAGCCAGCGGCCGGGCGCACCCTCGATCTCGATCTCCCGGATCTCGCCTCGCTCGAGCATGCCGCGGAGCGCGGCGCGGCGGGCGCCCGGCTTGAAGCGGGGGAACGTGAGATAGCGGGCCAGATCGAGCTCGGTCGCCGCGCCCATGGCGCGCAGCGAGCGTTCGACGTGCCAGCGCTGGAACTCCTCGGACGAGACCGGCTCGATCGCGAGCGCGTCCGGCATGGCGCGCTCCAGGAGGTCGTAGCGCTTCTGGAAGTGCTGACGCGAGTGGATCGTGAGCGCGCCGGTCATCCACAGATGGTGGAGCGCGTGCTGGACGGGCCGCCACGACCACCACCCGCCGCCGCCGGCCGGGCGCCGCCCCTCGAAGTCGGCGTTGCCCATGGGTCCGTTGGCCCGCACGGCCGCCTGGACGGTGCTCAACACCTTTGCGTTCCGGCGTAACCAGCCCGACCAGCCCGTGTGCCGGCTGCGATAGTCGAGCATGGCGCGCCGCCACCACGGCAGCGTCGACGTCGGCACGAGGCACGCGGCATGCGCCCAGTACTCGAAGAGGAGCCGGCGACGATAGACCAGCCGGTCGAGCCACGCGCGGTCGTAGGGGCCGAAGCGGGTCCACAATGTCAGGTAGTGCGCGCGGTCGAGGACGTTGATGGAATCGAGCTGGAGCCCGCCCACGTCCTCGACGAAGCGGCGCAAGCGCCCTGGCGTCAGCGCGACCGCGCGGGGACGGGCGAGGTGCTGTCGCTCCAGGAAGAGCGTGGCGGCGGCGCGCAAGGGAAGCGGGCGTGACATCCGGAAGGAGACTACCATCTCGGCCCAAGGAGGGCCTTGCGATGCGCCGGAAAGAGAGCAACGGACCGCTCAGCGTCCAGGCGATCGCCGGAACTCACGTCGTGCTGCTCGGCATGAATCTGCCCGAGCAACAATGTCCAGGGCTGCTGGGCTTCGCCCTTCGACGTCATGACCACACGGAGGGGGAGGTCTACTGGCTGCGCGGGTACAAAACGTTCGCGAGCGTCGAGCCGCATCCGGCCGTGGGCGTCTTGTACTCGACGCGCCAGCACCCGATTCAAGGCTTCGGCTGGTCTGATTTCTCGGCCAAGCCCGGCTACGACTACACCTACGAGATCGTGGCGCTCCGCGGAACGCCGACCCAGCCCAAGGAATCGGAGAAGGTCGAGGTGAAGGTGCGGACCGAGACGGCGAAAATGCCGGGAAGCATGCACCACGTGCACTTCAACCGCGGGGCCGCTGCCTCGCAGGAGTACACCCGGCGGTTCGGCGACAAGCGGCCGGAAGACGTGGGGCCGGCGGCGTTCGACTGGCTCTCGCGCGGGGCGGCCGAGGCGATCCGCGATTTCATCGCGCGGGCCACCGGCCCAGGCTGGGGGCTGAGGGTCGGCGCCTACGAATTCACCGATGAGCACGTGCTCGGCGCTCTCAAGGACGCGTGGGCGAAGCGCAAGGCGGACGTGAAGATCCTCTATCACGCGGTGAACGACGCCCAGAAGACGAAGAACGAAGCGGCGATCAAGACGTTCGGCCTGGGCGCGGTCTGCGACAAGCGCAAGGCCAAGGGGCTCAAGCTCTCGCACAACAAGATCATCGTTCTGACGAAGGGCGGCGTGGCGCAGGCGGTGCTGACGGGATCGACCAACTTCAGCGAGGGCGGGATCTACGGCCACAGCAACGTGGTGCACATCTCCGAGGACAATCGCATCGCCGCGCAGTACCTGCGGCTCTGGAACGAGCTGAAGAAAAACGAGGACAAGAACGTGATCGCGCCGATTCTCGAGGGCCGGACGCCGCTTCCACCCGACCCGCCGAAGCCGGGCACCATGGCGCTCTTCAGCCCGCGTCCCGACCTGAAGGCGCTCGAGTGGTATGCCAAACGGGCGAAGGAAGCGAACGACGCGCTGTTCATGACCTTCGCGTTCGGCATGAACGTCCTGTTCCAGGACGCGTACCGCAACGGCAAGGCGCGGCTACGCTACGCGCTGATGGAGAAGATGAGCGGGCCGACCAAGACCGAGGCGCAGCGCAAGGCCAACGAAGCGAAGATCATCGCGCTGCGCAAGATGGAGCCGAACAAGTTCGCCATCGGGGCGTACCTGAGCAAGGGCGCGTTCGACCGCTGGCTGGCCGAGCGGCTCACCGGACTGAACGTCAACGTGCGCTACCTGCACACCAAGTACATGCTCGTCGATCCGCTCGGCACGAGCCCGCTGGTGGTCAGCGGATCGGCGAACTTCAGCGAGGCGTCCACCCAGGACAACGACGAGAACATGCTGATCATCCGCGGCGAGCCGCGGGTCGCGGACATCTACATCGGCGAGTTCATGCGGCTCTACCGGCACTTCGCTTTCCGCGACTGGTTGTCGCAGCATCCCAAGGCGGACGAGGCGCAGGTCTCTCATCTGGACGAGACGGACACGTGGTGGAAGGCATACTTCGGCACCTCGTTCGCGTCGCGCCAGCGGGAGTATTTCGCCGGCTAGGCCTAGGACGTCGCGACCACGTCCTCGGCGAAGGCGCGCCGCGCGTCCCAATCGTAGGGGCCGTCGCGGAAGGCGATGTTGACGCGGGCGCAGCCGGCGTCGCGGAACTTTGCGACCAGTTCCCGCGCGTCCTTCGGGGTGCCGCGCCGCCAGCCCGAGCGCTCGTCGCCCCGCGGGCCCCAGTGGTTGCGGAAGATCTCTTTCCTGCGAGCGACGCCCTTGGCGTCGGCCCCCATGGAGAAGCCCGGGTTGACGGTGCGCAGAATCGTCCTCGGGTCGCGCTTCTCGGTCTCGCACCACTGGTCCAGCACCCGGCTCTTGTGAATCCACTCGTCCGGGCCGAGGTAGGGCGCGTTCCGGCCGTCCGCGTATTTGGCCGCCGCGCGCAGCGTGCGCTTCTCGCCCCGTCCGCCGATCCAGATGGACACGCGCGGCTGCAGGGGTTTGGGGAAGTTCGGCGCGTCCTCGAGCCGGAAGTGCTTGCCCTGGAAGTTCGCGCGGCGCCCTCGGGGTCGAAGAGCAGGCGCAGGCATTGCGCGTACTCCTCGAGCATGTCCTCGCGGACGCCGATGTGCGGAAACTCGACGCCGAACGCTGTCGCCTCGACGTCGTGCCAGCCGGCGCCGATGCCGCAGTCGACGCGGCCGCCGGAGAGATGGTCGATCGTCGTCAGCGACTTCGCGTGGAGCCCGGGGTTGCGGTAGGCGACGCAGTACCCGAGCGCCCCGAGGCGGACCCGCCGCGTCTCCACCGCGGCCGCCGTCAGCGTGGGGATCGCCTCGTAGGCGTCGGCGAACTTCCACAGCGCCCGAACGTCATCGCCATGTGGAAGTCTCCTTGGTGAGTTCCGAGACGTTCCGTCAATCGCGGCACCGTGTCAAGGGTGATAGGCTACCGGATCATGGTGGACACGCTCCTGCCACGAGGCGCGAGCTACGAGGACGTCTACGCCCGCTTCCGCTGGACGGTCCCGCCCGCGTACAACATCGCGGTCGACGCCTGCGACCGTCACGCCGGCGACCGCTCCCGCGTGGCCCTCGTCTACGAGGATGACGCGGGGAGAATCAGCGAGCACACTTTCGCCGAATTCTGTGCGCGCTCGAACCAGCTCGCGCGTGTCTTCGCGGGATTGGGGATCGAGCGCGGCGATCGCGTCGGGATCGTGCTCCCGCAGCGGCCGGAGACGGCCGTCGCCCATCTCGCCGCCTACAAGCTCGGCGCCGTCGCCCTGCCGCTCTCGACGCTCTTCGGCCCGGAGGCGCTCGAGTACCGGCTACGCGACGCCGGCGCCAAGGTCGTGGTGACTGACGGCGAGAACGTCGAGCGCGTGCTGGCCGTGGCCAAAGGGCTCCCGGCGCTCGCGCGCGTGGTGTGCGTCGATCACGCCGACGCCGATGGCGTGGTGGAGTACGCGAAGGCGATCGAGGGCGTCCCCGATTCCTTTGATCCCGTGGCGACGGCGGCGGAGGACCCCGCGATCCTGATCTACACCTCCGGGACGACGGGGCCGCCGAAGGGGGCGCTTCACGCCCATCGCGTGCTCCTCGGTCATTTGCCGGCGATCGAGTTCTATCACGAGTACTTTCCCAGGCCCGGCGACCGTCACTGGAGCCCGGCGGACTGGGCGTGGGCCGGCGGCCTCCTCGACGTGCTGCTCCCGAGCTGGCACTACGGCGTGACGGTCGTCGCTCACCGGCCGAAGAAGTTCGACGCCGAGCGCGCCTTCGACGTCCTCGCCCGCCACAAGGTGCGCAACACGTTCCTCGTGCCGACCATGCTGAAGATGATGCGGTCGGTCGGCGACCCGCGCGGACGCTGGAAGCTCGAGCTGCGCTCGATGTTCACGGGCGGTGAGGCGGTCGGCGAAGAGGTGATCCGCTGGGCGCGCGAGGCGCTCGGCGTCACGCCCCACGAAGGGTTCGGTCAGACCGAGGTGAACCTCGTGCTCGGCAACTGCTCGATGCTGATGCCGGTGAAGCCCGGGTCGATGGGGCGCCCGATTCCCGGCCACGTCGTGGACGTGGTGAACGAGGCGGGCGGGTCCGTCCCCATCGGCGAGGTCGGTGAGGTGGCCGTGCGCCGGCCCGATCCCGTGATGTTCTTGCGCTACTGGAACAACGACAGGGCCACGCGCGAGAAGTTCGTGGGCGACTGGGCGCTCACCGGCGATCTGGCCCGGAAGGACGCGGACGGCTACTTCTGGTTCGTCGGCCGCAAGGACGACGTCATCTCCAGCGGCGGCTATCGCATCGGCCCGAGCGAGATCGAGGACTGCCTGCAGGGCCATCCGGCCGTCGCGCTCGCCGCGGCGATCGGGGCGCCCGATCCCGTGCGCGGTGAGGTGGTCAAGGCGTTCGTCCAGCTCCTCCCCGGGGGCACCGGCACGCCCGAGCTGGCGCGCGAGCTCCAGGCCCACGTGCGCACACGTTTGTCGGCGCACGAGTACCCCCGCGAGATAGAATTCATCGAGGCCCTGCCCGTGACGACGACGGGCAAGGTGAAGCGAGCCGACCTGCGGCAGCTCGAGCGCCAGCGGCGAGGACGGGAGACCTGAGATGGCCTACGACTACAAGGAGCACTTCGGCGAGATCACGCTGACCCAGGACCTGACGACACTGCCGGAAGAGCGCACCTGGCGTCTCGCGGCGCCCGAGCGGGAACCGGAGCCGCACCAGATCGTGCTCTACCTCGGCTGCAACGTGCTCCGCACCTCGCACATGGTGCGCACCGTCACGGCGATTTTCGACCGGCTCGGGCTCGACTACGTGGCCGTGGGAGGTCCCACCTATTGCTGCGGCATCGTCCACCACCGGAACGGCGACACGGCGGCGTCCGGTGGGATGAACAAGCGCACCGTCGAGCTGTTCCAGCGTTACCAGCCCGAGGAAGTCGTGATGTGGTGCCCGTCGTGCATGTACTTCTACGACGAGATCCAGAAATTCCCGTGGCCGTTCCCCGTGCGCCATACGACGGAGTTCCTGGCCGACCGTCTTCCGGCGCTCGAATTCACGCATCGGGTCGATGCGCCCGTCGCGCTCCACTACCACTCCCAGAGCGAGCCGCGCCGGCGCGAAGGCGCTGCGGCCCGCCGGCTGCTCGAGGCCGTGCCCGGGCTCCGCTACGTCGAGGTCGAGCCGGAGCCGCGGTTCGGGCGCCTCTGTACTGCCGACGTCCAGGCCCAGCTCGGCCAGGACGTCTGGGATGGGCTGATCCGCGACGAGATCGGCCGGGCGCGCGCCGGCGGCGCCGAGATCCTCGCGACGGTCTACCACGGCTGCCAGCGGCTCGTCTGCGGTTTCGAGACGGAGGGCGCGATCACCATCGAGCACTACCTCTCGGTCTTCGCGCGGGCGCTCGGGATCGAGTTCGAGGACCGGTTCAAGAAGTTTCGCCTCTGGCAAGACCCGGAGCGTGTGCTGGCCGAGGCGACGCCGTGCCAGACCGCGAATCACGTGGACCCCGTGCGCGCGCGGGAGCTGGTCGAGAAGACGTTCGGCCGGATCGTCGCCGCACCGGGCGCGGGCAACGCGGCGGCCTCCTAGCCGCGCTGTCGCGCTGGCGAAACCGTCGTGGAGATCGGGCTCTTCACCGAGTTCGAATGGCGCCCGGGCGTCGACGAGGCCCAGGCCTTCGACGACTCGTTCGCCCAGGTGATGGCCGCCGAGGACCTGGGCTACGACGCCGTGTGGCTGGCCGAGCTGCACTTCCAGAAGGAGCGCTCGGTCCTGTCCTCGCCCCTCGTCGTCGGCGCGGCGATCGCCGGGCGGACGAAGCGCGTGAGGATCGGTTTCGCCGTCCAGGTGTTACCCCTCATCCATCCCCTGCGCCTCGCCGAGGACGTCGCGACGCTCGATCACTTGAGCAAAGGACGACTCGACTTCGGTGTGGGCCGAAGCGGGCTCCCCAGCCACTACACGGGCTTCAACATCCCGTACGAAGAAAGCCAGGAGCGGTTCGACGAGACGCTCGAAATCCTCCTGCGGGCGTGGACCGAGGAGCGGTTCACCTACGAGGGCAAGTACTTCCAGTTCCACGACGTGTGCGCGGTCCCCAAACCGTACCAGAAACCGCATCCGCCGCTCCGCGTCGCGGCGACGTCCGAGGAGTCGTATGCGGCCGTCGGACGCCGGGGGCTGCCGATCTTCCTGGCGGTGCGGACGTCGAGCATCAGCGAGCTCGAGCGTTACGTCGGCGCCTACCACGCCGCCTGGCGTGAAGCCGGCCACGCCGGGCGCGGCGAGGTCGGCGTGATCCTGCCGGTCTACGTCGCCGACTCGGAGCGCCGCGCGCGGGAGGAGACCGAGGCCAGCGCGATGCACTTCTATCGCTCGGTCGGCGAGGCGCTCCTCACCGGGCCGCGATTGGCGGTCGGTGAGCGGCTCCGGCGCATGAGCTTCGACGAGGTCTTGAAAGATTTCGCCGTCTACGGCACGCCCGAACGCATCGTCGAGCGACTCGAAGACCTGCGGGAGGCCCTCGGCTTCACGAAGCTCGCCGTCTGGATGAACGTCGGCTCGCGCATCCCGCCCGAGCGCGTGCTGGCCTCCATGCGGCTGTTCGCGGAGCGCGTCGCCCCGCGGCTCGTATGATTCCGGCCCCTCGCGGGGGCCGGAATCCGGCTCACGCGAACGAGGGATCGATCCTCACGTCGACGAGGTGCGGACCGCCGCTCGCGAGCGCCTTGCCGACCGCCGGGCCGATGTCCGACGTCTTCTCGACGCGCGTGCCCGGAACGCCGAGCGAGCGGGCCAGGCCCACGAAGTCGATCAACGGCTTGTCGAGGTCCATCGCGACGTAGCGGTCGTCCTCGGCTGAGAAGCCCTTCAGCGCCTTCGTCCGCTGCTTGAGGATCCGGTACGACGTGTTGTTGAAGATCACGTAGACCACCGCCAGCGACTCACGCGCCGCGGTCCAGAGCGCTTGATTCGTGTACATCGAGCTGCCGTCGCCGACCAGCGCGACCACCGGGCGCTTCGGCAGTGCCAGCTTCACGCCGAGCGCCGCCGGCAGCCCCCAGCCGATGCCGCCGCCCCGCAGCCCGAAAAAGCTCTTCGAGTCGGCGCACTTGAAGAAGTGGCGGATGCCCTGCGAGGACGAGATCGCCTCGTCGACGATCACCGCGTCGGCGGGCGTGACTTTCGCAACCTCGTGCATGAGTGTCAGCGGCGAGATCGGCACGCGCGAGGCCTCGGCCTCCGCGCGCTTTGCCAGCTCGGCGCGCTCGGCGGCGAAGGCGGCGGTGACCGCCTCTTTGCGCTTGGCCGCCTGCGGGTGTCCGTTCTGGCCGGTGTTGCGACGAATCGCCTCGGAGATCTCGGGCAGCGTTGCCTTCGGCTCGCCGAAGATCGCGACCTCCGCCGGGTAGTTCTTGCCGAGCTCCCACGGATTCACGTCGAGGTGCACGACCGTCAGCCCCGGCGGCATCGGATCGACGTCGTCGGGCAACGAGAGCGTGAAGAGGTCACCGCCCACCGAGAAGAGCAGGTCGTGGCGCATCAGCAGCGCCCTGATAGGCGGGCCGATGCGCGGCATCGAGCCCGCGTAGAGCGGATGGGTGAACGGGAAGCTGCACGTGCTCGCCACGCCTTCGGTGATCACGGGCGCCCCGATCAGCTCCGCCAGCTCGGCAAGCTCGGCGAGGGCGTCGCCGTGGGCGACCGCGTCACCCGCGATGATCACCGGGTTCTGAGCCTTCGCGAGCAGCTCGGCCGCGCGCGCGACCGCCGAGCGGTCGCCGACGATGCCCGGCGCGACGCGCGTCGGCGCACCGAGATCCAGGTCGCGCTCGGCGTTCAGCACATCGACCGGCAGCGAGAGGAAGACGGGCCCGCTCGGATGGGCAAACGCGGTCTTGATCGCGCGGTGCACGATGCGCGGCAGGTCCTCGAGTCGGCGCGCCTCGGTCGACGGCGCGCCTCGGTCGACCACTTCACCAGCGGCGCGGCCATCGGAGGAAGATCCGACCAGAGGATCGGCTCCGTCACGTTGAACCCCTGGTCGTGCTGGCCCGCGGTGAGGAGCATCGGCGCGCCCGACTTGCTCGCGTTGTAGAGCATGCCCATCGCGTTGCCGAGCCCCGGTGAGACGTGCACGTTGACGGCCGCCAGCCCGCCGCTCGCCTGGGCGTAGGCGTCCGCCATCGCAATCGCGACCGCCTCCTGCAGCGCGAGCACGTAGTGGATGCCGGGCTCGCGCGCGAGCCCGTCCATGAGCGGCAGCTCGGTGGTGCCGGGGTTGCCGAACATGACCGAGACGCCTTCCTGCCTGAGGATCTGGAGGAACGCTTGCTTGCCGGTGATGTATGCCATAGGGGGCAGATGATAAGCTCTCCTGCGTGTCAGTTCCAGATGCACCGCTGCTGCGCGCCGCCCGCCGGCAGCCGACCTCGTACACGCCCGTGTGGCTCATGCGACAGGCCGGGCGTTACATGCCTGAATATCGCGCGATGCGCGAGCGGTACGGGTTCCTCGAGCTCGCTCGCAACCCGGAGGCGGCGGCGGAGGTCACGCTCCAGCCCGTCGAGCGTCTCGGCGTCGACGCGGCGATCCTCTTCGCCGATATCCTCCTGATCGTCGAGCCGCTCGGCGTCGGACTCGAGTTCGCGAAGGGTGAGGGGCCGGTGATCCATCGCCCGGTCCGAAGCGAGGAGGCGATCACGCGACTCGACCGCATCGACGTCGAGTCCGCGGTGCCGTTCGTGTTCGAGACCGTGCGCCGCGTGAAGCGAGCGCTGGGCGGGAAGGTGCCGCTGATCGGCTTCGCGGGCGCGCCGTTCACGGTGGCGTCATACGTCGTCGAGGGCGGCCCGTCGCGCGACTATCTGCACACCAAGCGACTCATGTACGAGGAGCCCGAGGGCTGGAGCCGTCTCATGGGGATCCTCGTCGACGGAACCGCGCGCTATCTCAACGGCCAGATCGCCGCCGGCGCCGACGCGGTGCAGATCTTCGACTCGTGGGTCGGCGTGCTCGGGCCCGACGACTACCGCACCTTCGTGCTGCCGTACACGCGCGCGCTGATCCGTGCGCTGACGCCGGGAACGCCGGTCATCCACTTCGGAACCGGCACCGCGTCGCTCCTGCCCTCGATGCGCGCGGCGGGCGGCGCCGTGATCGGCCTGGACTGGCGGGTGGACCTCGACGCGGGCTGGGCGGCCGTGGGCCACGACGTTGCCGTGCAGGGCAATCTCGACCCGGCGGTGCTCCTTTCGAAGCCCGCGTACATCCGCCAGCGTGTGAAGGACATCCTCGACCGCGCCGCCGGCCGCCCGGGCCACATCTTCAACCTCGGCCACGGGATCCTTCCGCAGACGCCGGTCGAGCACGCCCGAGCGCTGGTCGAGATGGTTCACGAGCTCTCCGACCGGCGATGAGCGCCGTCGACTCGGTGCTGCTCGTCGCCTTCGGGGGCCCGACGGCGCGGCACGAGATCCGGCCGTTTCTCGAGATCGTCACACGCGGGCGCGGTATTCCCGCGGGCCGCCTCGAAGAGGTCGCGCATCACTACGAGCAGATGCCGGGCGGCCGCTCGCCGCTCGCCGAGCTCACGTTCGCCCAGGCCCGCGGGCTCGAGCAGGCGCTCGCCCAGGCCGGGCCCGCGCTGCCCGTGTTCGTCGGAATGAGGAACTGGCATCCGTTCCTGCACGAGACGCTCGCCGAGATGGCGGGCAAGGGAGCGCGGCGCGCGCTCGGCATCATCCTCTCGCCGCTCCGCACCGAGGCCTCGTGGGAGCGCTACATGCAAGACGTGGCCGAGGCGCGGGCCCGCGTCGCGCGCGCGCCCGAGGTCGGCTTCGCGCCGGCGTGGTTCGAATACCCGCGCTTCGTCGCCGCGGTCGCCGACCGTACGCGGGCAGCGCTCGGGGAGATTCCAGAAGACGCGCGGGCGTCGACGCCACTGGTCTTCACGGCGCACAGCGTGCCGGTCGCGATGGCCGAGGCCTCGCCCTACGTGTCGGACTTGACTGCGGCGGCGCGTGCCGTCGCGAGGCGCCTCGGCCACGCTCGCTGGTCGGTCGCTTACCAGAGCCGGAGTGGGAGCCCGCGCGAGTCGTGGCTCGAGCCGGACGTGACCTCCGTGCTCCGGCGTCTCGCGGCCGACGGCGAGCGCCACGCCGTCGTCGTGCCGATCGGCTTCGTGTGCGATCACGTCGAGGTGCTGTACGACCTCGACGTCCAGGCCCGTCGGGTGGCCGCCGCCGCTGGCCTCAGCCTTCATCGCGCGGCGGCTGTGAACGATCATCCCGAGTTCATCGCGATGCTGGCGGAGCTGGTCCGCGGCATTCACGGCAGTGCGAGGTGAGATCGGCTGCCGGTCGAGCCGAGCGGTGACATGGCTCGGCTGAAGCTCGTCGTCGTCGGCGGGGGCATCACCGGGCTCGCGGCGGCGCACCGCGCCGTCGAGCTCGCGCGCGAGCGGTCCACGGCGCTGGACCTCACGCTGATCGAAGCGCGCGCCGGGCTCGGGGGCACCATCGCGACCGAGCGCGCCGGCGGGTTCCTGATAGAGGCGGGTCCCGACTCGTTCCTGTCGGAGAAGCCGTGGGCCCTGGCGCTGTGTCGGCGTCTAGGCGTGGAGGACCGGCTCGTCCGGACGGACGATCGCTTCCGGAAGGTGTTCGTGTGGCGCGCCGGGCGCCTCCACCCCCTGCCGGACGGGTTCCAGCTCCTGGCCCCGACCAAGCTCGGTCCGTTCATCACGTCAGGGCTCTTCTCCTGGCCGGGCAAGCTCCGGATGGCCCTCGACCTCCTCCTGCCGCGGGGCGCGTCCGACGACGAAAGCCTCGGCGCGTTCGTTCGCCGGCGGCTCGGCCGCGAGGCGCTCGAGCGCGTCGCCCAGCCGCTGGTCGCCGGCATCTACACCGCCGATCCTGACGATCTCTCGCTGGCGGCGACCATGCCGCGCTTCCGCGAGCTCGAGCGGCGCGAGCGGTCCGTCGTCTTGGGCCTCTGGCGGGCGAACCGCAAGGCGCCGCAGGCGGGAACGAGCGGAGCGCGGTGGAGCCTCTTCGTGACGTTTCAGAACGGTATGGAGGAGCTCGTCACCACGCTCGCGTCGCGGCTTCCACCGGGCACCGCGCTGCTCAAGCACCGCGTGGACGGGATCGAGCGCCACGGTCACGGCTGGCGCGTCCTCAGTGCCGAAGGTGCCGCGGTGGAGGCCGATCGGGTCATCGTCGCGGCCGAGGCGTACACCACCGGCCGACTGCTGCGGTACGTCGATCCGGCGCTCGCGACCTTGCTCGGCGAGATTCCGTATGCTTCCTCGGCGACGGTGACGCTGGGCTACCGCCGCGGAGACGTGCCGAATCCGCTCGACGGCTTCGGCTTCGTCGTCCCGCGCACCGAGCGCCGCGCCGTGCTGGCCTGCACGTTCTCGAGCGTGAAGTATCCGGGTCGCGCGCCCGAGGGGCACGCGCTGCTCCGGTGCTTCGTGGGCGGCGCGCTGAACGAGGGCATTCTCCAGTCGGACGACGGCGCGCTGGTCGCGGGCACGCGGGACGAGCTACGCCAGGCGCTCGGGGTCACCGCCGAGCCCGTCCTGACGCGCGTCTCTCGCTGGCCCAAGGCGATGCCGCAGTACCACGTCGGCCACGGGGGCCGTGTCGAGACGATCGAGCGGTGCGCCGCCGCGATCCCGGGCCTGCATCTGGCCGGCGGTGCCTTTCGGGGCGTCGGGATCGCGGACTGCGTGAGATCGGGCGAGGCCGCCGCCGAGCGAGCCCTCGGCAGCCAGTCGCCGGCGTCAGACCGTCTCGATCGTCCCGAGCCGGCGTAGCTCCTCGATCCGCTCCCGGGAGTAACCCAGCACCTCGCCGAGGACTGCGCGCGTGTGCTCGCCGACGCGGTACGGCGCCGCTCCGCGCGGCGCCACGGGCCGGTGGTCGACGTGAAAGGGCACGGCCGTGATCCGCACGGCGCCGCGCCCGGGGTGGTGGATGACCGGGAACGCCTGACGCTCGGCCAGGTGCGGGTGAGCGACAACCTCGGCGGGCGAGAGCACGGCGGCGGCGGGAACCCGCGCCGCCGTGAGCGCCGCCACCGCCTCCTCGACCGTCTTGAAGCGGTCGAGCCACTCGCAAATGACCGGGTGCAGCTCAGCCCAGTGCTCCCGGCGTGCCGCCGGCGTGGCGAAGCGCGCGTCCGCCGCCAGCTCGGGCCGGTCCATCATCGCCACGAGCCGCGCCCAGAGCTGCGGCGCCCCGACCGTCTGCATCGCCACGTGGCGGCCGCCGATCCCGTGGACGACCATGCCCGGGCGCGGGCCGGGATACTCCGCGCCCGCGTTCAGCATGCCGCCGTAGTTGATGTCCTCGGCGGCGACGAGGCACTCGAGCATCGAGACGTCGAGGTGCCCGCCCTTGCCCGTCCGCGTTCGCCGCCAGAGCGCGGCCAGGATGGCGCCGAACGCGTGCGTGCCCGCCAGCACGTCGGCCGCCTGGAGATATCCGGGCCGTGGCGCCGGGTCGTCCTGCTGCTCGAGATGCATCACGCCCGACATGGCGTTGACGATGTGGTGGAACGCGGGCTGCAGGCTCAGAGGCCCGGTCTGGCCGAAGCCGGAGATCGAGCAGTAGACGAGATCGGGCCGGACGGCCGTGAGCGTGGCGTAGTCGCAGCCGAGCTTCGCGACGACTCCCGGCAGGAAGTTCTCGACCACGACGTCGGCGGCGTGCGCGAGATCCAGCACGACCTCGCGCGCCTTGGGATGCGCGAGGTCGAGCGCGAGGCTCGACTTGCCGGCGTTGATCCGGATAAAGTACGTGGCCTGGTCGGTGCGCCCCTCCTCGATCTGGACGTGGCCCCGTCGCGTGTCGTCTCCTTCGCCCGGGCGTTCCACCTTGATCACACGCGCGCCCAGGTCGGCGAGCAGGCGCGTGCAGTAGGGGCCGGCCAGCACGCGCGTGAAATCGAGCACGGTGAGACCGGCGAGAAGCGCGTCGTCAGAAGCGGGCATGCGATCTCCTTCCTTCACGTGTTTCAAGCTCGCCTTCGCGCAGTCGGTCCATTAGTCTAGCAGGGCGTTCGATCGGAGCGAGAGGAGGACCCGGCATGCGGATGCTCGAGACGTGGCGGCAGATCACGGAGCGCGCCGTCGAGGTGGGCGTCGATGCTTGAGGCCGTGACGATGAAAGAGATCGACGCGATCTTCGCGGTGACCGACGCTCTCGGCATTCACCGGGAGTCGCTGGTGATCCCGCTCGGCCCCGCCGCGCCCGGGCGCGTCCGCCGCCTGCCGAGCGGAAAGCTCGAGATCACGGTGGACGCCAACCGTCCGATCGACGAGTGGGTGACCGAGCTTCCGCGGCTCATCGCCGCCGCCCAGGGGACGTGAGCTGACGGCAGGGCTCAAGCGCGAGCTGGGCGTCCTGTCGCTGGCGGCGGTCGTCTTCTTCAACGTGAGCGGCGGGCCCTACGGCGTCGAGGACACGGTTGCCTCCTTCGGCCCGGGACTGGCGCTGCTCCTGCTGGTGCTGACCCCGGTGTTCTGGAGCCTGCCCGTCGCGCTCGTGATGGCCGAGCTCGCCGCGGCCATGCCGGACGAAGGCGGCTACGTGACGTGGACGCGCCGCGCCTTCGGGCCCTACTGGGCGTTTCAAGTCGGCTGGTGGAGCTGGCTCGACAGCTTCGTGGACGTTGCCGTCTATCCGGCGCTGTTCGTGGAATACGTCAAATTCTGGTGGCCGGGCATGACGTCGACGGAGCGTTGGCTCCTGGCCCTCGCCTTCATCGTGCTGCTCACGGGTCTGAACCTCGCCGGTGTCCGACCCACGGGACGCGCCGCCGTCGTGCTCGCGATCGCGGCGCTCCTGCCGATCGCCGCTCTCACGATCGCCGGGGTCGCGGCAGCGCGCGGGGCACCGTGGACGCCGTTCGCTCTCGAGGACCGGCCCCTCGGCGCGGGGCTCGGCGTGGGCCTCGCCGTCGTGATGTGGAATTACTCGGGATGGGACACGCCCGCGACCGTGCTCGGCGAGACGCGCGCGCCCGAGCGGACCTTCCGCACCGCGCTCTTCCTGGCGCTGCCCGTGATCGGCCTGGCGTACGTCCTGCCGGTCGGCGCCGCGCTGGCGGGCGGCACCGTCGAGTGGAGCTTTTGGACCACGGGCGCCCTCCCCGAGATCGCGCGATCGGTCGGCGGCGACTGGCTCGGTCACGCCGTCGCTCTCGGCGCTGTCGTGAGCAGCGCCGGACTCTTCATGTCGCTCGTGCTGACCAACTCGCGTCTGCCGTACGTCCTGGCCCGCGAGCGCGCGCTGCCCGCGTGGCTCGCCGCAGTAAATCCGCGGTTCGGGACACCCTGGGCCGCGATCATCGTCTCGGCGGCGTGCTACGCCGCCTTCGCCGTCTTCTCGTTCAAGGACCTGATCGTCCTGAACATCTGGCTCTACTCGATCACGCTACTGATCGAGCTGGCGGCATTTGTGAGGTTGCGGGCGACCGAGCCGGCGATGAACCGCCCGTGGCGGGTGCCCGGCGGCCCTGCGGGCGCGGCCGTCGTCGTCGTGTGCCCCGCGCTCTTCGCCCTCGGCGCGATGGTGACCGCGGGATGGGGCAACACGGTCGCCGGCGTGGCGGCGGCGCTCACGGGGCCGCTGGCGTACCGCGTGCTCGGCGGACGCGCGACGCTGGCCCGGGAGGGCCGGGCATGAACGGCGTGGTGAACAGCGTGGCGTACGCGGGCGGCCTCCGGATCGGGGAGGTAGCGATCCCCGATATCAGCGAGGTCCTGAAGCAGCCGGGCCGGTTCGTCTGGATCGGGCTCCACGAGCCGGACGACGCAGTGCTCGCGGAGATCCAGCAGGAGTTCGCGCTCCACGACCTCGCCGTCGAGGACGCGGCCCGCGCCCACCAGCGGCCGAAGCTCGAGCGCTACGGCGATTCGCTCTTCGTCGTCCTGCGCACCGCCCACCTCGATTCCACCACCGGCGGGATCGATTTCGGGGAGACGCACCTCTTCGTCGGGTCGAACTACATCGTCTCGGTCCGGCACGGGCCCTCGCTGCCCTATGTCGAGGTGCGCTCGCGCTGCGAGGCGAACCCGGAGCTGCTGGCCAAGGGGCCCGGCTTCGTCTTGTACGCGCTCATGGACTTCATCGTGGACCAGTACTTCCCGGTCGTCGATGCGTTCGAGGACAAGCTGGAGACGCTCGAGGACAACATCTTCAGACAGACTCTCACCCGGGAGACCACCGAGCGGATCTACGGGCTCAAGCGCGACCTCCTCGAGGTGAAGCGAGCGGTCGTCCCGCTGGTCGACATGTGCAACCGGCTCGTGCGCGCCGACGTCGCGGTGGTTCCCGAGGACGCCCGCGTCTACTTCCGCGATGTCTACGACCACGCGATCCGGATCAACGAGATGATCGACACGCTGCGGGAGCTCCTGACAACCGCGCTGGAGGCGAACCTCTCGCTGATCTCGGTCTCCCAGAACGAGGACATGAAGCGGCTGGCGGGTTGGGCGGCGATCATCGCAGTGCCGACGATGATCGCGGGAGTCTACGGCATGAACTTCAAATTCATGCCCGAGCTCGAGTGGCCTTTTGGCTACCCGGTGGTGATGGGCATCATGTTCGGGGCCTGCGGGTTTCTCTACTACCGCTTCAAGCGCTCCGGCTGGCTCTGAGCCGGCTCAGCGTCGGGTCCGCGCCCGGCTCGACCCAAGGTTCTCCTCGATGACGGCGGCCAGGCAATCGAGGGACGCCAGTGAGTAGACGTAGGTTTTCCAGTCGACGGCGACGTGGTCCTCCCGCTCGCCGGGGCGCGTCATCGGAAAGATCTCGACCGAGACATTGGGGCCCGGCGCCGAGCAACCGCCGGCGCACCCCTCGCGCAGCCGCACGCGCTCGTCGAGCCCCCGCTCGGCGACGAGCTCTTGCAGATGGGGCCCGATCGCCGCCGCGTTCAGCCTGACGGACCGTCCGCCACGCGCGATCGGCAACGCCACGCTGCCCGGCTCACGCGGGCACACGGTGATCACGAGCCGGCGGGGCGTCACGTGCGCGCCCGCGTCGCGGCGAGCCGTGCCGCGGCGACGACGGGCTCCTCGGCGGGCCGGTGCCAGCGCGCCCGGAGCCCGGCGCGGGCGACGGCGCGTATCGTCCCGGCGCGGAACCACGGATCGTCGAGCACGCTTCCGGCCCAGCTTGCATCCACCGGCTGCGGAAGCTTCAGCGTCCGCGCGACCTCGAGGGCGCGTGCCGCGAGATGGCGCTGGCCTTCCGCCACGATTCGCCGTGCGCGCCGGTCGCCACGGCGAGCGCGCGCGAGCACGCGCGGCGCCAGGGCGGCAATTGTCTTGACCGGGTCCGGCGCGTGGACAGCCCGAAGCGTGGACAGGAGGCGTCCATCGCGGACCGCCTCCCTGAGCCACTCGCGGCCGAGCCAGAAGCCGGAGCCCTCGTCGCCGACGAGCGGTCCGAGACCCCCGGCGCGCGCCCAGCGGCTCCGCGCGTCCCAACCAACGATGATCGATCCGGTGCCCGACAGCAGAAGCACGCCCGGCCGCTGTCCGAGCGCGCCCAGCAGCGCGGCTTGCGCGTCGGAGATGACGCGCACGCGGCCCGCGAGCGCTCGCAGCCGGCGCGCGAGTGCTTGTCGCTCGCGGACGGTCCAGAGTCCCCGCGAGGCCACGACAAGCGACGCGACGCGCCGTCGGCTCCACCGGCGACGCCGCCACACGACGTGCAATACCGACGCGAGCTTCTGCAAATCTCGGTCGGCGGGAACCACGACCGTCGGAACGCGGCGCGTGCCGGTCCAGACGGCGATGCGGACCCACGTTCCGCCGACGTCGGCGCCGACGCACACCGGCTTCCGCCGAGCCTCGTGTCGAACCGCGGACGGGATTGCCACTCTGTCCATTATGAGCCTCCGGGCAGTGATCCGAAGGGTTCTGAAATGACGCGCTTTCCGCTTATTCAGGCCCTGGCACAACTGATGCTGAAATAGGGGCCGGAGGATCTGGTCATGGGCAAGACACTCGCAGCCTGGATCATGGTGGCCGGTGCGGTCGCGGCGCCCGCGATGGGCCCGCGAGAGACCGTGGAGTCGGCGGTCGGCCGCGTGGTCACGCTGCTGCAAGACGGCGATACTGTGAAAACCGAGTCGACGGCACGGCAAGCGGCGGATCGGCGTACCGAGATCCGGAGGCTCGCGCGTGAGCTCTTCGATTTCGAGGAAGTGACCCGGCGTACGCTCTCCCGCCACTGGGCCGCACGCTCTGCCGATGAGCGGGCCGAGTTCGTGGCGCTCTTCACCGACCTGCTCGAGCGCTCCTACGTCACCCGGGTCGAGGCGTACGCGGGCGAGAACATCGCGTACTTCGGGGAAGCGGTCGACGCGAGCTACGCCACGGTGCGGTCGAAGATCCTCACGGATCGCCGCAGCGAGATCGCGCTCGATTACCGGCTCCACCTTCGTGACGGTCGGTGGCGCGTCTACGATCTGCAGATCGACGGCGTGAGCTTCGTCTCGACCTATCGCAGCCAGTTCGACCGAATCATCCAGGCAGAATCCTACGCGGCGCTCGTCGAGCGCATGCGCAAGAAGAGCTTCGAGGCCACCGTGGCCGAGCGCGGAGGCAAGAAGCTCTAGCCGGAGCGGGGGCGCTGGGCGGGGCGGGACCCCGCCCAGCGCCCCCGTCACAGTCTTCGAGAGTCGAAGGCCCGTCCCGCTGCTCGCATCGATCGACTCGCCGCTCGGCTCGCTTTCCGCATCGTTCGTCACCGACGTCTACCGGCCCCTTCTCGCCCGCGGACGGTCCGAACGCCACTACCTCCGCGTGTCGCGCGTGGCCATGCTCGCGTTTGGAATCGTGCTCGGCCTGCTCGCGTGGGCGTTCTCGCTGGTGACCGGTCAGATGCTGTGGGTCGTCTTCAAGGTCGCCGGTGTCACGAGTAGGGTCAGGTTCATCAGGGCCATCACGATCATCGCCGCCACGTTCGCCCCGTCGGCGACCCGGCGTGTCGTCAGCAGCCCGAGCAGGAACACGCCGAGGAGCGAGCCTCACCTTCGGATGGTCGTGGCTGGTGGTCCTCGGGACCATCGGGACGATGCTCCTGGCCCTCATCTTCTCCGCGGCCGCCCGCCGGGGCTCCCCCCGACCGAGGTAACACCCGGACCGAGGCCGAGGATCCATCCCTCCACGACGCGCGCGTGGTCCGGGGGCTCCGGCACCGCGTCGTCGAGCACGAGCTTCGCGAGCGCGATGCAGGCAGTCGTCGCGTCGAAGGGGTCCTCACCGGACCTCGAGTGTCCGAAGCCCCCGCGCAGGAGGCCCCCGACCGCGTCGAGATCGATCCGGGCGTCGGTCTCGACGCCGCGGAGCAGCGCGCCCCCGCAGGCGGCGCGCGCCGCCGGATCCGACTTGCGGGCGACCGTGAGCCCGAGCGTCCGGAGGAGGAACGCCGGGTACATTTCGGCGATGACCGGGCGGCCCGAGACGGCCAGCTCCATCAGCGGCCCATCGAACGGCCAGAGCGCCACGCGGTCGAGCCGCGGCGTGATGATATCGCGCCAGACGCAGGCGGCCGATCGGCCCACCTGCCGCGGGCCGACCAGCCAGAACATTGGCCCCGCGCCCGTCTGCCGGTCGCATTCGCGGGGCGCGAACGCCGCGTCCCCGAGCGCCTTCCGGAGGTCGTCGCGGGAGGTCCCTTTCAGCGCCCGGAGCGGATAGAAGGGGCGCTCGGTCGTGATGTCCTCGGCCCGGGCAGCGAACTCGTAGAAGTGACGGAACCGGCCGGCGCCGAAGGCGCCAAGCGCCTCGCGGAACGAGCGAAGGCCGGCTATCATCGCGTACGTGCGCGAGACGCCGATGGGACAGTCAAACGCGACGAGTGCGCCGTCGGGCAACTCGAGAGCGCCGACGTCCTCTACCGGCCGCGGCGGGGCCAGGACGTAGCGGCCGCGACGCAGCACCGCCCGGCACAGCTGGCGTTTGGCCGGCGTCGAGCCCCAGTCGATCGCCAGGATTTCGGCGGGCGGCTGCGGAAGACGGCTCACGCGTGGAGGAGACGAGCGACGACCGCGTCGAGCTGGCACTTCCTGAACCCGTAGGCGGTGAGGCCCAGCACACCCGGAGCCAGCAGGGCCGCGTCGTACGGGTCGCGAAGGACCACGACGGCCAGCGCGCGCGCTCGCGTCTGGAGATCGGCGAGCAGCTTCGCGTTCGACGAATAGAGGTGGGCGTCGAACAGGAATAGCACGATCGCGTCGGATGCCTCGGCCAGGGCAACGGCGCCAGCGATCTCCGGGTCGGTCGGCTCGATCCCGACCACGTACGTCACGGGCGCGACGCCCGCCCGCCCGAACGCATCGGCGACGTAGGCCGTCTCGGCGGCAACCTCGGGCTCGATCGTGATCCGCGACGCCAGATCCGAGAAACGCGGGAACACGACGCCGACACGCCCGTTCAGCGCGCGCCGCAGATCGGGACGCCCGGGCGTCAGGACGGTGACGGAGCGGGTCGCGATCGCTCGCGCGAGCGGTCCCGCATCAGGCTCCGGCGCGGGCGGACCTCCCTCGAAGCGAGTGGCGCGCCGCTCGCGAAGGCGACGCACTCGCTCGGCCGCGGCCTCGAGGTCGCGGATCGGAAGCACGCCGGAGCGGTACGCATCGACGAGGGCGCGAGCCGCGGCGCGCTGAGCCGGTTCCGTGTGGCAGACGAGGAGGAGATCGTGGCCGGCCGCGGCCGTCCTCACGACCGCCTCGCCGATCGGGCACGTCTCGCCGATGGCGCCCATCTCGAGGTCATCCGAGACGATGACGCCCGAGAACCCCACTTCGTCGCGCAGGCAGTCGTGGACTATGCGCCGCGAGAACGTCGCCGGAACGCGCGTCGTGTCGAGGTTCGGGTAGACGGGGTGGCTCGTCATCAGACACTCGATGCCTTCCTCGACGGCGGCGAGAAAGGGCGGGAGGTGCGTCGCGCGCATCTCGGCCCAGGTCGAGTCGATCGTGGGCAATCGAAGATGGGCGTCGAGCGGCGAGTGGCCCTTGCCTGGGAAGTGCTTGGCGCACGCCGAGAGGCCGCCCTTCTGCATTCCCTTGATTCGCGCGACGCCGAAGCGGGTGACCACGGTCGGGTCCTTGCCGTACGAGCGGATCCCGATGTTCGGGCTGTAGCGCTCCGTGAGGACGTCGAGCACGGGCGCGAAGTTCACGTCCACTCCGAGCCGCCGCAGCTCGCGCGCCTCGAAGAGGCCCTGGCGAAAGGCGAACGCCTCGTCGCCCGCGGTCCCGGTCGCGAGGTTGTCGGGGAAAATCGTCGTGGCGCGACCCAGCATGACGATGCGGCCGCCCTCGTGATCGGTGGCGACGAGCAAGCGCCGGCCAAGGGCCGACTCGAGGTCGCGCAGGAGGCGGCCGTGCTGGTCCGGCGTCTCGAAGTTCCGCCGGTACAGGATGAGCCCGGCGGCGCGCGTGTCGCGGAAAAGACGGACGTCCGCATCGGTGAGTCTGGGGCCGGACAGGCCGAACATCAGCCGTTCGCCGACGAGCGTCTCGAGAGTACTCACATTGCGATTATAGGCTGCGGTCGGCTCGCGACTGCGACCTGCTGGAGGCGCTCACTGTCAGGCGGCTGACACCGATGTGCCGACGCGACGCCGCCAACGCCAACCGGCGCCTATAAATTCCCTGAGTTTCGATCCACTCGGTTCTGGCACGGCGGCTGCACTTGCTGGCCATGGAAGACCGACGAAGGGAAAAACCTGATGCGTCCTTGGCTCGTCGCGTTCGCCATCGGGACCGTCGCACCGGGCCTAGCAGTCGGATCGGCTGCGCTGGCCCAGACGAACTCGAAGACTTTCGGCGCGCCCACGGGTGCGTTCGACACGCTGTCGGTTGGGAATCAGAAGGTCGCCGCCTCGCTGTACGAGGCCCAGAATGCTGCAACGTTCGCGACGGGCACTACCCGGCCGACGTCGACCGCCCGGCCCCTCACGCTGGACGAGATCGTAGCGAGAAGGCAAACCGGTCAGGGTTGGGGGCAGGTCTTCAGGGACATGAAGGCGCAGGGGCTCGTGCAGGAGAAAAGTCTCGGCCAGGTGGTCAGCAAGTACGGCCTGTCCACCGGTCCCGGTCACGACGAAAAACGTGAGCGGTAATGGCAAAGGGGGCAAATGATGGACAAGAGCTGGAATCCCTGGAAGGTGACGGCACTCGTCCTCGCTCTCGTCATGGCAACGGCCCTCGTCACCGGGCTCGTCGTCGCCAACTGGTCGGGGTCGAGCCTGGAATCGGAGCCGAGGATCGCGGCGGGAATCCGCCCGGCCCAGCCCGCGCGGGCCACCACTGTCAAGCCGTCGACGCCTCAGGTGGTACAGGCGGTGCCGGCGACCCCGGCGGTCCCGACGCAGGAGGCCGTCGACGCCTGTAATCGGTACGCCGCCTCGCAAGTCGGCGAGCAGAACAAGACGCAGGAGGTCGTGAAGGACGCCGCGCTCGGGGCGGTGGTCGGCGCGGCCGTCGGCGCCGCGGGCGGCGCGGTGGCCGGAGGCGGGAAGGGCGCGGGCAAGGGCGCCGCGATCGGCGGCATCGTGGGCGCCGGAGGCGGCACGCTCTACGGGCTCAACGAAAACAAGCAGCACGACGAGCACTACCGAGCGGCGTACTCGAGCTGCATGCGCTCGCGCGGCTATACGGCAGGATGATCCGCTCCACGCGCCTCGCATGGGCGTGAGGAGGTTGTCATGAGGCTCATTACAAGCGTGCTGGCCTGCGCAGTGCTCGCCATATCGGCGCTGTCCGCCTTCGCAGCGGACGATTCGAAGGTGAAGGCCGCGACCCGGCAGGTCGAGACCGGCGCGAAGAAGATCGGCGACGGCAAGATCGGCGAGGGCGTCGAGCAAACGGCCAAGGGTATCGGCAACTCTGTCGTCGAGGGAGCGAAGTACAGCGGGGAAAAGATCAAGGAGGGCGGAAAGGCCGCCGAGCCGAAGGCCAAGAGCGCCTGGGGAAGCGTACGTGACGGCGCCGTGGACTTCGGCCACAGCGTGAGGAACTTCTTCTCGAGCGTTCTTGGGAGCTAGCGGTACAGCAGATAGGGAGCGCGGCGCCGCTTCCAGCGCTCGAGATCGCGCTGCCACGCACGCTCGATCGCTGCAAGCGGCGTCCCATCTTCGATCGCCCGTCGAATCGTGTCGGTCCCGCACAGGATGTCGATCGGCAGGCGCCGCGTCTCGAACTCGTAGGGCGGCCGGCGCCACGCGAACCCTCGCGGCGCCAGTCGGCGCGCGATCGCGATCTCGGCTAGCCCCGTCAGGAACGGCTTGAAGCGCGTCGCGTCGGTCACGTGAACCTGAACGCCTTCGCAGAGTCGTCCCGCCCACTTCTGAAACGTCGGCAGAAAGCGCGCGGGACGAAAGCGCACGCCGGGTAGCCGCTCGCGCTCGAGTGCAGCCGCGTACCGGTGCGCCTCGAGGTAGGGCGCCCCGATCCACTCGAAAGGCCGCGTCGTGCCACGGCCCTCCGACAGATTCGTGCCCTCGATGAGACAGCCGCCCGAATAGACGCGCGCGGTGTCCGGCGTCGGCATGTTGGGCGAAGGCGGCACCCACGGAAGCCCGGTGTCCTCCCAGAGCATCGCGCGGCGCCAGCCCCTCATCGGCACGACGGTGAGCCTGCAGCCGATGGCATGCTGCACGTTGAGATAGCCCGCCAGCTCTCCGATCGTCATGCCGTGGCGGACGGCCAGAGGATAGAGGCCGACGAAGGACGAGAAGGCGGGGTCGGCCACGTTGCCCTCGACGAGCACGCCGCCGAGCGGGTTGGGCCGGTCGAGCACGACGACCCGCATCCCGATGCGCGCGCACGCGCGCATGGCGAGCGCCAAGGTCCAGACGAACGTGTAGTAACGGGAGCCGACGTCCTGCAGGTCCACGACGAGCGCGTCGACTCCCCGCAGCATGGCGGCCGTGGGCTCGCGGTGCGCACCGTAGAGACTCCACACCGGCAGGGCCGTGGCGGGATCGCGGGCGCCGGCGACTCGGACGTGATCCTGGGGTGCGCCCCACAGCCCGTGCTCTGGCGCCAGGAGCGCCAGGAGTTTCACCGCTCGAAGATCGCCCAGGAGGGCGGTCGCGTGCTCGTAGCGCCGGTCGATCGACGCCTGATGCGCGAGCAGCGCAATCCGCCGGCGGCGCAGGAGCGCCGGCCGCCGGCGGATGAGCACGTCGAGACCTGATTCGACGCGAGGCATTCGGTCCGATAGTAGTAGCATGCGGGCGTGCCGGCCTCGCGAATCCGCTATGCGCGCCTTGCCACCGAGCGCTCGAACCCGAGAAGCCGCGCCCTCGACCGCATGACGCCGCGAGAGATCGCGGCGCTGATGAACCGTGAGGACCGCCGCGCGGTGCTCGCCGTGGGGCGCGCGCAGCCCCAGATCGCCGCCGCGGTGGACATGATCGTCGCCGCCCTCCGTGACGGCGGCCGCCTGGTCTTCGTCGGGGCGGGCACGAGCGGGCGCCTCGGCGTGCTCGAGGCGGCCGAGTGTCCTCCGACGTTCGGCACGCCGCGTCGGCTCGTGCAGGCGATCATCGCGGGTGGGCGCGGCGCCGTGTTCCGCTCGCGCGAGGGCGCCGAGGACGACGCTGCCGCCGCCCGGCGCGCTGTGCGCGCACGGGTCCGCCGAGGCGACGTCGTCGTGGGGATCTCCGCCAGTGGCGTGACGCCGTTCGTGAGCGCGGCGCTCACGGCGGCGAGGAGGCGGGGCGCAAAAACCGTGCTCGTCGCCTGTAACGCCGAAGGTGCTTTCCGCCCGCCGCGGGCGACCCATGTCCAGGTTGTACCCGCCACGGGAGCCGAGGTGCTGGCGGGCTCGACCCGCCTCAAGGCCGGCACCGCCACCAAGCTCGTCCTGAACACTCTGACGACCGCGAGTATGACGGGGCTCGGCCGAGTTTACGGCAACCGGATGGTCGACCTCCAGCCGCGCTCGGCCAAGCTCCGCGACCGGGCGTTGCGGCTCGTCGCCGACCTGGCCGGAGTCTCGCGCAGCCGGGCCCGGGCGGCGCTCAAGGCGTCGCGTGGCCGGGTGCGCGTGGCGATCGTGATGGCGCGGAGCGGGCTGAACGCGACGGAGGCGTCTCGTGCTCTCGGGGATGCGGGCGGATCGCTACGGGTGGCGCTTCAGAAGTTTCGACGGAAGTAGCGGGCGCGAATCCGGACAGGCTCGAGCTTGAGCGCGAAGAGCAGCCAGCCGAAGGGGAGGACGATCGCGGCGACGGTAAGCCAGAAGGTGCTGCTCCTCCAGAATTCGCTCTCCCTTATCCTGTCCATGCCCTTCGTCTAAGCAACGCGGGTGCCATCCGATGATAGGCCTATAAGTAACTGAAATAATTGTCGTAAAAGAAGTCCAAAACGAGAATATTCCGGAAGAAAGTGGCAATTCTTTTATCAGAGGGCTGGAGTTTTTCTTCCCTGTCTGCGCGCGCGGGATCGCGCCGCGCCTCACTCGGACATGCCCGGCGCTCCCCGGGCCCGACCTGCTTGAAGCTTTCGTCGATCGGGAAGCTCTCGTCATCGATACGACGGTGGAGTTCCGCGTGGTCCTCGAAGACGACGGCGCGGCCGCGATGCCTGAGCAAATGCGGCGAGGCGGGCCGGACTGCTTCAGCACCGCGCCGTCCGGACTCAGATTGCCGAAGAGGCTCACGGTGCCGCCCTCCCCGGCCGGCGGTATTGCGAGAGGACGGATGACGTCTTCGTCAGCGCCTCGCCGTGCAGAAGCGGCAGCAGCTCCCTGAGCACCGCGGGGAGGCCGCCCGCGTAGAAGAAGAAGTCTTCCCATCAGGTACTTCCCCGACGGCCGGAGATTCACGAGGAACGCGTCGTCTTCGACAGCTCATTGAATCGCGTGAGGGGCAAAATCCTTCGGGGTCGCTCCGCCCGAACCAGTTGCGGCTTCTGAGCTGGTGTGCTGTCATGTGTGCTTCCGGGGCACCGACTATAGATCGAGGGGGACTTCATGCGGCTCGACGGCAAGGTCGCGGTCGTGACGGGCGGAGGCAGCGGTATCGGCCGCGGCATCGTGCTGGCGATGGCGCGCGAGGGCGCCGACGTCGCTATCCCCGACATCCAGGTGCTGAACGCGGAGAAGGTTGCCGGTGAGGTCAAGGGACTCGGCCGCAAGGTCCTGGCCATGAAGACCGACGTCACCAGCGCCGCCGACGTCAAGACGATGGTCGACCGCACGCGCGAGACGTTCGGCAAGATCGACATTCTCGTCAACAACGCGGGCGCCGCGGGACCTCCGGGCATGCCGTTCACGAACAACACCGAGGACGACTGGGACCGCACCTTCACGGTCAACACGAAATCGGTCTTCCTGACCTGCAAGGCGATCACCCCGTATTTCATCGAGCGGAAGGCGGGCCGCATCGTCAACATCGCCTCGATCGCGGGGCCCATCTCGGCGCCGACGATGCCGCCCTACAGCGTGGCCAAGATGGGCGTGATCACGCTCACGCGTATCATCGCCAAGGAGCTGGCGCCGCACGGGATCACCGTGAACGCGATCTGTCCGGGCGTCCTCTGGACGGACTTCTGGCAGAAGCTCGCCGCCCACCTGGCCGAGACGAACCCCGCCTTCAAGGGCATGACGGCGCGCCAGGTGTTCGACAAGCGCGTCGGCGACATCACGCCGATGAAGCGGGAGCAGACCCCGGAGGACATCGGCTGGGCCGCCGTCTTTCTCGCCTCCGAGGAGGCGCGCAACATCACCGGTCAGGCGCTGAACGTCGACGGCGGCGTCGTCATGCAGTAGCGGCAGCGAAAGACGAAGAATATCCATGGACTTCGATTTCACCGACCGCGAAGAGGCATTCCGCAAGGAGGTCCGCGGCTGGCTCGAGGCCAACCTGCCGGATGACCTGCGTGGCCGCGCGTTCGCATCCTCGCGGGCCGACCGCGAGGAGGTCCGGAAGCTCCGCGCGTGGCAGAAACGAATGTGCGAGGCGGGCTATGTCGGGCTCGACTGGCCGCGCGAGTTCGGCGGGCGGGGTGCGACGATCATCGAGATGGTCATCCTCTACCAGGAGATGGCGCGTGCCGAGTCGCCGCAGCTCGTCAACCGCGGCGGTGTGTCGATGCTCGGCCCCACGCTCATGAAGCACGGGACCGCGGCGCAGCAGGCGCGGTTCCTGGCGAGAATCCTGACGGCCGACGAGCTCTGGTGCCAGGGATTCTCCGAGCCCAACGCGGGCTCGGACCTGGCGAATCTCCAGACGCGCGCCGTGCGGGAGGGCGATCACTTCGTCGTGAACGGTCAGAAGGTCTGGACGAGCATGGCTCACGTCGCCGACTGGTGCTTCCTGCTCGTCCGCACCGACCCGGCGGCCGCGAAGCACAAGGGGATCAGCTTCCTGCTCGTCGACATGAGGACGCCCGGGATCACGGTGCGGCCACTTCGGCAGCTCACCGGCGAGGCCGAGTTCAACGAGGTCTTTTTCGACAACGTGCGAGTGCCGGCCGAAAACCTGGTCGGCAAGCTCAACGAGGGATGGTCCGTCGCCATCACGACGCTCGCGTACGAGCGGGACATCCTGACATTCATCCGCCACATCTCCCTGCGCAACGCGCTGCACCGACTCGTGCGCCTGGTGCAGCAGCAGAAGAAGGGCGCCGACCCGCTCATCCGGCAGAAGCTCGCTGGCCTCTGGATCGGCGAGCAGGCGCTCCAGCTCAACGGCTACCGGAGCCTCACCAACATCCTGCGCGGTGGCGCGCCGGGGCCCGAGGGTTCCACCTCGAAGCTCTTCTGGAGCCAGATCGACCAGGAGCTGGCGCACGTCGCCACCGAGGTGATCGGTCCCTACGCGCAGATCGCTCACGGCTCGTCGTGGGCGCCGGACGAGGGCCAATGGGAGTTCTACGAGCTGCTCGCGCGGGCGAGCGGGATCCGCGCCGGCACCTCCGAGATCCTCCGCAACATCCTCGCCGAGCGCGTGCTCGGGTTGCCCAAAGACTAGCGCCGTCGGCGCCCCCGTCGTCTATGAGGAGCTTGACCCATGAGTGACCTGCTCTACGAGGTGAAGGACAAAGTCGCGACGATTACCCTGAACCGGCCTGACAAGCTGAACGCGTTCACGCGCGACATGATCGACGCGTGGGCGAAGGCGCTCACCGCGGCCCAGCAGGACGACAGCGTCAACGTCGTCGTCGTCACGGGCACCGGGCGCGCGTTCTGCTCGGGCGGGGACGTCGGCCGCATGCGGGAGGGAGAGCCGAGCGCGCTCGACGGCAAGAACAGCCTCTGGGAGGGCGTCCACCGGGTGCCGAAGACGCTCGAGACGGTGGACAAACCGGTCATCGCCATGGTCAACGGACTCGCTGTCGGCGCCGGCATGGGCATGTGCGTCATGTGCGACATGCGCGTGGCCGCCGAGTCGGCCCGCTTCTCCACGGGGTACGTCCGCGTCGGCCTCGTGCCGGGCGACGGCGATACGTATTTCCTGCCGCGCCTGGTCGGCGCCGCCAAGGCGCTCGAGCTCTTGTGGACCGCGGACTTCATCGAGGCGCCGGAGGCCCACCGGCTCGGCATCGTGCAGCGCGTCGTGCCGGACGCGCAGCTGAAGGATGCCACCTACGCGCTGGCGCGCCAGATCGCCGATGGTCCCCAGATCCCGATCCGGATGATCAAGCGGCTCGTCTACCAGAGCCTTCGGCTCGACCTCCGGACGCACCTCGACCTCGTCTCCTCGCACATGTCGATCGTGCGCCAGACCGCCGACCACGCCGAGGGAGTCGCGGCGTTCAAGGAGAAGCGTCCGCCGAAGTTCCAGGGCCGCTGACGGTCGCAGTTACGTCAGGACCATCTGGGTCTGGATCGTCTGCGCGAGCAACCGACCTGCGGCGTCGGTCACGCGCGTCTGCCACACCATCGTGGTCCGGCCGCGGTGGAGCGGCGTCGCCTCGGCGCGGACCACGCCCTCGCGTCCGGCGGCGAAGAAATTGGTCTTGGACTCGATCGTCGTTGTCGAGGCGCCGGGCGGCAGGTTGAGGAACGTCGCGGTCGCTCCGACCGTGTCGGCGAACGCCATGATCGTACCTCCGTGGAGCGCGCCGCCGAGCGTTCGCAGATCGTCCCGGATCGTGAGCTCGGCCACGAGGCGATCCCTGGAGGTCTCGGTGTAGCGCATACCGAGGAGGCCGGGCAGGTACGCGCGTTGTCGCTCCGTCAGCTCGGCTGGATCAACCGTCACGAAGGCCTCCTTCGGGTTCGCTCCCTGGTGTTGCTCAGATGGGCGAGGCGCCGCGGTACTCCATCTAATAAGCGGTGATCTACGATGACACGCCGCCCGCCGTCACGACGCCGCCCTCGTCCACAACCCGCCGGTCCGTCACCACCTCGCGGCAGAGCGGGCGGAGCCGGTCGAAGGTGCGGTGAGGGGTCGTCGTCGCCCGTCTCTCCCGGAGAGATCCCGCGCGGCCGACGAGCAGCGCCCCGCTGCAGACCGAGGCCAGCGGCCGTGCGTCTCCCCAACGTCCACCGAGGTGGCGTCAGCAGGGTTGGACCGAGGCCTTGTGGCGCTGGGCGAGCGCCTGATAGCCCTCGGGGTTGGCGCGCACCCAGCGCTCGGCCGGCGTGCCCGCGAGGGGCCCCCGCACCTTGGCGGGCGTGCCCAGGGCGAGCATGCCCTCGGGGATCTCGGTCTCGGGCGTCACGAGCGCTCCCGCAGCCACCATCGCCCGGGCGCCGATGCGCGCGCCGTCGAGCACGGTCGCGCCGTTGCCGATCAGGCATTCCTCGCCGAGAGACGCCGCGTGAATCGTGCAATTGTGGCCGACCGTCGAGCCGGCTCCGATCTCGGTCCCCGCGCGCGGCGTGACGTGCACGACCGCGCAGTCCTGCACGTTGGCGCCGCGGCGGACGACGATCGGGTTGAAGTCCCCGCGGAGGACGGCGTTGTACCAGACGGAGGCGCGCGCCTCGATGGTCACGTCGCCCACGATCACGGCGGTCGGCGCGATGAACGCGGTCGGATCGACGTTCGGACGCTTGCCCTCGAAGCTGAACAGTGGCATGGGCTGGACCCCCGCAGTATCCTCGAAGTGCTCACATCTTACTCGAACGCGCCCGCACCAGGAGGAGCGAATGCCGATCCCGAAGATCGCGGCCGTCGCCACCGCGACTCCGCCTCAGCGGTTCACGCAGGCGCAGCTGCTCTTGCTCGCGGGTTATCGCGACGAGGAGCGGCGAGGGTTCTTCCGGCGGAGCGACATCGAGGGCCGCCATCTCTGGATCGATCCGGCGACCTTTCGGCCGGACGAATCGGTCGACGAGCTGAACGAGCGCTTCCGCGGCGGCGCGCTGGAGCTCAGCGAATCGGCGGCGCGGCGCGCGCTCGCGGGGGCGGGCTGGAACGCGCGCGACGTGGACTTCCTCGCGACGACGACGTGCACGGGGCGTCTCACGCCGAGCCTCGACGCTCACCTCATCGCCAGGCTCGGCTGTCGCTGCGACATCCAGCGAGTTCACGTGGGTGACACCGGGTGCGCGTCGGCGATGGTGGCGCTCCAGCAGGCGTCGAACTACGTCACCGCGTTCCCCGGGCGTCGGGCGCTCGTCGTCGCCGTCGAGATCTGTTCGGCGGCTTACTTTCTGGACGACCGGCTCGAGAGCGCGGTGGCGCACGCGATCTTCGCCGACGGCGCCGGAGCTGTCGCGGTCGCGGCCGACGGCGAGGGACCCTCGATCGTCGCTCACCGCACCCTCTTCCGCTCCGAGCACCTCGGCGCGATGGGATTCGAGTATCCGGGCGGGCGGCCGCGCGTGATCCTCTCGAAGGACGTCCGTCGTATCGGCGCCACCATGATGGGCGAGATGGCCGAGATCCTGATGGCGACGCAGGGGCTCAAGCGCGACGACATCAGCTACTGGGTCCTGCACGCCGCGGGACGGCGGGTGATCGACCGCGCCCGAGCGCTGCTGGACCTGAGCGAGGAGCAGGTCGGCCACTCGCGCTCGGTGCTGCGCCGCTACGGCAACATGTCGTCGGCGACGATCCTCTTCGTGCTGGACGAGACGCTGCGCGCCGAAGCGCCCATCTCCGGCGACTGGGCGCTGATGATCGCCCTCGGTCCCGGCTTCGCCGCCGAAGGCGCTCTCCTCCGGTGGTGACCGGCGTGTCGGAGCCACAAGTGCCTCCGGCGCCACGGACCAGAGCGCGCCTGTCGGAGCCACAAGTGCCTTTCTCAGGCCACCCTCGGTCAAAGCCGACCTCGAGGCACTCGCTACAATGAAACGCCTCGAGGGCGTGCTGGAAGTGCTCGACGGCGCGGTCGGCGCGGCAGACCTCGCGGCCACGCTCGCGGACGTCGACCGTCTCAACACGTGGTTCGGTGGCTACGCCCTGACCCTGCGCCGGATCCGTCGCCTGGCCGCGGCGGTCCCCCGGGAGCGCGTGCTGCGCGTGGTGGACGTCGGCGGCGGCTCGGCGGCGTTCGCGGTGCGCCTCGTGCGGTGGGGACGCCGGACCGGCCGCGCCGTCCGCGTCGTGGTCGTCGAGCGTGACCGGACGACACTCGCGCTCGCGCGGCAGGTCGCCGCGGCGTACCCCGAGGTGCTACTGATCCAGGGCGACGCGGCCGCGCTGCCATGCCGCCGGCGCGCTGCTGACATCGTGACGAGCAGCCTCACGCTCCATCACCTCGAGCCCGCGCAAGCCGTGGAGGGTCTCCGCGAGATGGCGGCGGCCGCCGCCATCGCCGTCGTCGTGAACGATCTCCTGCGCCGTCGTCTCTCGCTCGGCCTGGTCTGGCTCGCCACCCGTCTCTTCTGGTGTCATCCGATTTCGCGTCATGACGGACCGCTCTCCGTGCGGCGGTCCTATTCGAGAGCCGAGCTGCGGGCGCTCGCCGAGAAGGCGGGCGCGCGGCAGCTGACGATTCACGAGTATCCTGTCCTGGGTCGCATGCTGGCGATCCTCTCGTGACGACGGACGTCATCGTCGTCGGCGCCGGACCTGCCGGGGCGGCCACGGCCATCCTCCTCGCCGAGCACGGCCTCTCGGTTCGCCTCGTCGATCGCGCGCGGTTTCCACGCCCGAAAATCTGCGGCGAGTATCTGAGCCCCGAGGCGCCCCGACTGCTGGACCGGCTGGGCGCGCTCAAGGCGGTCGACGCTGTCGCGAGCCAGCTGACCGGCATGCGGATCACTGCTCCGGATGGCACGACGCTCGTCGGCACGTACCGGCCGATCGGCGCCTGGCGCCCCTATCGGGAGCACGCGATGGCGCTTCCGCGCGAGACGCTCGATGCGATCCTCGTGGACCGCGTGCGCTCGCTCCCCGTCGATTTCAGCGAGGAGGTACGCGTCACCGACGTGATCGTCTCGGGCGGCCGGGTGCTCGGCGTCGAGGCAGTCGACGGCGACCACCGTCGTCTGACGATCCGCGCACCGCTCACGATCGCCGCCGACGGCCGCGCTTCGGTCATCGCCCAGCGTCTGGGTCTCCGGCGGCCGCATCGCCTCCAGCGGATGGCGCTGGTCACATACGTCGAGGACATCGGGGATGCGGGGCGCTTCGGCGAGATCTTTGTCGATCCACCGGACTACGCGATCCTCAACCCGGTGTCGCCGGGACGCGCGAACCTCAGCGTCGTCGTGCCGATGGCCCACGCGGCGCCGTGGAGCGGGCGCCTCGACACCTTCTTCGAGGCGCGCGTGAGGCAGCTCCGGCACCTGGCCCGGCGAGTCGCCGGCGGCCGGCGGGTCGCCGCGATCCGGGCGATGGGTCCGCTCGCGTACCGGGTGGACGCGCCGCGCACCGGCGGCGTTCTCCTGGTGGGCGATGCCGCGGGCTTCTTCGACCCGTTCACGGGCGAGGGGATCTTCAACGGCCTCCGAAGCGCGGAGCTGGCCGCGGAGACCGCTGTGCGGGCACTCGGCCGGGGCGACGTCTCGGCGCAGACACTCGCAGGCTACGAGCGAGCCCGGCGTCTGGCCTTCGCGGACAAGGAGCGCGTGACGCGTGCCCTCCAGGTCGTGATCGCCCACCGTCCTCTCGCCAACCTGACGGCGCGGCTCCTCGCGCGCCGCCAGCGCCTGCTCGACCTCCTGCTCGGAGTCCTCGGCGACTTCGTGCCGCCCCGCGCGCTCGTGACGGACCTCTTCGCGCGCTGAGACGCCTGGCCAACCCCCGTCCGGACGGAGGAGAGACTCGATGAGTCCCAGCGACAACCTTCCGCGCCGTTTCGCTCGGATCTACACGGCGGCGATCACCGACGTCATGGACGAGATGGGGCTCCGGCGCCAGACGTTGCCGTCGGCGATCCAGCCACTCGCCGGCGGCATGCGGGCGGCCGGCTACGCCTTCACGGCGCGCGGGCGGCCGCACAGCGGGTCACCCCGCGAGCGTGATCAAACGCTGAAGCGCTTTCTCGCGATGCTGGGCGCGGCGCCGACCGACTCCGTCTTGGTGCTCGCCGCTCACGACAACGTCGCGGCGCACTTCGGCGAGCTCAGCGCGGAATGGTTCCGCGCCCGCAAGGTGCGCGGCGCGGTGATCGACGGCGCGACCCGCGACACCGCGTCGATCGTGCGCATGGGGTTCCCGACCTTCGTGCGCTACCGAACCCCCCAGGACTCGGTGCCGCGCTGGCGGGTAGCGGACTGGGGCCAGCCGGTGACGATCGGCGGCGTGCGGGTGAGCCTCGGTGACCTCGTCGTGGGCGATCTCGACGGCGTCGTCGTCATTCCGCGCCGCGTCGCCCACGAGGTGCTCGGGCGCTGCGAGAAGCTGGTCGGGACGGAGAACAGAGTGCGCGCGGCGGTTCGCCGAGGCATGACGCCGCTGGCCGCCTACCAGAAGTTCGGGAGCTTCTAGTCGAAGACCGACCCGCCCCAACTCCCGAGCTGACTCCGACGGCGCTCCGCTGGTGCGCGACGTAGCGTTCGGCTAGATTGCCCCGCAGCCGTGCTCACTCGAGGTGTCCATGCGGCTGATCGAGCTCGCGGTCATTCTCACGCTCAGCCTCATTCTGGCGCCGCTCGGGGCCAACGTACAGCCGGCGGGGAAGATCTACCGGGTCGGCTTCCTGGCCCCCACGACCGGTCTCGACGCGTTCCGGTCAGGGTTGGTGATCGACTAGTGTCCCGTCCGCGAAGTTCTGTTAACGATCACGCGCCACCGGAGGCGACGGGCGGGTGCGGTAAGGGGGTGACGGGATCCGTTCCCGCCTCGCCCCATGCGGACGCGATGCGCCCGGATGGAGCACCAGGGTCCACGAATCTATCGGGCGCGGCGGCGGGAGGGGCGGGGCGCCGGGCGCGACGCCGGCTCTTCGTCACGCGCCTCGGCGCCGCTGATCTCGGGAAGGCCCGCCTCCTTCAACGGTTTGCCGATGTGGTCACGGATCCACTTCGCGTCCCACCACTCCAGCGGCGTGACCGACACGCCGTTGACCAGCACCTCGTAATGGAGGTGATCGCCGATCGCGAGGCCGGTCGATCCCGTGCGCGCGAGCTCCTGGCCCTTCTCGACGGCGTCCCCCACCTTCACGGCCGTGCTCGAGAGATGGGCGTAGAGCGTCTGGAGGCCCAGGCCGTGGTCGACCACGACGGTGTTGCCGTAGATCGTGAGCGGCTCGGCGAAGACGACAACGCCCTTGTTGGCGGCGGGCACGGGGGACTGCCGCGTAGACGCGAGGTCGTACCCGTAGTGGACCTGGCGGTCGATCTCACGTCCGCCGTAGACGTACGTGCGCAGCTCGGCGAAATTCGCGAACACCTTCGTGTTCCGCGGCTGCACGAAGGGCCCGTGCCAAAGCGGTTTGTCAGCCGTGGTGGCGCCGATCCGCCGCTTGGTGTCCTCGGCCTGACGCCGCAGATCGCGGTTGATGACCAGGAACCCGTCGGCGAGGGGCTCGGTCGGTGAGCGCTGCGGCAACAACTCGGGGACCTTGGCCTGGAGGAAGGCGTCTTTGATCTCGATCGTGTCGCGTGGGAACTTGCGTGGGCGAATCTCCCCGGGGATCCCGCGCGCCGCGGCGTTGCCGGCCTCATCGACCGCTCGGACCGCGAGCGGCACCGCCGGATCGAAGTCCCAGGGCAGGGCGATCAGCGCGACGCGCGCGCCCCGATCCTCCGGGCCGAAGGCGAACGAGGGGAACACGAGCGGGCCGGCGCTGACGTCGGTTCGCGCGGCGCCCGTCACCCGGAACGCGACGAGCCCGCTCCCGCCGGGCGACAGATAGCGGGTGGCGGCGAGCAGCTCGATCTTCGGCGGCGTGAGGTCGATCGTGACGGCGTAGCCGGCGATCGCGCGGTCGTCGCGCCGGAGCGGCCGCCAGAAGTCGTCGCGCGCCCACACCTCGATGGTCGCGCTGCCCTCCCGGAGCCCCAGCGCGGCGCTCTCGACCACGAGGGAAATCTCCAGGCGCCGGCCGAGCGGGCCGTCCTGCTTGGCCACCGTCGTCGATTTGCCGGACTGCGCGATCCGGATCTCGACGCGCGTCACGTTGCCGCGTCGGGCCTCGAGCACGACCGTGAACGGCGTCTTCTGGCCGAGGAAGCGCGGCGGCGCGGACAGGGACTGCACACCCGGCACCGTCTGGCGCCAGCCGAGATACGACACGGAGGCGACCACGGCGAGGAGCAGCATCAGGAGGAAGAGCACCCAGACTTTCGAGCGAGACCGCTGGGGCACGAGGCGGATGATACCATGCCGGGCGACCACGAACGGGGAGGCGATCGCGCCATGAGCCCAGAGCTCGTCCTCACATCGCTCGCGCTGTTCGCGCTCGCCGGACTCTGCGAGATCGGCGGCGGATATCTCGTGTGGCTGTGGCTCCGCGAGGGGCAGAGCGCGCTTCTCGGCGCCCTCGGTGGTATGGTCCTGTTCGTCTACGGCGTCGTTCCGACCCTCCAGCCCGCGCCGTTCGGCCGCGTCTACGCGGCGTACGGAGGTGTGTTCGTCGTCCTCTCCCTGCTCTGGGGCGCGCTCGTCGGTCGAGCGATCCCCGATCGGTTCGACGTCTTCGGCGGCCTGCTGTGCCTCGCGGGTGTCGCGGTGATCATGTACTGGCCGCGCCCATGACGGCGGCGGCCCGGCTTGCTTGACACTCCGGTGGCGACCTTGACACTCCGGTGGCGACCTTGACACCCCCGGTGGCCGCTCGCTAGCATGACCCGGTGTCGACTACTGTCTGGCTCATCCCCGCCTTTCCGCTCGTCGGCACGCTCCTCAACATCTTCTTCGGCGGCGTCATCGGTCGTCGCGCGCACTGGATCGCGGTGCCGGCGCTCGCGGGATCGTTTCTCGCGTCGTGCGTGCTGTTCGCGAACGTCGTGCCCGGAGAAACGCTCACGACGACGCTCTTCGCCTGGATCGTCGCGGGCGACTTCGAGACGTCGGTGGTGGCCTACATCGATCCGCTCACCGCCGTCATGCTCCTCGTCGTCACCGGCGTGGGTGCGCTGATCCATCTGTACTCGGTCGGGTACATGCACGACGACCCGGGGTACGCGCGCTACTTCGCCTACCTGAACCTCTTCGTGTTCTCGATGACGATGCTGGTGCTCGCCGGCAATTTCCTCCTCCTGTACGTGTTCTGGGAGGCGGTCGGCCTCTGCTCGTACCTCCTGATCGGGTTCTGGTACGCGCGACCGGCCGCGGCGCAGGCGGGCAAGAAGGCGTTCATCGTCAACCGTGTCGGCGACTTCGGCTTCGGCCTCGGCATCATGTGGATTTGGAGCGCGGTGGGCACGCTCGACTACGGCGGCGTGTTCAAGGGGGCCGCCGAGCTCCCGCCGGCGACCGCGACCGGCATCGCGCTGCTCCTGTTCATGGGCGCGTGCGGCAAGTCGGCGCAGCTGCCCCTGCACACGTGGCTGCCGGACGCGATGGAAGGGCCCACCCCGGTATCGGCGCTCATCCACGCTGCGACGATGGTCACGGCCGGCGTGTACATGGTGGCGCGCAGCCGAGCGCTCTTCGAGCGCTCGGCAGTCGCGCTCGAGGTCGTCGCGTGGGTCGGGGTGGCCACGGCGCTCTTCGCCGCCACGATCGCCCTCATCCAGACCGACATCAAGCGCGTGCTCGCCTACTCCACGGTGAGCCAGCTCGGGTACATGTTCGCCGCGGTCGGGCTCGGCGCGTACGCTGCGGGGATCTTCCACCTCGTGACGCATGCCTTCTTCAAGGCGCTGCTGTTCCTCGGCGCCGGCAGCGTCATCCACGGGCTCGGCGGCGAGCAGGATCTACGGAGGATGGGCGGGCTGTCGTCGCGGATGGTGACGACGACGATCACCACGACGATCGGCGCGCTCGGCCTGGCAGGCCTGCCGGGACTGGCCGGGTTCTTCTCGAAGGACGAGATCCTCGCCGCCGCGTTCGTCAGCGGGCACCGCGGGATGTGGGCGCTCCTGCTGCTGGGCGCGTTCTTCACGGCGTTCTACACCGCGCGCATGCTGTTCCTCGCGTTCTACAGCGGCCCGCGCATGACCAAGGAAGCCGCCCACCACGTCCACGAGGCGCCGGGGGTGATGACGCTGCCGCTCGCCGTCCTGGCCGTGCTCACGGTGATCACCGGCGTGGCCCTCGGGATTCCATCAGAGCACGGCACTCGGTTCGCGCGTTTCCTCGCGCCGGTGTTCCCCGTGCACGAAGGCGGGCACGGGGGCGTCGCCGCGCTGTTGGTCCTCGTCATGGCGGTCCTCGTGTTCGCAGCGGGCGTCGCGCTCGCCTGGGTCGTGTACATGGCCGCGCCCATCCGCGCCGACGCGATCGGGCGACCGAAGACGGCCGTCCACGCGCTCCTGCTCAACGCCTACTACGTCGACGCGCTCTACGACCGGGTGATCGTGCGGCCGCTGCTCGCGCTCTCCGAGTTCCTGGCGCGCGTGTTCGATCTCCGGCTGATCGACGGGCTCGTCAACGCGCTCGGCCGCTCTGTCGTGGCGTGGGCGGCGGGGATCCGCCACCTTCAAACGATCCGCCACCTTCAAACCGGGTACACCGTCAACTACGCGCTGACGATGCTGGCCGGCGCGGTCGCGATCCTCGCCTTCCTGCTGAGCCGATGATGAAACCACCCGCCAGCGCCCGTCTTACACGTGCGGTGCCGGTGCGCATCTTTCTCGGGCCACCCTCGGAGCTCTCCGTGCTTCCAGCACCCCATAAATGATCCCGCTCGTGTCCGTGGTCACGTTTCTTCCGGGCGCGGCCGGGCTCGCCCTCCTGTTCGTCCCGCGACGGTCGGTCGGCGTTCTTCGCGTCGCATCGCTCGCGATCACCGTCGTCACATTCGTGTTCTCGCTGCCGCTCTACTTCGGATTCGACGGCGACATCACCGGCTACCAGTTCGAGGAGAACCGGCCCTGGATGCCGACGCTCGGCGCGGCGTACCACGTCGGCATCGACGGCATCAGCCTCCTGCTCGTGCTCCTCACGACCTTCCTCATGCCGCTGGCGCTCGCCTCGGCCTGGGGCGTGATCGAGGATCGGCTCAAAGAGTTCATGGCGACGATGCTGATCCTCGAAACGGGGATGCTCGGCGTCTTCGTGAGCCTCGACCTCTTCCTCTTCTACGTCTTCTGGGAGGCGATGCTGATCCCGATGTACTTCATCATCGGAGTCTGGGGCGGGCCGAATCGCATCTACGCCGCAGTGAAGTTCGTCCTGTACACGATGGTCGGCTCCGCCCTCATGCTGGTCGCGATCCTCGCCCTCTACTACCAGTACGGCGCCGCGACGGGGCGGTTCACGTTCGACCTGCCGGTGCTGGCGCAGTACGTGATGGCGCCCGGTCGCGCTCAGGACCTGATGTTCCTCGCCTTCGCGCTGGCCTTCGCGATCAAGGTGCCGCTGTTCCCGTTCCACACCTGGCTGCCCGATGCCCACGTCGAGGCGCCCACGGCCGGCAGCGTGGTCCTCGCCGGCGTCCTGCTCAAGATGGGGACGTACGGATTCCTGCGCTTCTGTCTGCCGCTCTTTCCGGACGCGAGCCTGGCGTTCGGGCCGGTGGTGTGGACGCTCGCGGTGATCGGCGTGATCTACGGCGCGTGGGTGTCGACGGTGCAGCCGGACATGAAGAAGCTCGTCGCCTACTCGAGCGTGAGCCACCTCGGCTTCGTGATGCTCGGGATCTTCACGTTCAACCAGCAGGGACTCGTGGGCGGCCTCATCCAAATGGTGAACCACGGGCTCTCGACGGGCGCCCTCTTCCTGATGGTCGGGATGATCTACGAGCGCCGTCACTCGCGTCTCATCGCCGACTTCGGCGGCCTGTGGCGGGTCGTGCCTGCCTTCTCGGCGCTGTTTCTCGTCGTCGTGCTGTCGTCGCTGGGGCTGCCGGGGCTGAACGGCTTCGTCGGTGAGTTCCTGATCCTGGTCGGCGCGTTCCAGCGGAGCCGGTGGCTCGCGGCTCTGGCGACCAGCGGGATCATCTTCGCCGCGGTCTACCTGCTCTGGATGTACCAGCGCGTGATCTTCGGCGAAGTCACCCGCGACGCGAACCGCGGTCTCAAAGACCTCACGACCCGCGAGTGGGCGGTGCTGGTACCGGTCGTGGCGCTCATCGTGTGGATCGGTGTCTATCCAGCGGCATTCACCGGCAAGACCGAGGCGACGATCGAGGCGCTGCTCGCCCAGGTGCAGGCCAAGGCCAGCGCGCACCGGTGATGGACGCGATCGTCTTGCCGGCCGTCGTGCTCGGTCCCCTGCTGCCCGCGCTGATCGTGCTGGCCGCCGCCGCGCTCGTGCTGGGGCTCGACCTCGCGCCACGCGCGCTCCCCCGCGAGCTCCCGGCGGTGACCGCGCTTGCCGGCATGCTCGGCGCGCTTCTCGCGACGCTCGCGCGGTGGGGCGCGCCCGGCCGCGCGTTCCGCGACATGGTCGTGCTCGACAACTACGCCCTCTTCTTCAACGTGATCATCTGCTACTCGGGCGCCCTGATCGTGCTGCTCTCGATGGACTACCTGCGTCGCACCGGGAGCGACTCCGCCGAGTACTACGCGCTCGTGCTCTTCGCCACCGCCGGCATGATGCTCCTCGCCGCGGCCGGCGACCTGGTGGTGGTGTTCCTGGCTCTCGAGCTGATGTCGCTCTCGCTCTACGTCCTAGCCGGGCTCTTCAAGCGGGAGCTGGCCTCCGGCGAGGCGGCGATGAAGTACTTCCTCCTCGGCGCCTTCGCCTCGTCGTTCCTCCTCTACGGCATCGCGCTTGTCTACGGCGCCGCCGGGACAACGAACCTCGACCGCATCGCCGCGGCGATGGCCGCGCGGCCGCGGGATCCGCTGTTCGTTGTCGGCTTCGGGCTCCTGCTGGTCGGCTTCGGGTTCAAGATCTCGTCGGTGCCCTTCCACATGTGGGTGCCCGACGTCTATCAAGGAGCGCCGACCAGCGTGACCGCGCTGATCGCCACCGGGTCCAAGGCGGCGGCGTTCGCGGCCCTCATCCGGGTGCTCGCGGTGACGCTCCGCGGCGTTCCGCCCGACTGGACACCCCTGTTCTGGGCCGTCGCGGTCGTCACGATGACGGTGGGCAACGTGGTCGCGATCGCGCAATCGAACCTCAAGCGGATGCTGGCCTACTCGTCGATCGCCCACGTCGGGTACATGCTGGTCGGCCTCGTCGCCGGCGGGGCTGGGGGGACGGGCGCGGTGCTCTTTTACCTCCTGACATATACCTTCACGACCGCCGGCGCGTTCGGGGTCATCACGCTGTGCGAGCGCGCCCGCGGCGAGGCGGTCGAGGTCGGGGATTACGCCGGGCTCGCGCGGCGCCATCCGATGCTGGCGGCGGCGCTCGGCATCTTCCTCCTCTCGTTGATCGGCATTCCGCCGCTGGCCGGCTTCGTCGGCAAGTTCTATGTGTTCGGGGCGGCCGTGCGGGCGGGTTATGTCTGGCTCGCCGTCATCGGGATGCTGAACACTGCGGTGGCCGCGTACTACTATCTGCGCGTGGTCGTCTACATGTACATGCGCGAGCCCGAGGGGGCGGTGACCGCGTACGCGCCCTCGTTCGCCGGCGGCGTGGCGCTGACGGTCGCGCTGTTCGCGATCGTGCTCCTCGGCGTCATGCCGGCGCCCTTCGTGGACCTCGCCCAGGCCGCCGTCGCGCCGCTCCTCCGCTAGGCGGAAGGACGCGGTCTGAGCGCGTGCCGTCCGACTTCGTCCTGCCGCATCGGGGCTGGCTCTTCGATCTCGACGGAACCGTGTACCGCGGCGAGTCGCTGATCCCCGGTGCGGCCGACGCCATCGCCGCCTTGCGGGCGGCGGGTCGGCGGGTCGCCTTCCTGTCCAACAAGCCGATCCACACCCGCGCTGACTACGCCCGCAAGCTGACGCGCCTGGGGATCCCGACACCCGAAGACGACGTGGTCAACTCCTCCCTCGTGCTCGCGCGCCATCTGGCGCGCCTCGACCCGGGCGCCCCGGTGTTCGTCATCGGCGAGCCGCCTCTGATCGGCGAGCTTCGCACCCACGGGTTCGAGGTGCGTGGGGATCACCGTGTCCGCTGGGTGGTGATCGCCTTCGACCGCACCTTCGACTACGCGAAGCTGAACACGGCGCTCCAGGCGGTGCGTCAGGGCGCCAGGCTGATCGCGACCAACCCGGATCGGACGTGTCCGACCGAGGACGGCGAAATTCCTGATTGCGCAGGGATGACCGCCGCCGTCGAGGCGGTCACCGGCCGCGCGGTCGAGGTCGTCGTCGGTAAGCCCTCGCCGATCATCCTCGAGATCGCTCTTGAGCAGCTGGGGGTGCCGGCCAGCGAATGCGTGATCGTCGGCGACCGCTTGGAAACGGACATCGTGATGGGAAAGCGGCTCGGGCTCGCGACGGTCCTGGTCCTCACCGGCATCACGACCGCCAGCGACGCCCGCATCGCCGAAACGGCTCCTGACCTCGTCGTGTCCTCAATCCGCGACCTCCTCCGCTGATCCGAGGTCGTGGCTGGAAGCGGCGGGCGGGGCGGCCAGCGGGAAGGGGTTGCGGTTCCCGATGGAGCGGGGACGGGCGTAGCGCGCCCAGATGGAGCCCAGCCGCACCGGAGTAGCGAACGCGTGCCGCGTGGTCGCGCGACCCCCTCCCCCCGCTGGCCGCCCCGCCCGCCGCTCCCAGCCACGACTGACGCAGGCGCGAAGTTGACGGCTCTTGTCGCCGGGCAGTACGGTGAGGGCTGGGGTCCCGCTGGCCGGCGACCCAGGAGAGCGAGCCATCATGAGCAGGACCACTCCGGAGTGGGCGGAAGGGAGCGCCGGTCGCCCTGCGCGTCGCCACGAGCGTGATGCTCGGCGCCCTGCGTGGCTGACCGTGGCCACCACGCCGGAATTCCACCGTCTTCGAAGGGCCGCCTGACTCGATGAACACCCGTCCCTGGCCGCTCGAGGATGCCGAGTACGACGTTGTCATCATCGGGGGCGGCATGGCCGGCGCCGGGGTTGCGCGCGACCTGGCTCTGCGCGGCGTGTCGGTGGCGCTGGTCGAGAAGGGCGACTTCGCCTCCGCGACGACGTCGCAGTCGTCCAAGCTCATCCACGGAGGCCTCCGCTACCTCGAGATGTTCGACTTTGGGCTCGTGCGCGAGTCGCTCCGGGAGCGCGAGACACTGCGCCGCCTGGCGCCGCACCTGGTGAGGCCGCTGCCGTTCCTGGTGCCGATCTACCGCGAGTCCTCGCGGAGCCTCATCAAGGTCCGGATCGGGTTGAAGCTCTACGACTGGCTGGCGCCGGGGCGGAGCCGCGAGCGATCCCGGGTGCTGCCCCCGGTCGACGCGCTCTCCCTTGAGCCGGCGATCCGGGCGCGCGACCTCCGCGGTGCCGGCTACTATTTCGACGACCTGCTCGTCTTCCCCGAGCGACTCTGCCTCGAAAACGTTCTCTCGGGCTGCCGTCTGGGCGCGCGAGCCTTCAACTACGCCCAGGGGGCGGAGATCGTCCGGAACCCGAAGGGCGCGATCACCGGGGTCCGCGTCCGCGACCTGCTCACCGGTCGCGTCGCGACGCTGGGCGCACGCATTGTGGTCAACGCGACCGGCCCGTGGGTGGACGAGCTCCGCGCCGCCGCGCGTGTGTCCGAGCGCGGCCCGCGGATCCTCCGGCGGACGAAGGGCATCCACTGTCTGCTACCGAAGCTCACCGAGCGTGCCATCTACCACTCGACCGGCGACGACCGCATGATCTTCGTCATCCCGTGGCGCGAGTTCTCGCTCGTCGGGGCGACCGACAGCGATTTCGACGGCGACCTGGACCGCGTGCACGCGACCGGCGACGAGGTGAACTACCTCCTGGACGAGGCGTACAAGGTCCTGCCCGACGCGCGAGTTTCGCTGGACGAGGTCGCGTACACGTACGCCGGCGTGCGGCCGCTCTCGTTCGAGCAGGGTAAGCGCGAGTCCGACGTCTCGCGGGCCCACAAGGTCGTCGCCGAGGAGCGGGGACGCTTCCTGTCGATCACCGGCACCAAGCTCACCTGCTTCCGGAGCCTGGCGGCCGTGCTGGGCGACCAGGTCATGCGCACCCTCGGCCGCCCTGGGACCAGCCGCAGCGACCGCGTCGCGCTCGACGGCACGGACGAGGAGGTGTCCCGGATCGACGCGCGCACGTGGCTCGACGTCTCCGGCGAGGCCGCGGCCACCGGGCTCGACCCCGAGACGCTGGAGACGCTGGTGGCGACGTACGGCCGCGGCTGGACACGGGTGATCGACCTCGCCGGCAAGGTGAGCGGCGGAACCGAACGGCTGTGCCCCCACAACCCCGACATCGTGGCCGAGCTGTACCACGCAGTGCACGAAGAAATGGCCGTGTCGCTCCAGGACGTGCTGCTGCGACGGACGGGCATCGGCACGAGCCGCTGCCAGGGGCAGGACTGCGCGGAGTCGATTGGGCGTCGGATGGCGCAGCTCCTCGCCTGGACCCCCCGCCGGCTCGAGGCCGAGCTCGTCGCCTACGAAGCGCACGTCGCGCGCTCGCACCAGTTCCGGACGTAACCGCCGCGTCGCCCGGGCGTCACGGAGCGGTCGCACGCCTGTGCTATAGTGCGGCGCACCTGGCACGGATGAGTCCCTCACGCCCACCATGGAGGCTTTCATGAAGCGCCGGGTCCGCGCCGTCGCAGCGCTGGCGGCCTTGCTCCTCGTCGTCCTTCCGACCCCGGCACTCGCGAAGACCGAGATCCACCTCTGGCACGCGATGGGCGGACAGCTCGGGGAGACCGTCAACGAGCTCGTCAAGCAGTTCAACCAGAGCCAGGCGGACTTCGAGGTCAAGCCCTTGAACAAGGGGACATACCCCGAAGTTCTCACCGGCGCCATCGCAGCGTACCGGCAGAAAAACCCGCCCCACATCGTCCAGGTCTTCGACGTCGGCACCCAGACCATGCTGCTGTCGGGGGCGATCCATCCGATCTTCCAGCTCATGAAGGAGCAAGAGATCAAGGTCGACTGGAATGATTTCATCAAGCCCGTGACGGGTTACTACTCCAAAGACGGCAATCTCTACTCGATGCCGTTCAACTCGTCGAGCCCGATCCTGTACTACAACAAAGAGGTCTTCAAGAAGGCGGGGCTCGCCGACAAGCCTCCCGCGACGTGGAAGGACGTCGGCGAGTTCTCGAAGAAGATCATCGCCGCGGGCGGCGCGAAGTGCGGCTTCACCACGTCGTGGCCGTCGTGGACGATGCTCGAGAACACCTTCCCGTGGCACGATCAGCCGTTCGCCACCAATCAGAACGGCTACACGGGGCTCGACACCAAGCTCCTGATCAACGGCGAGTTCGGGGTCAAGCACATCAGCCAGCTCGCCGCCTGGCAGAAGGACGGCGTCTACTCCTACGGTGGCCGCATGGGGCTGCCGGATCCGAAATTCATCAACGGCGACTGCGCCATGCTGATCCAGTCGTCGGCCGTGATCGGCGGCTTCAAGAAGTCGCTCAAGTTCGCGTGGGGCACCGGCCCGTTGCCTCACTGGGGACCTCCGTACAAGAAGCAGAACGCGGTCGTCGGCGGCGCGACCCTGTGGGTGATGAAGGGGCAGAAGCCGGCCGACTACAAAGGCGTCGCCCAGTTCATGAAGTTCATCGCCGAGCCGCACCAGCAGATGTGGTGGCACGTGACCACGGGATACCTGCCCATCACACAAGCGGCGATCAAAAACCTCGAGGCTGGCTACCACTTCAAGAAGAACCCCGAGCAGTGGACGGCGCTCGGCCAGCTCTCCGGCACGCCGACCGCGAACAGCCAGGGCCACCGGCTCGGGAACTTCGCCCAGATCCGCGAGGCGATCGAGGGAGAGATGGAGAACGTCTTCGCCGGAAAGAAAACCGCCAGGGAAGGGCTCGACGCCGCGGTGGCGAAGGGCAACGACATCCTGAAGGAGTTCGCGGCCGCCAACAAGCCTTAGTCGAATGAAGCGGTCCGTCTTCAGGAACCGGGCGCTGCCGTACCTGCTCGTACTACCGCAGATCGCGGTGACCGTGGTGTTCTTCTTCTGGCCCGCCTTCGAGTCGCTGCGCCTGAGTCTCTTCCGGACCTCGCCCTTCGGCGACAAGACCTCGTTCGTCGGGCTCGAGAACTTCCGGAAGCTCCTGACGACGCCCGAGTACTACCAGTCGATCGCGAACACGCTCGTGTTCGCCTCCGGGGTCACGGCGATCGGGCTCGGCGCCGGCCTCTTCGTCGCGGCGCTGGCCACGCAGAAGATCCGCGGGCTCGCCGCCTACCGCACGGCCGTTCTCTGGCCGTACGGGATCGCGCCGCCGATCGCCGGGATCATCTTCCTCTTCATCTTCCACCCCTCTTACGGCGTGCTGCCGTACTGGCTCGGGTTCGTGACCAGCTACGAGTTCAACTGGCTGCTGAAGGGGTGGGTGGCCATGGCTCTCGTGATTCTCGCGACGGCGTGGACCCACGTCGGTTACAACATCGCGTTCTTCCTGGCCGGGCTGCTCGCCATCCCGACCTCGGTCCTCGAGGCCGCCAGCGTGGACGGCGCCGGCGCCATCCGGCGCTTCCGGTCGATCATCTTCCCGCTCCTCTCGCCCATCACCTTCTACCTGCTCGTGGTCAACCTGATCTTCTCGTTCTTCGGCTCGTTCGGCGTGATCCACGCCGTGACCCAGGGGGGTCCGGGCGGCGCGACGGAGATCATGGTCTTCAAAGTGTACAAAGACGGCTTCATCGGGCTGAACCTCGGGTCTTCCGCGGCCCAGTCTGTGCTGCTGATGATCCTGGTGATCACCCTGACGGCGCTCCAGTTCCGCTTCGTCGAGAAGCGAGTGACCTACTCGTGAGCGCCGGAGGAACGTTCGCCGCGCCGGCGCGCGTCGCGGCGCTCCCGCGCGTCGTGGAGGCGCCGCGGCGGCGAGCGTTCGACTGGGGCAGCGTCGTCGTCCACGCGCTCCTCCTGATCTGCGTCGCCGTCATCGCGTTCCCGCTCTACTACGCGTTCGTGATCTCCACCCAGACGGTCCAGGAGGTCGTGGCGCGACCGCCGATCTTGCGCCCCTCGGTCCACCTGCTCGAGAACTACGCGGAGGCGTGGGGCCGCTCGCACATGCCGCGCCTGCTCTGGAACAGCGCCATCGTCGCGGTCGTGTCGGCCCTCGGCAAGATCGCGATCTCGATGCTCTCGGCATTCGCCATCGTCTATTTCAACTTCCGGGGCAAGGCCATCGCGTTCTGGATGATCTTCATCACGCTGATGCTTCCCGTCGAAGTCCGGATCATGTCCACCTACGAGGTGATCGGGAGCCTGGGCTGGCTCAACTCGTACGCGGGGCTGACGGTCCCCCTGATGGCCTCGGCGACTGCCACGTTCCTGTTCCGGCAGTTCTACATGACGGTGCCCAACGAGCTCGTCGAGGCCGCGCAGCTCGACGGCGTCGGCCCCCTCCGGTTCCTCTGGGCGTTCCTCCTGCCGCTGTCCTGGGCCAACATCGCCGCCCTCTTCGTCGTGCTCTTCATCTTCGGCTGGAACCAGTACCTCTGGCCGCTGATGATCACGAACTCCGAGGCCATGCGCGTCGTCGTCATCGGGCTCCAGGACCTCATCCCCCGGACGGGGACCCACGTGCCGGAGTGGAACGTCATGATGGCGGCGGCGATGATGGCGCTGCTGCCGCCGGTGACGGTCATCCTCGTCATGCAACGCTGGTTCGTGAAAGGCCTGATCGAGACCGAGAAGTGACGCGGATCGCGGCCCACCGCGGCGGCGCGGCCCTCTGGCCCGAGAACAGCCTGCTGGCGTTCCGGAACGCCGTGGCGCTCGGCAGCGACTTGCTCGAGTTCGACGTGCACCTGACCCGCGACGGTGGCGTGGCGGTGATCCACGACGCGACGGTCGAGCGGACCACCGACGGCACCGGCGCGGTCGCGTCGATGACGGTCGCCGACCTCCGCCGCCTGCGACTCAAGGGACCGGAGGGGACGCTGACCAGCGAGCGCATGCCGACGCTCGACGAAGTGCTCGAGGCGGCGGCCGCCTCGTCCGTGCGGCTTCTGGTCGAGGTCAAGGGGCCCGCCCCGCGAGTCCGCTACGACGGGCTCGAGGAGAGGATCCTTGCCGCGCTGGCGAGCGCCGGACTCCAGGACCGCGCGACGGTCATGGCGTTCAATCCCGACGTCATCGCGCGCGTCCGCTCGCTGGCGCCGCGCGCGCGGACCACGCTTCTCGTCTCCCGCGGCGCGGTCGAGCGGGCCGGGGCCCGTCCCGAGGCCACCGTCGGCTGGGCGGTCGCCGCCGGCGTCACCGACGTGGGGCTCGAGCACACGCTCGTCGACGAGCGGGTGGTGGCGGCGGCGCGTGCGGCGAAGCTCTTGCTCGGCGTCTGGACGGTGAACGACGAGGTGGCCATGCGCCGGGTCCAGGCCCTCGGCGTCGACGTCCTCACGACCGACCGGCCCGACGTCGCGAAGCGCCTGCTCCGGGGTGACGGGTGACTCGGGCGCTTGTCGCCCTTGCTGGTGCGCTCGGCGTTCTCCTCGCGTACTCGGCGCTTGCGCCGACCGCTGGCTCGGGGCCGGCGACCCTCGTTGCCGCGCACCGCGGCGGCGCCGCCCTCTGGCCGGAAAATAGCCTGCTGGCCTTCCGGCAGGCGCTGGCCCTCGGCGTGGACGCCCTCGAGTTCGATCTCCACATGACCGCCGACGGCGAGGTCGTCGTGCTCCACGATCCGACGCTCGACCGCACGAGCACCGCCAAGGGCCCGGTGCGCGAGCTCAGGCTCGCCGACCTCGCCCCGGTGAGGCTCAAGGCGCGCGACGGGACGGTCACCGACGAGCGGGTCTCGACCTTCGCGCAGGTGCTCGACCTCGCGGCATCGACGTCCGTGGAGCTCGTGCCGGAGATCAAGATCGATGCGACGGGGCAGCGCTACGACGGCATCGAAGAGAAGGTGCTGACCCTGCTCCGATCGCGCGGGCTTCTCGCGCGGGCGACGGTCCAGGCATTCCAGCGCGAGACGATTCGCCGCCTGCGCGAGCTGGAGCCGAAGGCGCGCACGATGTTTCTGGTGACGCGAGGCGACGTGGAGCGCGAGCGCGCGCGGCCGGCCGAGGCGGTGCGGCGCGCGCGCGAGCTCGGCGCGACGGACCTCGGCATGAACCACCGGCTGATCGACGCCGACGTGGTGTCGGCGGCGCGCGTTGCGGGGATCCGCCTCGCGGCATGGACGGTGAACGAAGAAGCGGACATCCGGCGCATGATCGACCTGGGTGTGGACATGGTCATGAGCGATCGCCCCGATCTCGTGAAGCGGCTCCGGGAACGATGACCGCGCGCCGTCACATCCTCGCCCTCGATCAAGGCACGACCGGGTCGACCGCGCTGGTCGTCGATCCCGACGGCCGCGTACTCGCGCGGGGCTACGCGGAGCTGCCGCAATACTTCCCGCAGCCCGGGTGGGTCGAGCACGACCCCGAGGAGATCTGGTCGACCGTCGCGCGGTCGGCCCGCTCGGCGTTGTCCGAAGCCCGGGTCGACGGCGGCGAGATCGCGGCCATCGGCATCACGAACCAGCGCGAGACGACCGTCGTGTGGGAGCGCGCAACCGGTGTCCCGATCCATCGCGCCATCGTCTGGCAGTGCCGCCGGACGGCGCCCCTGTGCGATCGGCTCCGCGCCGAGGGCGTCGAGGGCCTGGTGCGCAAGAAGACGGGCCTCGTCCTCGACGCCTACTTCTCGGGCACGAAGATCCGCTGGCTCCTCGACGAGGTTCCCGGGGCGCGCGGTCGCGCGGAGCGCGGGCACCTCGCCTTCGGCACCGTCGACGCGTGGCTGCTCTGGAAGCTCACGGGCGGCCGCGTCCATGCCACCGACGCGACGAACGCCTCGCGCACGCTCTGCCTCGACCTCAGGACGGGCGACTGGGACGACGAGATGCTAAAGATCCTCGGTGTCCCGCGTGCGGTGCTGCCCGTCGTGGCGCCGTCCTCCGGCGTCCTCGGCGAGACGGCGGACCTCGGCTGGCTGCCGCGCGGCCTGCCGATCGCCGGGGTCGCTGGCGACCAGCAGGCGGCGCTGTTCGGGCAGGCGTGCCACGTGCCCGGGGCGGCCAAGAACACCTACGGGACCGGATGCTTCATGCTGCTCAATACCGGGCCCATTCCGGTGGCCTCGTCGCATGGGCTCTTGACGACGATCGCGTGGCGGATCGACGGGCGGACGACGTATGCCCTCGAGGGCAGCGTATTCATCGCCGGCGCGGCTATCCAGTGGATGCGCGACGGGCTCGGGCTGCTGCGGAACGCGGCCGAGAGCCAAGCGCTGGCGGAATCGGTTCCCGACACCGGTGGCGTCTACTTCGTCCCGGCGTTCGTCGGTCTGGGCGCTCCCCACTGGGACATGTACGCGCGCGGGACCATCGTGGGGCTGACGCGCGGGACCACCGGCGCCCACCTCGCGCGTGCGGCGCTCGAGGCGATCGCCTTCCAGAGCCGCGACGTCCTGGAGGCGATGGCGGCGGACGCCGGGATCGCGGTCCGGGAGCTGCGCGTGGACGGGGGCGCCGCCGCCAACGACTTCCTGTGTCAGTTCCAGGCCGACGTCATGAGCGTCGCCGTGTTGAGGCCCCGCGTCATCGAGACGACGGCGCTCGGCGCCGCCTACCTGGCGGGGCTGGGCGCGGGCGTCTGGCGCTCGCTGGATGACGTCGGACGGTGCTGGACCCTCGAGCGGAGGTTCGAACCTCTTCCGGACGAGCGGGTACGGGCGGCGCGTTACGATGGCTGGCGACGGGCGGTGGCGAGGTCCAGAGGGTGGGTGACCCCATGAGAGGAGACGACTGATGAAACGATTCGGGATCCTGGGGCTCGCGGTCCTTCTCGCCGCCGGCGCGTCTGGCCCGGCCCTCGGGCAGGCGCCGATCGAGAGCGAGCTGGCGCTGATCACGCCCGTGTCGAAGTTCATCCACGACGCGGCGCTCAAGGCGTTCGCCGACTACGCGAAGGAGAAGTGGAACGTCCCGGTGAAGGTGAGCGCGATCCCGGCGGGAACGCCGGTCGCCTACGGCCGCATCGTCGAGTGGAAGGGCAAGCCAGAGGTCGACATCTTCTGGGGCGGTGAGTCGGCCCTCTTCGAGAAGCTCGCCGAGCAGAAGCTCCTGCAGAAGGTCGAGATCTCGCGCGAGGTGTGGGAGGCGATCCCCGCGTCGATCGGCAAGCCCCGGCCCATCCCGCTCAAGGACAAGGACGGCTTCTGGGTCGGCACCGCGCTCGAGCCGTACGGGCTCGTCTACCACCCCAAGAAGATGCAGCGCCTCGGGATTCCCGAGCCCCGCGAATGGGACGACCTGCTGAACCCGAAGCTCAAGGGCGAGGTCGCCCAGTGCGCGCCCACGCGCTCCTCGTCGTCCAACGCGACCTACGAAGTGATCTTGTCCATGTACGGGGAGGACAAGGGCTGGGAGTGGCTCCGGAAGCTCGCCGCGAACACCGGGCACTTCACCGCGCGGAGCCGCGACGTGCCGACCGTCGTGGCCAAGGGCGAGTACAGCGCCGGCTTCGCCGTCCCGTCGTACATGGCGTTCGAGGAGAAGCTCGCGGGCTTCGAGCTCAAGTTCGTGGCCCCGAAGAACGCCTTCGTCACGCCGGAGCCCATGGCGATCCTCGCGGGCGCCCGCAATCCGAAGGCCGCGCGCGCCTTCATCGAGTTCCTCCTGAGCGAGCGCGGGCAGAAGGTCTTCATGGAGCGGGGGCTCTTCCCGATCACGCCGAAGTACAAGGTGCAGGGCCCGCCGGGCTCGCCCGCCGAGGCGGCGGTGGAGTTCACGGGCGGCGTGCGGTCGTATTTCGAGCGCGAGGTCTCGAACGTCTACGACGAAGACGTCGCGCAGAAGCGGTCGGACACGCTCAAGCAGAAGTTCCGCACGGATATCGAGTCGACCTGGAGGAAGCCGTAGCGTCCGTTCGGCCCGAGCTCGGCGTCGTCATGGAGGACCGGCTCCGACGGTGAAGATCAGGCTCCGCCAGGTGCGTAAGCAGTTCGGGAGCGTGACCGCGGTCGACGGCGCGAGCCTCGAGATCGGCGACGGCGAGTTGTTCACGCTGCTCGGGCCCTCGGGCTGCGGCAAGACGACGCTTCTCCGGCTGATCGCCGGCTTCCATACGCTGGACGGCGGCGAGATCTGGTTCGGGGACCGGCGCATCGACGGGCTCAGGCCCTACGCGCGTAACATCGGCATGGTGTTCCAGAACTATGCGCTCTGGCCGCACATGACGGTGAAGGCGAACATCGCCTACGGACTCAAGATGCGAAAGCTCGACGGTGCCACGATCGCCGAGCGCGTCGCGGCCGGCCTCCGCAAGGTCAACCTGGCGGGCCTCGAGCTCCGTTATCCCGGCCAGCTCTCCGGCGGCCAGCAGCAGCGCGTCGCGCTCGCCCGCGCCCTCGTGCTGAACCCGGACATCCTGCTCCTGGACGAGCCGCTGTCGAACCTCGATGCGAAGATCCGGGTACAGGTGCGTGCCGAGATCCGCAAGTTGCAGAAGGACCTGGGAATCACGACCGTGTACGTCACGCACGATCAAGAAGAAGCGCTTTCGCTCTCTGACCGCGTCGCCGTGATACGCGACGGCCGGGTGCTCCAGGTGGCGCCCCCCAAGGAGCTCTACGAACGGCCGGTCGGCCGGTTCGTCGCCGACTTCGTCGGCACCAACAACTTTCTCTCGGGCACCTGCCGCGAGATCGCGGCCGGCCGCGTCGCCGCGGAGACGGCCATCGGTACCGTGCGGGGCTCGCCGACGTCCCGGGTCGGCCTCGGCGATCGCTGCGTGCTGGCGGTGCGCCCCGAGAACATCGCGCTCGGGCGCGGCCCCGAGAACACGTTCGAGGGGCGGGTCGTGCTGGCCGCGTACCTCGGAAGCACGCTGCGCTACGACGTCGAGATGCGCGCCGGCGTCGTGCTCAAGGTGGATGTCGGTGACCCGTGGCACCACGAGGTGCTGCCGGCGGGTGCGGCGGTGTGCGTCACCTTCCCCGCGTCAGCGGCGCTGACGCTTCCCGACGAATGACACGGCGCCGGGTCGCTTCTGTCTCAGGCCACCCCCGGTCCAAGCCGGGCTCACGGGCCCCGCTACAACGGCGCCGGGTCGCTTCTGTCTCAGGCCACCCCCGGTCCAAGCCGGGCTCACGGGCCCCGCTACAATGACCAACGGCGCCGCGTCCGCAGCCCGGCATCTCGCGCCCTCGCGCGTGGACCGCCTCCTGCCGGCGCTCGGCGTCGGCGTCATCTGGCTCTTCCTGCTGCTCTTCCTCGTCTATCCGCTGATGCGGATCCTCTACGACGCGTTCAGCGACGATGCCGGGCGCCTGACGCTCACGAACTTCGTCGAGTTCGCCCGCGACCCCTATTACCTGCGCTCGCTCGTGAATTCGCTGCTGCTCGGCCTCGGCACCGTGGCAGCGACCTCGGTGCTGGGGTTCGCGGTGGCGTTTCTGCTCGTGCGCTACGATTTCGTGGGCCGCAACCTGTTCAGCTATCTGACCTTGATCCCGATCATCTCGCCGCCCCTGGTCGGCGTGCTCGGGTTCACGTTCATCATGGGCCGCGCCGGCACGGTGAACGTGCTGCTCGAGGACTGGTTCGGGCTCGCCAAGCCATTGAACTTCGTATACGGGCTGCACGGCGTCCTGCTGGTGGAGACGCTCCACCTCTTCCCGATGATCACGCTGAACGTCGTGGACGCGCTCGCCAAGATCGACCCCGCGCTCGAGGAGGCGGCCGAGAGCGTCGGCGCCCGCGGCTGGAAAAAGCTCGTCACGATCACGCTGCCCCTCACGACACCCGGTTACGTCGCCGGCGCGCTCCTGGTCTTCATCTGGACCTTTTCCGACTTCGCCACCCCGCTCGTGCTCGGCGTCCACGATCTCCTCGCCTCGCAGGCGTACCTCAACATCGTCCAGTTCGTGGACCGGCGTCTGTTCCGGATGGGTATCGTGATCTCGGCGCTCATGGTGGCGCTGGCCGTCGTGTTCCTGGTGGCGGCGCGCCGGTACGTCGCGATCAAGGACTACTCGTCGCTCTCGTACTCGAAGATCGCCCGGCGGCGCCTCTCGCCTCTCCGCCAGGCGGCAGCGATCGCGTTCCTCTCGGCCGTGATGCTCCTGTCGTTCATCCCCTACCTCGGCGTGGGCCTGGCGTCCGTCGGCAAGGGGTGGTCGCTGACGCCGTTCCCCCTGCGCTACACGCTCGGCTACTTCGAGCGCGTCATCGTCGAGACGCCGAAATACATCGTGAACACCTTCCTCTACTCGGCGCTCGCGGTGCTCCTGTGCGTCGCGATCGGCGTGCCGATCGCGTGGATCCTGGCGCGTACGCGTCTGCCCGGCCGGGATACGCTCGACGGGCTCAACACCCTGATCCTCGCCATCCCCGGAACCGCCATCGGCATTGCCTACATCCGGGCGTTCCACTTCGACCTGCCCCTGGTGGGCCGCGGGCTCACGAGCCTCTGGATCATCCTGCCGCTCGTCCTCGCGATCCGCCGCCTGCCCTACACGGTGCGTGGCTCCTATGCGTCGCTCCTGCTCGTGCACCGGTCCATGGAGGAGGCGGCCGCGAGCGTGGGCGCGAGCGGGTTCCGCTCCTTCAGCGACGTGACGCTGCCGCTGATCTGGCGAGGCGTCCTCGTGGGCTCGCTCTTCTCGTTCATGACCTCGCTCCAGGAGGCCTCGGCAGTGCTGTTCCTGTCGCTCGGCGGCTGGGAGACCATCACGGTCGGAATCTTCTCCTTCTACATCGCCGGCAGCGCCAACGAGGCGGCGGCGCTCGGCGTCATCCTCATCGTGGTGGCGGCCGTGAGCGTGACTGTCATCAATCGCATCGCCGGCACGCGCATGGGGGGTATGTTCGGTTAGGTTGTGCTGCACTCCATTCCGAGGCTATCTCTGCAAGACAGTGAAATCAGTCACTTGCGATCGCTTGTCGGCTCCGGATCAATATGCTAGTGTCCTTCTTCACATGGCGCCGGCCGGGGAGCAGGGGACCTGGAAAGCGCTCGGGGAGCTATCCTCGATCGGGCTGACGCTGGTGGTGGCGACGGTCTTCGGGCTCGTCGCCGGCTACTACGCAGACCTTTGGCTGGGAACGAAGCCCTGGCTCCTGCTGATCGGGCTCGGACTCGGGATCGCGGCGGGATTCGTCAACCTCTTTCGATCGGTGAAGCGTGCGGAGCGGGAGCTCGATGACTCCAAGTGAGCTGACGACACGGGTGACGCTCGACACGTGCGCCGCCGTCGCGGCGCTCGCCGCAGTCGCCGCCTGGCTCGGCGGCGCGTCGGCGGGCCTGGGCGTACTCGCAGGCGGAGTCCTCGCGGTGGTGAACTTCCGGTGGCTGGTGGCGCGCGCGTCGGCGGCGACCGCCGCAGGGAACGCGGCGGCGAGCGCCTGGCTCGTCGGGGCGGGGCTGCGGTTCGCCGCGTGCACCGTCGCCTGCGCGCTGCTCCTCACCACCGGCTGGGCGCACCCGGTCGCGCTGGTGGCGGGGTTCACCGTGTTGCCGTGCGACCTGATCGCGCGCGGGCTCGCAGCGGCGCGCACCGAGCGCTGAGCGTGGAAGCGATCGATCACCCTCCGATCTTCCGCCTGCCGGGCATCCCCGACCACGTGACGTACACGTGGCTCGTGATGATAATCCTGGCGGCGCTGACCTTCGCCGCGTCGCGCAACCTGCAGCTCGTCCCTCGGGGCATCCAGAACTTCCTGGAGGTCGTCCTCGAGCAGTTCATCCAGATGATCGACGACGTGATGGGCCACGAAGGCCGGCGCTACCTGCCGCTCCTGGCGACCCTCGGGTTGTTCATCCTCACGGGTAATCTCATGAGCCTGGTGCCCGGGTTGGCAGGCCCGACCGGCAACCTCAACACCACCGCCGCCTGTGCCATCGTCGTGTTCGTGGCCTACCACGGGATCGGCGCGCGGAAGCAGGGTGTGGTGGCGTATCTCAAGCACTTCGCGGGGCCCGTTCCCCTCCCGCTCAAGCCGCTCATGTTCGTGATCGAGCTGATCAGTCACCTTGCCCGCCCCCTCTCGCTGACGCTCCGACTCTTCGGCAACATGGTCGGGGGCCACATCCTGCTCGCCGTCATCTTCCTCCTGATGGGCCTGGACGGCCTGATCGGCTGGGCGCTCTCGGGTAGCGTGGTGGGCGCCGTCGTCGGCGGGATCGGTGGCGTCGTCACGATCGTCTTCACGGTCGGGTTCCTCTACCCCTTGAAGATCCTGGTGGCCTTTCTGCAGGCGTTCATCTTCGTGATGCTGACGATGCTCTACATTTCAGGCGCGATCGAAGAGACCGATCACCATTCCGAGCACCACTAGCAGATCACACGCATAGAGGAGGGAGTCGTGCGACGTTCACTGATTCTGGGAGGTGTGACGGTTCTGGTGTTCCCGACCGCGGCGCTGGCGGCTGACGGCGCGAGCGGCGGTTGGATCGGTCCGTTCGCCGTCATCGCCGCGGGCATCGGCATGGCGATCGCGGCGGGCTTGTGCGGGCTCGGTCAGGGCAGGGCGGTTGCATCGGCCGTCGACGCGATGGCCCGGCAGCCGGGGGCCGCGGCGCGGATCCAAACCGCGATGATCATCGGGCTGGCGTTGATCGAGTCCCTCGCGATCTACACGCTCGTCATCGCGTTGATCCTCCTGTTCGTGAAGGGCATCCAGTTTTCGTGACGTCCAGCGGATAAAGGGATCGGCGCGCCGCACGCGCCCCGCGCGCGGCGCGCCGCACGATGACGCCACGCGCGAACGCCCGCCTTCCGAAGATCCCGGAGATGACGATCCGTCGTCTCTCGGTCTACACTCGGTGCCTCCTGCAGCTCGAGGAGGACGGGGTCAAGACCGTGTCCTCCCAGGAGCTGGCGGAGCGGTTCAACCTCAACTCGGCGCAGGTCCGGAAGGACCTCGCCTATTTCGGTGAGTTCGGCGTACGCGGCATCGGCTACTACGTCTCGGGCCTGAAGGCCGAGCTCCTGCGGATCCTCGGCCTCGATCGCGAGTGGGCGGTGGCGCTGGTCGGCTTCGGCAATCTCGGCTCGGCGCTCTTTCACTATAGAGGGTTCGCCCGCCAGGGGTTCAGGATCGCGGCGATCTTCGACGAGGACCCGCGCAAGGTGGCACGCGAGATCGACTCGACGCCCATCTTCCCGAGCCGTGATCTCGGCCGCGAAGTGAAGGCGCGCGGGATCCAGATTGCGATCGTCGCCGTACCGTCGGATGCGGCCCAGTCCGTCGCCGATCAGCTCGCGGCCGCGGGCATCAAGGCCATCTTGAATTTCGCGCCGGCGCGGATCAAAGTCCCGAAGGACGTGCGACTCAAGCACGTCGATCTCTCGATCGAGCTCGAAACCCTCTCCTTCTACCTCGCCAAGTCCTCCCGCTAACGGGCCGGGGCTGGGGCTGGGGGGTCACGGGAAGGGTCGCGACGACCACGCGGCACGCGCCCGCAAACCCTTCGCGGCTGGGCTCCATCCGGACACGTCGCGCCCGTCGTCGCTCAGCGGGAACGGGTCGCTGCGACCCTTCCCGTGACCCCCCAGCCCCAGCCCCGGCCCTGAGCGCTACGTCTAGCAGCCAGCATCATCGATCCCGGCGCCTCCAAGGGTCGACGCGATTGCAGGCCGCGCACGAGCGACGGGCCGGTGGGGAGCGCTCGGGAGGGAGCAGTAGGGGTCGATCGGACCCGTTCCCGCAACGTGGCGACGGGCGCGGCGCGTCCGGATGGAGCCCAGCCGCCCGGGGGTAGCGCACGCGTGCCGCGTGGTCCGGCGGCCCCTACTGCTCCCTCCCGAGCGCCCCCCGCCGGCCCGCCTCCAAGTGTCGTGATACGGTAGAGCGCTCGGTTCGATGTTGAGAGAGTGGCCGGCTTTTGAAGCGCTGGCGAAGTCCTTCGCGGAGGGAGATCCCTGCCTGCGCATCGCCGGCCTCACCGGTGCGGCGCGTGCCCTCGCTGTTGCCGAGCTCCTGCAGGCCCATCCGCGTCCCGCCCTCGTCGTGGTCGGCGGCATGGCCGACGCGCACCGCTGGACGCAGGATCTGAGGCTCTTCGGAACCGCCGCGCTCGAGTTTCCCTCGCCGGAGCCCCGGCTCTGGCGCGGCGGCCATCATCGGGAGGCGGACGCCGAGCGGGCGATGATCGCGCGGCGGCTCACGGTGGCCGACCCAGTGACCGTCGTCGCCACGCCCGCGGCGCTGACCGCGCCGCTCTTGAGTCGCGCCGAGTTTGCCGAGCGTACGCTCCGGCTCACGACCGGCGACCGCCTCGACCGCGAGCTCCTGCTCGAGGCGCTCGAGCGGTGCTGCTACGAGCGGGTCGAGACGGTCGTCGCGGTAGGACAGTGGAGTGTGCGCGGTGGTATCGTCGACGTGTTCTCCCCCAGCCAGGCGAGCCCGGCGAGGCTCGAGTTCGTCGGCGACGACGTCGAGTCGATCCGTCTCTTCGACCCCACGTCCCAGCGCTCAGTCGTGTCGCTCGACGAACTGCTCGTCCTGCCGCTCGCCCCCGAGGACGGCGCGGACGAGCACAGCGCGCGACTGCTCGACTATCTGCCGGTGGCGGCGCCGGTCGTGGTCGACGTGCCGAAATTGCTCGACGGGCCGACCGAGGAGGCTCCGGCGGATCCGCCACTCCGCGAACGGCTCGCCGGCCGCCAGCTCGTCGAGCTGAGCCTGGTCGCTGGCACCTCCAGCGCGGCGGCCGGGGTGTCCGCGGCGACCGAGTTCACGCTGGAGACTCACGAGGTGCCGCGCTTCACCGGGCGCTTCAATCAGCTCACCGTGGAGCTCGGACGCTGGCGCGACGAGGGCTTTCGCGTCCGGCTGACCGCCGCCGACGACCGCCAGGCGGAGCACCTGCGCCAGATCCTGCGCGAGCACGGGGTCGAGGCCGTGGTCGCGGCGTCGCTCGAGGGGTCGGAGTCGCTGGCGGTTGTCGTGGGCGAGTGTTCGGCCGGATTCGCGGTCCCCGCCCTCGGCGTCATCGTGCTCACTGAGGGGGAGGTCTTCGGCTCTCGACGGCGGTCGCTGCGCCGGCCGAAATACCAGCGCGGCGCCGCCCTCACGGCGTTCACCGATCTCGCGATCGGCGACATCGTTGTCCACGAGGACCACGGGCTCGGGCGCTACCTCGGCCTGCAGACGATGAGGATCGGCGACCGCGAGGGCGACTTCCTCCTGCTCGAGTACTCGGAGGGCAACCGGCTCTACCTGCCGGTCCAGCGCCTCGACCTCATCTCGAAGTACCTCGGCGGAGACGCTGGCGCCGCGCGGCTCGACCGCCTCGGTGGCGCGTCCTGGCAGCGCGTAAAGGAGTCCGTCCGCGCTGCGCTGCGCGAGATGGCCGAGGGGCTGCTCCGACTCTACGCGCAACGAGCCGTGGCCGACGGCCACGCGTTCGCATCGGACACGCCCTGGCAGCGTGAGTTCGAGACGGCGTTCAGGTTCGAGGAGACGGCGGATCAGCTCCGAGCGATCGAAGACGCCAAGCGCGACATGGAATCCGATCGCCCGATGGACCGGCTCGTCGCGGGCGACGTGGGGTACGGCAAGACGGAGGTGGCGCTTCGCGCCGCCTTCAAGGCGGTGGCCGACGGTACGCAGGTCGCGGTTCTGGTGCCGACCACGGTGCTGGCCCAGCAGCACTGGGCCACGTTCGCCGACCGATTCGCACCGTTTCCGGCCCGGGTCGAGCTGCTGTCGCGCTTCCGCGCGCCCAAGGAGCAGCGCGCAGTCGTCGAGGGGTTGCGCCACGGCACCGTGGACGTCGTGATCGGTACGCATCGGCTCCTGTCGAAAGACGTCGCGTTCAAGAACCTGGGTCTTCTGGTCGTCGACGAAGAGCACCGGTTCGGCGTCGCCCACAAGGAGCGGATGAAGCAGCTGCGCGCCTCCGTGGACGTGCTGTCGCTCACGGCCACCCCGATTCCCCGGACCCTGTACATGTCGCTCTCCGGCGTCCGGGACATGTCGGTGATCGAGACCGCGCCGCTCGACCGGCTGCCCGTCGAGACGGTCATCCGCCGCTTCAGCCGGGGCGTCATCAAAGAGGCGCTCGAGCGTGAGCTGGAGCGCGGCGGCCAGGTGTTCTTCGTCCACAACCGCGTCCAGTCGTTGCCCTCGATGGCGAAGTTCGTCCAGGAGCTGGTTCCCGACGCGCGCGTCATCATGGGCCACGGCCAGATGAAGGAGCGCGAGCTCGAAGCCGCGATGGTGAAGTTCGTCACCGGCCAGGCGGATGTGCTGGTCTCCACGGCCATCGTCGAGTCGGGGCTGGATATCCCCGCGTCCAACACCATCATCGTCAACCGCGCGGATCGCTTCGGGCTCGCCCAGCTCTACCAGCTCCGGGGACGGGTCGGGCGCGAGCGCCAGCAGGCGTACGCCTACCTGCTTGTGCCCGCGGACGGCCGGGTGGACGAGCAGGCGCAGCGGCGCCTCCGGGCTCTCCAGGAGTTGACCGAGCTCGGCTCGGGGTTCAAGCTCGCGCTACGCGACCTCGAGATTCGCGGCGCCGGGAACCTCCTGGGTGCCCAGCAGCATGGCCATATCGCCGCGGTGGGCTACGATCTTTATTCGAAGCTACTGGCCGAAGCCGTGCGAGAATTGGCCGGCCGACCGACCGCCACCACGGTCGAACCGGTGATCAGCGTGACCGTGGAAGGATTCTTACCCGACGACTATGTGCCAGAGGTCAATCAACGGCTCGCTCTCTACAAGCGCCTCGCCGGCGCCGCCGGCGACTCGGAGGTTGCCGACCTTCGCGCGGAGCTGGCCGACCGGTTCGGCCCTTTGCCCGCCGCCGCCGGGCAGCTTCTCGACATCGTGCGCATCCGCGTCGCCGCGCGCACGGTGGGCGTCGAGAAGATCGAGGCGGGCGACGGCAAGGCGCTCGTCACCTTCTCCCCGGCGACCCCGCTCGAGCCCGAGCGGCTCGTTCGCGCCATCGAGCGGAGCCATGGTCGACTCAAGATGAAACGCGAGTTCACGCTCGAAGCGACGATCGCGCGTGGAGAGTGGCCGCGCGTCCGAGACTCGCTTCTCGGACTTCTCGACGGTCTGAGCCGCTCGTGAGCCGTCGATTCGCGGTCGCGACGCTCCTGGTGCTGGTACTCGGCGGCTGCGCGGTGCCCCGATGGATGCCGTTCATCGGCGACGGGCCGGCCAAGGGGCCGGAGCCCCCGAAGCCGGCCACAGCGGCGACCTCAACCGTCCCGATGCGGCTCGGCGCCGCCGGGAGGCCCGCGTCGGCGCCCGACGCCGGCGTGACCGACCGCGTGCTGGCCGTCGTCAACAACGACGCGATCACGCTCTCGGAGCTCCAGGAAGCCATTGCGGTCTACCAGTACGAGAATCGTGAGCGGGCGCCGGAGGCGACGAGCGAGCTGGCCCAGCAGTTCCTCACCCGGATGATCGACACCCGGCTCCAGATCCAGGAGGCCGAGCGCGAAAAAATCGTCATCGAGGACGCGGAGGTCGAAGAGGAGCTGGCGGAGCGGCTCAAGAAGATGAACGTGAAGGGCCGCGACGAGTTCGAGGCCCTGCTCAAGGCGCAGGGACTCTCGATGGAGTCGGTCAAGCGGCGGATCGGCGACGAGCTCCGACGGGGCCGGATCGTGGGCCGGAGGGTGAGGCTCCGCGTGTCGGTGATGGAGTCCGAGGTCACGCAGTACCTCGAGGCCAACCGCGCGAAGCTCGAGACGGGGCTGACCTACCATGCGCGGCACATCTTGGTCCTGCCCGACGCGGGTGTCGCCGACGCGGCCTGGGAGAACGCCCGTATCCGTGCAGAGCTCCTCAGGGCCGAGTTGCTGAACGGTGCCGACTTCGCCGAGCTCGCCCAGCAGAACTCGCGGGATGCGAGCGCTCGGGACGGCGGCGATCTTGGAACGCTCAAGCGCGGCGAGCTCGCCCAGGACATCGAGACGCAGATCCTCAGCCTCGCGGCCGGCGAGGTCTCGTTACCCTTTCGCTCCGCGCTCGGGTACCACATCTTCCGGCTCGAGTCCAAAGACAGCCTCGTGGGCGAGGGGTTGACGCGGGTCAAGGCTCAGATCCGTGAGATCCTCTTCCGCGAGAAGTTCGACGCCCGACTCGACGCCTGGCTCAAGGAGATCAAGCAACGCGCGATCATCGACGTGCGCCTGGACGGGCAGCCGTGAAAAATCGTTGACAATGCGGCCCCGAAATGGCAGGATAATTTGCAGCGTTAGCTTTCCAACCCCGCAGTAGACCTAGGCAAACGGCTAACCGACTCACTTGCTTGCGGCGCCAGCCGCCCGGAGCCCTTTGATGAGTGCCCGCCGAGAAAGAGTTCAAGGAAGCCCGACCCAGAACTCCGAAGTGAACGGGATGAACCTTTCCGAGCTGAAGGAAAAGAGCATCTCGGACCTGAACGTGATCGCCCGCGATCTGAACGTCCAGAACATGGGCGGGCTGCGCAAGCAGGAGCTGATCTTCAAAATCCTGCAATCGCAGGCGGAGAAGGACGGTCTGATCTTCGCCGAGGGCGTCCTCGAGGTCCTCCCGGACGGGTTCGGCTTCCTGCGGGCGCCGGATTACAACTACCTGCCGGGTCCGGACGATATCTACGTGTCCCCGTCTCAGATACGACGGTTCGACCTCCGGACGGGCGATACCATCTCCGGCCAGGTGCGGCCGCCAAAGGATACGGAGCGATACTTCGCGCTGCTCAAGGTCGAGGCGATCAATTTCGAGACGCCGGAGCAGGCGCGCGAGAAGATCTTCTTCGACAACCTCACGCCGCTGTATCCGATGGAGCGGCTCCGTCTCGAGCACGACACCGAGAATCTGACGACCCGGGTGATGGATCTCCTGTGCCCGATCGGCAAGGGCCAGCGGGGCATGATCGTGGCCGCGCCGCGGACGGGCAAGACGATGATGCTCCAGTCCATCGCCCATGCGATCGCCACGAACCATCCGGAGGTCTACCTCATCGTGCTCCTCATCGACGAGCGGCCCGAGGAGGTCACCGACATGCAGCGGTCGGTGAAGGGCGAGGTGATCTCGTCCACCTTCGACGAGCCGCCCCAGCGGCACATCCAGGTCGCCGACATGGTGATCGAGAAGGCCAAGCGTCTGGTCGAGCACAAGCGCGACGTCGTGATCCTGCTCGACTCGCTCACCCGCTTCGCGCGCGCCCACAACGCCGTCATCCCGTCGTCGGGGAAGGTCCTGTCGGGCGGCCTCGACGCGAACGCGCTCCAGCGACCGCGCCGCTTCTTCGCGACGGCGCGGAACATCGAGGAGGGCGGCTCGCTCACGATCATGGCGACAGCCATCGTCGACACCGGAAGCCGGATGGACGACGTCATCTTCGAGGAGTTCAAGGGGACCGGCAACATGGAGGTTCATCTCGATCGCCGGCTCATGGACAAGCGGATCTTCCCGACGATCAACATCGAGCAGTCGGGCACGCGGAAGGAAGAGCTGCTCCTCGAGAAGGACGAGCTCCAGAAGGTCTGGCTCCTGCGCAAGGCGCTCTCCCAGCTCAACCCCGTGGAGGGCATGGAGCTCCTGCTGGACAAGCTCAAGCTCACGAAGACGAACAAGGAGTTCCTGGCCTCGATGCACTCGATGGGGTGATCCGCCGGGCTGGCGGGAATCCTCGGGTTTTTGCGTGTTCTGGTCAGGGCTGGTATTCTTGGAGCCCTGAGGGGGTGGCTCGAATGAAGGTGGGCATTCATCCGGACTATGTGGATACGACCATCACGTGCGCGTGCGGAGAGGTGGTTCACACTCGCTCCACCAGGTCCAACATCCACGTGGAGGTCTGCTCGAAGTGCCATCCCTTCTACACCGGGAAGCACAAGCTCATGGACACCGCGGGTCGTGTCGAGCGCTTCCAGCGGAAGTACGGGCGCCAGACCGCGTCCGCGTAGCACGCGCTCCGAAGCCGGCCGGGTTGGACTCGGGCCGGCTTTTTGTTTGCCCCCCGGGTCGCGCCCGCGAAACGGCGCGCTGAGCCGCGATGCTGTTTGACAAGCTCCGTCAGATCGAGGAGCGGTCCAACGAGATCGCCCGGGCCCTGTCCAACCCCGCCACCTTCGGCCAGCCCGCCGAGTACGCCCGGCTCCGGAAAGAGCACGCCGACACCGTCGACATCGTCGAGCGCTTCACCGCGTACCGCGAGGTGCTTCGCCGGATCGGCGAAGCCCGCCACATCCTCTCGGAGGGTGGCGACCGCGAGCTCGCCGAGCTCGCGCAAGCGGAGATCGACGACCTCGCCGCCCGGCAGGCGGCGCTCGAGGAGGAGTTGAAACGGCTCCTGCTGCCGCGCGATCCGAACGACGAGAAGAACGTCTTCGTCGAGATCCGCGCGGGCGCCGGTGGCGATGAGGCCGCCCTCTTCGCCGCGGACCTGAGCCGCATGTACACGAAGTACGCTGAGCGCCAGCGGTGGCGGGTCGAGATGATGGACGCCAGCGCGACCGGCGTCGGCGGGTTCAAGGACGTGATCCTGTTCATCCAGGGGCGCGGCGCGTGGAGTCGTCTGAAGTTCGAGCGTGGCGTGCACCGGGTGCAGCGTGTGCCCGTCACCGAGTCGAGCGGCCGGATCCACACCTCGACCGTCACCGTCGCCGTGCTTCCGGAGGCCGAGGACGTCGACGTCAAGATCGAGGAGAAGGACCTCCGGGTGGACGTGTACCGGTCCTCCGGCCCCGGCGGGCAGGGCGTCAACACGACGGATTCGGCCGTGCGGATCACCCACCTGCCGACCGGGCTCGTCGTGACGTGCCAGGACGAGCGGTCACAGATCAAAAACCGGGCGAAGGCGATGCGCGTTCTCAAGGCCCGGCTGCTGGAGCGGGCGCAGGACGAGCAACAGGCGGCCATCGCGGCGGACCGCCGCAGCCAGGTCGGGACGGGCGAGCGCAGCGAGCGGATCCGCACCTATAATTTCCCGCAGACGCGCGTCACCGATCACCGAATCGGTCTCACACTCCATCGGCTGCCGGCCGTGCTGGATGGTGACCTCGACGAGCTGATCGACGCTCTCGTAGCGGCCGAGGAGGCCGATCGGCTCCAGCGGGTAGAGCAGTGATGCGCCCCGTCACGACGTTCCGAGACCAGCTCGCCGCTGCCACGACCGCGCTCGAGGCGGCCGGCGTCGCCAGCCCGCGGGTCGACGCCGAGTGGCTGCTCGCCGGGCTGCTAGGCGTCGGGCGGGTCGCCGTTCGGCTGGATCCGGCCGGCGCCGTCCCCGCGCTGCTCGCCGAGCGTTATGGCGACGCCGTGCGCCGGCGCGCGCGCCGTGAACCGCTCCAGCGAATCCTCGGCTGGGAGGAGTTCCGCGGCTTGCGCGTTCGCCTCACCGACGCGGTGCTCGTGCCCAGGCCGGAGACCGAGGCGCTCGTGGAATGGGCGCTGGCGCTCCTGCCAGCGCGCGGCGGCCGGAGGCTGCGGGCCGTCGATCTCGGGACCGGGTCGGGGTGCATCGCCTGCGCGCTGGCCGCCGAGCGGCCGGATCTCGACGTGGTCGCCATCGACGTGTCGCCGGCCGCTGCGGCCGTCGCTCGGGAGAACGCGATCGCCCTCGGACTCGCGGCGCGCATCAGGGTCGTCGCCGCGGACCTGCTCGACGGGGTCCGCGATCTGGGCGCCGACCTCATCGTGAGCAACCCTCCGTACCTGCCGACCGGGCTCGTGCCCAAGCTCCCGCCGGAGGTGCGGACCCACGAGCCGGTCGTCGCGCTGGACGGTGGCGCCGACGGTCTCGCGCTGATCAGGCGGATCGCCGCGATCGCCCACCGCGCCCTGCGTGTGTCCGGGGTGCTCGTCGTCGAGACGGCGGGCGGCGCCCAGGCGACCGCCGCCGCCGCGCTCCTCCGGACCTCGGACTTCGCGCAGGTGGCCGTCCGCGCCGACCTCGCTGGCGTCGACCGGTTCGTCGCGGGAAGAGCCTGATGCCCGCCCGGCTCGAGATCGACGGTGGAGTGCCGCTCCGCGGCTCGGTGCGGGTGAGCGCAGCCAAGAACGCGGCGTTGCCCGCGCTGGCGGCGTCGCTGCTGACCGCAGAGCCGGTCCGTCTGACCAACGTTCCGGACCTCGTCGACGTGCGTACGATGGTGCGGCTCGTCGAGACGCTCGGCGCGACGATCCGGCGCGAGCGCGGCGAGCTCGCGGCGCAGGTGGCGCGCGTCACCAATGACGTCGCGCCGTACGACCTCGTCTCGACCATGCGCGCGTCCGTGCTCGTCCTGGGCCCACTCGTGGCGCGCCACGGCTCGGCGCGCGTCGCGCTGCCGGGCGGCTGCGCCATCGGCGTGCGGCCTATCGACCAGCACCTGAAGGGTCTCGCCCGCCTGGGCGCCGAGATCGCGATCGAGAACGGGTACGTGGTGGCGCGGGCGAGTCGGCTGAAGGCGGCACGGATCGCCACCGATCTCGTCACCGTCACGGGGACCGAGAACCTCATGATGGCCGCGGCGCTCGCCGAGGGGACGACGGTGATCGAGAACGCCGCGCGCGAGCCCGAGGTCGTCGACCTCGCGACCCTGCTCACGGCAATGGGGGCGCGGATCCGCGGCGCGGGCACCCCCCGGGTGGAGATCGAGGGTGTCTCCGAGCTGGCGGGCACCTCGCACCGGATCATTCCGGACCGGATCGAGGCGGGTACGCTGATTGTGGCGGGCGCGATCACGGGCGGGGACGTCACGGTCACCGATCTCGTGCCCGATCACCTCTCGGCGCTCATGGCCAAGCTTGACGAGTGCGGCGTCGCCCTCGAGGTCGGCCCGACGTCGGTCCGCGTGAGGGGCTCCGGGCGCCCCCGGGCGGCGGACGTCACCACGAGCCCGTTCCCCGGCTTCCCCACGGACATGCAGGCGCAGGTGATGACGCTGCTCGGGCTCGCGGACGGTCAGTCGCGAGTCACCGAGACGATCTTCGAGAATCGGTTCATGCACGTCGCCGAGCTTGCCCGGATGGGCGCGCGGATCGAGACCGACGGCGCAATCGCAGTCATCCGCGGCGTGTCGCGCTACCAGGGCGCGCCGGTGATGGCGTCGGATCTGCGCGCCTCGGCCGCGCTGGTGCTGGCGGGCCTTGCTGCTCACGGCCGCACCACGGTCTCACGCGTCTACCACCTCGATCGAGGCTACGAGCGGCTCGAGACCAAGCTGGCGGCGCTGGGCGCCCGCATCGAGCGGCGCGCGTGAAGGAGCGACTCACGATCGCGCTGCCGAAGGGGCGTCTGCTCGACGGCGCGCTCGAGCTCCTGCACGCGCTCGGCGTCGAGGGGATCGACCAGGACTCGCGGCGGCTGATCTTCACCGACGCCCGGCGCGGGCTACGCCTGCTGTTCCTCAAACCGGTCGACATCCCGGCGTACGTCCTGTACGGCGCGGCCGACCTGGGGATCGTCGGCAAGGATATTCTGCTCGAGCAGGAACCGGACGTGTACGAGCCGCTCGACCTCGGGTTCGGATTCTGCCGGCTCGTCGTCGCGGAGCCGCGCGAGCTCTGGGAGCGCGACGATCCGGCGAAGTGGTCCTGGGTGCGCGTCGCCACGAAGTATCCCCGGCTGGCCGAGCAGTACTTCACCGACCGGGGCATCCAGGTGGAGATCGTGCGCCTCGACGGCTCGATCGAGCTGGCGCCGCTTGTCGGGCTCGCGGAGCGCATCGTCGATCTGGTCCAGTCGGGCGAGACCTTGAGGGCCAACGGGCTGGTCGAGGTGGCCGAGATTACCCGATCCACCGCCCGCCTCATCGTGAACCGCGCCTCGATGAAGACGGAGCACGCGGCGGTCAGCGAGCTCATCGACGAGTTGAAGGCCGCGCTCCGGAGCGAGCCTGTCCGGCACCCGGCCGGAGCGCGGGTGCAGCCGGCGCCGCGGGTCCCGCGCTCATGATCCGCACGTTCGATGCGCGGCGCGGAATCGATGCCGTCGTGACGGCGCTCGAGCGATCGCCCGAGGCGGTGGCGCCCGAGATCCACCGGACGGTCGACGAGATCCTCGGTGCGGTGCGCTCCCGGGGTGACGCGGCGCTCTGCGAGTACACGGCGCGTCTGGATGGCTGGAGCCCCGGCGCCGCGGGGGAGCTCGCGCTGACCGCCGCGGACTTCGAGACCGCCGAGCGCGCTCTCGCGCCAGACGTGCGAGCCGCCCTCGAGTATGCCGCCGACCGCATCGAGCGCTACCACGCGGCCGCGATGCCCAAGTCGTGGCGCATGACCGACGAGCACGGATCCGTCCTGGGCCAGGAGATTCGCCCGCTCGACCGCGTGGGTGTCTACGTTCCGGGCGGGCGGGCGGCATACCCCTCGACGGTGCTGATGACCGTCGTCCCGGCGCGCGTCGCGGGCGTGCGGGAGATCGTGCTCGTCACGCCCCCGGGACCCGGCGGCCGGGTCGAGCCGGTGGTGCTCGGCGCCGCGCGCATCGCCGGGGTCACCGAGGGCTACCGGATCGGCGGGGCGCAGGCGGTCGCCGCGCTCGCATACGGCACGGCGCTGATCCGCCGGGTCGACAAGATCGTCGGACCGGGCAACGTCTACGTCGCGCTCGCCAAGGCGCGCGTGTTCGGTGAGGTGGGGATCGACATGGTCGCCGGGCCCAGCGAGGTCGTCGTCGTCGCGGACGCGACCGCGGACCCGGAGTGGATTGCCGCGGACATGCTCGCCCAGGCCGAGCACGATCCGATGGCCCGTGCGCTCCTCATCACGGACGCCGCCGAGCTGATCCCGCGCGTGGCCGCGGCACTGGAGCGCCAGCTGGCGGCGCTGCCGCGCCGCGCGATCGCCGAGCCGGCGCTCCGGGCGAACGGCGCGCTGATCCGGGTGGGGAGTCTCGACGAAGCGGTCACGCTCGCCAATCGGCTGGCGCCCGAGCACCTGGAGCTACTGGTCGCCATGCCGACGGCGCTGCTGGCGCGGGTGAGGCACGCCGGCGCGGTGTTCATGGGCGGGCACACGCCCGAGGTCGTGGGTGACTACGTCGCGGGCCCCAACCACGTGCTGCCGACGGCGGGAACGGCGCGATTCGCCTCGCCGCTCTCCACGGAAGATTTCGTGAAGCGCTCGAGCGTCATCGAGTACTCGCGGGGTGGGCTGCGCGCCGCCGCCCCGCATCTGAAAACGCTGACGCGCATCGAGGGCCTCGCCGGGCACGGGAGCGCGGCCGCCTTGCGACTGGATAGGGACGGAGGGAGGGGCGCATGAGTTCCGAGACGACGACCCGGCAGGCGCGCGTCGAGCGCAAGACCAAGGAAACGGAGATCACGCTCCACCTCAACCTCGACGGCACCGGCGCCTCGAAAGTGCAGACGCCGATCCCGTTCTTCAGCCACATGCTGGAGGCGTGGTCGAAGCACGGGCTGATGGACCTCGCGGTCGACGCCCAGGGCGACGTCGAGGTCGACCAGCATCACACCGTGGAGGACGTCGGCATCGTCCTGGGCCAGGCGCTCCGGCAAGCGCTCGGCGACAAGCGGGGCATCGTACGCTACGGAACGGCCTACATCCCGATGGACGAGGCGCTGGTGTCGTCGTCGGTCGACCTGTCGGGACGGCCCTTTCTCGTCTTCAGCGTGCCGGTCACGCGCACCCGGGTGTCGAACTTCGATCTCGACCTGCTCCAGGAGTTCTTTCGCGCGTTTGCGTTCAACGCCGAGATGACGCTGCACGTAACCATGCACTACGGCCACAATCTCCACCACGTCACCGAGGCCGTGTTCAAGGCCGTCGGGCGGGCGCTGGCCGAAGCGACGCGCCTGAATCCCCGGATCACCGGAATCCTGCCGTCCACGAAGGGCGCCTTGTGATCGCGGTAGTGCGAGCCGCAGCCGCCGGCGAGGCGAGCCTGTGATCGTAGTAGTGCGAGCCGCAGCCGCCGGCGAGGCGAGCCCGTGATCGCCGTCGTCGACTACGGACGCGGGAACCTCGGCTCCGTCGAGAAGGCGTTCCGGCGGGTCGGAATTCCGGCGGCGATCACCCAGGATCCGCGGACCGTCGACGACGCCGAAGCGGTGGTGCTGCCCGGGGATGGCGCGTTTCACGACGCGATGTCGAACCTCGATCGCCTGGGCCTCCTGCCCGCGCTCCGTCGGGCGCTCGACGGTAGCCGGCCGTTTCTCGGGATCTGCCTCGGCTATCAGTTGCTCTTCTCGACCGGCGCCGTGCGGCGTTTGCCTGCCGGGCGGAAGATTCCGCACATGGGATGGAACCACGTGGAGCACGACGGAGAGCTCAGGCTCTTCGAGGGCATCCCGTCGGGCGCCCATTTCTACTTCGTCCACTCGTATTATCCGGTTGTGGCGGGGACGGGTGTAGCGGGGATGATGAGCACGGCTTTGACCGAGGGCGGCCTGACACAGGAGCGTGTGGCTCCGGACGCCCGATCTGACGCTCCGGACGCGCGATCCATGGCTCCGGACGCCCGGTCCGTCGCGTTGCGGACTGGGTGGTGCGAGTACGGCGTCAGGTTCGCGGCGGCGATCGAGGTCGGACGAATCTATGCGACGCAGTTCCATCCGGAGAAGAGTCAGCGGTGGGGCCTCCGCCTCCTCGAGAACTTCGCCGCCGTCGTGAAGAGCGGCCGGTGATCGTCATTCCAGCGATCGATCTCCGCGGCGGACGGTGCGTCCGCCTGCATCAGGGCCGGAGCGACCGCGAAACCGTGTTCTCCGAAGACCCGGTGGCGATGGCGCTCCAGTGGAAGGAGCTCGGCGCCGAGCGGCTCCACGTCGTGGACCTCGACGGCGCCTTCGCCGGCGAGCCGCGGCAGAGCGCCCTCGTCACGAAGATCGTCGCGGCGGTGGCCCCGGTTCCAGTCGAGGTCGGCGGTGGGCTCCGCGACTTTCGGGCCGTCGAGACCGCCCTGGAGACCGGCGTCAGGTGGGTGGTGGTGGGGACTCGCGCGGCGCTCGATCGCGCGTTCCTGCGCGACGTCTGCCGGCGCCACGCCGGCCGGATCATCGTCGCCGTCGATGCCCGAGGCCAGCGTGTGGCGGTCAAGGGCTGGACCGAGGTGGTGGACGACACGGTCGTGGAGGTTGGCGCGCGGG
>WNFA01000031.1_pt1 | contig 106320 bp, 101 predicted proteins | sample 5400481 | NCBI WGS metagenome assembly WNFA01 (sample SAMN13153340, study PRJNA577476) | soil metagenome | isolation source: 120 cm saprolite under Douglas fir tree site 2 hole 1 replicate 2 | place: USA:California | collected 2015-04-18 | reverse complement strand
CGGGGAAGATGTGCGGGCGCGTCTTTCGGCCGATCTCCGCCAGGCGGACACGGGCTACGAGGGCCCTCTCTGGCAGGGGGCGGATACCAGCGCCTGGTACGCCGCGGCGGTCGCGGCGGCCCTCTGGAGCGAGGCGCGGGCCGGGTACGTTCTGCGCGACGATGCCTCGGGCCTCGCCGACGTGCTCGGCACCTGGCCTCTGCCCGTCGCGGCCTATCCGCAGCGCTGGCTCAAGGCCAGGATCGCCGTGGATCGGGGAAACGTCGACGAGGCATACGAGGCGTTGGCCACGTCGAGGTTGCCGGGTCCTGGCGCTGCTGAAGACCTCCTCGATGCCATGGCAAGACAGTCCGAGTCGCCGGACCCACGGATGATCGAGGCAGCCCGCGTCGCCTGGCGCCATTTCGATTCGCGCCCGACCAGCCGCCTCATCTGGGCGGAGTTGCTCCGGCGGCACCACCGCGACCTGGACCGCGCCGGGCAGCTCGTGGCGAGCGTCGTCGACCAGGCGCCGGGCGCTCACCCCCTCGACGAAGTTGCCCTGGCGAAGCAGCGGGGTCAGATCGACCGGCTCGAGCGGCTCGCGCTCGACGAGGGACTCCCCTTTCCCGCGCGGCTCGCGGCAGCGGAGGCCCTCGCCGACCGCGGACCGAAGGTGCAGGCGGAACGCGCGCTGCGACGGCTCGCCGGCGAGCGACCTGCGGACCCCGAAACGCAGGAACAGCTCATTCGATTCCTGCGCGAGGCCGGACGAGCCAAGGAGGCCCTCGCCGCGGCGCAAGATCTGGTGCGAAGGTATGGAGACGACGATTCGTTCAGCGCGGCGAGCGCGAGGTGCGCCGCGGCCCGCCAGCTCGACGCGATGGGCCAGCATGACGACGCGCTCACGATCGTCGAGCGCGCCCTCCCGACGGAGGCCCCTTGCGCCTACCGGATAGCGACGGCGCAGCTCGCGGAGCTCGGCAAGAAGGAAGAAGCGGAAGGCCTGCTGCTCGCTCTCCTCGCCCGCCGTCCGCAAGCGGAAACGGCCGCGACCATCGCGGAGGTCCGATGGCGCAGCCGCAACGACGCGGGCGCAGCGGAGATCCTCGCGCACCCGCCCGCGGTCCTCACCCGGAGGGACTTCCGTGAAATCGGCGGGCGATTCGCCGAGGTGTTCCGCGGCCGTCCCGTAACGGACGTGAAACCGGCGATCGAGGCGATGCTCCGGGCGGGGGTCGCTCCACAGTCGATTGTGGAGCTCGGACCTCCTCTCGCCAAGGCCGGGGCAGCCGCGCACGCTTTCGAGGTGTACGCCTTGCTCAGCCAGAACGTGGCCCCGGAGAAGAGAGCGCGCGTCGAGTTCAGCGCATGGAGCGCCTTGCGCGCAGCGAAGGGAGCATCGGCGGCCGAGTTGTGGTTGCGGAACCAGCTCGGCCCCCAGCCTTCTTCGGCACTCGTCGACAGCGAGCTCGCCACGTCCGCGTACGGCGAAGGCGTAGACGAGGCCCTGTGGGAGATGTTCGCCTTCAAGCCGCCGGAGCCCGCATTCGCCGATCGCCTGCTCCTTCTGCGCGCCGCCTCGATCGCTCGTCGTGGCGAACGGAGCGCGAAGCGCGACGCGCTGCTGCAGGAGCTCGCCGATCCGCTGGCATGGTGGAAAGCGCATCTCGCGCGGTACGTCGGGCTTCCTGGGGCTTACGCAAGCTGGGAAGTGCGTCTCGCCCGCTACGTGCTTGGCGAGGGCGGCGAGGACGACATTGCTGACGACGCGACAGGGGGCTCGCGTCCGTGCGAAGCGCCCTACTACTTCGCCGTTCGCGCTGGGGCCGAGTCCCGCGTGCGCGATGCAGCAGCCTGGTACCGTGTGGCGTTGGAATGCCGCAACCCTGAGCAGCCGGAGCTCGTCTGGGCCTATCGGGCAGCGTCGCAGTTGGAGCAGGATCGGTCCCTGTCGGCGAAGCTGCTGCAGGCCGCCCGCTGACCTCTCGCACGCGGGAAGAAGTTCACGGAGCGTCCCTCCACCCGGAGGCAGTCATGAACTTCGCGAAGCCATTCCTCGTCGTCACGTCCCTGGGCCTCGGACTCGGCCTGCCGGTGGTGAAGCCCGGCCAGGCCGAGGAGCCCGGGCTGATGGCCCTGTCGTCGAGGCCGGGGAAGCCCGTCATCGCCCGGACCTGGCACGGGAAGACGCCGCGCGAGAAGGCCGACGAGTACGAGCAGTACCTCGCCGGGGCCATCAAGAAGTTCCCCACCATCAAGGGTAACCTCGGCTATCAGCTGATGCGGCTCGTCGGCGGTCCGGACGGCGACGCGTACGTCGAGTTCCAGGTGATCTCCTACTGGGAGTCTCTCGAATCGATCAAGGCTTACGCGGGCGCGGACATCCGGCACACCCGCGATTTGCCGCGAGACAAGGAGTTCCTGGTGAACATGGAGCCGTACGTCCGCAATTACGAGCTGCGCGTCAACGCCATCCGGCCTTGAGGACCCGCCCCGCCGGCACACCTCAGTAGCAGCCTTCCTGCCGGACGGTGCTTACGGCGGCAGTCACGGAATTGTCTGCTGGTTCCGCTGCCTCTTACGAATCTGTCGTTTGCGCGAACGGAACTGAGGCGCGCTCTCCTCCCATCGCGCGCGCGGCGCGGTGGCACTCCCATTGCACTGCATCGCTGCGTGCATCATGGCGCGGCGATCCCCGTGATCGGACGCCCGCCCGCGGCGGCCGATGCCGATCGCGGCGGCACGGCGACGCACTGCCCGTACTGCGCCCTCCAGTGCGGCATGCGGCTCGGCCCAGCGCTCTCCGTCACCGGAGATCCCGCCTTTCCTGTCAACAAGGGCCAGCTCTGCATCAAGGGTTTCACCGCCGCCGGAGTGCTCGGCCACCGCGATCGGCTCACCACTCCGTTGGTGCGCGCCGCGAGCGGCGAGCTGGAGCCCGCCACTTGGGAGGAGGCGCTCGCCCGCGTGGCCTTCAGCTTGGAGCGGACGCGCGCGGACTTCGGCGCCGACGCGGTCGGCGTCTTCGGCAGCGGGGCGCTCACCAACGAGAAGACCTACTTGCTGGGAAAATTCGCCCGCGTCGCGCTGGGCACTTCGAACATCGACTACAACGGCCGCTTCTGCATGTCCTCGGCGGCGGCCGCCTCGATGCGCGCCTTCGGGCTCGACCGCGGTCTGCCCTTCCCGCTCGAGGACATCGGCCAGGCCGACGCCGTGCTCCTGGTGGGAGGCAACGCGGCCGAGACCATGCCACCCTTCATGCAATACCTCGACGCGCCGCGGGCAAGGGGCGGCCAGCTCGTCGTGGTCGACCCCGTGCGCTCTCCAACCGCTCAGGCGGCCACTCTTCATCTGCAGATCGTGCCGGGGACGGACGCGGCGCTCGCCAACGGCCTTCTGCACTTGCTGGTGCGCGAGCGGCTCGTCGACCTGGCATTCATCGAGGAGCGGACGGAAGGCTTCGCGCAGGTCAAGGCAACCGTGGCCGGCTACTGGCCGGACCGGGTGGAGCGCATCACGGGCGTGTCCGAGGCGCAGCTCGTCCAGTCGGCGCGGATACTGGGCTGCGCGCGCAGCCCGATGGTGCTCACTGGCCGCGGGCCCGAGCAGCAGGCGCAGGGCGTCGCCAACACGCTCGCCTTCATCAACATCGCGCTCGCTCTAGGCAAGCCGGGCCGGCCCTTCGCCGGTTACGGCTGCCTCACCGGACAGGGCAATGGGCAGGGCGGCCGCGAGCACGGGCAGAAGGCGGACCAGCTCCCAGGGTACCGGCGCATCGACGATCCTGCTGCCCGGCGCCACCTCGCGCAGGTCTGGGACGTGAAGGAGGAGGCAATCCCCGGCCCCGGCCGCTCTGGCTACGAGCTGCTCTCGTCTCTGGGCGAGCCGGGCGGCGTGCGGGCGCTGCTTGTCGTCGGTTCGAACCCGGTCGTGTCCGCGCCCGACGCGGGGCGGATCGAAGCGCGGCTGCGCTCGCTGGATTTCCTCGCCGTCGCCGACTTCTTCCTCTCCGAGACGGCGGCGCTGGCGCACGTCGTGCTGCCCTCGGCCCAGTGGGCGGAAGAAGAGGGCACGATGACCAATCTCGAGGGCCGCGTGGTGCGCCGCCGCCGCGCTCAGCCCCCTCCTCCGGGCGTGCGGACGGACGTCGAAATGCTGTGTGATATCGCCGCGCGCCTCGGGCACGCTCACCGCTTCAGCTATGCCGGTTCGCGCGACGTCTTCGAGGAGCTGGGCCGCGCCAGCCAGGGTGGACCCGCCGACTATTCCGGCATCAGCTACGAGAAGATCGAAGCCCAGGGCGGCGTCTTCTGGCCCTGCCCTGCGAAGGATCATCCCGGGACGCCGCGGCCCTTCGCGACGAGCTTCGCCACCCCGAGCGGGCGCGCCAGGTTCCACTCCGTGCGGCACGGCCCTCCCGCCGAGGAGCCCGACTCCGACTACCCGCTCTATCTCACAACCGGCCGCCTCCTCGCGCACTACCAGTCCGGCACTCAGACGCGCCGCGTGGCGGAGCTCGTGCGCCTGTCGCCTGCGCCGGTGGCGCGCATCCACCCGCAGACGGCGCACCGGCACGGCCTCGCCGACGGCGATCCGGTGACGCTTTCCACGCGGCGGGGCAGCGCGCGCTTCACGGTCGAGAGCAGCGCGCTCGTGCGCGAGGACACCATCTTCGTCTCCTTTCACTGGGAGGGAGCCAACCGGCTCACCAACGCCGCGCTCGACCCGGTGAGCCGCATGCCCGAGTTCAAGGTCTGCGCGGTGCGCATCGAAGGAGGTGGGAGTTGAAGCAACGGCTGGTGGTGATCGGGAACGGGATGGCCGGCGCGCGTTTCGTCGAGGAGCTGCTCTCGCGGGGCGGCGGCGCGCGCTGGCAGATCGCCATGTTCGGCGACGAGCCCTACGGCAACTACAACCGCATCCTGCTCTCCGGCGTTCTCGCCCAGAGCCACGAGCCCTCCGACATCTTCATCAATCCGCTCGCCTGGTACGAGGAGAACGACATCCGGCTGCACGCCGGCGTGCGCGCCGCGCGCCTCGACCTGAGCGCGAGAGTAGTGCACGGCATGGAGGGGGTGGTCGAGCCCTACGACAAGCTCGTCCTCGCAACCGGCTCGCGCGCGCTGGTCCCGCCGCTGGAGGGGAGGAAGGCCAAGGACGGCGCTCCCAAGGAGGGGCTTTTCGTCTTCCGCACGCTCGAGGACTGCAACCAGATCGCCGGGTATGCGGCGCGCTGCAAGAAGGCGGTGGTCATCGGCGGCGGGCTCCTCGGATTGGAGGCCGCGCGCGGCCTCCTGGGGCATGGCCTCGAGGTGCACGTCGTTCACTTGATGGGCCACCTGATGGAGATGCAGCTCGACGCGCGCGGCGGCGCGCTGCTCCAGGCCAGGCTCGAGCAGCTGGGCTTGCACGTGCACCTGCGCAAGAACACGAAGGAGATCCTCGGCGAGGAGCGAGTCGCCGGCGTGCGATTCGAAGACGGAGGCAATCTGGCCTGCGACCTGGTGGTCGTCTCCGCCGGCATCCGGCCCAACGTGGAGCTGGCGCGCGAGGCGGGCCTCCTCGTCGAGCGCGGCATCGTCGTGGGTGACGATCTGGCCACCAGCGACCCGCACGTCCACGCGCTCGGCGAGTGCGCGCAGCACCGCGGCCGTACCTACGGTCTGGTCGGGCCCTGCTGGGAGCAGGCACAGGTGCTCGCTGAGCGGCTCTCGGGCAAGAAACCGCGCGCGACCTATGCCGGCTCGCGCATCTCCACAAAACTGAAAGTGATGGGCGTCGATCTCACGGTGATGGGCGCGCGCGAGTCGGTCACCGAGGCGGACCGGGAGGTCGAGTACGTCGACAAGAAGCGCGGCGTGTACAAGAAGCTGATCGTCCGCGAGGGGAAGCTGGCCGGCGCCATCCTGCTCGGCGAGGCCGAGTCGGCGACGCGTTTCCTCCAAGCCTTCGATCGCGGCGCAGCTCTCCCCGACGATCCGGCCCGGTTCCTCTTCCCGGCGGCGGAGACCGCCGGGCCGCAAGGCATCCTGGAGGCGCCGGACGAAGCGCAGGTCTGCAACTGCAACGGCGTCTCCAAGGGTGAGCTTCTCGCCTCGGTGCGCGGGGGCAAACGCACGCTCAAGGCGCTCTGCGAGGCCACGCGCGCTGGCACCGGCTGCGGCTCGTGCAGGAAGGACGTCAAGGCGCTCCTCGAGAGCTGCGCGGGCGATGCCCCCGTCGAGGATCCGTCGGTCCACTGGTACGTGCCGGGAGTGCCGCTCGCCAAGCCCGAACTGATCCGCGAGATCAAGCTGCGCGGCCTGCGCAGCGTCTCGGCGGTATTCGACGCGCTAGCCAACGGTCGCGAGGACGCCCCGAGCAAGGTCGGCCTCGCCTCGCTCCTCAAGACCCTCTGGGGCAAGGAGTATGACGACGAGCGCGACGCCCGCTTCATCAATGACCGCGTGCACGCCAACATCCAGAAGGACGGCACGTTCAGCGTCGTGCCGCGCATCTATGGCGGAGTCACCACGCCGGCCGAGTTGAAGCGCATCGCGGAGGTGGCCGAGCGGCACCAGGTGCCGATGGTGAAGATCACCGGCGGCCAGCGCATCGACCTTCTCGGCATCACCAAGGAGAAATTGCCCGAGGTGTGGCGCGACCTGGGGATGCCCTCGGGGCACGCGTACACGAAAGCCTTTCGCACTTGCAAGACGTGCGTCGGCACCGACTTCTGCCGTTACGGCGTGGGCGACTCGACCGCGCTCGGCATCGCCATCGAGAAGCGCTTCCAGGGCATCGAGTCGCCGCACAAGATGAAACTCGCTGCCGCCGGATGCCCGCGCAACTGCTCGGAGGCCACCACCAAGGATCTGGGCGCGGTGGCCATCGAGGGCGGCAAGTGGGAGGTCTACATCGGAGGGGCGGCGGGCTCGCGGGTACGCAAGGGGGACGTGCTCTGCGCCGTCGATTCGCACGAAGACGTGCTCAAGCACATGGGGCGCTTCATGCAGTACTACCGCGAACACGCCAAGTACCTGGAGCGGACGTACGACTTCGTCGAGCGGGTCGGCATCGAGAAGCTGCGCAGGGTGCTCATCGACGACAGCGAGGGTATCGCCGCCCGCCTGGACGCAGAGATCCAGGGGGCGGTCGATGCCTATGTCGATCCCTGGTCGCGCGAGGCCGCCCAGCCAGTGCACCCGGCGCAGTTCATCCGCGAGATGAAGGCAGAGGAGCCGCGCCTCGTCCCGCTGCGGCTCGTCGCGGGGGACTGTCGATGAGCGGCGTAAACCACTTGACGGGGTCAAGCGCGCCGTCGAGCGTGGCCTGCAAGCTCGGCCCGGTCGACCGCGTTCCGCCTGGCGAGGGCAAGGCATTCGAAATCGAAGGCCGGCGCGTGGCGGTGTTCCGGGGGCGCAGTGGCGAGCTGTTCGCGACGCAGGCCGAATGCCCGCACAAGGGCGGACCGCTCGCCGACGGGATCGTCGGCGGCGGCACGGTGATTTGCCCGCTGCACGCCTACAAGTACGATCTCAAGAGCGGCCAGCCACTGGGAAACGGTTGCCCCGCGCTTCAGACCTATCGCGTCGAGCTGGGCGCGGACGGCGAGATGCTGCTCTTCCCGGAGCCGGCGTGACCCTGCGCGGCGCCCGGGTCGCGCTGCTCGAGGCGCGGCTGAGCGAGGAGTTGGCCGCGCTCTTCCGGCGCCACGGGGCCGAGCCGCACTGCTGTCCCGCAGTCCGCGAAGAACGGCGGGACTGCGGCGCGGAAGTGGCCGCGCTGCTGGACGATGGCCGGCGCGATCCCTCCTCGGTCTTCGTCTTCTCGACCGGCGTGGGAGTGGAGGCACTCTTCGCCGAAGCGCGGCGCCTGGGGCGCGAGGAGGAGCTCACTCAGGCCGTGCGCGGCGGCATCGCCGTCTGCCGCGGCCCGAAGCCTCTGGCGGCGCTCCGGCGCGTGGGGCTCGCCGCCGCCGTGAACGCGAAGTCCCCGTTCACCACCGGCGATCTGCTCGAGGCCCTCGGTTCAATCGAGCTCTCGGGCCGCCATGTCGTGTTGCTCCACTACGGCGAGCGCAACCTGCCGCTCGTCGCGGCCCTCGCGGCACGAGGCGCGCGCATCCGCGAGCTGCTCCTCTACGAGTGGCAACTGCCGGGGGATCTGGAACCTTTGCGTAGCCTCGTCGCCGAGCTGGCCGAGCGGAGATTCGCGGCAGTCGCCTTCACAAGCCAGGTGCAGGCGCGCCACCTCTTCCTTGTGGCCAGGGAATCGGGGCGCGCCGAGGCGCTGCGCGAGGCGCTTCGCAATCACACGCTGGTCGCGGCGGTGGGACCAACGTGCGCGCGCGCTCTCGAGGAGCTGGGCGCGCCGCCGCACGTCGTTCCCGGCAATCCCAAGATGGGGAGCATGATCACGGCGCTCGCCGAGCGTTTTTCGAGGCGTTCATGACGAGCGCGGGCAAGGTCTACCTCATCGGCGCCGGCCCGGGAGATCCCGATCTTCTCACGCTGCGCGCCGTCCGCGCCTTGCGCCAGAGCGATCTGGTCCTGATCGATCACCTCGTCAATCCCGAGGTGCTCGTACACGCCCGGCCCGGCGTCGAGATCCGCAACGTAGGAAAGCGCCCCGGCCGGCATTCGCAGCCACAGGCCGAGATCAATCGCCTGCTCGTCGAAGCCGCGCGCGCCGGCCGCGTGGTGGCGCGCCTCAAGGGAGGGGACCCGTTCGTTTTCGGCCGCGGCGGCGAGGAGGCGGCGGCGCTCGTCGCCGCGGGCATCGCCTGGGAAGTGGTTCCGGGAATCTCCGCCGGCATCGCAGCGGCGGCCTATGCGGGCATCCCGGTCTTGCATCGCGAACGGGCCTCGAGCGTGGCTTTCGTGAGCGGGCATCCGGGCTGCGACCCCAGCAAGGTCGCGCTCGAGGCTGACACGCTGGTCGTGTTCATGTGCGGCTCGACCACCGCGCAGATCGCCCGGGCGCTGCTCGCGCGCGGCCGCCCGCGGTCGATGCCGGTCGCCCTGGTCTGCTCCGGCACGACCGCGCGCCAGATGGTCTACAGGGGCGCACTCGGCGAGCTGGCCCGGCTCGATTCACTCGATCTCCCAACGCCGGTGATCGCAGTCGTCGGCGAGGTGGCTGCGTTGGCGGCGAAGCTGCGCTGGTTCGGGCCGCCGCCTCTCCCGCTGCGCGCTGCGCCCCGGCGCGAGCCGGCGAGAGCGGCCTCATGAAGCTCCATTTTGACGGCCAATTTTGTCGGAGCGATCGGCGGCAGGCGACCAAACCGTAGCGATTCAGGCCGGGACCTCGCGCGACCTCCCTCTGCAAACTTCGTGGCACGCGCATTGCTCCTGGGCAGCGGCGGATTCCCCTAACTCAAGCCTGGAGACGACATGTCGAGGTGGATCAAGGACTGGAACCCGGAGGACGTCGAATTCTGGGAGAAGAGCGGAAAATCGATCGCGCGCCGCAATCTCATCTGGTCGATTCTCGCCGAGAACCTGGGATTCTCGGTGTGGCTCGTCTGGAGCATCGCCGCGACCAAGCTGCCCGGCATCGGGTTCAAGTACACCACCGCGCAGCTCTTCACGCTCGTGTCGCTGCCGGGCCTGATCGGATCTTTCATGCGCTTCCCCTACACGTTCGCCGTGCCGCGGTTCGGCGGGCGCAACTGGACGGTAGTCAGCGCGCTCCTCTTGCTCATCCCCTCGGTGGCCCTGGTCGTGCTGGTACGGCACCCGGAGGCGCCGTTCTGGCTGATGGCGCTCGCCGCCTCGACGGCGGGCCTGGGAGGCGGCAACTTCGCCTCCAGCATGGCGAACATCTCCTTCTTCTATCCCGACCGGAAGAAGGGCCTCGCCCTCGGCCTCAACGCGGCCGGCGGCAACATCGGCGTTAGCACCGTGCAGCTCCTCGTGCCAATCGTCATCGGCATCGGCGCTGCCAAGGGATCGATGCGGTTGGAGAACGCCGGCCTGATGTGGGTGCCGCTCATCGTCATCGCCGCCATCGGTGCCTTCCTCTTCATGGACAACCTCTCCTCGGCCCGCTCCAACTTCGGCGATCAACTGGTGATCGCGCGGCGGCAGCAGACCTGGGTGATGTCGTTCCTCTACATCGGCACCTTTGGTTCGTTCGTCGGCTATTCGGCGGCCTTCCCGCTCCTGCTCAAGACCCAGTTCCCGGCGGTCACGGCGAGCCTCGCCTTCCTCGGCCCGCTGGTGGGCTCGCTCTCGCGGCCGCTCGGCGGCCTCCTCTCCGACAAGATCGGCGGCGCGCGCGTCACCTTCTACAATTTCGCCGCCATGGGCGCGGCGACGCTCGCCGTGGTCTATTTCATCGACCACCGGATCTTCGTCGGCTTCCTCCTCGCCTTCCTGGTGCTCTTCGTCACATCGGGCATCGGCAACGGATCGACCTTCCGCATGATCCCGGCCATCTTCCGCGCCGAAAAGCTCAAGGCCGTCAACGAAGGTGGCCAGGAGGCCGTGGCAGCGGCGATGGCCGTCGCGCGCCGCGAGACTGCGGCGGTGCTCGGCTTCAGCTCCGCCATCGGCGCGCTGGGCGGCTTCTTCATCCCCCGGGCGCTGGGCGCATCGATCACCGCGACCGGGGGCGCCACCACCGCCTTCGGCGCATTCTTCATCTGCTACATCGTCTGCGTGGCGGTGACCTGGTGGTACTACCTGCGGAGCAGCTTCCTGGTGGGGCTCGCCCCCAGCTTCGCGCACGCCAACGCCTGAGAACAAAGATGCGTGACCGGCGATCGCAGACAACCGCCCGAGACAGTGCTCCCGTAGACCCTGTTCAGCCGGCCTTGGACTTCAGCGCGTGCGAGGCGAGCGTCGTCGCGAGATCCCAGGCCGGGCCAGGAAGCTTGTGACACTCGCCGATGACGTCGTCGAACGCACCCACGATCCAGTCCTCGTCGTCCTCCGAAATGCACAGTGGAGGGAGCAGCTTGATCACGGGCATCTGGTGGCCTGCGACCTGTGACAGAATCCGGTGCCGCTCGAACAGCGGAATGACGACCGCCTGGCAGAAGAGACCCTTCGTCGCCTTCTCCAGGAGCGTCCATGCGGCGCGCAGTCGCAACGGCGACGGAGGCCCGAATTCGAGCCCGATCATCAGCCCACGGCCACGCACTTCCTTGAGCAGCTCGTACTTGTCCACGAGCGCGCCCAAGCGACGGATCAAACTCTCGCCACGGCGGGCAGCGTTCTCGATGAGGTGCCCCTCGTCGAGAGCGGCCAGCGTGGCGAGTCCGGCGGCCATCGCGAGATTGTTCTTGCCGAAGGTCGACCCGTGTACCACCGCGCGATCCATGCGGTCGAAGGTGCGATCGAACACCCATCGCTTGCCGACCACGGCGCCGATCGGCACGAAGCCGCCGGAAAGCGCCTTTGCAAGCAACACGAGATCGGGATCGACGTCGAAGGCGCTCGATGCGAGGAACGCGCCGGTGCGGCCTACGCCGGTCTGCACCTCATCAAGCACGAGGAGAGCGCCGCGCTGGCGGCAGAGCCGGGCAGCCGCTGCAAGATACCCAGGAGCGGGGAGATTGACCCCCTTACCCTGAATGGGCTCGACGAAGAAGGCGGCCACGTCTTCCATCCGGAGTGCGCGTTCGAGCGCCGCCAGGTCGTTGAAGGGAACGCGCTCGGCATCTGCGAGCAGCGGGCCGAACCCCTCGCGAAAGATCTCGTCGCCGTTCAGTGACAGCGACCCCATCGTCAGCCCATGGAAAGCGTGGTCGCAGAACACCAGCTTCGCCCGGCCGGTTGCCGCCCGCGACAACTTGATCGCAGCCTCAACCGCCTCTGTGCCGGAGTTGCAGAAAAAGACGCGCTCCTGCTGCGGCATCCTCGAGATCAGCTGCTCCGCCAACAGCCCGGAGAGCGGGGGGGCGTCCATCTGCACGAGGTCGGGTAGGTCCAACCCGAGCACGTCCGCTATCGCGGCCTTCACCGCTGGATGATTGCGACCCAACGCGTAGACGCCAAAACCTGCCAGCAGATCGAGGTATCTCTCGCCCGCCTTGTCATACAGGTACTGGCCCGCGGCGCGCTCGTAATGCCGGTCGAATCCGATCGCGGTCAGCATGCGGACCAGCTTCGGGTTGACGTACTTCTCGTGTAGCTCGAATTTTTCGGCGGACCGACTTGCCAGAACCTGTCGGACGTCGAAGCTCATGAGAGGGCTTGCCATCGGTCGGTGGGACGAAATGTTTCGGATATGTTGCGAATGTTTCATCGCAGAAACAATGCGACATCGGACGAAGGGCGGGACGGCTCGAAAACCGAACGAGGATCCGATTCTTTGTCGTGGAGACCGGAGCAGCTGGTTGGCTCGACTTCTGCGACTGGGTCCCCACGTCGGTTTCGAGTGGGGCTTCGATCCAGCTCTTCGACGGCTGCGGTCAAAGACGATGGACACGCCAGCGTCCGACATGGGTCCTAGGGAAAGGTGACGGTAGTCCCGAAGGGCCGTGCCGATGACAGCGACGCCGGCGCCGCGTGGCAGCCACGGGTGAGGAAACTGCGCGCTTGTTAACCAGGGGCGCCGTGTTAGGGTCTGCCGCGCAGAGCAGGCGCTCGCTTCCTCGGGAGGCAGGATGGCCCGATCGATCGCCGCTGCGGTGCGCGCTTCCGTTGCGACGTTTCTGCTGTTGGGGCTCGCCCTTTCCTGCACGGGCAAGCTCGACGTCGCCGGGCCGCCGCCGCCGGACCCCGCTCTCTACGAGCCGCTCTCGGCCGCTGGCGCGGCCAACAAGGTGAAGAACCTGCTCGTCGGGTTGCCTCCCACGGACGCAGAGGTCCAGGCCGTCAGCGCCGACCCTGGCGCGATGCGCGGGCTGGTCCAGCAATGGGCGCAGAGGCCCGAGTACGCCGCCAAGCTCCAGGCCTTCTTCGCCAACGCCTTCCAGCAGAGCCAGGCGGTGAGCGCCGACTTCGCCGAGCAACTCGGCGGGACCGCGCAGGGCCGGCTCGACGCGCGGCTGCTCGCCAACATGCGCGAGAGCTTCGCGCGCACCGCGGTCGAGCTGGTCAAGGAGGGCCAGCCCTTTACCGCCACGGTGACCACGCGGCGCTTCATGCTCACGCCGCGCCTGGCCCTGACGCTCGCCTTCATGGACGCGATGCAGGTGAGCGACGGCGGAGGAACCGTCGACCTGTTCCAGAAGGCGAACCCCAACTTCCACTTCACGCTCACGGCGAAGACAGGGCCCATCCCCCTCGACCAGACGCTGAACCCCTCGAGCGCGAACTACATGGTCTGGTACGCGCCGCAGCTCGCCAATCCATACGACTCGCTCTGCCCGCAGGACCCGGTCGTCTACAGCGGCGGCACCGGGCAACCCTCGATCACGCAGGCGATGTTCCTCATGCTCCACGGGGCGCCCGCGGCGTTCAACGTGACGACGAGCACCGGGACGACCCATCGCTGCCAGCCGCCGGCTTTCCCGTCAGGGACCGCGCCGCTCACCGTCGCCGACTCGCAGCAATGGCAGATGGTCTCCATCCGGCAGCCCGCATCCGGCGAGAGCACCACGCGCTTCTTCGACCTCCTCTCGTTCCGGACAGGGAGCGAGCTGGTGCTGATCACGCCGCGCGTCGGCTTCTTCACCACACCCAGCTTCCTCGCCGAGTGGAACACCAACAAGTCGAACCAGGCGCGCGTCACCGCGAACCAGACGCTCATCGTCGCGCTGGGGCACGCCATGCTTCCCGAGAATGCGTCGCTCCCGCCCAACATCGCCGCCGTCGACCAGGCGCATGCGCCCGTGGGATCCGCCTGCTTCGCCTGCCACCAGTCACTCGATCCGATGCGGCAGTTCTTCCGGCAGCAGTACAGCTTCTTCTTCCATCCGCAGGTCAACCCGGCGGTGATCTCCCTCCCCAGCTCGTTCGGGTTCCGCGGCGTCACCTCGCAGGGCGGCACTCTCTTCGACCTGGCGAGCCAGCTCGCCGCACACCCCGACTTCGCCGCGGCGTGGACGCAGAAGCTGTGCACCTGGGCCAATTCGTCGCCCTGCCTGGAGAGCGACCCGGAGTTCGCGCGCGTCGCCGCCGCGTTCGCGAGCAGCAACTTCGACTGGACGAGGTTGACGGTCGAGCTGTTCTCCTCGCCCCTGGTGACCTACGCAACGCGCACCGACACGGCGGCGCAGTCGGGCGAGGTCTTCCCGGTCTCCCGGCGCGACCACCTCTGCTCGGCGCTCTCCAACCGGCTCGGCATCGCCGACGCCTGCGGCCTCAGCGTGGACACGGTGGTGCGGCGCACGCTGCAGCCGGTGCAGCTCATCGCGACCGTCCTGCCCTCCGACCAGTACAGCCGCGGCGCCGAGCAGGCCGTCCTCGCCAACGATCCCAACCTCTTCTTCCGCACCGGCATTGAGAACGTCTGCGCGGCGCTCGCGGCGCAGCTGATCGACGCCGGCGCCGGCACGCGCTGGACTTCGGGCAGCCCGGATGCGGCCATCGCCGATTTCGTACACTCGCTGATGGGCATCGAGCGGGCGCGCGACGCGACCCCCATCTCGATCCTCGCAGGGCACCTCCAGTCGGCCAAGGGGGCCGGCCTCTCCGCCTCGGACGCGCTCAAGTCCACCTTCGTGCTCGCCTGCCTTTCACCCTCGGTGGTGGGGATCGGGCAATGACCATGGACCTGTCGCGCCGCAAGATCCTCCTGCAGACCCTCTTCGGGGCCGGCTGGCTTGGGCTCCGCTCGCTCGCGACCGGCATCCCGCTCTCGGTGCTGGCGAACCCGCGCAAGGCGCTGGCGGCGACCGGCTGCGCCTCCAACGCCGCGGCCCAGTACATCCTCTTCAGCTCGTCGGTGTCCGGAGATCCGGTGAACGCGAACGTGCCGGGAATGTACGGGATCCCGGACATCGCGCACCCCCAGGACCCGACCATGGCGCCGGCGCCGCTCACGCTCGCGGGCAAGCCCACCACGGCGGCGACTCCTTGGGCGCAACTTCCGCAGGCGCTGCTCGACCGCGCCTGCTTCTTCCATCACGGCACCTATACCGTGGTACACCCCGACCTGGGCAAGGTGATGAAGCTGCAGGGCTTCGTCTCGCACCAGGAGATGCTGGTCTCGCTCATCTCCTCGCAGCTCGCCGGCTGCTTGGGCACGGTGCAGAGCGAGCCCATCGCGCTCGGTCCGCGCTCCGCCTCGGAGGCGCTCACCGCGCAGGGTCGGCCGCAGCCCATCCTCTCGCCCACCTCGCTCGCGTCGCTCCTGGCCGCGCCCGCCGGGCCGCTCGGCCAGATCGTGAAGATCCGCGACGCCGACCTGGACCGCCTCAATGCCTGGTACAAGGCGAACGGGAACTCGGCGCAGCGCGCCTTCATCGACCGCTACGCGCTCTCGCAGGCGCAGGCGCGCTCCATCTCCGAGGCCCTCATCACCACGCTGCAGGGCCTCAAGGACAACAGCCCCGACTCGCAGGCCACGGCGGCCATCACCCTCTTCCGCATGAACGTCTCGCCGGTGATCAGCATCCACATCCCGTTCGGCGGTGACAACCACGTCGACGCGCAGCTCGCTACCGAGACCAAGCAGACCGTGGCAGGCGTGGCCACCATCGGGAACATCTGGACCCAGCTCGTCGCGGCGGGGCTCCAGGACCGCGTCACCTTCGCCATGATGAACGTCTTCGGGCGCACGCTGAGCGCTGCCAATGGCAACGCGAACGGCCGCAACCATCACGGCGATCACCACGTCACCGTGCTCTTCGGAAAGCCGTTCAAAGGCGGCGTGGTGGGCGGCGTCGAGGCGGCCAGCGGCGACTACCGCGCCCAGTCGCTCGACTCGCGCAGCGGCGCGGGAGTCGCGGGCGGAAGCGGCGACATCCCCTTCTCCGAGACGCTCTCCGCGGTGGGCAAGACGCTCGGCGTGGCCTGCGGCGTCGACTCGGGCGTCCTCGATCAGAGCATCGTCGGGGGCAAGGTCGTGCAGGGCGCGCTCGCCTAGACGCGTCGATGGCCGAAGAGACGCTCAAGACGCTGGCCCGGCGTGCGCTCCTCCGCTGCGGGATGGGCGCTTTGTGTGCGCCGGCGCTGGCGCGGCTGGCCGGCTGCGCCCCGCGCATCGGCGAGCCGATTGCCATCGAGGTGGGCGCGCCGGCGAACAACCTGGTCACCGTGCCGGCGCCGCGCGTGCCCGAGCTGCTGCGGCCGGGCGGGGCGATCCTCCTCCATCCCGATGCCACCGACTCGGTTGGGCGGCCGCTCTCCATCCTGGTGGCCAACACGAGCTCGCAGGGCCTGCGCGCCTGGAACGCCTGGTGTCCGCACGCCGGCTGCGAGGTCGCCTGGGAGGACGGCGACGACGCGGTGGTCTGCCCTTGCCACCTCTCGCGCTTCTCGGTCGACGGCGCGGTCACGCACCCGCCCGCGCAGCAGGGCCTGGACAGCTACTCGGCCAAGCTCAGCCCGGACGGCAGCACGCTGATCGTCGATCTGAGCGGCAGCGCGGGCGTGTTCCCCGCGGCGCAGAACGGCAAGGTGACCTTCACAACCGCGCAGCTTCCGGCGCTGGCCCAGCTCGGCGGCAGCGTCACCGGGCACGCGCAGGGCGTTCCCTTTCCCTTGCTCGTCTTGCGCGCCACCGCCTCGCAGATGCTGGCGTTCGACGCGCGCTGCCCGCACCTCGGCTGCGCCGTCCTCGGGGCGACCAGCCTGATCATCTGCCCCTGCCACGGCTCGCTCTTCCAGCTCGACGGCAGCGTGAAGCTGGGGCCGGCGACGCGCCCGCTCACCGCGCTGCCTGTGACCTTCGACGGCACCACCGTCGCGGTGACGGTCGCATGATCGCCCTGCTCTGCGCGCTCGCCGCCGCGCCGCCTCTCGTCGAAGTCTCCCTGGCGCCGGAGGTCGGCTGGCGGCGCGTGAGCTTTCGCGACCGCCTCACGCCCTCGCTCGCCGGATACCAGAGCGGCGCGCTGGCGCTGCTTCGCCTCGGTCTCGCGGTCTATCCCGCGGGTGCGAGCAGATTGCCGCTGATTTCGGACGTGAGCTTCTATGGCTCCTATGCGCGCTCGCTCAAGTCGCGCACGCTGACATCCGACCAGGCGCTTGCCCTCGACTCGCAGATCATTGCCTGGGAGGCCGGTGCGCGCTTCCGCGGCATGGTCGGCGGCGATGAGCGCTATGCGATCAGCATCGGCTACGGTAGCCTGCGCAACGACTTCTCCGGAGCGCAGCTCCCCGGCGTCCTGCTCCCCGCGGGCACGCTGCAGTACTGGCGACCCGGAGCCGAGGTGCGCTTTCCCTTCGGCGCTTTCGCTGTCGCCCTGGGAGCGGGCTATCTCGCGCCGGCGCGTCAGGACGCCATCGGCGCGGCGTTCCCGCGAGCGTCGAGCGGCGGGGTCGACGGCACCCTGTGCGCCAGCGTCGCGCTCGGCGCTTTCCAGCTGGCGCTCTCGGGGCGGTACATGCGCTTCTTCTATTCGCTGCATCCCATGCCTTTCGATCCGTACGTCGCCGGAGGAGCGCTCGATGAGGTTTGGGCCGCCAACCTCGCCTTCGCGCTGCACCTGTAGCGCCCTGGCGGCGATGCTCCTCGCCTCCTGCGCCGGGTCGCTCGACGACCCCGGGCGCTTCGGTTATCTCGACGGCGGCGACGACGGGGGCGGCGTCGTGCCCACCGGCGACGCTGGCTGCGATCCCGTCCCGACCGTCTTCGTGCCCAGCTGCGCTACCTCCGCTTGTCATTCGGCGCAGACGCAGCAGGCGAACCTCGATCTCCAGTCGCCCGGGCTTCCCCAGCGCCTCGTGGAAAAGCGCGCCTCGGGCGGCCCGGGATATCTGATCGACTCGCAGGACCCGGGCAAGAGCGTCCTCTACCTCAAAGTGACTTCCAGCCCGCCGTTCAACTTCCAGATGCCGCTGGGCGCACCGCCGCTTTCGAGCGACGAGATGGCCTGCGTCCTGACGTGGGTCTCCGCGGCGGTGGGCAAGTGATGCGCGCGCGCTCTCTCGTGGAGGCAGAACTTTGTCGAAGTCGCGCTGGGTTGGTAAAGGTCGGACGTGACCGAGCGCAACGACGCGCGGGGCATCGTCCGCGCCGGCTTCGTCTGTGGAGTCGCATTCGTCGCCAGCTCGGCCATCCAGGGCTGCGTCCACGGCCAGGACTGGCGCGCCGACCTGCTCTGGACCGTGGTCTTCGGTGGATGTGCCGTAGCGCTGCTCGCCGCCGCGGGCTCGCTGGGCATCCGGGTGCTTCTCCGCTCGCGGCTTCCGCGCGAGATCGCGCGCGGCAACGTGGCCGCTGGGGTAGCTGCGGGCGCGCACTATGCCGCCACCGGCCTGATCGTCGCCCGCTGCCTCTATGGCGATGACGTGGGAACCCTGGGTGTTTCAGTGGTGTTTTTCGTCATCGCCCAGCTGACGTTGTACGTCTTCGTCATCCTCTTCCGCTCCTTGACCGTCTACGCCGACGACCAGGAGATCATGGGTGAGAACGTCGCCGCGGCGCTCAGCTACGCGGGCGCTACGCTCGCCATCGCCGTGATCGTCGGCCACGCCGCCGAAGGCGACTTCGCCGGCTGGGGCCCTTCCCTGCGCGCCTATGCTCTCGCGCTGCTCTCGGCGCTGGTGCTCTACCCGGTGCGCCAGCTCGTCGTGCAGACGCTGCTCCTGCGGCAGCCGTTGGCCCTTCGGGGCGGCGGCCTCGATCGGCTGGTCGCCCAGAAACATGACGTGGGTGCGAGCGCGGTCGAGGCTGTCTCGTACCTGGCAGCGGCCTTTCTCCTCACTGGGATCACATGACGGACTATGCCGCTTTCGCTGCGCGCCTGACCGCCGGCGGCGTCATCTCCGATCCGTGGTTCGAGGGCCAGCCGCGCTTCCGGCAGTCGCCGGTCGTGCTGCGTGCCTCGGAACAGGCCGCTCTCTATCGCGCGGCCGAGGACATGGCCGCCGCCTGGAACGAAGTCTGCCTTCTCTGCGCGGCGGACCCGAGCCTTGTCTCCGGCTTTCTCGGCCTCACCCCCATGCAGCAGGCGCTCTGGTCCGCTTCGGCACCGCACTGGCACGGCATCGCCCGTGCCGACGTCTTCTTCACCGACTCCGGCCCGATGGTCTGCGAGCTCAATTGCGACACGCCGACGGGCGAGGCGGAGGCGGTCCTGCTCAACGGCGCGGTCGCCGAGATGCATGCGGAGCTCTCCGATCCCAATCGGGTCCTCGGCGATCATTTCTGCGCGATGGTCTCGGCCATAACGGGCACGGCGCGGCCGCTCTCGGTCGGGCTGGTCTATCCGACCGAGATGTCCGAAGACCTGTCGATGGTGCTGCTCTATCGGCGCTGGTTCGAGGAGCGGCGATGGCACGTCACGCTCGGCTCGCCCTTCAATCTACGGCGGTTCGCCGGAGGCCGCGCCGGCCTGTTCGACACGCGCTGCGACGTTTTCATCCGGCACTACAAGACCGACTGGTGGACCGAGCGGGCCTCCGCCTGGACCGACGAGCCGTCGGTGCCCGATCCGGAACCGCTGTCCGAGCAGCTCGCGATCATCCTCGGCGCAGCGATCGCCGGCACCTGCGCGGTGATCAATCCGTTCGGCGCGGTCGTCGCTCAAAACAAGCGTGCGATGGCGCTGATGTGGGAGAAGATCGACCTCTTCTCCGAGCCCAGCCGCGACGCAATCCGCCGTTACCTCCCGCAGACCGTGCGTCTCGAAGCCATGCCGCGCTCGCGGCTCATCGCCGAGCAGCAGGAGTGGGTCCTCAAGTCGGACTACGGTTGCGAGGGGGACGAGGTCGTCATCGGGGCCGAGATGCCGGCCAGTCTCTGGGAGGCTTCGATCGAAGCGGCGGTGCCAGGGCGCTGGGTCGCGCAGCGGCGCTTCCACGCGCAGCTCCAGCCCGACGGCATCACGGCCGTGAACCACGGCGTCTTTCTCATCGGCGGCCGCGCGGCTGGCCTCTTCACGCGCCTGGCGGCGGGCGGAACCGATCGCAGTGCGATCTCCGCCCCCGTGTTGATCGCGCCATGACCGACGCCCTGCCACCAAAGCCGTTCGCGCGGCGGATGTACGCCGACGGCGCCCACCTCGTCGGCGCGCGCTGGTGGCAGGAATCGCTGCGCCGCTCCGCTCCGGATCAGATCAGCCGCCGCAGTGCGCTCCTGGCTCTCGCGTTTGCGCTCGGACCGGCGGCGGCCGGCGGTCTATTGGCGTGGCTCTTGAGCGAGAGCGACGAAGTCGACATCACCATGGATTCGCTCGAGCTGCAGCGGCGACAGGGCTGGAACGTCGGCCATGCCGGTGCGGCCCTGCGCTTTCCCAACCCGAGTCCGGTGGACATCGAGGGCAACACCAACTGGCGCGATTCGCTCACCATGCTGGCGGGGGACCTCGCTCCGGCGCAGGCATCGCTCGTGCCGTTCTACGTCCCGACGCTGCTCCAGGCGACGGCCTATCCCGGAAGCGCGAGCTTGCGCGCCGCCCTGACGCCGATCTTGCCCGCGCCGGAGAACCGGGACGTCCTCCGCGGCGAGGCCATCCGCTCGCTCTTCGAGGGCGAGCAGATGCCGCGGGAGATCGCGGTCATCCTCGACGTGGAGGGGCCGACGTCAGTGGCCATCGCTGCGGGCATGGCCCCCGGCTTCGATCCGGTGTTCGTCTTCGACAACTGGCCTCATCCACTCGGAGTCGTTCCTTCGCATCTCACGCTCGGCGCAGTCCTCTACTATTGGCCGCTCTTCAGGCGCCTGCGGGCGGACCGGGTCGGCCATGCTCCACCCGTGTTCGTCCTCGATCGCAACCGGCTCGCGCGCTACACCGACGAGGAGAAGCAGTTCGACAACCGCTACGTGGCGCGGCTGCCTACGTCGGCAAACCTCCAGTCGCTGGGCATCCGGCGCGTGCTCTATGTTCCGCCGGACGAGTCCGACATGCGAGAGCTCGACGATCTCAACGCGGACTTCGTCGCATTCCGCGACGCGTCCATCGACGTCAAGGTGATGCCGCTCAGCGATCTGACGCGACCCGGGCCGCAGGCGGCGCAGCAGCCCGCCCACTACTATTACGGCGGGCATCCGCAGACGCACTTCATCTTCTGGAGTACGTACGGTTGGCGGTCTTCGGCAAGAGGCCAGCCCGCCCTCGCCCAGCGAGCCGCGCCACCTCCGGCACAGGTCTCGCGCGGCGCCCAGTATCGACCTGCGCTCAGGCCGACCATCTTCTCCTCGCGAACCCTCGGCGGAGGCGCCGGCATCGGTAAACAGAAGCCCTCCGGTTTCGGACGCGTCTCGGTGCGAGCCTCCAAGTCGACCGGGTCGATCACGGCCGTCCGCACGGGCCGCAGCGGTTCGTTCGGCCGCGCGGGCGGCTGGGGGAGCGGCTGATGGCCAAGACGTTCTTCGGCATCCAGGTGGTCATCAAGGCTTTCCCGGTCGACTCCTTCCGGCGCCAGCTGCACGAGATCATCGCGGGCTCTTCGAGCGAACAGTCGTTGACGGAAAAGCGCGCGTTCTGGAAGCGGCTGACCGCGGTGCTCGACGAGCAGGTGCCCGCGTTCGAGTACGGCTTCTGGGACCTCATCCGTGGCGGCCGCGCCGAGGAGGAGTTCGAGGAGTGGTCGAGCGAGCTCGAGGGTGCGCTGGCCACGGAAAAGGAGGAGCTGGGCCGGGCTCCCGACGAGATCAACCGCATCTCCGCCGACAAGCTCTACGTGATCGTCACGCTCATCTTCTTGCTCGAGGAGGGCAGCAACGCAGACCTCACACTGGGCCAGCGCTGCGACATGCCCGAGTCGGAATACTTCACGCGCACGACCTTCGGGCGCCTGATCGGCACCATCCCGATCCTCAACTTCGGCAACGTCGAGGCGGACGCGGTCTATCTGGTCCCCGGCAACGACCAGGACGGCCTCTCCGACGAGGACCTCCACGGCGGCGGCTACGAGTACCTCAAGCCGCTCCTCTAGTACTCAGCGCGACGTGGCGGCCTGCGCCAGGAACTCCTCGATCAGCACGACCGTGGCCTCAGGCACGCGGCTCGAGGGGTCGCTGGACGCCGCTTCGCCGAGGTAGCTGCCGTGATTGCCGGGCAGGATTGCCAGCCGCCCGTGCTGCAACAGGCGGCTCATCTTCAGCGCGTGCTCGGGCGTGACGACGTCCTGGTCGCCGACAATCACGAGCGCAGACGCCGCGATCGACTCGAGGTCCGTCGCGGGCCAATCCTGGAAGGCGTTCATGCGCCGGGCGTCCTGCAGGAACAGCGCCTCGAGATGCTTCGGATCGGGATTGATCTTCCGATCCGCGTCTTTCAGGGCCTGCGGCATCTGCTCCAGCGTGGCTTTCTTCATTCCTTCCCAGAAGCCCGGCGCCATTCCATCCCGCCGGAACGGCGCCGACGCGATGACCAGCTTTCGCACCTTCCGCGGGTGCCGATTCGCGACGCGCAGCGCGACCTGCCCGCCGTTGCTGAAACCGAAGAGGTCCGCCCTCCCGATCTCGAGATGGTCGAGAAGCGCGGCGACGTCGTCGGCGGTGTTCTCGAACGTGAAGGGCCGATCGATCGCTTTGGTGTGCCCGTGCCCCTGCTCCTCGATCGCGATCACGCGGTGCGACTTCGCCAGCAGCGGAAGGATGCGCGCCCAGTTCGACTCGATCGTCGATCCTCCGCCGTGGATGAGCACCAGCGGTTCGCCTTCGCCGTGGATCTCGTAATAGAGGTGCAGCCCATTGACGGGGGCGTATCCGGTCCGGACGGGCATTGCGACTCCCGAAGCGATGAGGCCGGTGGCAGCGAACGTAAGCATCGTCATGATCAGTAGACGGACGGCCGCGCCAGAAAGATAGCACCGCTCACCACCGCCAGATCAGGAGCACCCACTCGTCGGTCGCGTCGCGGTAGCGCTCTAGCTCTTCGAATCCGATCCGCCGGTGCGCGCGGAGCGATCGGGGAGCGCCTCGAGGCGCTGGAACTCGATCATCCGCCAATCATGCGCCGGAGGCCGTGCGGTGCTCGATCGCGCGCAGCACCGCGACCATGTCGGCGCTTCCCAGGCCCAGAGCCTCGGTCTCGCGATAAAGGGCGTGGCAGACGTCGAGCAGCGGCGACGCCGTGCCGGCCTCCCGCGCCGCCTCGGCAATCAACTGGACGTTCTCCAGGACATTGGAGATCGCGGCCTGCGCTGCGAAATCCTGGGCCAGGAGATCTGCCTTGTTTCGTGGGCGATGCCACGCCCGAACTGGAGCGGGCCTTTCCCGGCGAGAAGCCCGATTGGCTGGACGTCTGGCTCATCGTCCACACCGACGTTCAGCGCACCTCCCGCGTCCGCATTCTCGTCGACGAGCTGGCACGCGCCTTCCGCGAAGGAGCCTCTGTCCTGGCCGCCACCGCTTCTGGTAGCTAAGCGGCGGCTGTCCCCCGGGACGAGACCGAGGAGGAGCGGCATGAAAAGGACACTGGCAAGCATTTCGGCGAGCGTGCTGAGCGCATCCCTGGCATTCGCTTCGCTGGCCTCGGATCCCTCGGCGCCGGCCAAGGGGCCGCGGTTTGCGCCGCTCACCTACGAGCAGCTCAACACGTACCAGAAGCCGCTGGGCGAGCAGATCCTGAAGGTGTCGAGCGTCGGCCTGGGCGGCCCATACAATCCCCTGCTGCGCAGCCCCGTGCTCGGCCAGCGCATGTTCGATCTGCTCTATTACCTGCGCTGGAATTCGTCGCTGCCGCTGCGCCTGAACGAGATGGCCATCCTCATCACCGGGAGGATGTGGCGCTCGCAGGTCGAGTGGTACGCGCACGCGCCGCTCGCGATCAAAGCGGGCCTTTCCCCTGAGATCGTCGCCGATCTCAAGGCGCGGAAACGGCCCGCGAACATGAAGGAGGACGAGGCGGCCGTCTACGATTTCGTGACCGAGCTGTCCGCGAAGCACGAGGTCTCCGACCAGACCTTCGCCCGCGCCAAGCAGGTCCTCGGCGAGCAGCAGGTGGTGGACCTGACGGCCGTGAGCGGCACCTACGTCACCGTGGCGATGATCCTGGCGATGGCGGAAGAGGGCGTTCCTCCCGGAAAGGAATCGCCGTTCAAGCCCGGCGACCCCTGACCTGAAGCCATCCGAGGTTCCCTTGCGGTAAGCTAGCCGGCCGCTCCTCCGAGTCGGGGGTCGAGATGGCAAACTTCGGGATGGTGGGGGTCGACTGGCAGCAGCGCGTCGACTGGGCGCGGCTGCGCAAGTACCGGCTCGAGCGCGCGCGGGAGCGGATGAAGGCGCACGGGCTGGGCGCGCTGCTCCTCATGTACGACGAGAACTGCCGGTACGTGACGAGCACGCTCACGCCGGGCTGGAACCGCCTCAAGCCGGGCCTGCGCTACGCGCTCCTGTGCGGCGACGGCGCGCCAGTGCTGTTCGAGCAGGGAGACATCGGCGCGCAGATCCAGCGCCACTCGCCCTGGATTCCGCCTGAGAACGTCCGCTGGTCGTACGCCTGGATCAAGGGCGCGGCCGGGCCTGCGTCGCAAATGCAGGTCAAGAAGTTCGCCAACGCGATCCTCGAGGAGATGAAGCGGCACGGCGTCGCCGGGCAGAAGCTCGGAGTCGACTTCGTCGACATCAACATGATCCAGATCTTCCAGGAGGCGAAGATCCATTGGACCGACGGCATGACGCCGATGATGGAGGCGCGCGCCGTGAAGAACGTGGACGAGCAGGAATGCCTGCGCATCGTGGGCGCCATCGGCGACGCCGCGCACTGGGAGACGATGAGGTTCTTGCGGCCCGGGATCACCGAGAACCAGGTGACCGGGCACATCATGGACTTCCTCTACTCCATCCCCGGCATGGAGGACGTGGAAGACGTCATCGTGTCGTCCGGGCCGAACACGTGGCCCAACTGGCGCAACTTCTCGGACCGGATCATACGGCCCGGCGACATCGTCTTCATGGACCTCGCCGCGCTCACCTGGAACGGTTACAAGTCCTGCTATTATCGAACGTATTGCGTCGGCAAGGAACCGACCCAGGAGCAGAAGGACTATTACGCCAAAGCGCTCGGGTGGCTGTACGACTCGATCGAGGCCGTGCACGCCGGGACCACGACGCGCGAGATCGCGAACAAGTGGCCCTCCGCGAAGGAGGCCTGGGGCTACAAGGAGGAGGACCAGGCCGCGGCCAACCTGTGGGGCCACGGCCTCGGGCTCGCGCAGTACGACCCTCCCGTCATCTCGCGGATCTGGTCGCTCGAGCATCCGATCGAGATCAAACCGGGGATGGTGTTCGCGCTCGAGACGCAGCACGGGAAGACGCACCAGTTCGGCGTACGCATCGAGGAGATGCTCATCGTCCATCCGGACCGCACCGAGATCATCTCCAACTTCCCCGTCAAGCAGATCACCGTGGTCGATCCGATCGGCGGCTACGGAGATCACGTTCGATGAGGGAGCGAGCGCCGATCGCTGTCCCGCTCGAGGCAGGCGAGGCGGCCGACTCCGGAAGGTTCGGACCCAAGGCCGCCAACCTCGCGGCGCTCGCGCAGGCGGGATTGCCCACTCCAGGCGGGACGTGCATCGACGCCGAGGCGTATCGCATCCAGCTCGCGCACCTCGGGCTCGAGGCCTCTGCGCGGCGGGCGGCCTCGGCGGAGTCGGTGCTTGCGCGCCGGGCCGCCCTGGAGGTCAGGCTCGGCCTGTTCGAGCAGCCGCTGGCGCCGCCGCTCGTCGAGCCGCTCCTCGGCGCGTGGAAGGCGCTCTGCGGGACACCGGCCGCGGTGCGCTCCTCCGCGCTGGTCGAGGACGGCGAAGGGGCGAGCTTCGCGGGGCAATTCCAGAGCTATCTCGGGGTCGAGACGGAGGCGGACTTCCTCACGGCGGTGCGGGCTTGCTGGGCGGCCCTCTGGTCGGTGCGGGCGCTGCGTTACATGGCCTCGCGGGGCGTCGATCCGGCGGAGACGGCGATGGCGATCCTCGTCCAGCCACTCGTCGCCGCCCGCGCCTCGGGCGGGGGGCTGAGCCACACCCCCTCCGGCGAGATGCTCCTCAGCGCTACGCCCGGCCTCGGTTCCGCGATCGCGCAAGGCGAGGTGGTGCCCGATCGCTACCTGCTCAACCGCAATGCGGTCCTTCTCAGCTTCGAGCCGGGGCGGGTGGAGCAACGCGCCGGATGCGCTCATCAGCAAGGCGGCGCCCGATCCGCCTCTCCGGCGCGCGCCCGTCTCGATGCGTCGCAGGCTCGCGAGCTCGGCCGCCTGCTCTTGAGGGCGGAGGAGGTGCTCGCTGTCCCGGTCGAGATCGAGTGGGCGCTCGACGGCGCCGACTTCAAGCTCCTGCAGGCCCGCCCGCTGCGCCTCGCCGCGGCGCAGGTCCCCGACCAGCCTTCGCCACGCCACCGCGGCGTCAGAGGGGAGCCAGCTGGCATCGGCCGGGCTTCGGGGCGGGCCTGCGTGGTGAGCTGCGAGTGCGAGCTCGGCCGCGTCGCGCCCGGCGACGTCCTCGTGACGAAGCTCGCGAGCCCTGCGCTGACGCACGTCCTCGACAGGGTCGCGGGGGTCGTGACGGAGCTCGGCGGCAGCACCTCTCACCTTGCCTCGCTCGCCCGGGAGCGCGGCATTCCGCTGGTGCTCGGCGTCGCCGATGCCACGGCGCGGATCCCGGACGGCGTCCAGGTGACGGTGGACGGCGCCTCTGGCATCGTGCGCTGGACGCGTCGGAGGCCCCGGGAAGGAGCCCCTCGAGGCCTCGCCGGGCCGTGAAGACGAACCGCGCCCGTCCATAGCAGGGAGGAAGGCATGGATCGCAGGCATCCGTCCGTCGCTGCCGCGCTCGCCCTCGCAGTCTCGTTGTCGGCCCCTGCGCAGGAGCCCCTGAAGATCGGGTTCAGCATGAGCCTCACCGGCCCGCTGGGCGGGAATGGCAGGGCAGCGCTGCTCGCCATGCAGATGTGGGCCGAGGACGTGAACAAGAAGGGCGGACTGCTGGGCCGGCCGGTCAGGCTCGTCTACTACGACGACCAGACCAATCCCGCGAACGTGCCGGGGCTGTATACGAAGCTCCTCGACGTCGACAAGGTCGACCTGATCGTCTCGAGCTACGGTACGAACGTCATCGCGCCGGCCATCCCCATCGCGATGCAGCGCAAGATGGCCTTCATGACGCTCTTCGGGACCAACCCCAACGCCAAGTTCAAGTACGACCGCTACTTCCAGATCATGCCCAACGGGCCGGACCCCGCCGTCGGGCTCACCAAGGGCTTCTTCGAAGTGGCGATGACGATGGATCCGAAGCCGAAGACCGTGGCGCTGGTGGGCGCCGATGCGGAGTACCCGCACGCTGCCCTCGAGGGGGCACGGACGAACGTGAAGGCAGCCGGCCTGCAGGTCGTCTACGACAAGACGTACCCGATGAGCACGACCGACTTCACACCGATCGTGCGCGCCCTCCAGGCGACGAATCCCGACCTCGTCTTCGTGGCCTCCTACCCACCTGATTCGGCGGGAATCGTGCGCGCGGCAAACGAGGTCGCGCTCAAGACCAGGCAGTTCGGCGGCGCCATGATCGGGGTGCAGTACGCGACCCTCAAGACGCAGCTCGGACCGCTGCTCAACGGAGTGGTTGCCTGGGAAGTATACGCGCCCGAGCCGACCATCAAGTTCCCCGGCGTGGAGGAGTTCCTCGCTCGCTACCAGCCGCTCGCCGCGGCGCAGCAGCTCGACCCCTTGGGGTTCTTCCTGCCTCCCTACGCCTACGCAATGATGCAGATCGTCGGCGAGGCGGTGCAGAGGGTCGGCAAGATCGATCAGGCGCAGATCGCCGAGGACATCCATTCGCACGAGTTCACTACCGTCGTGGGCAACGTGCGCTTCGCCAAGAACGGCGAATGGGCCGAAGGCCGACCGCTCTACGTCCAATACCGCGGCATCCGCGGCAACGGCCTCGAGGAGTGGAAGAAGCCCGGACACGAAGTCGTGCTCTGGCCTGCGCGCTGGAAGTCGGGCGACCTCCTCTATCCTTACGACCAGCATCGCAAGTAGCGGCTCGTGTCCGGGCCGCTCTTCGCCAACGCGCTCGTCTCGGGGCTCCTGCTCGCCGGCTTCTATGCGGCGGTGAGCGTCGGGATCTCGATCTCCTTCGGAATGCTGGACGTCGTGAACATCGCGCATCCGGGCTTCATCATCCTCGGGTCGTACGCCGCGTCGATCGCGAATTCCTCGATTGGAGCCGACCCGATCGTGACCGCTGTAGCTCTCTCGCCCGCCTTCTTCACCCTGGGGCTGCTCCTCTACCGTCTCTACCATGCGAGCTTCGAGCGGCGCGGCCGGGAGCCGTTGCGCGGGCTCGCCTTCTTCTTCGGGATCCTGTTCGTGACGGAGGTTGCGCTGATCCTGGCGTTCGGCGTCGATTACCGTTCGGTCTCGACCAGATACATCGGCATGACCTGGCGGTTCGGAGCGGTCGATCTCCCGCTGCGTCTCTTCGTCCCCTTCGCGGTCTCGGTGGCAATGACGCTGTCTTTGCAAGTCTTCCTCTCGCGCACCTTCTTCGGCCGCGCCGTCCTGGCGGTGGGCCAGGACCAGCTCGCGCTGCAGCTGATGGGAGTCGACCCGGTCCGGATCAAGCAGATCGCCTTCGGCATCTCCATCGCCACCGCAGGCGTCGCGGGCGCGCTCCTCGTCGTCATCCAGCCCGTACAGCCGTCACTGGGGCGCGAGTACATCGGCCTCGTCTTCGCCATTCCCGTGCTCGGAGGGATGGGGAGCATCGCCGGGACGCTCGCCGGGGCGGCCATCCTCGGCGTCGCCACCTCGTTCACTGCAACCTTCTTCGGGCCTTCCTGGGCGCCGGCGGTCTCCTTCGGGATCCTGCTGTTCGCGCTCGCTTTCCGGCCCTCGGGGCTGTTCGGCCGGTGAAGACCTCTTCGTTCACGGCGATCGCGCTGTGCGCCGCCTTGCTGGTCGCGGCGACGACCTCGGCGCTGGTGACCAACGACTACTTCTTTTCCGCCTCTTACACCGTCCTGCAGTTCGTGGTCCTGGCGACCGCCTGGAACGTCCTGGGGGGCTTCACCGGATACGTGAATTTCGGAACGGCCGCCTTCTTCGCGCTCGGCGCCTATTCGAGCATCGCGCTGGACAGGCTCTTGCAAGCGCCCATCGCCCTCTCGATCCTCGCGGGCACCGCAGTGGCGGCGCTCGTCGGCCTGGGCATGGGGTATCTCACGCTGCGGCTGCGCGGGGTCTTCTTCGCCATCGCCACGCTGGCGTTCGCCGAAGTGCTCTTCACCTTCGTAGTGAACTGGGACTACGTCGGCGGCGCGCGCGGCGCGTACGTCGTGCTCCAGGGTCCCCCTCCACTCGGCTTCCGCAGCTACGTCCAATTCCTCTTCGCGATCATGGCGCTGATGGCTGCCAGCGCTGTGGCCGTCGCCCGTTTCGTGCAGACCTCGACCCTCGGCCGGGGCCTCGCGGCGATCCGCGACGACGAGGTGGCAGCCGAGTGCTCCGGCGTTCCCACGCTCCGGCTCAAGCTCGTCTCGGCGACGGTGAGCGGAGGCCTGATGGGCATGGCCGGCGCGACGTTTCCCTACTTCCTCTCCTACGTCGAGCCGCACGGCGTGTTCAGCCTCTCCTACGCGGTGAACAGCATCGCCATGCCGCTCATCGGCGGCATGTACGGCTGGGCCGGGCCCGTCATCGGCGCGCTGCTCCTCGGCGGGCTGCAGCAGGTGCTTCAAGTCAGCGTCTCCGCGGACTGGAACCTGTTCCTCGTCGGCGCGCTCCTGGTCGTGTTCGTGACCGTCGCTCCTCATGGGATCATGGGTTGGACCTTCCGGCGGTTCCGCCGCGCGAGGCCCACGTGAGCGGCGCGCTCCTCGTCGCCAAGGGCGTGACGAAGCGATTCGGAGGCTTCGTCGCCTTGGGCGGCGTCGATCTCTCGGTCGGGGCCGGCGAGCGCGTCGGCCTCATCGGACCGAACGGCTCGGGCAAGAGCACGCTGGTGAACTGCATCGCGGGGACGGTGCGCGGCGGAGGATCGATCGAGTTCGACGGCCACGATCTCGGGCCGCTCCCTCCGCACCGCCGCATCCGGCTCGGCATCGCGCGCAGCTTCCAGATCCCGCGTCCCTTCTCCAGCATGTCCGTTCTCGACAACCTGCGCATCCCGCTGCTGTATGCGGCCCGCGCGCACCCGCTCTTGCAGCGAAGCCGCGGGCACGAGACGGAAGAGGCGATGTCCATCCTGCGCCAGGTGGGTCTCGAGACGAAAGCTGGCCGCCTCTCGCGCGAGCTGACCCAGGTCGACATGCGCAAGCTCGAGCTCTCCCGCGCGATCGCCTCGCACCCCAAGCTCCTCGTCGCGGACGAGGCGCTGGCCGGGCTCTCCGCCGCGGAGGTCGACGAGATCCTGGCGATCCTGCTGGAGATGAAGAGCCGGGGCGTCGCCGTGATCCTGATCGAGCACGTGATGCGCGCCGTCGTGCGGTTCTCCGAGCGCATCGCCGTGCTGGTCGTCGGACGCAAGATCGCCGACGGCCCGCCCGACACCGTGCTCCGCGATCCCGCGGTGGAGAGGGCCTACCTTGGCCAGTAGCTTGCGCATCGACCACCTGCGCGCCGGCTACGGCAGCGTGGGCGTCATCCACGATCTCTCGCTGCGCGTCGGCGAAGGCGAGACGGTCGCGCTCCTGGGCACGAACGGGAACGGCAAGAGCACCCTCTTGCACTGCATCATGGGCATCGTGCGGCCCGGCAAAGGGCGCATCGTGGCGAAGCTCGACGGCATCGAGCACGACCTCGCCGGCAAGGCGCCGCACCAGATCGTCCAGCTCGGCATCGCGCTCGTCCCGGAGGGACGCCACCTCTTCCCCCGCCTGACCGTCGACGAGAACCTGCTCCTCGGCGCGCACCGATCGGAGGCGCGCCGCCGCATCGGACAGAACCTCGAGCTCTGTTTCGAGACCTTCCCTGCGCTCGCCGAGCGCCGCGGCCAGATCGCCGGCAGCATGAGCGGCGGCGAGCAGCAGATGCTCGCTCTCGCCCGCGCGCTCATGACGGCCCCGAGGATCCTCCTGGTCGACGAGCCTTCCGTCGGACTCTCTCCCTTGCTGGTCGGGCAGGTGATCGCGAAGATCGAGGAGCTGAAGCGCCGTTTCGGGCTCACCGTGCTGATGGCCGAGCAGAACCTGGCGCAGGCCATCCGCATCGCGGACCGCGGCTACGTCATCGTCCAGGGCCGCATCGAGTTCGAGGGCACTTCGCGCGAGGAGCTTGCCCAGAACGACTTGGTGAAGCGGCTGTATCTCGGTCTCTAGATTTTCTCTAGACTGGAGCACGCGGTGAAACCCGTCGAACGCAGCGCCTACTCGGCCATCGTCGATCGGCCGCCCTTGCGCCTTCCCGCGGGCACGCGGCTCGTCGTCTGGCCCATCCTCAACGTCGAGGTCTGGGAGATCGAGCGCCCGATGCCGCGGCAGGTGCTCACGGCGCCGACCGGCGTGTCGCTCCTCCCCGACGTGCCGAACTGGAGCTGGCACGAGTACGGGATGCGCGTCGGCTTCTGGCGTCTGCACGCCGCGCTCGAGCGGCTCGGCATCCGGCCGACGCTCTCGATCAACGCCAAGGTCTGCGAGAGCTATCCGCGCATCGCGGCCGCCGCGCGCGACGGCGGCTGGGAATTCATGGGCCATTCCTACGTCCAGGTCCCCATGCACAAGCTCGAGAACGAGCGCGAGGCGATCCAGAGGACGGTGGACGCGCTCGAGAAGTTCACCGGCAAGCGGCCCGTGGGGTGGCTCGGACCCGGGCTCACCGAGACGTACGAAACGCCCGATCTGCTGGCCGAGGCAGGCGTGAAGTACGTGGGCGATTGGGTCTACGACGACGAGCCGACCGAGATCGCGACGCGCCACGGGCCGCTCGTCACGCTCCCGTATCCAGTCGAGATCAACGACATCCCCATCCTCTCGCTCCAGCATCAGCCCTCGGAGGTGTTCCTGCGGCGCGGGCGCGACGCCTTCGATCGCCTCTACGCGGAATCGTCGGAGCGCGCGAAGTTCCTCTCGGTCGCCTTCCACCCCTTCTTGAGTGGCGTGCCGCACCAGATCAAGTACCTGGAGGCACTCTTCGAGTACCTGGGAGGACAGCCCGGGGTCGCCTTCTGGACTGGCGAGCAAATCCTCGACTGGTATCGATCGGCCCGGCCTCGCTGATGCTCATCGACCTGCACGCCCATTACGTTCCGCGGGCCTTTCTCGAGGCGCTGGAGAAGGAGGGAGGTCCGTACGGAGCGTCGGTACGCAGCGACGGTGGCGACCCCACCATGATGGTCGGCGGGCGGCCGTACGGGCCGATCACCCGCCACTATTTCGAGACCCGGCCGCGCATCGCCGAGATGGACAAGCTGCGCGTCGACATGCAGGTCCTCTCGCTCTGCCCGCCGATGGTGTACTGGGCGGATCCCCGATTGGGAGCGCGTCTTTCGCGGGCCTTCAACGACGAGCTCGCCGCTGCAGTCGCCGAGCGCCCCGATCGGCTCGCGGGGCTCGCGACCGTGCCCCTCCAGGACGTCGGGGAATCCATCGCCGAGCTCGATCGCGCGATGGGCCCGCTCCGGCTGCGCGGCGTTTCGATCGGGTCCAACGTGAATGGCAAGGACTTGGATCATCCGGATCTCCTGCCGTTCTTTGCCAAGGCCGAGGCGTTGCGCGCGGTCGTGTTCATCCATCCCCTCGACGTGCTCGGCGTCGAGCGGATCCGCTCCTATTACCTGCACAACGGGCTCGGTAATCCGTTCGATACCGCGGTGGCTGCCGCTCGCTTGACGTTGGGCGGAGTCCTCGACCGCTTCCCGCGCCTCCAGGTCTGCCTGGCCCACGCGGGCGGCGCGCTGCCGTACCTGATCGGACGTCTCGACCGCGTCTTCCGCGTCCGCGGAGAGGCGCGCGGCAAGGCTCGCCGCCGTCCCAGCAGTTATTTGCGGCGGTTTCACTACGACACCGTCGTGCACCACGAGCTCGCGTTGCGCTACCTCGTCGACCTGGTGGGAAAGGACCGGGTGGTCGTCGGAAGCGATTATCGATTCGACATGGGCTGCCTCGATCCCCGGCGCACCGTGGCCGCCGTGCGGCAGCTCTCCCGCGCTGACCGCACCGCCATCCTCGGCGGCGCGGCGGCGAGAAAGCTGCTGAGGTTGTGATCATGCAGAACGAGAGGCCGCGCGTGCTCGTCTCCCAGCCGATCCCCTCCTCCGCGCTCGAGCGCCTGCGGGCAATGGCCGAAGTGGAGGTGGGCGGGGACGCGAGCCGGATCCTGCCCCGGCCGGATCTCATCGGGCGGATCCGCGGCGCCGACGTCCTGATCCACCTGATGCACGATGCGGTCGACGCGACGGTCATCGCGGCCGGGACGCGCCTGAAGATGATCGCCAGCATGGCGGTCGTCCCCGCCACCGTCGATGTAGCAGCGGCCAGCGCGCGGAAGATCCCGGTCACTACCATCCCGCCGATCGTCACCGAGGCGACCGCGGACATGCACTTCGCGCTCCTGCTTGCGGCGGCGCGGCGCCTCATCGAGGCCGACGCGGCGCTGCGCGGAGGTCTGTTTCCTGGCTCGCAATCGCTCCACTTCGCCGGAGCCGGCGTCCACGGCAAGACAATCGGGATCGTCGGCCTCGGGCGCATCGGCCGCGCCATTGCCCGGCGCGCCCGCGGCTTCGACATGACGGTGCTCTACACGAAGCGCTCGCGCCTTCCCGAGGCTGAAGAGCGCGAGCTCGCGGTCTCCTACGTCGGGCTCGACGAGCTGCTCCAGCGCGCGGACTTCGTTTCCCTGAGCTGCGCCCTGACCCCGCAGACGCGCCATCTCGTCGGCGCGCGCCAGCTGTCGCTCATGAAGCGCGGAGCCATCCTCGTCAACACGGCGCGCGGTCCCGTCGTCGACGAAGCGGCCCTGGTAGATGCCCTCGCCGCGGGGCGCATCGCTGGCGCCGCCCTCGATGTCTACGAGGACGAGCCGCGCGTCCACCCCGGCCTGCTGCCGCTCCGCCAGGTGGTGCTGGCACCGCATCTGGGCAGCGCGGAGGCCGAACTGCGGGAGCGGATGGCCCACGTCGTCGTCGACAACATCCAGGCGGTCATCGAGGGACGGCGCCCCCCCAACCTGTACAACCCGGAGGCCTTCGCCTGAGCGATGGAATTCTGGCTCACGCAGGCGTTCAACGGGATCTCGTACGGCGCCCTGCTGTTCCTCCTCGGGAGCGGCCTGTCGCTCGTCTTCGGCGTCATGCGAATCGTCAACCTGGCCCACGGTTCGTATTTCCTGCTGGGCGGGTACGTCGGGCTCACCGCCGTCTCCAGGACGAAGAGCTTCCCGCTCGCGCTCCTCTCCGGGGCGCTTTCGGTCGCGCTCATCGGCCTCGGCATGGAGCGCCTCTTCCTCCGCCGGCTGATCAAGCAGAGCTTGCCGCAGGTGCTCATGACCATGGGATTCGCGCTGGTCTTCCAGGACCTCGGTCTGCTGGTCTGGGGAGGCGACCCGCACACGCTCGCTGTGCCGGCCTTGCTCGCGCAATCGGTGCAGGCGGGCCCCGTCTTCGTTTCCTTCTACCGGCTCTTCATCATCGCGGTGGCGTCCGCCGTCGGCCTCGTGCTGTGGGTCTTCCTGGAGAAGACCCGCGCCGGCGCAAGCATCCGCGCCACGGTAGACGACGCCGAGATGGCGCAGGGTGTCGGCATCAATGTCCCGCTCCTGTCGGCGGGCGTCTTCGCGCTCGGGGCTTTCCTGGCCGCTCTCGGGGGCGTGGTGGGAGCCGGCTTCATCGGTGTGTACCCGGGACTCGACTTCGAGGTGCTTCCTTATGCCTTCGTGGTCGTGATCGTGGGGGGCCTGGGCAGCCTGCCGGGCGTCATCGTGGGAAGCCTGCTCGTAGGCCTGCTCGACAATTTCGGCAAGGCACTCTTCCCGGAGCTCTCCTACTTCACGCTCTTCGCCCCCATGGCGCTCATCCTGGCGCTCAAGCCCACCGGGCTCTTCGGGAAGAGATGACCTGGCGCAGGGCGATCCCGGTCGCGGCCTGCGCGGCCCTGCTGGTGGGCGCGCCGCCCTTCCTCCCACCCTACGCGCTGACGCTGCTGACGCAGATCCTCATCTTCGCGATCTTCGCGATGAGCCTCGATCTGCTCCTCGGCTACACCGGACTGGCCTCGCTCGGGCATGCCGCCTACTTCGGGATCGCCGCCTACGTGGTGGCCATCTTGACGACGCAACACCAGGCCTCGTTCTGGGCGTGCCTGGTCGCCGCGATCCTCGCCGCTTGCGCCCTCGCTGCCCTCTTCGGGCTCGTCGCCGTCCGGGCCACCGGCGTGTACTTCCTCATGATCACGCTCGCGCTCGGGATGGTGATCTGGGGTCTCGCATTCCGCTGGGTGTCGCTCACCATGGGCGACAACGGGATCTCCGGGATCGCGCGGCCCTCGCTCTCCGCCGGCTGGTCGTTCGCCCGGCCTCTCCCGTTCCATTACCTGAGCCTGGTTGCCTTCCTGATCGCGTTCGGCCTGCTCGCCCTCATCGTCCGCTCGCCCTTCGGGCTCTCGCTGCAGGGAATCCGCGAGTCGGAGCGCCGGATGCGCGCGCTCGGCTACGACGTCTGGCTCCACAAGTACGTGGCGTTCATCCTCTCCGGCGCCTTCGCCGGGCTCGCCGGGGCGCTGTGGGCCTACTACGACGGATTCGTGAGCCCGGTGGAGGTCCATCTGCTCACCTCCGTCGAGGCGCTCCTCATGGTCGCCCTGGGCGGCCCGGGGACCCTGGTGGGACCGATCCTGGGCGCGGGAGTGATCGTCCTCTTCAAGAACCTGCTCAGCATCTACACCAAGCGCTGGCTCCTAATCCTTGGGCTCTTCTACATCGCCGTGATCGTGATCGCCCCGAAAGGCATCGTGGGCGCCCTGCGCGGAGCGCGCCGATGACCGTTCCCCCGGCGCTCGCCGTCACGGGTCTCTCCCGATCGTTCGGGGGACTGCGGGCCGTTGCAGGGATCGATCTCGCGCTCGCGCCTGGAGAGCGCCATGCCATCATCGGCCCGAACGGCGCCGGCAAGACGACGCTCTTCAACCTGATCGCCGGCGAGCTGCCGCCGACCGCGGGCCGCATCGTCCTCTTCGGGCAAGACGTCACGCGGCTCCCGCCGCATCGCCGCGCCGCGCTGGGGCTGGCGCGGACATTCCAGGTCAACACGCTCTTCCCGAACCTGACGGTGACGGAGAACCTCCTCCTCGCGCTGCAGGGAACGCTGCCGACCAAGCTGCGGCTGCACCGCCCGATCTCGTCATATCGGAGCCTGTACGACCGGGCCCGGGCACTCCTCGAGTCGGTGGGCCTGCCGGGCACCGGCGAGGCCATCGTCAGGACGCTCTCGCACGGCGAGCAGCGCCAGCTCGAGGTGGCGCTGGCGCTCGCCAGCCGGCCTCGCCTCCTGCTCCTCGACGAGCCGACCGCCGGCCTGTCGCTCGCGGAATCGCAGCGGCTGACCGGCTTGCTCAAGCAGCTGGACCGGAGCATGAGCCTGCTCGTGATCGAGCACGACATGGACGTCGTGTTCGACGTGACCGAGCGGATCACGGTGCTGCACGACGGCAAGGTGATCGCCGAAGGGCGCCGCGACGAGGTGAAAGCGAACCCGCTCGTCGTCGAAATCTACCTTGGGACCGGATGATGCTGTCGGTGGAAGACATCCATAGCTACTACGGCGACAGTCACGTACTGCAGGGCGTGTCGCTCGCGGTGGCCAGGGGTGAAGTGGTAGCGATCCTGGGGCGCAACGGCATGGGGAAGACCACCCTCATCCGTGGTCTCATCGGATTCACGCCGCCGCGCCAGGGCCGGGTCCTGTTCAAGGGGAGGGATGTGACGAACCTGCCTCCGTTCCGCGCGGTCGAGTTGGGAATGGGCCTCGTCCCGCAGGGCAGGCGCATCTTCCCTTCCCTGTCGGTGCTCGAGAACCTGAAGGTGGCAGCCGGGGCGAACGGCAAGCGCTGGAGCCTGGAGCGCGTCTTCGCGCTCTTCCCCCGCCTCGCGGCGCGGAAGGCCCACCAAGGCGACACGCTCTCCGGCGGGGAGCAGCAGATGCTCGCCATCGGCCGGGCGCTGATGACGAACCCCGACCTCTTGCTCATGGACGAGCCGACCGAAGGGCTGGCTCCGCTGGTGGTGCGCGAGGTGGCAAGGACGCTCGACGAGCTCCGGCGCGAGGGGCTTTCCATCCTCCTCGTCGAGCAGAGCGTCCCTTTCGCCACCAAGGTGGCGGATCGGGTACACGTCCTCTCTCGCGGCCGGATCGTGCACTCCTGCTCTCCCGCGGAGCTGCTCGCGAACGACGAGGTGAAGTCGCGCTACCTGGGCTTGGGATCCTGAAAGGAGAACGAACATGCGAAGCGTGCGCGCGGTCGCGGTCCTCTCGGCGGTGATCGTGCTCCCCGGGGTCGTGCCGGGGGTCCGCGGCCAGGCGGAGAAGGGCCCGATCAACCTCGGCCTCATCGTTCCGGAGACCGGCCCTCTCGCGGCCAACGGCAAGGACATGGTGAACGCGCTGCAGCTCTTCCTCGAGCAGCGGCAGAACAAGCTCGCCGGCCGGCCGGTGAACCTCATCGTCGAGGACGACGCGGGGGTTCCCGCCACGGGGCTCACCAAGGCGCGCAGCCTCATCGACGGCAACCGGATCCACGTGCTCGTCGGCCCGCTCAGCGCAGCCGTCGGCTATGCCGTCGCGCCCTACGTCACCGAGAAGAAGTTTCCCACGCTCTTTCCCATCGTCTCCTCGGAGGACATCACGCAGCGCAAGCGCAGCGAGTACATCGTCCGGACCGGATGGACGAGCGCGCAGCCGTCGCACCCGTTCGGGAAGTACGCCCACGACACGCTGCACTACCAGCGGATCGCGATGATCGGCTACGACTTCTCCTTCGGCTGGGAGGTGGCGGCCGGGTTCCAGCGCACTTTCGAGGAGGCGGGCGGGCAGATCGTCCAGAAGCTCTGGTCCCCGCTCGGCACCGCCGATTACGGGCCGTACCTCGCGCAGCTGCGGCGCGACGTCGACGCGATCTATGCGATCTTTTCGGGAGCCGACGCCCTGCGCTTCGCCAAGCAGTACGCCGACGCGGGCCTCAAGGGGAAGCTCCCGCTCATCGGCGGAGGCACGTTCACCGACGAGCACGTGCTCCGCACCATGGGCGACGAGTCGCTCGGGATCGTGACCTCGCTGCACTATTCGGCTGCTCTCGACACTCCCGCAAACAAGAAATTCGTGCAGGCGTACGAGGCGAAGTTCAACCAGGTGCCCTCCTATTACTCGGAGGGGACCTACGTCTCCTGCCTCGCGCTGAATGCCGCGCTCGAGGCGACGGGCGGCAACGTCGAAGACCGCGAGAAGCTCATCGCCGCGCTTCGCAAGATCGATCTTTCGAGCGCACCGCGGGGGCCGATCCGCATTGACGAATACGGAAACCCGGTCGAGAACGAGTACATCCGCAAAGTGGAGAAGGTGAACGGGCGATTGCAGAACACGGTCATCCACACCTTCCCGATGGTGTCGCAGTTCTGGACGTACAAGCCGGAAGAGTTCTTGAAGAACCCGGTCTACGGCCGCGACTTCCCGCCCTGCAAGAACTGCGGGAAGTAAAGCCGCGAGAGGGTCTTCATGGGCGAGCAAACCGCCGTCGGAATCGTCGGAGTGGGTCTGTTGGGAACCGCGGTGTCGGGCGTCCTGCTGGATGCGGGCTACCAGGTCGTCGGCCACGACGTCGACGCCGGGAGAGCGCAGGCGCTCGTCGCCCTCGGCGGCCGCGGGGCGCGCTCGGCCGCCGAGGTGGCCAGGAGCGCCCGGGTCGTCTTCACGGTCCTTCCCACTCTCGAGAGCGTCGAGCAGGCGATCGCGGGCGCCGATGGAGTCCTGTCCGGGGCGTCGAAGGAGACTGTCATCGTCCAGATGAGCACAATCTCGCCGGAGCTCGCGGTGCGCATGGAGCAGGCTGCTCGCGCCCGTGGCGCCGCCCTGCTCGACGCTCCCGTGAGCGGCACCAGCGCCATGGTGGCCCGCCGGGACTGCGTCGTCACAGTGGGCGGTGAGCGGGCCGCGTTCGAGACCTGCCGCCCCATCCTCGAGGCGCTGGCGCGGAAGGTGTTCCACGTCGGCGCGTGCGGGATGGGCTCGTACGTGAAGCTGGTCACGAACCTCGTCATGGGGCTGAACGGCGTCGTCCTCGCCGAGGGACTGACGCTGGCGCGGCGGGCGGGCGTCGACCCGGCGCAGATGCTGGAAGTCCTCCGGCACGGGGCGGCGGCGTCGAAGATCCTGGAGGTCAGGGGCCCGCTCATGGTCGAGGGCCGCTTCGATGCGATGATGAAGGTCGACCTGTTCCTCAAGGACATCCGGCTGATGCTCGAGGCCGGGCAGGCCTTCCACGTCCCGCTTCCGCTCACGGGCGCGATGCAGCAGATCTACACCGCCGCGTTCGCCGCCGGACAGGCCAAGGACGACCTGGCGACCGTGGTCCGGGTCTACGAGGCGATGGCCGGCCTGCCGCCGCGCGGGGGAACGGGGGCGGGATGAGGGAAGCGCGCAGCGAGATCCGCGACGGCATGCGAATCGACTGGGACGTGCCCATCCCGATGGACGACGGCGTCGTCCTGCGGGCCGACGTGTTCCGTCCTCCGCAGGCGGGAAAACGTCCCGTCATCCTCTCCTATGGCCCGTACGGGAAGGGGCTGCACTTCGCGGACCTCTATGCGGATCAATGGCGCCGGATGATCGAGCAGCATCCCGACGTGCCCGCCGGCTCGACGAACAAGTACCAGAGCTGGGAGGTGATCGATCCCGAGAAATGGGTGCCGGACGGCTACGCCTGCGTGCGGGCGGACTCGCGCGGCGCCGGACATTCGCCCGGCTTCCTCGACGTCTGGTCCGCGCGCGAGGCAAAGGACCTGTGCGCCTGCATCGAGTGGGCTGCCGGGCAATCGTGGAGCACCGGCAAGATCGGGCTGAACGGCATCTCGTACTTCGCGATGAACCAGTGGCAGGCTGCCGCGCTCGAGCCGCCGCATCTCGCCGCCATGTGCGTCTGGGAAGGCGCGGCCGACTACTATCGCGACCTCGCCCGCCACGGCGGCATCCTCTGTACGTTCGGGCGCGTCTGGTTCCCCTCGCAGGTGGTGAGGGTGCAGCACGGCCTCGGATCGCGCGGCTACCGCAGCCGCATGACCGGCGACTGGGTGGCCGGGCCGGCGACGCTCTCGGAGGAGCAACTGGGCGCCGCGCGCAGCGACTTCTACGAGGACTGCCGCAACAACGTGCTCGCGAGCGACGAGTACTGGCGCTCCCGCCTCCCCGATCTCTCCAAGGTGAAGGTGCCTCTTCTGTCCGCCGCCAACTGGGGCGGCCAGGGCCTGCATCCCCGCGGCAACTTCGAGGGCTTCCTGCGTGCCGGATCGGAAGAGAAATGGCTCGAGGTACACGGGCTCGAGCACTGGACGCACTTCTACACCGACTACGGCGTCGGCCTGCAGAAGCGCTTCTTCGGGCATTTCCTCAAGGGCGAGGACACCGGGTGGAAGCACCAGCCCAGGGTATTGCTCCAGATCCGGCGGCCGGGCGAGAAGTTCGAGGAGCGCTGGGAGAGCGAGTGGCCGATCCGGCGTACGCGCTGGACCAGGTTCCATTTGCACCCGGACGGCCTCGGGCTGGGGCCCCAGCCCGCGGTCCGCGAGGGAAAGGTGACTTATGACGCCCTCGGAGCCGGGGTCACGTTCCTCACCCCGCCGCTCGACGCGGACACCGAGATCACCGGACCGGCCGCGGCGAAGCTGTTCGTCTCCTCGCACACGGCCGATGCCGACCTGTTCGTCGTCCTGCGCGTCTTCGCCCCGGACCTGAAGGAGGTCACTTTCCAGGGCGCGCTCGATCCGCATACGCCGATCGCGCAGGGATGGCTGCGCGCTTCACACCGGAAGCTCGACTCGGAGCTGTCGCTGCCGTACCGGCCCTACCACACGCACGACGAGGCGCAGCCGCTCGCGCCCGGCGAGGTGTACGAGCTCGACGTGGAGATCTGGCCCACCTGCATCGTGGTGCCCAAAGGCCACCGCATCGCGCTCACGGTGCGCGGCCGCGATTACGAGTACCCAGGCGGCCCGGGTGCCGGGCTGGGCACGCTGGGCGCGAGCTTCAGCGGCGTCGGACCCTTCCGGCACGACGATCCGCGCGACCGCCCGCCGGCCATCTTCGGCAAGGACGTCACTCTGCACTGCGGCCCGCGGCACCCCGCCCACGTCCTCTTGCCGATCATTCCGGCCCCTTACAGGGAGCATTCGCCATGATCCGCATCGATCCGAAGACGACGGCCGTCGTGGCCATCGACATGCACCGCGGCCATCTCGACCCGAGCGTTGCGACCCTGCCCCTTCCAGCGGCGAGCTGTCGCCGGGTGATCGGGGCGGGGCGCGACCTGTTTCGCGCGCTGCGCGCCCGCGGAATCCCGGTCGTCCACGTGGTGACCTCGTATCGCGACCCTGCCGAGTCCCTCTCGAATCCGTTCTGGAAGGCGATCGCGGAGGACCCGAACATGAGGCGGAGCGCAGCCTCGCGGCACAACATGGCGGGGAGCCCGGGAACGCAGATCATCCCGGAGCTGCTCGACTCGCGCGACGTGATCGTCGATCGCAAGAAGCGCTACGACTGCTTCCACGGAACGGACCTCGATTTCGTGCTGCAGCGCAAGCTCTCCGCGCGAACGCTGGTCCTCGCCGGGGTCAATACGAATTCTTGCGTTCTGTGCACGGCATTCGAGGCGAATGCGCGCGACTACGGCGTCGTCGTCGCGGCGGACTGCGTCGACACGATGGACGGCGAGGAGATGCACTCCTTCGCGCTCCGCAACATGGCGATCACGGTCGCCTGGGTGCTCCGCAACGACGAGATCCTGGCATCGTTGGACGCGGGCGCCCCCGCGCCGTAGCGAGGCACGCGCCCGTTCTGCGACGATCAGACGCGGAAGCGGAGCCAGAACATCAGCGCGCGCAGGTCGAAATAGCGGGGGCCGTTGCTGACGTTGCTGCCCGTCGTCGCGACGTATCCGTCGAGGAAGAAGCGGGCCCCGATGTCCAGCGGCGGAGTCGGGGTCACGACCGCTTCCAGCCCGAGAGGGATGAAATGCGCTGCAGCGCTGCTCCCCGAGCTGGGAATCTCGATCACCGCCGAGTAGCCGGCCTGCAACGTGAACGCCACGTGCGGGTCGGGCTGCAGGAGAAGCCCGGCGGGCAGGTTGATCCCGATGTTGGTACCGCTGTTGTCGCCGCCGCCGCTCAAGACCAGGACATCGGACGAGGCCTCGGTCAAGCGGCTGGCGCCGTTGTAGAGCCCGACCCCGCTGAAGCCGACGTTGTTGAAGTGCCCGAAATGGATGGCGCCCGTGCGGCCGGTGACGAAGGCGATGTTGGGACTGATCGGGACCTTGATTCTCGCGCCCAGACCGGCGAAGTAGCGGCTGATGTGGCTGGAGCCGCCCGTGTTGTCGCCGTTGACCCCGAAGTTCTCGAAGCCGGCGTCCACGCGCAGCGCGATGGCCTTGTCCACGGCGAACGCGGCGCTACCCAGGATGGAACCGAATGCGGCGCCAGGATTGATGGGTAGCGCCGTGGCCAGCCCCAGCTCCACGAGATCCGTGGCGCCGAAGTCGGCGCCCAGCGCCAGCGTCTCGCCGGTGAGCGAGCCGGTGCCGGGTCCAACGAAGGCGCGCGCGTCCCAGTTCGTATAGGTGCCGTGCGCGGTCAACTCGACCGCGCCGCGCGGTTGGGTGACCGGCCGATCGATGAGCGGCTGCAGCTCCTGGGCGTGTGCAGCGGCTCCGCAGAGGAGCACGGCGAGCAACGGCCGGGGATTGCGCATTCCCGGCTCATATCAGACCAAGGATATATCGACCAGATGCTCTCAGTTGTAATTGGTGGAACAAAAGACCTTCCCGGTCGGGCAGCTGAAGAACACGTCGCTGTGGCAGAGACTGTCGCCTGCACAGTAATAGGGACTATTCACGGGACAGCAGAGGTCAGCGCCGTTGCCGCCCGGGTCCATGTCCACCAGGTGGCGAGCCAGGGAGGCCTGGCGGCGGGGACCTGGCAGTTCGTCGTCAATGATTTCGCATTCGAATGCCTCAATACGTCCGGTTGCTCGGGCGGCAGCAACGCGGGCCAGTACGAGATCCAGGTCCTCACCGAACCGTGCCTCGCCGCGTCGACCGGCACCATCGCGGTGGCGCCGTATTTCGTCGGCGGATCGCTTACCGCGGCCACGGCGGTCAGCGATCCGGCGCTGGCGCGGATGGTCCAGACGCTGGGGCAGATCTAGGCGGGCGCCGGCCTCTGCCTGGGAAGCGTGACGGCTTTCGACGTCCCCGGCTGGGCGCGCACCAAGTACGGTTCGGGGCTGGCCGGCGACGACACTTCTCCGTGCAGCCGTTGAGGCGACTGGAGCGGTGGAAGCTGAACGCCGCGGGCCTTCTCAGCGGCGGCGCGCGAAGGCGTGCGATGCCGCTGGGGCGGAGCGCGTCACCCCTGCGAAGGCGCGGCCGCCGCCGGAAGGCCAAGCGCGAGTAGCTCCGCGGGCGAAGAAGCTTCGGGTGCCGCCCGCATTGAAGCTGCTGCGGAAGGTACCGCCGCTGCGGAAGGTGCCCGGTGAAAAGCCCCGGGCGCCGCCACGGACGCCGCCGCCGGCGCGGACGTTGCCTCCGCCGCGGACCGTCCCGCCCTGCCGGACATTCCCGTTCCCCCAGGAGTTGCCGGCGCCGCGGAAGTTGGCGCGCGCAGAGCGCGAGGCGATGGCCGCGACCGGGTTTGCGGCGCGGACGATCGGCCCGGAATGCGTCCGGGGAATCCGGAAGCGAACGATCGGGCGCGTGAAGTGGGCACCCGTCAGCACCACCCATCCGGGCCAGTTGCTTCCGAAGACGAACCCGGTGGGCGCGAACGGCGACCAGCAGACGAAGCCCGGGTAGTAGCGCCAGGAGACCCAGGCCGGCGACCAGACGAACCCGGGGACCCAGAACCACCCCAGACCCAGCCCGAATCCCCAGCGGCCGTAGTGGAACGCCGCCCAGCCCCAAGGAACGCTCGAGGCGAAGGACCAACCCCAGTCGGTGTCTACCCACTGGCCGTCGGTGTACGGCTGCCAATCGGGGCCGGTGTCGGAAGGCACCCAGACGCGTCCGTATTCGGGCGTATCGACCCATCGGCCGTACGGGCTGAGACCTTGCTCGAACGTGTTTTCATCGGGCGCCTGCGCCGGCGGCAGCGCGTCCGCCGGCGGCATTCCGGGCTGGGCGTCGCCTCCCTCGGGCGGCGGCGGCGGGACCGCCTCCCCTTCGTACCCCTGCGCCCACGCGGTATTCGTGAAGAGAATCGCGGCAGACGCGCCCGCCAGCAGAGCAATCGCGACCGCATGTCGGCGAGCGCTCATCACGGCACCGCCCCTCGTCTCCCCACTACCCCTTTTGACGTCAGGGGCAGTAACCGCATTCACGGCCGCTTGCCAGAGGCAATGGTCGCACGGGGCTGCGGCCGTGCGTATGTTCACCGAGTGAGAACCCTCCTCCTCGTCATAGCGGGCCTCGTCGGTTGCAGCACCGCGCCGGTCACCGGGCGCAAGCAGCTCAATCTGGTCGGCGACTCGACGATCAACCAGCTCGGCGTCCAGTCGTACCAGCAGGAGATCGCCAAGGCGAAGATCGACACCGACCCTGCGCACGTCGACCTGGTCCAGCGGGTGAGCAAGCGCCTGGCCGACACCGCGGAGGCGCAGTTCCACCCCGGATACCAATGGCAGACGACGGCGATCGACGATCCCAAGACCGTCAACGCCTGGTGCATGCCCGGGGGCAAGATCGCCGTGTACAGCGGGATCTTCCCCATCACCCAGGACGAGAACGGGCTCGCCGTCGTGCTGGCCCACGAGATCTCTCATGCCCTCGCGCACCACGGGGCGGAGCGGCTGTCGCGGACCGAGCTGATGCAGCTGGGCGAGGCGGGCATCCTGGCGGCGGTCCAGGCGAAAAGCCCCGGCGCCGTCCAGATGACCGGAGCAGCGCTCGGCCTGGGGTCCCAGCTCGGCGTCGAGCTGCCGTTCTCGCGGCAGCAGGAGAGCGAGGCGGACCACATCGGACTGGTGCTCATGGCCAAGGCGGGCTACGACCCCGCCAAGGCGGTCGATTTCTGGCAGCGGATGCTGGACTACTCCAAGGGAAAGGAGCCGCCGGCGTTCCTCTCGGACCATCCCTCGAGCGAGCAGCGGATCGCGGACATCAAGCGCGAGCTGCCCGAAGCGAAAGCGGCGTTCGTCGCGCACAAGTAGCGCGCCACCAGGCGGCTGTCGCTGGAACGCCCGCGTTCCGTTGCTCCGGAAACCCTGATCGCTCCGAAGGTGGTGTTGACCGCCGGGCACTGCGCCGGCGAGCCGGGCGAATTCAGCGGAGTCCGCATCTTCACCGAGTCAGACGTGCAGGACGGGAACAACCACTTCCCGTTCTCCGGCCCCAACACGATCGAGGCCGCTGCCTGGCAGGCACACCCTCTCTTCACCGAGGCGCAGTTCTTCCTGCACGACGTGGGAGTCATCCAGCTGACGAAAGCCGTGAAGCTGTCCGCCGGCCAGTTCGGACAGCTTCCCACCGTCAACCAGCTCGAGGCGCTCCACCCCGGCAGCGCGACGACCTTCACGGCGGTGGGCTACGGCGCACAGAGGATCAACCCCGCGAAGGTCGTGGAGGAGCTGATCCGGATGAACGCCGCGCCTCACCTGATCCAGATCGACACGGGCTTCACGGGCAGCTTCTCCCTGCTCTTGTCCAGCAACGCGTCGACGGGCGGCACCTGCTTCGGCGACTCCGACGGGCCCGACCTCCTGGGGACCGGCAACGTGATCGCCGGAGTCACCTCCTTCGCGCTCAACGGCTCCTGCGGTGGAACCGGCGGGGTCTTCCGCCTGGACCGGCAGGACGTCCTCGACTTCGTCCGATCGTTCCTGCCCTGAAGCGGAGCGGCCGCTACCGGGAGCCGGCGGACTCGTAGGCTTGCTTCAGGCGGGCGATGTCGATCTTGTCCATCTGAAGCATCGCCTTCATCACCCGGCTCGATTTCTCCGGATCCTTGTCCTGGAGCAGCCTGCCCAGGACGGCGGGAACGATCTGCCACGAGAGGCCGAACTTGTCCTTGAGCCAACCGCACCTCGAAGGCTCTCCGCCCGCGGACAGCTTCTTCCACAGCTCGTCGATTTCCTGCTGCGTTTCGCAGTTCACCACCAGCGAGATGGCCTCGTTGAACTTGAATTGAGGACCTCCGTTCAACGCCACGAAGTCCTGACCCTCGAGCTGGAACGCCACGGTCATCACCGTTCCCTTGGCTCCAGGCCCGGCATCACCGTAGCGCGTCACGCTCACGACCTTGGAATTCTTGAAGATCGAGACGTAGTGGTTCATGGCCTCTTCGGCCCGGCCATCGAACCACAGGAAGGGAGTGATCTTCTGCACGGGACTCTCCTTGGTTCTGCACCGTTGAAGGGGGACAGCTCGTCTCCTCTACCTCAGGGACGAACGTCGGCGGCCGAAATCGACACTGGCCCGAAAAAAGGGCAAGCCCCGGGATCGAACGGCCTTTCCGATCACTCCGCGCGCAGCGCGATCATGGGGTCGATGCGGGAGGCACGCCGGGCCGGCAGCCAGCTGGCGATGAGCGCGAGCGCAAGGACGGCGGCCGAGGTGGCGACGTGGGTGGCAGCGTCGGTCGGCGCCACGCCGTACAGGAGCGAGCCGAGGAGGCGGGCGAGGGCGAGCGAGGCTGGCACGCCCAGGGCCACCGCCAGAAGCGCGAGCCGGGCTCCCTGCGAGATCAGCCTGGCCGGGTCCGCGTACGGAAGCGGCCGCACCAGGAGCGAATCGACCAGGCTGAACACGGCCGTGTCCGCTCCGATGGCGAGTCCGAGCGAGAGGATGGCGGCCGCGGCGAACGCCGGAGACCTGCGAAGCGAGCGGAAGGCGTGCTTCAGATCGTCCAGAAGCGCGTCCATCGGACACCGGACCTAGCAACCCACGTGCCGCCGGAGCGACGAGACGCGGGAACCTGCGGGCCGTCCGTTCCTGGGACGGTCGATCGCGAGACCGGGACGCGGTAGCCTGCGGCAGGAGGGACGAGACATGCTCGGCAACCGCACGTCCGAAGAGTGGATCGCGCAGTACGCGCACAGCCACCAGCATCCGGTGAACCGGGTGTGCCACACCATCGGCATCCCGCTGATCGCTGCCTCGATTCCGTTGTTCGTCGCGGCCCCGTTCGTCCGGGGCCTGTGGCCCCTGCCGGTGGCGATGTTCGTGGTCGGCTGGATCTTCCAGTTCGTCGGGCACTACTACGAGGGCAAACCGCCCGAGTTCTTCAGCGACTGGCGCTTCCTCTTCGTCGGGCTCCGGTGGTGGCTGGCGAAAGTGCGCGGGCGCGCCTGACCCCCGCCTGCTCGATCCGTCATTCGGACCGATCCACCGCTCGATCGTGGCCATCTCGCGTGCTATGGCAGCGCGCCATGGAAACCGGAGCCTATCTCGCTCATCTCCACCAGCAGACGGAAGCCTTGCACGAGCAGGGGCTGTTCAAGCGCGAGCGCGTGATCGAGGGACCGCAGAGCGCCGTGATCCGCGTGCAGGGCGGGCGCGAGGTCTTGAACTTCTGCGCGAACAACTACCTGGGCCTCGCCGATCACCCGCGCGTGGTGAAGGCCGCGCAAGCGGCGCTCGAGCGCCACGGCTACGGGATGGCCTCGGTGCGGTTCATCTGCGGCACCCAGGACGTCCACAAGGAGCTGGAGGCGCGGATCACCCGGTTCCTAGGCACCGAGGACACCATCCTCTACTCCTCCTGCTTCGACGCCAACGGCGGGCTGTTCGAGACCCTCCTGGAGGAAGGCGACGCGGTGATCAGCGACGCCTTGAACCACGCCAGCATCATCGACGGGGTGCGGCTCTCCAAGGCCCAGCGCTTGCGGTACGCCAACAACGACATGGGTGACCTGGAGGCCAGGTTGATCGAGGCGAAGGGCGCGCGAGTGCGCCTGATCGCCACCGACGGCGTGTTCTCGATGGATGGCATCCTCGCGAATCTGAAAGCGATCTGCGATCTGGCCGAGAGGCACCGGGCGCTGGTGATGGTCGACGACTCGCACGCGGTGGGATTCACCGGGGAGAAGGGCCGCGGAACGCACGAGGCCTGCGGGGTGATGGGCCGGGTGGACATCCTCACCGGGACGCTGGGCAAGGCGCTGGGCGGCGCGAGCGGCGGCTACGTCTCGGGGCGGCGGGAAATCGTGGCCTGGCTGCGGCAGCGCTCCCGCCCGTACCTGTTCTCCAACACGCTGGCGCCGCCGATCGCCGCAGCGTCGATCGAGGTGCTGGAGATGCTCGAGGGGAGCGGCGATCTGCGCCGGAAGCTGCGGGAAAACGCCGCCCGTTTCCGCGCGGGCCTGGCCAGTCTCGGCTTCCACCTGGTGCCGGGCAGCCATCCCATCATCCCGGTGATGCTGGGCGACGCGAAGCTCGCCACGGCGATGGCCGACCGGCTCCTCGAGGAAGGGATCTACGTGATCGGCTTCTCGTTTCCGGTGGTCCCCCGCGGCCAGGCGCGGATCCGGACCCAGATTTCGGCGGCCCACGAGCGGGAGCACCTGGACCGGGCGCTCGCCGCATTCGGCAAGGTCGGCCGCCAGCTGGGGGTCATCCAGTGAAAGCGCTGGTCAAGGCGGAGCGCAAGCCGGGGCTGCGGCTCCAGGAAGTTCCCATTCCCGAGCTGGGGCCCAACGACCTGCTGGTCAAGGTGCGCAAGGCGGCGATCTGCGGCACCGACATCCACATCTTCAACTGGGACCCGTGGTCGCAGAAGACCATCCCGGTCCCGCTGGTCATCGGCCACGAGTTCGTCGGCGAGGTCGCCGCCATCGGCAGCGCGGTGACAGGCTTCACCAAGGGCGAGCGGGTGAGCGCGGAGGGCCACATCACTTGCGGCCACTGCCGCAACTGCCGCGCTGGCAAGCGCCATCTCTGCCGCAACGCCGTGGGTCTGGGCGTCCAGCGCGCCGGCTGCTTCGCCGACTTCATCGCCATCCCCGCGGTGAACGTGTTCCGGGTGCCCAAGGAGATTCCCGACGACATCGCCGCCTTCTTCGACCCGCTGGGAAACGCCGTGCACACCGCGCTCTCCTTCGACCTGGTGGGCGAGGACGTCCTGATCACCGGCGCCGGGCCCATCGGCATCATGGCGGCTGCGATCGCCCGGCACGTCGGCGCCCGGCACGTGGTGGTCACCGACGTGAACGACTATCGCCTCGGGCTGGCCCGGCGGATGGGCGCCTCGCGAGCGATCAACGTGAGCAGCGCCTCGATCGACGGCACCATGAAGGAGCTGGGGATGACGGAGGGCTTCGACGTCGGCCTGGAGATGAGCGGCAACGGGCTGGCTCTGCGAGGGCTCCTCTCGGCGATGAACCACGGCGGCCGCGTGGCGCTGCTCGGCATCCCCACCGGCGAGGTCGGCATCGACATGAACCAGGTGATCTTCAAGGGCCTGGTGCTGAAGGGGATCTACGGCCGGGAGATGTTCGAGACCTGGTACAAGATGAGCGCCATGCTGACGAGCGGCCTCGACGTCTCGCCGGTGCTCACGCACCGCTTCCCCGCCGAGGACTACCTGAAAGCGTTCGACGTCATGCGGTCGGGACAGTCAGGCAAGGTCGTCCTCGATTGGTCGTACGGGGGCCCCCTTCCAGGGTGAGGATGCCATGTTCGAGGGATTCGAGCTCCAGCGGATCGATACCGCAGAGGCGACCATCCGCGTCAGGCACGGCGGGAGCGGACCGCCGCTGCTCCTCCTGCACGGGCATCCGCAGACGCACGTGATGTGGCACCTCGTCGCGCCGCGGCTCGCTCGCGAGTTCAGCGTGGTGGCGATGGACCTGCGCGGGTACGGCGAGAGCTCGAAACCGGCGACGACCCCCGACCACGAGCCTTATTCCAAGCGCGCGATGGCGCGGGATTGCGTCGCGGTGATGGAGCGGCTGGGATTCACCCGCTTCGATCTGGCCGGACACGACCGCGGCGGGCGCGTCGCCTACCGCCTCGCCCTCGACCATCCCGAGCGCGTCCGAAAGCTCGCGATCCTCGACATCCTTCCCACCGGCGAGCACTTCCGCCGGACCGACATGGCCTTCGCGCTGGGCTACTGGCACTGGTTCTTCCTGGCCCAGCCCCATCCCTTGCCGGAGAAGCTGATCGGCGCCGACCCGGACTGGTTCTTCCGCTACCCTCCGGGGCGGCGATCGGTCTTCACGCCCGAGGCGGAAGAGGACTACCTGCGCTGCTACCGCAATCCGCAGACCATCCACGCCGCGTGCGAGGATTACCGGGCCGGGGCGAGCTACGATTTCGCATTGGACGAAGCCGATCGCACGGGCCGCAAGAAAATCGCGGCGCCGGTCCTGGCTCTCTGGGCCGCGCGCGGATCGCTCCCCGCTTGGTACGACGTTCTAGCGGTCTGGCGCGACTGGGCAGACGACGTCCGCGGAGGTCCCATCCAGGGCGGCCACTTCTTCGCGGAGGAGTCGCCGGACGAGACGTTCGCCGCCTTGCGCGCCTTCTTCTCGGAACGAGCTGGCTGACTACACTTCCCGGAAGCTCGGGGCGTGCTTGCGGGCGAAGTCGGGGAATGTTTCGGGGTGTACGCAGGCCGCCAGGATCTCCAGCGACTCGACGATCCGCGGGCCGGGCCGGTTGAAATAGGCGTTCCCATCCGCTGCGTAGACCCGCGCCCGCCATGTGCGCGGCAGGCTGGAGCGCAGGACGTCCATCTCCTCCAACGTCCGGGCGAGAGGGAAGCCGCAGGGCTTCACCACCACCACCTCCGGATCGAGCGCGGCGAGATCCCCGGGCCCCAGCGTCGGCGCGTGGTCCCCCGGGCGCGTCACCAGCGGCTCGCCTCCGGCGAGCGTGACCAGCTCAGGCATCCACATTCCTCCGATCATGACCGGCGCCATCCATTCGATGGCGAGCACGCGGGGCCTTGGGCCCGTCGCCGCGGCGCGGCGAGCGACCTCCGCCACGCGCGCGCGCAGATCGGAGGCAATCCGCGCGCCGGTGCCGGGGCGCCCGACCGCTTCCGCCACCCGGGCCAGGTCGTCCCAGATGTCGGCGAGCCGGATCGGATGCAGGTTGACGATGGCCACGTCTTTTTGCGCCAGGCGTGCCACCGCGCTGCGCACGTCGTGGAGCGAGACCGCGCACACGTCGCAGAGGTCCTGCGTGACGATCAGGTCGGCCCGCGCCTGCCGCAGTCCCTCCAGGTCGATCTGGTAGATGGCGAGGGCGTCCTCGAGCACGTCGCGCACGGCTGCGTCGATCGCCCGGCTCGAGGGCAGCGGACCGATCCGGGCGGAGGTGAGGACGGGCACGCTTTCGACGCCCGCGGGGAAGTCGCACTCGTGCGACCTCCCCACCAGCTCGGCGCGCGCGCCCAGCGCGCACACGATCTCGGTGGCCGACGGGAGGAGGGAAGCGATCCGCACGGCCCGAGGATACCCCTAGCGGAGGGGTCACCACCTCCGCGGCGCGCAGAATCAGCGGCTGTGCTCGGACACCAGCCGATCCAACGCCTCGAGGTCGCCCGGCGAGAGACGCTCCTTGGGAGTCTTGGCGGCGCGGTCCTGCTCCGGCCCGGCCTCTTCCGGCGTCGCGTGGTCGTCCCACCGGTCGAGCCGATCGCGGGCGCGGGCGAGAGGCTCGGTCCCCTTGCGCCGCGACTTGCGGGCCGAGTGATCTCCCGGGATCCGCTCCTTGATCCATTTCCAGGCGCCGACGGCCTCGGACGCGACCTCGTCCGGCAATCCCTCCCGCTGGGCCCGCTCCCAAAGCGTTCCTCCGTCCAGGGGCAGCAGGAAGACCGCCGCGGCGGCGGCGGCAGCGCACAACATCACCACGACCCCGAGAATGCGGCGGAGACGCCCGAGAAGCATTGCTACGATGATCGCCCCGCCGCAGAGAAGCAGCACTTTGGCCATGCGGCAGGAGTGCCACCAAGTACTCCGATAGGCGACTTTTCTGCCGCTCCACCCCCGCCGGCACCACCCCCGCTGCAGGGAGGGGCCGGTTGGCTGCAGCCCGGAGCCGGCCCGCTGCTCTTCGTCACAAGACCGCTGGGCGCGCCTCTACTTTCGGGTCCGCGCGGGCAGCCCGCGTCACTCGCCGGGACCTTCACATGAAGCGCTACGTGCTCGCCCTCACCTGCCTCACCGGTGCTGCTGCTGGTTGGGGCGGCCAAGGTTCCGACCAGCCGCGGGCTGCCCGGCAAGCCCTGCCCTGACCGTCCATCTCGGAAGGCCCCGCCTCCGGGCGCGACGGGGACGGGGCTTGGAGGTCCGTCGCCGCCGCTTCCGGCGGCGCCTCGCGCTTCTCAGCGATCCCCGATCGGGAGGGCGTCCGGGTGGTCCCCGTCGAGGAGATCGATTGGATCGAGGCGCAGGACTACTACGTCGAGGTGCACAGCGCAGGCCGCAGCTACCTCTTGCGCCGTTCCCTCAAGCAGCTGGAGGAGCGGCTCGATCCGCGCCGGTTCGCACGCGTCCATCGCTCGGCGATCGTGAACCTGGCCCGCATCCAGTCGCTGCGGCCCGCCACGCACGGCGAGCGAGACCTGGTCCTCCGCGACGGCACCCAGCTGAAGCTGTCGCGCATGTACCGCGATCGCCTGGCCGGGCTGCTGTAGCCCGGCGAAACCGCGCTTTCCGAGAAGCGGCGCTTTGTGCGCGCGGCCGGCAAGCCGGCATCGGTGAAGGCCGGGTGCTACAACGGCGCTGCCTTGCGTCCCCGCGACGTCGCGCTCGCCCTGCTCGTCGTCGTCCTCTGGGGCGTGAACTTCGTCGTGATCAAGGTCGGGTTGCGAGGCGTCTCGCCCTTCGTGCTGGGCGGCTTGCGCTTCGTCCTGGCCGTCTTCCCGGCCGTGCTCTTCGTCCCGCGCCCGCGCGTGCCTCTCCGGCTGTACGCGGGCTTCGCGCTGACCACGTTCATCGGACAGTTCGCCCTGCTCTTCTGGGCGATCAAGGTGGGCATGCCCTCCGGGCTGTCCTCGGTCGTGCACCAGACACAGGCCTTCATCACCGTGCTGCTCGCGGCAGCGGTGTTCGGCGAGAAGCCCGGCCGCGCGCAGATCGCGGGGATGGTGGTGGCCGCGGCGGGCCTCGCCTGGATCGGCGCGGAGAGCGGGGCTTCCTTCCCGCTGGCCGCGTTCTTGCTCAACCTGTGCGCCTCCGCGGCGTGGGCGGCGGGAAACCTGGTGTCCCGCTCGCTGTCGCGGCACGGTCCGGTGAACGGCCTTGCGTTCGTCATCTGGGCGAGCCTGATCCCGCCGCTGCCTTTCTTCGCTCTGGCCTGGGCGTTCGAGGGCAGCGGCGCGATCGCCTCCAGCCTGCGCGCCATGGACGCGATCTCCTGGGCGGCGGTCGCGTATCTGGCCATCGGCGCCACCATCGGCGGCTACGGCCTGTGGAACCGGCTGCTCAAGTCGTATCCGGCGGCGCAGGTGGCGCCGTTCACGTTGCTGGTTCCGGTGATCGGCCTGATCGCGGGCTGGGTCGCGCTGAGCGAACGGCCCACGGCAGCGCAGCTCGGCGGCAGCGCGCTGATTGCGACAGGGCTGGCGGTGCCCGTGGCGGCGGCCCGATGGAAGCGCCGCTCCTGAACCGCTTCGGCTCGAGGAGCGGCGCCCGGCTTCTTACTTCGAGGCGGCGGCCTTCAGCGGCGCGGCCTTGGCGCTGCCCAGGTCCATCTTCGAAGCGCCGTGGAAGAGCGCGCCCCGGTCGACGACCAGCGACGGGGTTTCGAGGTCGCCCCGCACCTTGCCGGTGTGGTGGATCTCGACCGCGGTCTTCGCCTTGATGTTCCCGTTCACCTCGCCGTGGACGACGATGGTCCCGCAGGTGACTTCGGCATCGATGCGCGCGGACTCGCCGACCACCAGGACGTCGTTGGTAACGATGGATCCAATGAAGCGGGCGTCGAGGCGGATCGTGCCTTCGAAGGTGAGCTTGCCTTCGAAGCGCGCGCCGCGCCCGAGCAGCAGATCGCTCCCCGGGGCTACGGCCGGGGCCGCGGCGACCGGGGCCGCGGCGACCGGGGCTTCGGGAGCCTTGGCCACCGGGGCGGGCTCCTGCCGCTCCGGCGTGGGCTGCGGCATGGGGACGCTCGACTTGCGATCGTTGGTGGACGTTTCAGCGTTGTTCCAGAGCGACATGAACCCTCTTCTTCGCCGGAGTGGACAGGCAAGCGAGCAGGCGCCCGGCGCGGCACCTGCCCCGTACCCTACCTACCGCCGCCGGCAAGTATTCCGACTGTGAGCGCCGTCACGCCCCGCTTGCGCTTCGGCCGTCCCAGGCCGTACACCCGAGGCCACGTTCCGAGGGGGGTTCGCTCATGCTGAAGAAGCTGCTTCTGGCCGCCGTGCTGGTCCTGGCCGTATTCGCGGTGTTCGTCGCCAGCCGGCCAGGCTCGTATCGGGTCTCGCGGTCGCGGACGATCGCGGCCCCGCCCTTGACCGTCTACCCGCTGGTGGCGGACTTCCACCACTGGGAGAAGTGGTCGCCCTGGGCGAAGCTCGATCCGGCGATGAAGACCACCTACGCCGGCCCGGTCGCGACGGTGGGCTCTTCCTACGCGTGGAACGGCAACGAGAAGGTGGGCGAAGGGAAGATGACGATCGTGGAAGCCAGGCCCGGCGAGCGCCTCCGGCTGCGGCTCGAGTTCGTGAAGCCGTTCGCCTCGACCAGCTCCACCGAGTTCACCTTCGCGGCGAAGGCCGGCGGGACGGAGACCGCGTGGACGATGGAGGGCCACAACGACTTCCTGGGGAAGGCGTTCTCCCTCTTCATGAACATGGACCGGATGATCGGGAACGACTTCGAGAAGGGCCTCTCGCAGCTCCAGGCCGTCGCCGAGGCGGAGGTTTCGGCCCCGCCCGGCGCCGCGGCGGCGGCGCGCTGATCCTCACCAGCTGGGGCTACACTCGGGGTCCATGGGAGAGAGCGCGGAGGTGGTCGTCGTCGGCGCCGGGGTGATCGGCGCCAGCGTCGCCTGGCACCTGTCGAGCCTCGGGGTGCGCGACGTCCTGGTGCTGGACCGTGGAGCCGCTCCCGGGGAAGGCAGCACCGGTCGCGCCACCGGGGGGTTCCGCGCGCAGTTCGGGACCAGCGTCAACGTGCGCCTGTCGCTCTTCGCGCGGGAAAAGCTGCGCCGCTTCCAGGACGAGGTGGGCGCCGATCCCGGATACCGGGCCTGCGGGTACCTGTGGCTCGCGAGCACACCGGGCGAGCTGGATGCGCTGCGTGCCGCCCAACGCGTGCAGCGCGAAGCAGGGCTCGCGGAGGCGCGCCTGGTCGAGCCGCGCGAGGTCGCGGAGCTCAATCCGGCGGTGAGGCTGGAGGGCGTGATCGGCGGCGCGTTCTGTCCTTCCGACGGTTTCCTGCGGCCGCTGGACCTGCTCCGCGGTTACCTCGACGGGGCGCGCCGGCTGGGCGCGCGAGTCCGCTTCGGCGAGGAAGTGACGGCGCTCCCGCGCGGGCCGGGAGGGCGGATCGAGAAGGTCCGGCTGCCGCACGACGAGATCGCCTGCGGCACGGTGGTGAACGCGGCCGGCGCCTGGGCCGGAGTCCTCGGGCGCAAGGCGGGGATCGAGGTTCCCGTTTCGCCTCTCCGCCGGCAGGTGGCGTGCACGGTGCCTTGCGCAGCTCTGCCGGAGGACATGCCGATGACCCTGTGGCCGGGCGACGGCTTCCATTTTCGCGTGCGCGACGGCCGGGTGCTGCTCCTGCGGCCGACGCCCGGCGCCGCGGACCCGTTCCGCGCGGAGGTGGACGACGCTTGGGTCCGCGAGGTGCAGGCCATCGCCGAACGGCGCGTGCCGGCGCTCGCCGGCGTGCAGATCGATCGCGCCCGCTGCTGGGCCGGCCTGTACGAGATGTCGCCGGACGGGCACGCCCTTCTGGGTCGCGCGCCAGGCTGCGACAACCTGGTCCTGGTGAATGGCTCCTCGGGGCACGGGGTCATGCACGCACCCGCTCTCGGAGCGCTCGCCGCCGAGCTGATCGTGCACGGCGCGCCGCGCTCGCTCGACGTGCAAGAGCTGCGGCCTTCGCGATTCGTGGAGGGCGCCCCGGTGGGCGGACCCGGACTGCTCTGACCCCCACGGCTCGCTTGAGTTGACCGCTCTTCCAGCGGTGCCACGCTCTTCGATCCGGCGCCTCCGGCGCCTCTAACAAGGGGGGAGCTCGCTCCCCCCCTCATGATTCGTCACTTCTTCCTCGCGAGCTATGCGGATCGGCTCGAACTCCACCTCCGAGGAAGAGCGGCCGTCCGTCTTCGCTGCTTCTCAGGGGGAGGCAGTCGGGGGTAACGCGAACCTCGGGCATCCTCGCGCTGTGATCGTGGATTCGAACCTCGGCGATTCGCTGCCCGTACTTTGGATGAGGCGATGAAGCGTCCCCAGTCTGAAACGGGTGCGTCGACTTGTTCGACTTGTTCTGGGACGGGCCGCACCGCGTCAAGACCGCCGAGCGCCTGGAAGCCTCGTGCCGTCTCCGCGCCGTGCGAGCCGACTCCCGGCTGCCGCTTCGCTCGACTCCCTTGGAAAGCAACCGAGATCCACGTCGCTGGTACCTCGGACCCGGAACTTACGATCGCCCCTTTTGCACTCGCCTCGGGCGCGCGACGTGAGAAGTGACCAATCGTGAGGCTCCCCCCAGCTCCCCCCTCGACCCCCCAAGAGATCGCGGTCAACTGAACTGAGCGCTGGGGCTAATCACCTGGGTCAGGCCGTCCGGCCCCGCTGACGATCGGAACGGCGGCGGCTGGCGTTGATCAGCCGCGCGTCCGCATCGAGGAACGCGGCTTCCCAGCTCGACCCGCGACCCCGCACGCGAAACCGCAGAGGCCGCTGGCAAAGCTCCCCCACCAGGCAGCGAGCCTGCGTCCATTGGTCGGCGACGGACACCGCTCCACCGTTCCCCCAACGCCGGCGGGCCTCGGCGACCGCCGCTTCTTCGTCCATCGCAAGGCGGTGCACGAACCTCAACCTGTGAACTTCGGCCGGATGCGGCAAGACGGGCGCCGGAGACTCTCCAAACGGCGCCGCTTGCTTGGCGGGCAGTCGACCGGGCGGCGGGTCTTCGGCACAGTGGCCCGGTGTCCTTGCGCACCAAGGTGAAGAACGCGCTCGACGAAGCGCGGATCCTGGTGCTCGGAACGCAGGTCCTGCTGGGATTCCAGTATCGGGCGTTCTTCGAGCCCGCCTTCGAGCGCCTCCCGCCCTTGAATCAGCAATTGGAGCTGACCGGCCTGCTCCTCCTGCTCGCATCGATGGGCTTGGTCCTCGCTCCCGCGGCCCGTCACCGGCTCGTGGAGCGCGGCGAAGACACGCCAGCCCTGCACCGGTTCACCATGAACGCCGTCGGCCTCGCCCTGGTGCCGTTCGCCGTGGTGCTGGGCCTGGACATGTACCAAGCCGCGTGGACGCAGGGACCGCGCCTGGCGGTGGTCCTCGGTCTAGCCACATTGGCGGTAGCCGTCGCGTTCTGGTTCGGAATCGTGTTCGTGTTCGGCCGGAATCCGCCCCGACCGGACAGGGGAGGCGAAATGAAGCTCGAGGACAAGATCACCCAGGTCCTCATCGAGGCGCGCGTGGTGCTACCTGGGGCCCAGGCGCTGCTCGGGTTCCAACTCGCCATGACCTTGATGAAAGGCTACGAGCCGCTGCCGGCCTCCTCGAAGGACGTGCATCTGGCCGCCACCGCCGCCATCGCGCTGACGGTCGCATTCCTCATGGCGCCGGCTGCCTACCACCGCATCGTCGAAGGAGGCGAGGATACGGAGAGGTTCCACCGCTTCGCCGGCTGGATGGTACTGGCCGCCATGGCCGTCCTCCCGCTGGGCTTCGCGGGCGAGCTCTGGATCGTCGTGCGCAAGCAAACAGGCTCGATCGCGGCGGCGCACGGCGCCGCTGCCTTGGCCCTGGTCTTCTTCTATGGTCTCTGGTTCGGCGCGATGCTAGTGCTCCGCACGCGCCGCCAGGAGACCGGTTAGCTCTTCTTGTGGTGCAGCGGGCAGGCGTCCAGCGCGGGCGCCGGATCCAGCGCGTCCTTGCCCTCGAGCACCTTGGTGACCTTGCCGCCGGCGTCGATCACGAACGTGACCCGGTTTGCGTAGGTCTTCCCATTGTGTTGCATCTCGACGCCGTAGGCGCGTACCACCTCGCCCTTCGGATCGGCCAGCAGCGGGAAGGGAAGCTTGAGGCTGTCGGCGAACTTCTTCTGCGTGTCGAGATCGTCCATCGAGACGCCCAGGACCTGGGCGTTCTTGTCGGCGAACCGCGACGCGATGTCGCGGAACGCCGACAGCTCCTGCGTTCAGCCCGAGGTGAAGGCCTTGGGGAAGAAGGCCACCACCACCGACCGGCCGCGCAGGTCCTTGAGGCTGACCGGCGCCCCGGCGGAAGAGTCGAGGGTGAACTGCGGCGCCATCTGCCCGGGCTCCGGACGGGCCGCCGCGACCAGGGACAGTGCTGCCACGAGGGCGTGTGTCATGGGCGCCTGCATATCCGCAACCGGCCTGTTGCGCCACTCCGACAGCCGTCGGTCGGAAGGGAGGCGGCCAGCCGAGCGCCAGCCGCTCCGCTCAGTGGGCGTTGCGTGCCTAGTTTGCTCCTGGGGGTCCGATGGCGGAACGGGTCCAGGCCCGGGACCACGAACGGCTCTCGCGCGCCGTGTGGCCACGGAGGACGGAGGCGCTGGCCGCGTGGACTGCCGCGGTGCGCGAAGCGGCGCGGGCACGTGGACGTGCGCCCCTGCTCGTCGAAATGGGACCGGAGCTGTTCGGCCGGCTTCTGGAGGAGCCCTCGGCACTGGAGCTGCCCCCGGCTGCGGATCCCGCGCAGGTCTCGGAGGAGCTGGCCCTCGTCCTCCGCGCGCTCGAGCCGTTGCCGCGCGCGCAGGCCCGCGCGGCAGCCCGCGCCGTGGCGGAGCTGCAACGGGCGGCCGCGGAGCAGCTGGAGCGGAGGCGGGAGGAGTCGACGCGCGCGCTCGAGCGCGTGCTCGCGGCGCCCGACACGGACCGGCTGCTGGAGAGGCTGCTCGAGTCCGCGCCCGCCCTCCATTCTTGCGCGCTCTACTCCTGGCGCGGCGGTGCGCTGCGGCGGGAAGCGGCCGCCGGACTGGCGCACGATCTGCCCGGCGCCCCGGACGCGCTGGTCGCGCTGGCGGCGCGGGTGCGGGAGCCCGCCAGCACCAACGACGCCTCGCAGGAACAGTTGCTCGAGGGATCGCCCATCGCGGCCGCCGGCCTGCGCGCGCTCACCGCGCTACCGCTGGTCGAGGGCGGCGCCCTGGCCGGAGCGCTGGAAGCCGGATCGCGAACGGCGTGGCAGCTGGGCGAGCTGGACGGGCTGCTCCTCCGGGCGGCGGCCTCGCGCGCAGGGCCGCTGCTCGCCCAGGAAGAGGCGCGCAGGCGCGTCGACGAGTTGGAGCGCCGCCTCGCCCTGCAGAACGATCTGGCCCGGATCCTCTCCCAATCGGCGTCCATCGAGGAAGCGATGCGCGGCGTGCTCGGCGCGGCCTGCACGCACCTGGGCTGGGACGCGGGCGCCGCCCGGGTCCTCGAGCCCGACGGGACCCTGCGCTGCCGGGCGAGCTGGTCTCGGGAGGAGTTCCCGGCGGACGCGCTGCAGGAGCTGTGCGCCGGCGCGGACGGCCTTCCGGCCGAAGTCGTCCGGACGGGGGAGCCGCAGTGGACGTCCGACCTGGCCGGAGCGGGCCACCCGCGAGCGCAGGCCCTCGCCCGCGCCGGCCTGCGGACCGCGTTCGTGGTGCCGATGGGCGTGGGCGGCGAGACGCTGGGCGCGCTCGAGCTGTTCTCGCGGTCCGTGCAGGAGCCCGCCCGCCGCCAGGCGATCGAGACGCTCGGCCGGCAGGTGGGACAGTTCCTCCGCCGGGAGGCGTCCGGATGGAAGCGCGCGGAGGTGCTGGGGGAAGTAGACCCGTTCCTGCCGGCCGAGGCGCACGTCCAGGCGCAGGGGCTCTCCGGGAACGACGGCCAGGTGGCGACCGGAATCGAGATCCGCCGCCCGCGCAAGGACGGCACGCAGGTGGACCTCTCCATCTCGGTCGCTCCGCTGCGGACCAACCGCAGCGCGCTGCCGGGCACCATCGCCATCGCCGCGGACATCACCGAGCAGAAGCGCGCCCAGAGCGAAGCGGCGGAGACGGCCCGGTTCCGCGAGCACTTCGTCGCCATCGTCGGCCACGACCTGCGCAATCCGCTCACCGCCATCCTCTCCGCCGCGCAGCTGCTCCTGCGGCACGGAGGCCTGTCGGAGCGCCAGGCCCGCACCGTGGCGCGCATCGCCGCCAGCTCCGAGCGCATGGCCCGGATGATCGGGGACCTGCTCGACTTCACCCGCAGCCGGCTGGGCGGCGGGTTCCCCATCCAGACCCGGCGCATGGGCCTGAGGGAACTTTGCGAGGCGGTGATCGAGGAGCTGGAGCTCGCCTACCCGGAGCGGACCATCGAGCTCGAGGCCCGCGGCGACGCCTGGGGCAACTGGGATCCCGACCGCATCGCGCAGGTGATCTCGAACCTGGTGGGGAACGCGCTGCAGCACAGCCCCGAGAGCGGCACCGTGCGGGTGGACCTCCGCGACGAGGGCGACCGGGTGCTCCTCGAGACCTCGAACGCGGGGCCGCCCATCCCGCAGGACGTGCTGCCGCACCTCTTCGAGCCTGGCCGGCGCGGGCCACCCGGGCGTGGACGCAAGGAATCGAGCGGCCTCGGCCTGGGTCTCTACATCGTGCAGCAGATCGTGCTCGCGCACGGGGGCGCGATCTCGGTGCGCTCGTCGGCCGAGGAAGGGACCACCTTCACCGTGTCGCTGCCCCGGCGCTTTCGCGCGCTCGGTTGAACTGCGCTAGCATCGCCCGGCGGTGCGGTTCCTCTCCAGCGATGGGCGCAACAACCTGGTGCTGTACGGGGTGCGCCGGCACTTCTACACCGACGTCTACCACTCCTGGCTGCGCGCCCGGTGGCGCGTGGCGCTCGCGGCGATCACGGTGCTCTATCTGGCGGTGAACTGCCTGTTCGCGGCGGCGTACCTGTCGGTGGGCGGGGTCGAGAACCTGGGGCCGCGTTCCTATTCCGACGCGTTCTTCTTCAGCGTGCAGACCATCGCCACCATCGGGTACGGGCACATGGTGCCGATCTCGGTGGCCGCAAATCTGCTGGTCACGCTGGAGTCGCTGGTCGGTCTCATCGGAGTCGCGATGGCGACGGGCCTGATGTTCGCCAAGTTCGCTCGGCCCACGGCCCGCGTGTTGTGGAGCGACGTGGCGGTGGTGGCGCCTTTCGAAGGGGTGCCATCCCTGATGTTCCGGGTGGCGAACCAGCGGGGCAACCAGGTGGTCGAGGCGCAGATCCGGGTCACGCTGCTCATCTCCGAGGAAACGCGAGAAGGGATTCCGCTCCGGCGCAACATCGACCTGCGCCTGATCCGCAGCCAGTCGACCGTGTTCGCCCTGAGTTGGACCGTGATCCACCCGCTGACCGCGGACAGCCCCTTGATGACCCACACGCGGGATCAGCTGCAGTCGGGCAGGGCCGAGATCGTCGCCTCCCTGACCGGGCTGGACGACGCGTTCAACCAGACCATCCACTCCCGGCACGTCTGGGCCATGGACGAGATCGCCTGGAACGCGCGCTTCGTGGACATCATCGGCACGCTCCCCGACGGCCGGCAGGGAGTCGACTACCGGCGCTTCCACGACTTCGTGCCGCTGGAGCCGCAGCCGGCGCCACTGCCCTTGACCACGACACCCGGCCTGGGCAACTTCCGCCCATGAGATCGATCTGGGCGGCAGCCCTCGGCTCTTTGCTCGCCTGCGCCTCGGCGAACAGCCAGACCGGCGCGAGGGAGAGGCCCGCCCCCGCCGCACCGGCACCGACACCGGCGGCAGCGAGCGCTCCCGCGGCTCCCCGACCGATGACCGCCGCGGAGGCGGCGGAGAAAGCGCACCAGGAGTGGATCCGCTCCCGCGGCAGCGGAGGCGACGCGAGGGCAGCGGACGACGGGCCTTGCTCCGACGACGCTGACTGCACGCTCACGCGCATCGCGCCGGGAAGCTGCTGCGCGACTCTATGTTCCCCCCGGGCCGTGACTCGGGCGCGCGGCGCCGAGCTCGATCAGAACGGCGCCAGCTGCAAGCCTTGCATCGAGCCCCTCTGCCGCGACCCCGCCCGCTTCGAAGCCAACTGCCTCTCCGGCCGCTGCATCGCCCGAAGGGTGGCTTCGCCCGACTGAGCGGGCCTCTGTACCTGCCTACAAACGTTTCACGCGGAGAGCGCGGAGGAGAAAAGAGAGCGCGCGGAGAAAGTCGTTTTTCGCAAAACAACTCCGCGCTCTCCGCTCTCTCTGCGCACTCCGCGCGAAACGCTTGTGGTCAGCATCGCGGGGCTAGGCGGCGGCCGGGGCGCGGCCGTTGGTCGCGCCGCCGCTCTGGCCGCCGCGGAGGCCGGTCCAGAGCGCGCTGAGGAGAAGGGCGAGCAGCACCAGCGTCTGCGAGAGCAGGCCTTCCCGGGTGGCGTACAGGCCGAGCGCCCGCACTTCGAATCCGCCCCACACGGTGAGCGGCACCAGCCCCACCTCCTGCAGCGCGCGCACGCCGTTCCCCACCATCAGAACCGCGAGCAAGCAGAGCAGGACCCCGCAAGTGATGAGCAGCGGGCGCGGCTTGAGCTTCCGGCCCAGCTTCTGGAAGGCGATCACCAGCGCCACCAGTGCGAGCAGGCCGACCACGGCGCCCAGCGCCACCGAGCCGCTCTCCCCGGGTGATTCCAGGAGCAGGCCGCGGAAGAACAGCACCACCTCGAACATCTCCCGGTAGATGGCCGCGAAGGCGAGGCCGAACACCACCAGCGCGCTGCCGGCCTGCAGCGTGCGCGAGGACAGGAACGTGACCAGCCGCCTGGCGCTCGCCGCCGCGAGCAGCCAGTGGCTCGCGTACAGGAGCAGGGCCGCGGTGACGAGCTGCAGCGCCCCTTCCACCACCTCCCGGCTGGCGCCGGAGATCCCCAAGAGCGCTCCCGACGCCCACCAGGTGAGCGCACCCGCGCCAAGGGCCGCGGCCCAGCCGAGATGCACGGCGCGCGCGTCCCCCGTCCGCCCCGCCTTGCGGAGAAGCGCCAGCAGCGCCGCGACCAGTAGCGCCGCTTCCACCCCTTCGCGCAGCGCGATCACCAGCGCGGCCAGGAACGCGACCAGCGCGCCCCCGGGCCCGCGCACGTCCGCCTTCTCCAGCAACGCGTCCAGGCGGGCGGCCGGGGGACCCGGGTCGCCGGGGCCGCCCTTCCCCACGCCGCCGCTCCCCGGGCCACCTTTCCCTGGCCCGCCGTCGAGGGCGACGCGGACCGCGAGGAATTCGCGCTCGACGTCCGAGACGAGCTGAGCGTCGCGAGCGCGCAGTCGCGGCTCGTGCGGCTCGAAGTGATCGAGGTAGGCGGAGATGAGCGTGCGCTTGGCGCCTGCCCGGTCCCCCGCGGCGGCCTGCGCCAGCGCTTTCTTCACCTCGCGGCGCGTCTCGGAAAGCCCGGCGGCGGGATCGTGGGCCTCGACGAACGGCCCCGCCCGGAGCGCGCCCAGCGCCTCTGCCTGATCGCGCGGCGAGAGCCCAGCCGCCGCCAGCCGGGCGAGGAGCGCCTCGTCGGACTGCGTCGCCAGCTCGCGATAGTCGGTGGGGAGGAGCGCGGCGCGAGCGAGCCGCACCCCGCGCCCGGGATCCGGGGCCGCTGGATGGGCCAGCGTCAGCACGAAGTAGGCGAGGTCCCAGCGCGCCGCGTCGTCGAACGCCTCCTCGTAGCCGGGCATCGCCGTGTTCGGGACGCCGTAGGTGGCGGCGCTGAAGATCCGCTGCGGAGCCAGGGAGCGGACCTCGCCGGCCGCGGCGAACGAGGGCGGCTGGGTGGAGAGCTCCAGCTGCTCCTTGGGCGGCGCGCGCCCGTCCGCGCCGTGGCACGCCGCGCAAGCCTGGGCGTAGAGCTGTGCCCCGCGGGCGAGGTCGGGCGGGCGCGCCGGGAGGAGCGCGACGCGGAAACGCTGCGCGATCTCGTCTCGCACCGCCTGCGCTTTCGCGGTCACTTCAGCGGGAGGGGCCCGCGCCTCGATCCGGGCGCGCAACGCGTCCAGAAGCGTAGCCAGGTCGGCGCCTTGCGCTCCCGCCTCGTCGCGCAGCTCCTGCGCCGCCTCGGCCACGAAGGTCTGCTGCTCGGTGAACTCGTCCGGCGCGAGCACCTCGCCCGACGGTCCCACCGCCCGGGCATAGTCCCCGGCCACGTAGTCGAGCAGGGCCACGGCCCGGCGCAGGTTCTGCCCCGGCTGGGCCGAGGCCGGGGCGGCGGCTCCGATGAGGGTGAAAATGAGAATCAGTCTCAACACTTCCAGAAGGATACTGGCCAAGCGGGCGGTTGTCACTCCCCGAGAACCGTGGCAAGCCGTCGCCTTCACATGCCGCTGAGACTCCCCAGCTTCTTCCTGCGCACCCGCGACGACGGCGCCACACATTCCGAGGCCGCGCACATCCCCGGCGGCCGCTCGGTGCGCGACCTGGTCTTCGGCGCCAACGACGGCCTGGTGGCCGCGTTCGCGGTCGTCTCCGGCGTGCACGGCGGCGACGTGTCCCCGCACATCATCCTGCTGGCGGGGATCGCCGAGCTGCTCGGCGGCACCATCGCCATGGGGCTGGGCGCCTTCCTCGCCGCCAAGTCCGAGCGCGAATACATCCTCTCCGAGCGCGCCCGCGAGGAGTACGAGGTGGAGCAGTTCCCGCACGAGGAGCGGCGGGAGGTGCGGTCCATCTTCGAGCAGAAGGGCTACCGCGGGCAGGCGCTGGAGACCATCGTCGAGCACGTCACGGCGGACCCGAAGTTCTGGGTGGACACCATGATGACCGAGGAGCTGGGGCTCTCGGTGGCTCCGACCACTCCGCCGCTCCGCTCGGGCCTGGTGGTCGCCCTCGCCTACGCCGTCGGCGCCGCCTTCCCGGTCCTCCCGTACGCGTGGTCGATGACGGTGGACCGCGCCTTCCTGGTGTCGATCGCGCTCACGCTCAGCGCGCTGTTCGGAGTGGGCGCGGCCAAGACCACGATGACCGGGCGGCCCTGGCTGCGGAGCGGGCTCGAGTCCGTCCTGGTCGGCGCCATCGCCGCCGCCGCCACCTTTTTCGCCGGCCGGCTGGTCGCCGGAGGCCTGGGGTGAGCGAGGCCCCCGAGCGGGAGCTGGCGCGCGCTCTCGAGCACGGCCTGCGCGACGGCTTCGCCGATCGGGGCAAGACGGCGCTGCACCTCGCCGAGCTGCTCCTGGACGCCGTGGACGAGGCCCTGCCGCTCACCCGGAGCGGCGGCAGCGCGGCCGGCCTGGAGCTGCTCGCGCAGCGTGCCGACGTGTACGGCTGGGATGGTCCTCCGGGCTGGGACGAAGTGCTGGCCCGGGGGATCGGCGAGCGCGGCGGCCTCGAGCCTCTTCCCGCGCCCCTGGGCGGCCTGGGAGAGCCGGCCGACCGCGAAGGCCAGCGGCAGATCGCCGCGGCGCGGGTGCGAGCCGAAGCGCGGCGCCTGATCGGGCTGGGCCGCGAGGCGGCGCAGCTGGGCACATCCTCGGGAGCTTCCGCCACCGAGCTGGCCGCGCATCCGACGCTTCCGCCGGGCGGGATCCTGGTCGCCGCGCACGCTTCGCTGCTCCGGCTTCTGGCCCTCTCCGCTACGAGCACCCTTCTGGAGCTCCCCGAGGACCTGCAGGCCGGGCGTCTGCCGCCGCCCGCGCTCGACGCGATCCTCGCCGAGATGGATTCCCGGCTCGCCTCCGGCAGCGATTTCGCCGGCGCGCAGGAAGAATGGCTCGCGCGGCTCTTGAAGGACAACCCGGCCGCAAAGGACCCGGCGTTCCGCACCTTCTTCGCCGGCGTGTCGCAATCGCTCCGGCTGTCGCTCTCTCTGCGCGCCTGGCGCGAACGATCGCGAGCCGGGGAGCTTCCCACCGATCTGGAAGCTGCCGTGGGGGAAATCGGCGCCTGGCAGCCGGAGCGGTGGCAAGCGATGCGCCACGGCGTGCCGGCGGCGTGGGTGCGCGAGCTGTGCCCTCCCGAGTCCGCGGGGCCGCCGCTCTCGCGCCTGCTCCGCGAGTGCGAGCTCGCCCTGGACGTCGCCGGCAGGCTGTGGACCGCCCGCGATCTTTCGCTCACCGGATTCGCCGCGCTCGCCACGCTCCTCTTCGCCCGCACCTCTTCCGCCCTTGCCCTCCGCGAGGAGCTCGGCTGAGTCGCCGCTCTGCTCGGAGGAGCAGACACCCTGGGAATGGTGTCCCCGACTGCACCATCCGATTGGCGGCAGTACCAGCGCCGCGTTACCATCGCCCCGAACGGAGGTTCCACGATGCCCGCCGATCCCTGGAGCACCCCTACCTCGTACGAGAGCAGCGCCTCCGCCGAGGCGACCTTCCTCGCCAAGGTCTACCGCTGGATGGCCGCCGGGCTCGCGCTGACCGGCCTGTTCGCCTACGCGGTGGTGACGAGCCCGGGCCTGCAGCGCGTCATCATCGGCAACGGGTTCGTGTTCTTCGGCCTGGTCATTGCCGAGCTGGTGATGGTGGTGGCTTTCAGCCGCGTGGTGCAGAGGGCGACGTTCGGCACCGCGGCGGCGATGTTCCTTGCCTACTGCGCGCTGTCCGGTCTCACCTTCTCGGTCATCTTCCTCGCTTACACCCGCGAGTCGATCGCCTCCACCTTCTTCATCACCGGCGGGACCTTCGCCGCGATGAGCGCGTACGGGACGCTGACCAAGAAGGACCTGACCGGCTGGGGGCAGTTCCTGATGATGGGGCTCATCGGCATCCTGGTCGCGATCGTGGTGAACATCTTTCTCCGCTCCGACGCGCTGAGCTTCGTGCTCAGCTGCGCAGGCGTCGTGGTCTTCACCGGCCTGACGGCGTACGACGCGCAGAAGATCAAGGCCTATGCGACCGCGGGCGACGAGCGCCTGGCGCTGCACGGCGCGCTCAACCTGTACCTCGATTTCGTCAACCTGTTCCTGATGCTGCTCCGCTTGTTCGGCCGCCGGCGGTAGCCGTGCAGGCCGAGCCGCACCTCGAGGCTCAGCCGCGCTGGGACCGCGGTGCCTTCTTCGACGTGGACGGCACGCTGGTCTCGACCAACGTGGCGCACGCCTACGCCTACTACGTCTTCAACCGGGGCACCGTGTTCGGCGCGCTCGGCCGGATCGTCAAGGGACTGGCCATGGCGCCGCTCTACAAGGCCGCCGATCTCTACAACCGCAAAGTCTTCAACGAGCTGTTCTACCGATCGTACCGCGGCCTCAGCGAGGACCGCCTGATCGAGCTGGCCGACCGGCTTTGCCAGGACGTCCTCGCGCCCGCGGTGTACCCGGGCGCCATGGACATCATCGCCGAGGCGCGCCGGGGCGGCTGCAAGATCGTCCTCTGCACCGGCGCCATCGACATCACCATGCGTCCCCTGGTGCGCCTGCTGGGCGCGGACGACCTGATCGCCAACTCGCTCGAGTTCGTGGAAGGATTCGCCACGGGGAAAGTGATCCCGCCCATCGTCGAAGGAGCGCACAAGGCGCGGCGGATCCGCGACTACTGCGTCGAGCACGGGCTCAAGCTGGACCTCTCGCACGCCTACTCCGACAGCCTTTCCGACTATCCGATGCTCGCCGTCGTCGGGCGGCCGACCGCCGTGAATCCCGATCCCCGCCTGCGGGCCCACGCGCGCGCGTACGAATGGCCGATCCTCGACTTGAGGTAAGGCCAGGGCCCCGCGGCCCACGGAGGCGGTGGGAAAGGGCGTTCCACGGCCGTCCGCAGATGGACACAGATTGAGCCGTCCGGCCACTTGCTGACGGCGGCGCGATTGCTCAGCTTGCGACCATGGGGAGGGGGCCCGCGGCAGCGGTCGCTTGTGCGTTCCTGGCCTGTTCGTCGTCGAAAGGCCCGGAGACGCCGATCCAGCCTGGTGGCGACGGGTCCGGTACGGATCCGGGAGGTCGCCCAGCCGGGTACGTCAATCCCATCCCCGCGGAGAACGCGCTGCCCGGCGACCCGGCGTGGGCGGTCATCCGGGGAGACGGCGCCCCCTCCGTTGCGGGCGCGGCGCTGCGCCCGGTGCACGTCGAAGCGTACGCAGACCGCGTCTCGGCGAACACGGGCGAGAGCGTCCGGATCATGGCGAACATCCCTGCGGGGATGGGCGGCCCGATGGGCGTGCACTGGGTCTTGTATCGCCTGGGCTGGTACGGCGGCGCCGGGGCCCGCAAGCTGACCGAGGGAACGGCGACCGCCGGCCCGCAGCCCGCCTGCCCGCCGGATCGGACCACCGGGCTCAACCAGTGCAACTGGACGCCCACCTTCACCGTCCAGGTGCCGCCGGACGCGGTGAGCGGCCTGTACCTGGTCCGCATCCTGCGCGACGAGAAGTTCCCCTTCGGCACCTACGTCCCGCTGGTCGTGAAAGACGATCGGATGAGCGATCTGTATTTCCAGGCCAGCGTCACCACCTACCAGGCCTACAACAACTGGATGGGGGAATCGCTCTACCAGGACCAGCTCGGCCTCTCCAGCCGCTTCGCGGTACAGGTCAGCTTCGACCGGCCGTACATCGAGGACTACGGCGCCGGGCACGTGCTCCGCTACGAGGCGCACATGGCCAGCTACCTGGAGCGCTCCGGCTACGACGTGAGCTACACCACCAACCTCGACGTCACCCGCGAAGGGGTCGCGTCCCTGCGCCGGCATGGGGCGTTCCTCAGCGTGGGGCACGACGAATATTGGGACGGCCGGGAGCGCGACGCGGTCGAGTCCGCGCGCGACGCCGGCACGCCCGTCTTCTTCTTCGGCGCGAACGCGGCGTACTGGAAGGTGCGGCTCGATGCCCCGGGCAGCGACGGGAACGCGCGCCTGATGACCTGCTACAAGATGCGCCCGCAGACCGACCCCCTGGCCGGCGACCCGGTGCAACGCACCGGGCGCTACCGCGACCCGTCCATCGCCCGCGACGAGGAGGAGCTGGTCGGCACCATGTACGAGGAGCAGGTGCTCTTCGGGCAGGCCTGGGTGGTGCAGGGAGCGTCGAGCTTCGTCTACCAGGGCACCGGATTCAACGACGGCGACTCGGTGCCCGGGCTGGTCGGCTATGAGTACGACCGCCGCTTCGAGAACGACACGCCAGGCACCGCCATGGTCGTGGCGCACTCGCCCGTGGTCGACATCTTCAATCGACCTGGCGGCTCGGACGCGGTGGTGTACCGGGCACCGAGCGGCGCTCTGGTCTTCGGGGCCGGATCCATCTATTTCCCCCTCGGCCTGGACGACTTCGCCACCGGGCCGTACCGCGGCAAGCGCGACCCGCGGATGGAGCGCATGGTCGCGAACCTGTTCAAGTCGGCGCTCGGCCTCCCCATCCCGGCGCAGCTCTCGACGCCGGCCCCGCCCCTGTACGGGCAACCTCTGGCCGCCTGGGCGTCGTCGGTGGCGACGGTGGCGCGGGACGTCCCGGGTCCCAGCAGCATCGCGCAGCTTCCCGATGGTTCGCTCGTGTACGCCGACCCCCGGGGACACCGGATCCATCGGGTCGGAGAGAGCGCGCCTTACGCAGGCACCGGCATCTCCGGCTCCGACCGGCAGCCCGTCTCCGGCGACGGCGCGCATTTCGCCAACCCGTCGTCGGTCTGGGCGGATGCCGCCGGAAACGTGTTCGTGGCGGACACGCTCAACAGCTGCATCCGCAAGATCGGCAACGACCCCGCGCGGACGGTCACCACCTTCGCCGGGACCTGCACCCTCTACGGCCTGCAGGACGGCCTCGGGACCGCCGCGCGGTTCAGCTATCCGATGGGCATGTCGTTCAGCCGGCAGTGGGGGCTCCTGGTCGCGGACGAGCAGAACCACGTCGTGCGCGCGGTCGACCCCACGACGGGTGCGGTCACGACGCTCGGCAACCCCGGCGGCGATCCCGACGCCGACGGCATCCCCGCGAGCCAGGCGCTCTTCGTCTACCCGACCGCCGTGGCGGCGGCGGACGACGGCCGCATCTTCGTCATCTCCTCCGCTCCCGGCGTGCAGGAGGTGAAGATCAAGGTCATCGGCGCCGATCCGCAGCGCACCGTCAGGACGCTTGCCGGCGGTCAAGCCGACGGATTCCAGGACGGCACGGGCAAATCCTGTCTCCTCCAACCGCAGGGCGGCGCGGTCTGGGACGGGACCGCGCTTCTGTTCTCCGACCCGGGCAGCCACCGCATCCGCCGTCTGGTCCCCGGCTCGGACGCGGCGAGCTCCGTCGTGCAGACGGTGGCCGGCAGCGGCAGATCGGCCATGGCCGACGGCTCCGGCGCATCCGCCAGCTTCGGCGTTCCTCTCGGCCTCTTCCGCGCCGCGGACGGCACCATCTACGTCGCCGACGGCGCCGGAGCCATCCGCTCCCTCCGCCCCTGAAGCGGCCGAGGCGGCTGGCGCAGGGCGCCCTGCCCGACCTGGAGCTGCCTCCGCCCGCCGAGATGGCAGCGAGCTTGACGCAGGCGCTCTTGCGCGGGATCGGGCGCCCCGAGGTGCGCAGCAAGGCCGATCTCGGGTAGAACCGCACGTCCGGAGGCTTAGATGCGCTCGCTGGACCGCCTACGCCAGAGCTACGACGAAGACGCGCAGGTCGTGATCCAGGACCGCAAGTCGCCGCCACGACTGCTCTTTTCCGATACGGAGCTGCTGCTCGAGGAGGTCCCGATCGGGACCAGGGTGGTGTTCCCCAACCCGCCCATCGAGCCTCTGGCGAACTGGCGCGCGGCCATCCGCTGGGCCATCAACCACCCCGAAGGGTGCGACCCGCTCCACGCGCAGCTCCGCCCGGGCATGAAGGTGCTGATCGCGCTCGACGACATCTCGCTGCCGCTGCCGCCGATGCGCACCCCGGACGTGCGGCAGATCATCCTGGAGATCGTCCTCAACCTGCTCGCCGACAGCGGCGTCGACGACGTCCATCTCCTCATCGCCAACGCGCTCCACCGGCGGCTGACCCCGCGCGAGATGGAGCGCATGGTCGGCCCGAAGATCTTCAACGCCTACTACCCGGACCGGTACACCAACCACGACGCCGAGGAGCCCGGCGCGATCGTGGAGCTCGGTGAAACCGAGATGCACGAGAAGATCCGCATCTCGCGCCGCGCGGTGGAAGCCGACCTGGTCATCTACTGCAACGTGAACTTCGTCCCGATGGACGGCGGCCACAAGTCGGTCGGCACCGGGCTCACCGACTACCTCGGCCTGCGGGCACACCACACGCCCCACGCAATCCGAGGGAGCAAGTCGTACATGGAGCCGAAGCACTCCGCGTTGCACGGCTCGGTGGACCGGATCGGGCGCGCGATCGATCAGCGCATCAACGTCTTCCACATCGAGACCTGCCTCAACAACCGGATGTACGACGGACCGCTCGCCTTCCTGGGCAAGCGCGAGGAGGACTTCACCGATCTGGACCGCACTGCGCTGGCGGGCTTGCGCTGGACACTGGGCAAGACGCCCCGCGCGCTGCGGCAACAGATCTTCCACCGGGTCCCCGCCGCCTACGGGCTGATCGCGGTCGCCGCCGGCCGCACGGAGCTTACGCACGAGAAGATCCTCGAGGCCTGCCGGCGCCAGCTCTTCGTGAAGGTGAAGGGCCAGTCGGACATCCTGATCTGCGGAATTCCGTACATCTCGCCCTACAACGTCAGCTCCATCCTGAACCCGCTGCTCGTGCAGGTGATGGCCTGCGGGTACTTCTTCAACATGAACCGCGGGATTCCCCTGGTGAAGAAGGGCGGGACCCTGATCCTCACCCATCCCTGCATGGACGAGTTCGATCCGGTCCAGCACCCCAGCTACATCGAGTTCTTCCATCGGCTGCTTCCCGAGACCACCGACGCGATGGAGCTGCACCGCAAGTACGAGCGCGAGTTCGCGCAGAACCCCAGCTACGTGCACCTGTACCGGAAGGGCAACGCCTACCACGGCGCCCACCCCTTCTACATGTGGTACTGGGGCGAGAACGGCCGGCAGCACCTGGGTCAAATCATCGCGGTCGGCGCCGAGAACCAGCATGTCCCGCGCCTGATGGGCTGGGAGCGGGCCGACACGCTGGCCGAGGCGGTCGACATGGCCCGCGGGCGCCAGGGCCGCACCGCCCAGATCACCTTGATGCACCATCCGCCGGTGGTCATGACCGAGGTCGCGGTCTCCGCCGAGGAAGCCACCCGCCTGCTCGGCGAGGCGGAAGCAAGACCGCAGGGCGGTGCCTCGCACAAGCCGGGCGTGGCGGCCCAGGGAGAGCCGTGACCGATCGGGTGCCGCAGCTGGGGCCTTTTGCGCCGGCGCCGCTGCAGGCGGTGGCGCCCTTGTCGCCTGCGCCCATCGATCTGTCGGAGGCCTTCCGGGGCCGCGAGATCCTGCTCACCGGAGTGACCGGGTTCGTCGGCAAGGTCGCGCTGGTGATGCTGCTCGATCGCTATCCGGAGATCGGCCGCGTGCACGTGCTGGTGCGGCCGCGAGCGGGCGGCAGCGCGGAGGACCGCTTCTTCGGGAAGGTCGCTTCCTCGCCTCCGTTCCGGCCGCTGCGGGAGAAGCACGGCGAGGACCTCGATCGGTTCCTGCGGGAGAAGTGCTCGCCGCTGGCAGGCGACGTCGCCGAGCCGCTCCTGGGGCTCGAAGAGGACCAGGTGCGCGAGCTCACCGGCAAGCTCGGCTGCGTGATCAACTGCGCCGGGCTGGTCACCTTCAACCCGTCGCTCGAGCTCGCCGTCTCGGTGAACACCAAGGGCGCGCGCAGCGCCGCGGAGCTGTGCAAGCGCACCGGGGCGGCGCTGGTGCACATCTCGACCTGCTTCGTCGCGGGCACCCGGCGGGGCCCGGTGTTCGAGGACGAGATGCTGGTCGGCAGCTTCCCCAAGCAGCACGCCGAGAAGGAAGGAGAGGACCTGCCCGGAGCGCGCTTCAGCGTGGACGCGGAGCTGGCCGACGTCGATCGGCTGGTGAAGCGCCTGCGCGAGCAGGCCGACGACCATGCGCTGCAGGCGCAGTTCCGCGCCGCCGCCGTGCGCCGCGTCGAATCGGAAGGCCGGGACACATCCGACGAGAAGGCGGTGCGCCTCGCCGCCGGGCGCGAGCGCAAGCTGTGGCTGTCGCAGAAGCTGATCGACGCCGGGATGGAGCGCGCCAGGGCCTGGGGCTGGCCCAACACGTACACGTACACCAAGGCGATGGGCGAGCAGGCCATCGCCATGAGCGGGTGCGCGTATTCGATCGTGCGGCCCGCCATCGTGGAGAGCGCGCTGCGCTTCCCCTTCCCCGGCTGGAACGAGGGCTTCACCACCAGCGCGCCGCTGGTCTTCCTGGCGCTCAAGGGGCAGCGCGTGTACCCGGCCGGCCAGAAGCTGGTGCTCGACCTGATCCCCGTCGACCTGGTGGCCGCGGGGATCCTGGGAATCGCGGGCGCCGCCTGCGCCGGCCGGGCCGAGCGCGTCTACCAGCTCGCCTCCGGGGACGTGAACCCGATGTACATCCGGCGCGCCATCGAGCTGTCCGCCATCCACAAGCGCCGCTACTTCGAGAAACGCCGCAACGGCGCCGGCCTGCTCCGCACCTTCCTCGACGAGTGGCTGGAGCCGTACCCGGTCACCGCCGAGGCGTACCGCAAGACCAGCGCCCCTCTGTTCCGCAAGATCGCCCAGGCGGGGCGGGCGCTGATCGCGGACAAGGGCGCCTCGTGGGGCGCGCCGATCACCAGCGCGCTGCTCAAGCGCGCCGACCAGGTGCTGGAGAGCGCCGACCGGAAGCTGGCCACCGTCGAGGCGATGTGGGACCTCTACCTGCCCTTCGTCGCCGGCGAGCGATTCGTCTTCCAGTCCGCGCACACCCGGGAGCTGTGGCGGAGGCTCCTGCCCCGGGATCGGGAGAAGCTGCCCTGGGACCCGGAGAAGATCGACTGGCGCAGGTACTGGCTGGACGTGCACGTGCAGGGCCTGGAGGAGTGGGTGTTCCCCGGCCTGGAGGAGGAGAGCAGGCAAGCCGCTCGGGAGGTGCCGCAGCCAAAGGACCTGCTCCAGCTCCTCAACGCCTCGGTCCACCATTTCGGCAAGCGGGTCGCGTTGCGCTTCTTCGCCGGAGAGGAGAACGCGGACGAGCTTTCCCGCACCCGCGACGATCGCGTCACCTACGAGGAGCTGGGCACCTTCTCCGACCGCGCGGGTCGCAAGCTCCAGCACGAGGGAGTCGTCGCGGGCGAGCGGGTGCTCCTGCTCTCGGAGAACCGGCCGGAATGGGCGATGGCCTACTTCGGCATCCTCAAGGCGGGCGCTACCGCCGCCCCGCTCGACGCGCAATCTTCGCTTGCCGAGATCCAGAACTGCGCCCGGGCGGCCGGGGCCCGGGTGCTGGTCGCTTCACCGCGCGCGCTCGAGCGGCTGGGCGGGCCGCCGCCGGGGCTGCGCGTCCTCTCCTTGCCGGAGTTGCTCCGCGGCGCGCCGGAGCATCCGGAGCCGCTGCACAAGACCGCGGCGGCGGACGACGTGGCTTCCCTCCTCTTCACCAGCGGGACGACCGGGAAGCCGAAGGGGGTGCTGCTCACCCACCGCAACTTCTCCTCTCTCGCCTCGAAGCTGGCGACGCTGTTCGACCTGCGGGTGGGGCACGGGCTGCTCAGCGTGCTGCCGCTGCACCACACCTTCGAGTTCACCTGCGGCCTCTTGGTTCCGCTGCTGCTCGGCGCCGAGATCACCTACCTGGACGAGCTGACCGCGGAGCGGCTGGGCGAGGCGCTGGAGAGCGGCAACGTCCACGCCCTGATCGGCGTCCCTGCCTTGTGGCAGCTCCTGCACCGGCGCCTGACGCAGGAGATCGCCGCGCGGCCCACCGCGATCCGGGCCGCGGTCCAGGCCGCGATGGCGCTGCACGGCGAGCTTCGCAACCGCACCCCGTTCAACGTGGGCAAGCTGCTGTTCTGGCCCATCCACCGAAAGTTCGGGGGGAGCTTGCGCCTGCTGGTCTCTGGCGGCTCTGCCCTTCCGGAAGAGGTGCACCAGGCGTTCCACGAGCTGGGCTTCGACCTGACCGAAGGCTACGGCCTCACCGAGGCGGCGCCGGTCCTGTCCGTGACGCTGCCCGAGAACAAGCGGCGCGCGGGCTCGGTCGGACCGCCGATCCCGGGCGTCGAGATCCGCATCGATCGGCCGGACGCGGAGGGTGTGGGCGAGGTGCTCGCGCGCGGACCGAACGTGATGGCGGGATACCTGGACGACGTGGAAGCGACCGCGGAGGTGCTGAGCGACGGCTGGCTGTGCACGGGCGACCTGGGCCGCCTCTCCGAGGACGGCCACCTCACGCTGGTCGGGCGCAAGAAGGACGTGATCCTCGATGCGTCGGGGAAGAACGTCTACCCGGACGAGCTGGAGGAGCTGTACGGGCGCACCGAGCTGATCCAGGAGCTGTCGATCGTCGGCCTCCCCGACTCCAGCGGCGCGCACGAGCGCGTCGCCTGCCTGGCGGTGCCGCGCAAGCCCGACGAGTCCGCCGGCGAGACGCGCGAGGAGATCCGGGAGAAGGTCCGCGAGCACGTCTCCCGCATCTCGGCCGACCTGCCCTTCTGGAAACGGGTGAAGATCCTGCATTTCTGGGACGGGGACCTTCCCAAGACGGCCACTCGCAAGGTGAAGCGGCCACAGGTCGTCGCGGAGCTTTCGCGGCTCGAGCGAGCGGCGGAGGCGGGCAAGGGCCTGGGCGGGATCGCCGGGCGCGGGGACGACGCCTGGCTCTACGATCTCCTGGCCGACCTGACGCAGAAGCCCCGCGGCTCGGTCACGGCGCAGACCCGGCTGGCAGCGGACCTGGGGATCGATTCGCTGCTGATCGCGGAGCTCTCGGTCGCGCTGGAGAAGGCCGGGGTCGCTCCGCCCGACGAGGGCCGGCTAGCCGTGCTGCAGACGGCGGGCGAGCTGGCGCGGGCGCTGTCCAGACCGCGCAGCGCGGAGCCGGCGCCGCAGCCCGTGCACCAGAACGGCGCGGCGGAGGCAGAGGTCCTGGTGCCCGACGCGGTCGCCGCCGTCGGGCGCGCCGCGGTCGAGTTCTTCCAGCGCATGCTCTACGGCAGGCTCTTCGAGCTCGACGTCCGCGGCCGCTCGAACGTGCCCCCCGCGGGCGCCTTCCTGGTGGCGGCGAACCACTCCAGCCACCTCGACGTCGGGCTGGTGAAGATGGCGCTGGGCGAGGAGGGCAAGAAGCTCGCCTCGCTGGCGGCGCGCGACTACTTCTTCGACAATCCGTGGAAGCGCGCCTGGTTCGGAAACTTCACCAACCTGGTGCCGATCGAGCGGCGCGGGTCGCTCAAGGAATCCCTGCACACCGCGGTGCGCACGCTGGAGACCGGGTACCACCTGCTCATCTTCCCCGAGGGAACGCGCTCGCCCGACGGCACGCTCCAAGAATTCAAGCCGGCGATCGGGTACCTCGCCTTCGCCGCCGGCGCCGACATCCTGCCCGTGTACCTCGAGGGAACCCAGGAGGCGATGCCGAAGGGCTCGTTCCTGCCCGACCCGCGCAAGCGCAAGAAGCTGACCGTGCGGATCGGGCCCCCGCTGCGCCTCTCCGAGCTGCGCGAGGCGACCCAAGGCATGTCGCGCTCGGCGGCGCACCGCGAGGTGACTCGCCTGGTGCGCCTTGCCATCGAGGCGCTGCGAGACGGCACGGCGCCGCCGCGGATCGCCCGCGCGGCTTCCGCGCGCACGCTCTTGGGAGAGCACGGATGAAGCTGCTCGTCACCGGCGCCACCGGCTTTCTGGGCGGCGCGCTGGTGCCGCTCCTCTTGGAAGACGGCCACGAGGTGCGCGTGCTCGCCCGCGGCGGCGCGCCCGATGCGGAAGCGCTGGGATGCGAGCTGGCGACCGGCGACGTGCGCGATCCGGATGCGGTGCGGCGCGCCCTCCAGGGTCGCGAGGGCCTCTACCACCTGGCCGGCCTGGTCTCCCGCGACCCCCGCGACGCGCACAAGATGTACGAGCTGCACGTGAACGGCACCCGCGTGCTGCTGGCTGAAGCGGAGCGAGCCGGTTTGCGGCGGGTGGTGCTCGCCTCTTCCTCCGGCACCATCGGCGTCTCTCCGGTCCGGCGGATCGCCACCGAGGAGGACGACTACCCGATCGAGACGGTGGGCCGGTGGCCGTACTATCTGAGCAAGATCTACGAGGAGAAGATCGCCATCGAAGCTTCCCGGCGCCGCCTGCCGGTGGTGATCTTGAACCCCTCGCTGCTCTTGGGCCCGGGCGACGCCCGGCTCTCCTCGACGCAGGACGTCTACCGCTTCCTGCTGGGCCGCATTCCCGCGATGCCGCGCGGGGGGATCAGCTTCGTCGACGTGCGCGACGCAGCCCGCGCGTTCGTCGCGGCGCTCACCCGCGGCAACGTCGGAGAGCGGCACCTGCTCGGCGCGGCCAACTGGGAGTTCACCGAGTTCTTCGGCCGCCTGTCGCGCCTGGCGAAGGCGCCGCCCCCTCCGCTGCGACTGCCCAGCCCCGTGAAGGTCGCCGCGGCCCACCTCTTGGAGAGCTGGGCGCACCGGCGCGGGCGGGAGCCCGACCTCCCCGCCGCGGACGTGGAGATGGGCGAGCACTGGTTCTTCATCGACTCCTCCAAGGCGGAGCGACTCCTGGGCTTCTCTCCCCGCGACCCGATGGAGACCCTGGCGGAGACGATCTCATACGTGCGCGACCGATTCCTTCCCCGGGAGGCGCGCGCCTAAAGGAAAATCCCATGCTGCTCTACATCGCTCGCCACGCGCAGACCGCCTCCTCGGCCGTCGACTCCTTCAACGGCCGGGGCGAGCTGCCGCTCACCGACCGCGGGCGCGAGCAGGCGCGCAAGCTGGGCGAGCGCCTGCGGGTCGTCCGTTTCGCCGCGGTCGTCCGGTCTCCGCTGGGACGGACGAAGGAGACGGCGAGCCTGATCGCGCCGGGCCTGCCGCAGGTGGTGGTGGAAGGCCTCACCGAGCTCAACTACGGCGAGTGGGAGGGACTGTCTCCCGAGCAGGCGCGGGAGCGGGACCCGGAGCTGTTCGAGGCGTGGCTCGAGGACCCCGCCCGCATCGCGCCGCCCGGCGGGGAGACCGCGCAGCAGGTCGCCGATCGCGCGCTGGCGGCGCTCCGCCACATCGAGGATCGCTACGACCCGGCCGGCGCGCCGGTCCTGGGCATCTCGCACAAGGCGACGCTGCGGATCGTGGGCGCCTCGCTGACCGGCGCTCCCATAAGCCTCTACCGCAAGCGCTGGCCGCAGGACGAGTGCGCGCTCAACCTGGTCGAGCTGCGCAAGAGCAAGGACCCGTTCTTGCGCGTCTGGAACGACACCTCCCACTTCTCCCCCGACCCCGGCGCCGCCACCCGATCGGGCAAGTGATCTCGCCAAACCGATTACACCGCAGAGAGCGCAGAGCGTCCTCTGCGACCTCTGCGGTGCAATGGTCCAGGCTAGGCGCGGCGCTGGAATAGATAGGCGCAGTCTTCCTTGCGCGCTCCGCGCGCGTCGGCCACGGCGAACTGCCGGGGCTTCCCCAGGGAGGTCGTGTCGTACATGGAGGCGGAGCCGTACTCGCCACGCTTGCTCAGCGCGTAGAAGGTGATGCCGAAGTTGGGGTGCCCGCGGGAGTCGAGGAGCCGTTTCTCGCGGGTGGTGTGCGCGATGCGCTTCAGCACTTCCAGGCAGGCGTCCTTGGGATGGCGGCCCTGCCGCATCAGCTCCACCGCGAGGTGGCCGCCGCTGACCAGGATGTTCGCCTCCCCGCGCCCGGTGGAACCCGCGCTGCCCACCTCGTTGTCGGTGAAGCACCCCGCCCCGATGATCGGCGAATCCCCCACCCGGCCCGGGAGCTTGAAGAAGAGGCCGCTGGTCGAGGTACACCCGGCCAGGTCGCCACGCGCGTCCACGGCGGACAAGTGGATGGTCCCGCCGTTCTGCGGCTTGCGGAACTCGTCCCAGCCGTTCTGTTCGATGAACGCCTTCACCTCCGGATCGAGCTTGTCGGGCGGCGGCTCCAGCCATTTGTCGGTCGGGGAGAGGTTCTGGCGCCAATAGAGCCACACCTTGCGCGCCTTCTCGGTCAATAGATTTTCGTGGGGGAACCCGTTCGCGTCCGCGAAGGCGCGTGCGCCGGGCCCCACCAGCAAGACGTGATCGGTCGTCTCCATCACCACCTTGGCGACCTTGGATGGGTTCTTCACGCCTTCCAGGGAAGCGACCGCGCCCGCGCGGGCAGTGGGCCCGTGCATCACACAGGCGTCCAGCTGAACCACCCCGTCGAAGTTCGGCACTCCACCGTACCCCACGGTCATGTCGTTCGGGTCATCCTCGACGATGTTCACGCCGGCGATGGCGGCGTCGAGCGGATCCCTTCCTTCCTGCATCAGCTGCACCGCCCGCTCCACCGCCCGGATCCCGTTCACGCTGGAGACGGCGACAGGCCCTCCCGGTCCGCCAGGTGCCCCCTTTTGCGCCTGCGCCGCCCGCGACAACGCCGCGGCCGCGGCCGCGGTTCCCAACAGCCTCCGCCTGGTGATGGTCATGTGAGCGAATCCTGGACCAGCTGCGATGTGCAGGCGCGGCAGCGACGCGCCGCGGCCGGCACGATCTCCAGGCACTGCGGGCAGGTCTTCGTGTCCGGCGGCGGGGGCGCCGGCTTCTCCAGGATCGCCTTGGTGACGAGATAGACGACCAGCGCGACGATGAGGAAGTCGAGGAGCCGGCCCGCCAGATCGCCGTACTTGATGGCGTTGCCGCGCGGGAGCGCGATGGCCGCGTTGCGCCACTCGCCCCCCGGGAGCGCGAGCCCCACCACCGGCATGATCACGTCGTCCACGATGCCGCTCACCACGCGCCCCACCGCGGCGCCGATGACCACGCCGATCGCGAGCGCGAGCGCGTTCTGCTTGAGCAGGAACTCCCGGAACCCTTGGATCTGTTTTTTCACTGCTTTTGGACCTCCGGCGCGTGGCCGATCCGGCCGCCCCGCGAGTCTCTTTCTTCCGGCCGGAGCAAGAGCGGCCGGCGGACGGAGCGCGGCGTGCGGACGATCACTTCGCAGGAGCAAGCTACCGGACAGCCGGAGGAATTCCGCAACTCTCCTCCCGCCACTATGTTGCCTGGCGCGCAGAGCGCGTGCTATCCCACCCGGCCGATGCAGCCCGAGCTGTCCGTCGTCATCCCGCTCTACAACGAGGAAGCCAACGTCGAGCCGCTGCTCGCCGAGCTCCTCGGTGTCCTGCGCGGCCTCGCCCGCACGTTCGAGGTGATCTGCGTCGACGACGGTTCCCGCGACGGGACCTTCGCCCGTCTCGCCCAGGTGGCGCAGCGCGAGCCGGCGCTGCGGGTCATCCGCTTCCGCCTGAACTTCGGCCAGACGGCCGCCATGTCGGCCGGCATCGAGGCGGCGCGCGGGGCCGTCATCGTGCCCATGGACGGCGACCTGCAGAACGACCCCGCCGACATCGCCAGGCTGCTCGCCCGCCTGGACGAGGGATACGACGTGGTGAGCGGGTGGCGCAGGGATCGCAAGGACAAGGAGTTCGGGCGCAAGCTGCCTTCCCGGATCGCGAACCGCCTGATCAGCGCCATCAGCGGCGTCCGGCTGCACGACTACGGCTGCTCCCTGAAGGCCTACCGCCGCGACGTGCTCCGGGACGTGAAGCTGTACGGCGAGATGCACCGCTTCATCCCCATCTACGCGAGCTGGCAGGGAGCGCGGGTCACCGAGATGGTGGTGAACCACCGGGCGCGGAAGGCGGGCCGGAGCAAGTACGGCTTGGACCGCACCCTGAAAGTCCTGCTCGACCTGTTCGTGGTGAAGTTCCTCGCCAGCTACGCCACCCGGCCCATCCACGTCTTCGGCGGGTTCGGGCTGTTCTCCTGGCTGTGCGCCGCCATCGCGGCCGGATGGGCGGTCTACTACAAGGTGCGCGGGCTGAAGGACTTCGTGCAGACGCCGCTGCCCCTGCTCGCGGTCATGTTCACGCTGGTGGGCGCCTTGAGCCTCCTGATGGGCCTGCTGGCCGAGCTGGTGGTCCGCACCTATTACGAGTCGCAGGGCAAGCGGCCGTACCTGATCGCGGAAGAGCTGAACGCGCGCGAGGACTCGCGCGACCAGCCGCTGCGAGCAGCGAGATAGATCGATGTGCGGCATCTGCGGCGAGGTGGACCTCCTGGGCGCGCCGGACGCGGAGCCCGTGCGCCGCATGGCCCGCGCCATCGCCCACCGCGGCCCCGACGCGGAAGGGTTCTTCACCGAGGGGCCCGCCGCCCTGGGCCACCGCCGGCTCTCCATCCTCGACCTCGAGGGCGGCGTGCAGCCGATGGTGCGAGAGGGCGTGGCGCTCGTCTTCAACGGCCAGGCCTACGAGCACGCCGAGCTGCGCGAGCGGCTGCGGGCGCGCGGCCACGCGTTCACCACCCGCAGCGACACCGAGGTCGTGCTGCGCGCCTACCTCGAATGGGGCGAGAGGTTCGTCGAGGAGCTGCACGGCATGTTCGCCGTCGCGCTCTGGGACGCTCCCCGGCGCAAGCTGGTGCTGGCCCGCGACCGCCTAGGGAAGAAGCCGCTCTATTACGCGCTCGCACAAGGGTCCTCGTGGACGGGCGCGCCTTCCGGATCGGCGACGCGCGCCTGCTTCGCCTCCGAATTGAAGGCCTTCGCCGCGCACGGCGGCGTCCCGCGCGAGCTGGATCACGAAGCGCTGGCGCAGTACCTGGCGGTCGAGTACGTGCCGGCGCCGCGCAGCATCCACCGGCACGTCTTCAAGCTGCCCGCCGCGCACGTCGCCGTGCTGGACGAGCGCGGCTTCCGCCTGCGGAGGTACTGGGAGCTGCCTGCGCCGTCGGCTGCCCGCATCTCCGCGGCCGAGGCCGGCGAGGAGCTGGTCCGCCTCCTCGACGGCGCGGTGGCGCGGCGGCTGGTCGCGGACGTCCCCGTCGGCGTCTTTCTCTCCGGCGGCATCGACTCGACCACCATCTCGGCGCTGGCGGCCCGGCACAAGGACCCCCTGCAGACCTTCTCGATCGGGTTCACCGAGGAGAGCTTCGACGAGACGCCGTTCGCGAAGCTGGCCTCGGAGCGGCTGGGGACCCGGCACGCGATGCAGCGCCTCTGCGGCCAGGACTGCCTGGACCTCTTGCCCGACGCGGTCGCCTCGCTCGACGAGCCGTTCGCCGACCCCAGCTTCCTGCCCACGCTCCTGCTCTCCCGGTTCACCCGGCGCACGGTAAAGGTGGCGCTCGCCGGAGACGGCGGAGACGAGCTGTTCGCCGGGTACGATCCCTTCCTCGCCCACCGCCCGGCGGCGCTGTTCGCGCGACTCCCCCAGGGAGTCCACGGGATGCTGCGCGGCGCGGCCGAGCGGCTGCCCTCCTCGTCGCGGAACATGAGCCTCGACTTCCGGCTCAAGCAGTTCCTCCGCGGCGCCTCGGCGCCGCCGTCGCTGCGGCACCAGGCATGGATCGGGTCCTTCCTCCCTTCCGAGCTGGGGCAGCTGCTCCATCCGGACCTCCGCCGCCATGCCGAGCCGGGCGTGGCGTACCGGGAGGTGCTGGCGGAGGCGGAGCGCGGCGCCCTGGCGGGCGTGCGCGAGGGTTCCGTGGACGAGGCGCTGCGCTTCTACCTGGGCCGCTATCTGGCCGACGACATCCTGGTGAAGGCGGACCGCGCTTCGATGGCGGCGTCGCTCGAGCTGCGCGCTCCCTTCCTCGACACGCACGTGGTGGAGTTCGCGGCCCGCCTCCCCTGGCGGCTCAAGCTGTCGCTCACCCGTACCAAGGTGCTCCTGAAGCGCGCGTTGCGCGGGATCGTCCCGGAGGAGATCCTCCGCCGGCCGAAGAAGGGCTTCGGCATCCCGGTGGCCGCCTGGATCCGGGGACCGCTGCGCCCGCTGTTCGAGGAGCTCTACTCCGACGCCGAGCTGCGCCGAGCGGGACTGTTCCAGCCGCGCGCCGCCCAGGCGATGCTGCAGCGGCACCTCCGCGGCGAGGCCGACCTGCGCAAGCCGCTCTGGACGCTGGCGATGTTCCAGCTCTGGCAGCGCAGGTGGGGCGAGGGCGCCTCGGCGCTGAAGCAGGTCGCGTGACTGCGCTGGTGCCGCCGGCCCGGATGCGCTCGACCATGGAAGAGGTGAGCGGCGTCGTTCGCGTACGGATTCCTGCTCGCCGGCGCTGGTTCTTGGCCGTCTTCCTCGCCGTGTGGCTGTGCGGATGGCTGGCGGGCGAAGTCGTCGCCCTGCGGGGTATGTTCGGACCTGCGCCTTCCTGGCGCCGGCCCCCGGCTCCGCTTCTCTTGTTCTGGATTTCGGCCTGGACCGTAGCCGGCGTCCTCGTCGTGTACACCTGGATCTGGAACGCCTTCGGGCGGGAGGTGGTCGAGCTGGACGGCCGCGCGTTAATCATCCGGCGGGAACCGATCGGGCTCCCGCTCCCGAAGCAATACGATCTGCTCCAGGTGCGGAACCTCCGAGTAGTCCCGTTCGACGGATCCCTCTGGTCGCGCGACTCGTCCGGCGGAATGCGCGGTGGTCCGCTCGCCTTCGACTACGGCGCGAAGACCATCCGCTTCGGCGCGGGAATCGACGAAGCCGAGGCCCGGATGATCCTCGATTCCATCCGCACCCGGTTCCCGGAGCTGGGGGCGTAGATGCGCGTCCTGGTCACCGGAGGAGCGGGGTTCATCGGGTCGCACCTGTGCGGGCGGCTCCTGGAGCGCGGCGACCAGGTGGCGGCGATCGACAACTTCGACCCGTTCTACCCGGAGCGAATCAAGCGGCGGGCCCTTGCGCCGCTGCTCGCCCGGGAGCTTCGCCTCTTCCAGGCGGACATTCGCGACGCGGCGGCGGTCGAGCGCGCGCTCGGCGACGCCCGCCCCGAGTGCATCGTCCACCTGGCCGCGCTGGCCGGCGTCCGCCCCAGCATCGAGCGCCCCGCGGACTACATGGACGTGAACGTCCGCGGGACCTGCGTGCTGCTGGAGGCCGCCCGGAAGGCGGGCGTGGGCAGGTTCGTGTTCGGCAGCTCTTCCAGCGTGTACGGCGCGAACGCAGTGCCTCCGTTCCGGGAGACCGCGCTCATCGACTCGCCGCTCAGCCCGTACGCGGCCTCCAAGGCGGCGGGCGAGCAGCTGGTCTCGACCTTCCGCAACCTGTACGGGCTGGAGTCGATCTCGCTCCGATTCTTCACCGTGTACGGCGCGCGCCAGCGGCCGGACCTGGCCATCCACAAATTCGCGCGGCGCATGCTCGCCGGCCAGAAGCTCCCCTTCTTCGGCGACGGGTCCTCGCGGCGCGACTACACCTTCATCGACGACATCCTCGCCGGCGTGCTCGCGGCGCTGACGGTGCCCCTGTCGCGCCATGAGATCGTCAACCTCGGAGGCGCGCAGACGACCACGCTCCGCGAGCTGATCGCGCTGCTGGAGGAAGCGCTGGGAGTTTCCGCCCAGCTGGACCACCAGCCCGCCCAGAAGGGCGACATGCCGTTGACCAGCGCGGACGTGACGCACGCCGGAAAGGTGCTGGGGTATGCGCCGCGGACCCCGCTGCGCGAAGGCATCCGGTTGTTCGCGGACTGGATCCGCGGGGAAGGACGCGACTGGGTCTAGTCGCCGCCGACAGTCGCCGCCCTAGGGCGGCGCTGCGCTCTTGGAGTGGCCGGTCGGGCGGCGCTACGCCTTTCACAGCGCGGACGTCATGGGATGCGTTGCAGGGCCTTCAGTCCTTCCGGCCGCCACTGAACCGTGCAATGACCTGCGTCCGCATGCGCTTACTCGTCCTGCTCCTCCTCGCCGGCTGTGCGGCTGCCCCACGCCCTGCGCGGGTAGCGCCCCCTCCCACCGCGACGCCCTCCGCCGCGTCCTCGACGAGTCACGCCTCCCCCGGGTTCGCGGACGCGCCGGAGCGCGCCCGCAAGCTGGCCGACGCCCTCTCCGAGGTCGAGGGCCTCCTCGACGATCAATTTGCCGCGCGCAAACCGCCCGGGATGGCCGTCGCGCTGGTCGTCGACGGCGAGCTGCGCTGGTGGAAGTCGTGGGGACAGCGGGATCTCGCGCAGGGCCACCCGGTGAACCTGGACACCGTCTTCCGCATCGCCTCCTTGACCAAGAGCTTCACGGCGATCTCGGTGCTGCGGCTGCGCGATGCGGGGAAGCTGTCTCTGGACGAGCCGGCGGAGAAATATCTCCCCGAGCTCGCGCGGCTCCGCTACCCGACGCGCGACTCGCCGCGCATCACCGTGCGCCACCTGCTCTCGCACTCGGCGGGTTTCCCCGAAGACAACCCCTGGGGCGACTTGCAACTCGGGATGAGCGCCGAGGAGCTGCAGCGCATGCTGTCGCGGGGCCTCTCCTTCTCCAGCGCGCCCGGGACGTCCTACGAGTACTCGAACACCGCTTTCGCCCTGCTTGGGCGCCTGGTGGAGCGCGTCTCCGGCCAGCGGATCGAGGACGACGTCACCGAGCACGTCCTGCGGCCGCTTGGGATGAGCGCCACCGTCTGGCGTCAGAAGGACGTGCCGGCGGAGCATCTCGCGCTCGGATACGGGCACCGGGCCTCCGCGCCGGGCGCGCCGCTGCCCGGCGATTTCCGCGAGGAGCCGCAGCTTGCCGACGGGGCCTACGCGGCGATGGGCGGCCTGTACATCTCGATGCGCGACCTGGCCCGCTACGCCGCGTTCCAGCTGGACGCGTGGCCCCCGCGCGACGATCCGGAGACGGGACCGCTCAGCCGCGCATCGCGGCGGGAGATGCAGCAGGCGGCCCGGCACGTCGGCCTGGAGGTGGCGCCCGGCGACCCGCTGCGCGCGCGGGCGCGGGGATACGGGTACGGGTTCGGAGCGCACGAGAGCTGCGATTTCGACCGCATCGTCTCGCACGGCGGCGGCCTTCCCGGGTTCGGCTCCGTGATCGCGCTCCTTCCCGAGCGCGGCGTCGCCCTGGTGGGCGCCACCAACCTCACCTACACCGCCCCCGACCCATGGCCGGCCCTGGCGCTCCTGGCGCAGAAGGGCGCCATCCCGAAGCGGCAGGTGCGGCCCGCTCCGGAGCTGGCGCAGGCGCAGCAGGCGGTGGCCGCGCTGCTCGAGCAATGGGATCCGGCGCTGGCGCAGGCGCGGTTCGACCAGACCGCCTGGTACTACGAGACACCCGCCGAGCTGGAAGCGGAGCTCGCCGGCCTCCACGCGAAGCTGGGGGCCTGCCGTCCCGGGCGGATCGACGCGGAAAACGCGCTGCGCGGGACGCAGACCCTGACCTGCGAGCACGGATCCGTGGACGCGTTCGTCACGCTCACGCCCGAGGTGCCGCCCCTCATCCAGCACCTGGAGCTCCGCCCCGCCGTTCCGCCCGGGCCGCGCCTGCAGAAGGCGGCGGAGCGCGCCGTCGCGCTGACGCTCCGCTGGAACGATGCCTACGCGCGCCAGACCTTCGCCCCGCCGCTCGATCCCGCGTCCGCGAAAGATCAGCTCACTGCGCACGGACCCTGCCAGCTGGGCCCGGCCGGGCACGGCGACGGAACCAGGCAGGGCACCTTCCGCCTGACCTGCACCAAGGATCCGCAAGAGCTGGAGCTCACCCTCGACGAGGCGACCGGCCGGATCGTGGAGCTGAAGCTGAAGCCAGCCCGCGATCCAGCGCAGAAGTGCGCGCGGCTATGAGGTCCGACTCCAACGCTGTCCGTGGTCGACGTACTCGAGGCCCGGGGTCACTCGGCATGCTGCGCTTGCGCGGAGACTTCGGGGTTCTCGTCGGGGAACGGCGATTCGCCGGGCGGCAGGCGGTACACCTTCACCACGTCCTCGCCCCGGATGCGCACGGTGGTCCACGGCTCGCGCCGCGCCAGCCACTTCACCGCGTCGGCGTTGAGGAAGTAGAGCCGGCCGATCTGGACGACCACGTAGCATGGCTGGCCGGACCGGCAGGCGCGCCCGCGCCGCACCAACGTCTGCTGCAGATCGGGGCGGCCGAAGCGCTCCGCGTACAGCTCGGCCGGCCAGTCGATCTCGGTAGCCACCTCCGCCCCGGGCTCGGCGCGAGCCGCGATCTTCTGCATGGCTTCGCGGAAGCCGGTATCGAAGAAGTCGCAGTGCGGGAAGAACCAGTCGACGTTTCCGTCGCCGCCTCCGAAGGCGTTGATGTAGAGGCGGTAATGGGGCGCGTGCGTCAGCGCGGCGCGCGCCTCTCCCCCGACGAGCAGGCCGGCCGCGGCGGCCGCGGCGGCGCTCGCCCATGCCGGACGGCGCGCGTGCAGCCACGAGACGGCGAGCGCCGCGCCGTAGCCGGCGAGCAAGAGGAACGCCGGGAGCACCGCGGTGAAGAATCGGCCCCACTTGGAGCCCGAGACCGAGTGCACCAGGAACCACACCGCCAGCCAGGAGAGCACGATCCGGTGCGCCGGGCGCCGAAGGGCGATCGCGGCCGCCAGCCCCGCGGCCGCGAACAGCACCGTCACCGGGGCGAGCTTCACCGTCGCGAACACGAGGTAGAACCAGGCGGGTGTCCCGCGCAGGCCGTACTCGATCAGGTTGTGGTAGACGCGCCCCATGAAGAACAAGCTGCCGTGCACGGTCTGGTGGCCGGTGGTGTAGCTCTTCGCGTACTCCCAGGTGGACGGCAGGAAGGGAGTCCAATCCAGGCAGATCCAGATCGCCGCCGCCAACCCGATCAGCACCGCCCACCTCCGGACGGGAACGCGCCAGGACGAGATCGGCCGGAGCCAGAGGTATGCGACGACGGGAACGGGGGTGAGGAAGAAGAAGTACTTGGAGGCGAGCATCCCCGCGACGCTGGCGGCACCGCCCAGCTCCCAGCGGCGCTGCGCCTCGGTCCGGCCGTCCTCCGCGGCGGCCCTGGCTTCCGCCACGCACCACAGGAGCAGCATGAGGAACAGGCCGAGCAGCGTGTCCTCCTTCGCCACCCGCTGGTACCCGACGTAAGTGGTGGACACCGCCGCCAGCGCGGCGGCGCACAGGCCCGCGGCCCGTCCGAAGAGGCGCCGCCCGAGCTGAGCGACCACCCAGATGGAGAGAGCGCCCGCCAGCGCGTTGGGCAGGCGCGTGATGGTCTCCGGCGCCCAGCCCAGCCGGTTCCCGAGCAGCGCGAAGCCGGCGATGAGCACCTTCATCAGCATCGGGTGCTCGACGTCGTCCCCCGACAGGTCTCCGTGAAGGTAGCGAAGCGCCGCCAGCCACTTGTGGACCTCGTCGTCGCCGAAGCCCTCCGCGGCCAGGTTTCTCAGGCGGAGCCACAGTCCCACAGCGACGCACAGGGCGACCGCCACCGCGCAAGCCGCCCCCCACCGCGGCGCGGGGCCGCGGAGTTGGACGTCGGGTTGCGGCAGGGCGTTGGCTTCACCCATCATTTCAAAGGACTGGCGCAAATACTGGCCTCCGATAAGCTGCGGCGCCAGTGAATCCCGGGCCGACCAGCCTTGGCGTCGTGGTTCCGCTGTTGCTGGCCGTTGCCTCCGCGGGGGCACCCGGCCCCGCCGCCACGACTTCCGCCGAGGAGAAGCGGCCACAGCTCACCGAAACCAAGCTCGACGTCCACTCCTTCAAGGTGGTGGAGAGCTACTCCGGCCCGGTCAGCTACTACCGGCTGATCGAGGATCCCGACGGCGCGTTCATCCGCGGCGTCTACCGGCCCCCGCTGGAGACGGTGACTCTCGCGGTCGAGGTGCCGGACTCGCTGAGGCAGCGCACCAAGCTCGTTCGCTGGAGATGGCGCGCGCAGGTCCTGCCCAGGCAGGGGAACGAGTGCGCCCCGGGGTTCGGCGATTCCGCCGCGTCCGTCTACATCTCCTGGAAGCGGGGCCTGAAGTGGTACTCCATCAAGTACGTCTGGAGCTCGGTGGGCACCAAGGGCGCCGTCTGCGACCAGAAACGCAACCTCTTCGTCGTACAGGACACGGTCATCCAGGAGTCCGGCGGGCCGACCAACGTGTGGAAGGAGGAGCAAATCGATCCCACCGCGGAATTCCGCGCGCACTTCGAGGGAGACGTGCCGGACTTCGTCGGCGTGGGCCTGATGAGCGACGGGGACCAGACCAACTCGATCAGCGCCGCCGACTACGCCGGTTTCGTCCTGGTGCACTAGTCCGCCTGCCTGGGTCGATTGGAACGGATGCCCCTAGCCCGGATCCGGTTCGGGCACCGCCGGAGGATGGAAAGCCGGCTCGGACCGGCGCAGGCTGAAGATCCCTTCACGGCCGAGGATCTTCTCACCCTCCATCGCCAGGACCAGCACGCCCCCGAGGAAGCCGGGGACGATCTGGGTCAGGTGGTAGAGGAAGATGAAGGCGAGCGCGGTCTCCTTCGGCACCCCGAACGCGGCGAGGGCCAAGGCCCCTCCCGCCTCGAACGAGCCGGCGCTGCCCGGAGAAGGCACCACCATGGCCACGTTGAACGCGGTCAAGGCGGCGAAGGCTTGCATCGGGGTCAGGTGGAGCCCGAGCGCATGGCCTGCCATCGCGATGACGAAGGTCTCCCACAGCCAGGGCAGCGGGGCGATCAGCGTCTCCACCGCCAGGAGCCGCTTCCAGTGGTTCACCGCGAAGCCGTCCCGGAAGTTGGTGAAGAACGCCGGGGCGCGCGAACCGCGCCACAGGCCGCTCCCCAGCACGGCGAGGAATGCGCCCCCGGCGACGACCAGCCCCGCGAGGAGGAGCAAGGCCCGGAAGAGCCACGCCGGGGGCGTCCCCAGGAGGCACGCCACCGGGAACGCCGCCACCCAGCCCCACTTGTCGCTCCAGAAATCGACGATCTCGGTGCCGAGCAGCTTCGCGCGGCTCACCCCGGTCCGCTTGCCCAGGTATTGCACTCGCAGCAGATCGCCGCCGCGCGCCGGCACCACCACGTTGAAGGCGAAGCCCACCAGGAGCGCGCGGTACGCCTGCCCGTACGTCAGCGGGAGCAGCGGCCGCATGACCACCCACCAGCGCAGGGCCTGCAGCGCCATCAGGATGAACCCACCCGCGGCCGCGAAGAGGAGCGGTGCCCAGACGACGCCGTGGATGGTGGCGATCAGCTCGCGCTGGGAGATGCCGAGATAGGCGGCGACGCCGGCGGCGGCCGCCACGCCGGCGCAGAGCCCGGCCGCCGCGCGGATCCAGAAACGGCGGACCCCACTTCGCGGAGCGGGGTCCACGACCGCCTCGCTCACAAGAGACCCGCCAGCTCCCCCAGGCGGCGCAGCGTCAGCGGCGCCTGCGGCTCGGAACGGCAGGCGTCGAAGCACTTCCCGCAGTTCGGTCCCTGGTAGCTGCCGGGCAGGAACTCCGAGTAGTGCGCCACCGGCTCCAGCTCGGCGCAGGGCTGCACCATCCCCTTCGGAGTCACGTGGATCATGATCTTGCCCGCCTTGCACCCGCCGATCTCGCGCTGCTCGTAGAAGGTGGGCAGCGTCTCGAAGAAGTAGTCGGAGGTCATCACGTTGCCCAGCTCGCGCTTGAGCTCGACGATGCGCGTGCAGACCGCGCGGAACTCGTCCATCTTCGCCTTGGAGACGAAGTGGGCCTGGTTCCCGTTCTTGAGGTCGTTGTATCCGGAGAAGGCGATGTTGATGCCCCACGAGCGCGCCAGCCGGACGAGCGGCTCGGCATCGTGCATGTTGTCGACCATCAGCATCGAGGCGAAGGTGAAGACGTTGTAGCCTTCGCGCACCATCTTCGGGACGGTCCGCTCCAGCCGCTCGAACAGTCCCGGGATGCCGCGCTCCTTGTCCTGCCGCGCGTCCGGGTAGTTCATCGAGATGTTGATCTGGTTCACCCCGATCCCGACCAGCTCCCTGATCTTCTGCTCGGAGAGGAAGCCGCCGTGAGTGAGGAGCGTCACGTAGCGGAAGCCCGGCAGGTCCTTGATCGACTTGACGATCGGCACCAGGTCCCGGCGCAGCATGGGCTCGCCGCCGGTGAACACGACGATTAGCGGATCGAAGCGCCGCACGATGTCGGTGAAGTCCGTCAGCTCGTCGCGGTCGGTGATCTTCCAGTAATCGCAGAAGTCGCAACGCGCGTTGCACCTCTTGGTCACTTCGATGCTGACCGTGAGGGGACGCTTGTTGAAGGTGCAGTCGAGGAACTTGCCCGCCGCGCGGAACTTCTCCAGCGGGCTCAGAGCGATCTTCATGCAGGGCACTCCAGATCCGGGTGCCGCTCCGGACGTGAAAGGCGGGCCTTTAGCACCCTTCGGACCGGGGTGGCAAACTTTCGGCGTCTCGCGTCACCATCGAGCAGAGACTCGCTGCGCCGGGATCCGGCCACAAGAAAAACGACCGGTGGTTTACGACCCTTCGATGCGCAAGCGGCTGAGGAGGAGCCCGGCGGCGGCCGTCCAGGGCTCCGGCTGCGCTCGCGACGCCGCCACCAGGCGCTCCAGCTGCCCCGGAGGGGCGCGCCGGCCCTTCCAGCGCGGCTGCGACAGCTCGCGATCCAACTCCTCGAGCGCGGCGGGCAGCCCGCGAACCGCTGCCCGCGCCTCGATCGCGGCGCAGAGGCGCTCGACGGCCTCGGGCCGATCCTCGAACAAGGACTGCAGCCGCTGGGCGAACGGTCCTGCGGCAGTCGCGACGCGCCGGACCTTCGGCCCCTCCGGGATCATGGGCAGCAGCGGTTCCGGCGGGGACGGAGGCGCGATCTCGGGCGCCCGGCCGGCCACGGGCGGCATCGGCTTGGGCGGCAGCCTCACCGGGCCTTCCATCACGGTGCCGCGCGGACGCCGGAACGGGGACGGCTTGATGGGCGCGACGACTTTCTTGCCGACTTCCGTAGCTCCCAGTCGCGGCAGGACCTGCGCCGGACCCTCCGGCGAAGACGTTGGACCCGGGGGGTCCTTGGCGGGCGCGGAAATCGAGGAGGCAGCGGGCTTCGGAGGAAGCGGCGGGCCGAGGCGCCCCGCGCGAGACGGGCCGGGCGCGCCCGAGGCGGTCTTCACCGGAGCGGCTGCCGCATCGGGGGCGGTCACGCCGGCCGCTGCTCGTTCCGCTTCCTGCACCAGCGGCGCGAAAGCCTCGGGGAGGTTCGGCGGCCAGGGCGGCGAGAGCCCCAGACGCCTGGCAGCCGCGGGTGCGCTGCGGTGGGCCGTGCAGGTGTCGCGGAGCAGCTTCGCCCACCGTTCCCGATCGGCCGCCGGGAGCTCGCCCGCGCCCAGCGAGAAGAGCGCCGCCGCTGCTCCAGCATGTCCTTTGGGCGCGGCGGCGATCAGCTCCTTGAGGCGCGCCTGCCCCACCGCCGAGGCGCCCGCGTGCGCCGCTCGCGCGAACGCGCCCGCCTCGACCGATACTTCGGCTCCCGCCCGGCGCGCGAGCGCGGCGGGCAGCCCCGACTCGACCAGCTTCTTCGCCGCGGCTCCCAGCCGCGGATCTGTGGCGAGATCGCCCGCCCCGACGAAGAGCGCGCCCAGCTTCTCCCCGGAGGCGCCGGCCTCGATCGAGCAGCGCGCCGCCGCCAGACGCGCACCCTTCGGGAGCCGCAGGTCGGAAGCGATCTCCAGCAGCACGGCGAGCCCGTTGCCTTGCGCCAACTCGCGCTGCTCTTCCGGCGGCGAAGAGAGGGCCGAGGCGAGAGCGGCGACCGAGTTGGTCTCCCGGCGCCGCAGGTCCGCCAGATACTCGGCGAGAGTGGTCCACTCGCCGAGGCGGTCCTTTTTCAGGGTGGCGAGGACGGCCATTTCGCGCCGGGCCGGCGGCCGCCCATGGTGGCGAGCGTGCCGCGCGAGAAGATCCACAGGTGCGCCGCGAACAGCCCGCCCCAGGCGAGCGCGACCCACTGCACCCACATCCGGTCCGGGCTGAAGCGGCGGTTCAGGAAGGCGCAGGCGAGCAGGCCGGAGATCAAGACCAGCGCGTGGATGGTGAGCAGCATCCGGTGCTGCTCGCGGGCAAGGAAGCCGCGGCTGGGCGTCTTGCGGGGCACGGACCTTTTCTTACCGCGACTCGCGCGCCTTGCGTACCCAGAGCCTCACAAGTGCGGGATCAGGCGGCTGCCCGCCCTGTGCGCCGAGGCGCTCGCAGAGGGGCTGGGGATCGGCCGCCGCGAGCATCGCCCGGCCGCGCACTCCGGCGCGAGCGAGGCGCTCCGCCCACGGGATTCCGAGGTTGGCGACTGCGGCGACTTCGGCCAGATCGCGGATTCGCGCCGGCACTGGCCGGGTGGCGCGCAGCACGTCGCGCGGGGTGCGGAACCCGGCCCGCTCGAGCCATTCGAGGTCGCTGGGCGCAAGGGTCTGCGCGTCCGAGAGGCGCGGCGCCAGCGAGATCGCCGTCGCGCGGCGCCCGAACCCGTCGGCCTGCCAGTGGAAGCCGGCGATCGCGGCGATGAGGACCAGCGCCGGGGCGCGCCGGAGCCGCAGCACGGTCCGATCGAGCAGCGCCAGGGCGGCGCCGCACTCGAGCAGGAACGGCAGGTATCCGAGGTAGCCGGCGAGCGGCATCTCGAACAGCTTGGGCGACTCGAATCCGGGGACCGTGTAGACCCAGCCGCGCGCTGCTCCGGAATTGAGCCCTTCCCAGAAGAGCCCCAGCGGCAGCGCGAGCGCGAGCAGCCGCACGAGGACGGTGCGGTCGCCTTCGCGCCACGCTTGCAGTGCGCTGGAAAGCCGCGGCCCGGCGTCGAGTCGCCGGGCGAGCTCCGCTTCGAAAAAGAACCAGAGGAGGAGCCACGCCAGCGGAAAGGCGACCTTGGGGAAGGCGAGCACCAGCGCCAGCGCGGCGGCTCCGAGCGCGAACAGGACGCACGCCGTGCGCGGCGCCGGCGCCGCCATGCCGGTGCCCGCGTCGAGTCGAGGGGAAATCAACGCGAGGCCCAGCCGTACGGCGGGAAGCACCGTGGCGAAGCAGATGGCGCTGAACGCGGCGCCGCCCAGCCGCGACCGCAGCACGCCCACGTACCACCAGTCGTGCAGGCGCAGGTTGAGCAGCTCGAACAGGTCCCAGAAGAGGACGCTGGCCGCAGCGCAAGCGAGCCAGTCGCTCGGCCTCGCGAGCGGCGAAGAGCCGTGGCGCAGCCGCACCGCGCCGTCCAGCGCCAGCAGCACGCCCCACCAGCAGATGGCGAACCGCCATAGATCGACTTGCTCGGAGATGCGGGACAAGAAAAGGCCGCCCAGGACGGCCGCGATGCCACAGGCGAGTCTCAGCACGGAAAGCGAGGCTACCCCGAAAAACGCGAGCGCCGGGCCCCGAAAAGTGGGGACCCGGCGCTCCGGACGTGGATCAGCCGGCTACTGTTACTTCTGGTCCTGCGGAGGAGATTGCCTCCCCGTCGCGTCCTGCGCCGGGTTCTTGGCGGTGTTCGGGTTCGGCGTCGTCGCCTTCGAATCGGACGGATCGCCGGTGTCGGTCGAGGCGCTCTTGTGCGCCCTCCTGCCCGCCCTGCTCATCACTTCGATCTTCTGGGCCCGGTTGGAGGCGGCGTCGAAGGTGGCGCGCACGGGCGTCCCCTCGCGGATCGAGGAGAGATCGCCGGTGTTTCCGCTGCGGTTGTCGACGATCTGCGTGTCGTCGTCCACCGTCAGGGTGATCCGGTCGCCTTGCCGCGAGCTGATCACGACGGTCTTGTTGTCCTGGTCGACCTTCGACACGCGGCCGAACGTCGACTGCAGATTCGCCGCGCTGCTGGCGGATGCGCTGCGATCCATGGAGCCGCGCGAGCCGGAGGTCCCCATGTTGCTGTCGCTGGTGGAGCCGGTGCCGCTCTGGCCGTAGGTCGAGCCGCTGGAACCGGTGCCGCTCTGGCCGTAGGTCGAGCCGCCGGAGGTGCCGCTCTGTCCGTACGTCGAGCCGGTGCTGCTGCCCGGGCTGGCGGTCGAGCTGGACGAGCTCGTGTCCGGGTTGTTCTGCGCCGACGTGGTCGCCTGGCCGCTGCGGTCATTGCCCATCGCCGACGTGTCGGTCGACGAGCCGGTGCTCGCGGTCGCGCTCCCGGAGGTGCCGGCCTGTGTCGAGCCCTGCGTGCTCACCTGGCCCTGGCTGCCGGCGGCGCTCTGGGTGCCTTCCGCCGAGCCCTGCGTGCTGGTCCCGGTGTTCGCGGTATTCGAAGCAGTGCGGGTTTCCTTGTTCGACCCGGAGCACGCGGCGAGCAGCGCGGCGGCTCCGAGCGCGGTGACGAAATGAACCTTCATGTGTCCTCCTCAGGCATCGTGGTACGCGGCGCACGGCTGAGGCGAGCGCCGCGCATGGGCACCGGCGCGGTGGCCGGACGGAAAATCTAGGTAGGCATCGAGCCGGCAAAGCGGAACCCTTGACTGCCGGAGGTCCGGTCCAGCGCCCTTCGGACGTGCTAGAAGGCCCCGTGCTCGCCCGGTGCCCGAGCTGCCGGAACACGTTTTCGACGGACCGGACCGGTCCACAGGATTGCCCGGTCTGCAAGAAACCCCTGGTCGTTCCCGACGCGCCGGGCGTCGTACCGACCGGCGCGCAGCCGTTCTTACAACCCGGGGCCGATTCGTCCGTCGAGCAAGGGACCCCGTGGGAGCGGCGCGCCGAGCTCGGAGCCTGGCGCGCCTACTGGGAGACGGTGGTGCAGGCGGTCTTCGAGCCGGGCCAGCTCTTCCGTTCCACCCGTCTCGATCGCGGCGCCGCCCAGACCGGTTTCGCGGTGCTCACGGTCGGCGGCGCCTGGTTTGTCGGACAGATGCTCGACCGTTTCTTCCTCCGCCAGTGGACGCAGCCGCTGTTCGAGAAGCTCGGCGGGAGCGGCGCGATGGGCCCGCTCTGGCAGAAGATGGCGGCAGCCAGTCGCGACACTTCGGTCCGCGCGATCATCCTCCTGGCGGTGCTGACGCCGCTGGCCGTCCTGATCGGGCTCTATTTGAACGCCGCCGTGACGCACCTGGCGGCCGTGCTCCTCGGCCAGGCGAAACGCGGTTTCGACGCCACCTTCGCGGCCTGCGCCTACGCCTGCGCGCCGCTCCTGCTGCTCGCCATCCCCGGTTGCGGCAGCATCGTGGGCACGGCGTGGACCATCGTGCTCACGGGCGTGGGTCTCAAGGAGACGCACCGGATCGGGCCCGGCGGCGCCGCGGCCGCGGTGATCGCGCCCTACGTGCTCTTGTGCTGCGCCGTGTGCGCGCTGGGGCTGCTCTTGGGAATGGCCGCCCGGGGATTGCCGCAATGAGGTGCGTCGTCCGCTCCGGGCCGCCGTCGGCGCATGCTCTGGGACTCGCCGCCGCGGGATTCTCCCTCCTGATGGCTGCCGCGGTGCTGCCTCTCGACGCGCCTCCGCTCTCGCTGTTCGCTTGCCCGTTCCGCGCCGCCACCTCCCTGCCCTGCCTGTCCTGCGGGTGCACCCACGCGTTCGCTGCCCTGGTGCATCTGCATCCGCTCCAGGCGCTGGCGGCGAACCCGCTCGGCGCGCTGGCGGCCGGGGCTGTCGCCGTGCACGTCCTGTGGACCGCGCTGCGCCTGTGCGGCTTCCGCTACGCGCCAGCCGCGTTTCCGGTCACGCGTCGCGTCCGCCTCGGCGCCATCGCGATGCTGGCCTTGAACTGGGCGTTCCTGATCTTGCGCGGCAGGCCGTGATCGCCCTCGCGCTGCTCGCGTCCTACCTGGCCGGCTCGGTGCCGTTCGGGCTGATCGTCGCCAAGGTCGCGACCGGCAAGGACGTGCGCACGGTAGGCTCCGGCAACATCGGCGCGACGAACGTGGCCCGGGCCGCCGGCCGCGCCGCAGCGGTGATCACGCTTCTCCTGGACGCGCTCAAAGGTCTGGTTCCGGCCGCGATCGCCGCGCGCACGCTCCCCCAGCCCTGGGCGCCCGCGGCGTGCGGCGTGGCCGCGGTGATCGGCCATTGCTATCCGGTGTGGCTGCGGTTCCGCGGCGGAAAGGGCGTGGCCACGGGATTCGGTGTGGCCCTGATGCTGGCGCCGCTCTCGGCGGCTTGCGGCGCCGCGGTCTGGCTCCTGCTCTACAAGCTGCTCCGGATCTCGAGCGTCGGCTCGCTGGCGGGCGTGGCCACCGCGCTCTTGATCGCGGCAGTGACCGGGCCGCGCTGGAGCATCGCCGGCCTCGCCGCCATCGCCGCCATCGTCCTCGTCCGCCATCGAGGGAATCTCGAGCGGCTGCTCCGCCACCAGGAGCGATAGCGCGCCTCGCGCATCGGGGCCAAGCCTCCGCTCGGCCGCCCGGAGCTTGCGGCGCCAGCGCCGCCGGCGCCTTCCTCTCGCTCCTGGGGCCCTGTTCGGCGCGGGCCTGGGCGCCGCGCACGCCTCGGGGCGGATCGCCGGACGCCGGCGTCGCGCCGGCGAAGACTCCTTTCCCCGGGTTGGTGGACTGGGCCGCACCTCGACCGCAGGCGCCGATCTGCCGGCGGGCACCCAATCCACGGACCGCCCGACCATACTCCCGCCGACGCACTGAAGCGCGGCAGCTACATCGCTTCGTTGAACCCCTTGTCGAACAGGTCGGCGAGGGCGGCGGTGCACGCGTCGGCCTGGTCGCCTTCGGCGCGCACGGTGACGGTCGATCCCTTCGCGGCGGCCAGCATCAAGACGCCCATGATGCTCTTGCCGTTCACTTCCTGGCCGTCCTTGACCAGGGCAACGTCGCAGGGGAAGCGGTTTGCGGTCTGGACGATGAGCGCCGCGGGCCGCGCGTGCAGCCCCATCTTGTTCCGCACCAGCAGGTCCTTTTCGGCCCGGTCGTCCGGCACTCTACGTCCTTTGCTAGAGGAAGCCGCCGCCCAAGGCAAGGCCCAGGGCCATCGCCGTGTACAGTGCGGCGGTCAGCCCCATCCGAGGGAGCAGCGTGGCCATCGCGACGATCAGAACCGCCAGGAGCACGGCGTGCCAGGGTCGGTGCGGCAGTCCGGCGACCACCACCGATCGCCCCGCGATCACTCCGGAAAGGACTGCCGCCGACCCCTTCAGGATCGCGATGGTCTGGGGAAGGTGGACGTGCGAGACGGCGGCCACGATGCCCTCGCCCCTCCGGTAGCCGGCGAAGAAGAGCCAGGCGCGGGCGACGAGGTGCACGCCGTCGTAGAGCACCAGGAAGAGCACCACGCACCAAAGGCCCAGGTAAGGTTCGGTGACCGCCGCGATCAGCGCGGCCGCCGGGCGAAGCGCGAGCCAGAAGAAGCCGTCGCCGAGCGCGGCGAAGGGAGAAGCCAGCGCCGACTTGAACGCGGAGACGCTGCGCGGCTCGGCCGCCCCGCGCGCGACCTCCTCTTCCAGACGAACGGCGCCACCCACGATCGCGGCGGCGAGATAAGGGTGGCAGTTGAAGAACTCGAGGTGCCGCTGGGCGGCGCGAGCCCGGGCGGAGGCGTCCGGATAGAGCTCGCCGAGCGCCGGCTCCATGGCGAAAGCGAAGCCGAGGTTCTGCATCCCGTGCGGGTTCCACGCCGCCTGCAGGAACAGCGACCGCCAGAGGACCCGCAAGAGGGCCAGGGGCGACACCCGCCGGCGCGGGCCTGGCTTCCGTCCTTCCACGGTCACGGCAGCGCCTTGAGCAGCGCCGCGGCGGCGATGGTCGCGCCGAATCCGAGCGCCGCCAGCACCGCCGCCCGCGGATCGCGGATGGCCCGGATCGCGCTGGCTGCGGCCAACGCCCAGACCGCATGCCACGCGCCGGTGAGGCCGGAAGCGAGGCGAGGCGGGCACGCGCCGCGGGCCACCCCGAGCAGCGGGGACAGGGCCGCGCAGGCGAAGCAGATCGATGCGGTGACCGCGAACGGCAGCAGCAGCCCGCGCAGGTTCGCCCCGGCCGCCAGGGCGTCGCCGCCCGCCGCCCGCGCCAGCGCCAGCTCGGAGAGCCGCCCGTTGTACGTCTCGCTGGCGCGGTCCAGCCGGCGTCCTGCCACCGCGAGCGGGTAGAGCAGCGCGAGCCCCAGGGCAGCCAGCGGCGCGTCGACGCCGGTCCCCCCGGCGATGCCCGCGGGCACCACCGCCGAGGTCAGGGCGGCTGCCAGCAGCGTCTCGTTGTCGGGGAGGCTTCCTCCGAGGTTCACGCCCCCGAGGAAGAGCAGCTCCAGCGGCACGCCCAGGACCAGCCCGCCCCGCGGATCCCCCAGCGCCCATCCCAGAAGGGGCGCCAACACGATCGGCCGGCTCAACATCAGCTGCAGCGCGCCCTTGCGCTCGACGGCAGCCAGCCCGCCGATCAACGCCGCGACGACGGCCGTCTCGAAGAGTTCGACGATCCCCGCCTGCACCGCCCCATCCTACTCTCAAGTCATCGGCGTGATTCCGGCTCAACCAGCCGCGAAGCGGGACTCGAGCGTTGAGAGCGGGGTCGGGTGCTCGGAGGGAACGGCGCGGGCCTCGACCTCGGTTCCCCGGGAGGCGAGCTGCGAGAGCGCCTGCATCTCGCCTGCGTCGAGGTACACCGAGGGCGCGACTTGCCGGCGCCCGTTGGAGAAGTGGACGTTCCCCAGGTTCAGCCGCGGAATGGGCACTCCGCGCTCGCCCAGCGCCATCGCGTCGCGCACGTCGCGCACCAGGAGCAGCGTGCGCACTCCGGGCACGCCCTTCCCGCCGGGCCGCAGGAGGTCGGCGGCGGCGGACACCTTGAGCACCTGGAACTGCACCTTGGGAGGGATGGCGAGCGCCATCGCGGAGCGCGCCAGCACGTTGCCGGCCGCCTCGTCGTCGGCGACCAGCACGCCGTGCGCGTCGAGGGCCGGCAGCCAGGCCTCCAGCACCTGGCCGTGCACGAGCCGGTTGTCGACGCGGATCAGGGCCACGCCAGGGGCGTCCTTCACCCCATCCTCCCCCGCAAGAGCTCGGAAGCGTGGCCGATCGACTTCTGTCCAGCCTCGGCGACCTCGTGCGCGAGCTGCGCGATCGGCTTGCCGTCCGCGCGCATCGAGCCGAGCTTGAGCAGCATCGGCAGGTTCACTCCCGTGACCACCTCCACCTTCCGCTCGTGCAGGAAGGAGAGGCACAGCTGCGTGGGAGTTCCACCCAAGAGGTCGGTGAGGAGGAGCACTCCTTCGCCGCCGTCGACCGCCCGGATCGCCTCCTCGACCTTGTGGCGCATTTCCGGATCGCTCGCCAAGACGTTCACCGTGCGGACCGAGGCGAGCTGCCCCACCACCGCCTCGGCTGTGCGGAGCAGCTCCTCGGCCAACCTTCCGTGCGCGGCGACGACCACGCCGATCATGCGGTGGAATGTAGCGCGGCGCCCCGTCCCGCGCCCGGAATCAGACGACCGATGAGCGCGCGTTCAGGGCTGCTTGCCGCCGGCGGTCAAACGGACCGGCTTGGGCGGAGCGGGCAGCTCCGGGGCGGACTGGGTGGGCGCGGAGCTCAGGTGCACGCCCGGCGCCGCGGAGTGGAACAGCCAGGTGGAGAGGGCGAAGAGGGGGAAACCCGTGGCGAACAGGGAGAACACGGCGCGCCAGCCGGACTGGGCCCACCCCGCCGGAGCCGCGCCCGCGACCAGGACCAGCGCCATCCCGCTGCTGGTCAGTTGCCCGGCCAGGACCGGCAGGAGCGCCGTGCGCCGTTCGCGGGGCGAATGCGCCACCAGCGCACAGGCGACGGAGATCGCCACCATCAGCGCCACGCCGAGCACTTGCCAGAAGCGCACCTCGGGAGTCAGCTCCGCGCTCGCGCCCAGGCCCGCCGTGTGGAAGATCCATCCCGGGAAGACGGCGAACAAGAGCCCCAGGACGCCGTACAGCGCGGTGCAGAAGGCGGCGAACCGGCCGAGGCGGACCTCCTGTCGCGACAGCTCCGGGAGAGGCATGCGCGCTCCTCTACCACAGGCGGCCCAACTCGACTCTTTTTCAGGTGACCGGCTTTCCCAGGCGCCGGGCGAGGAGGATGCGGTCGAAGGCGGGCGTGCCGGCGCGCGCCACCACCAGATCGAGCCGGAGCGGCTCGCCGGGGCCGGGGACGCTCACCGACCGGCGTTCGCCCATCGGCACGCTCATCCATCCGCCGCGAGACCGCCCGCCCTCGAGCGCGAGGCGGTACTCGACGCACAGGTTGCCGCCCCCGCTCTTGTGCGGGGAAAGGTCGAGCGACATCCGCAGGGGCTCCGTGTCGGGGCCGCCCGGCTGGGCCAGGTCGAGATGCAGCTTGCGCCCTTCCTCGCCGACCAGCATCGGGTTCGCCAGGAGCGCGCCTGCCTCGTCGCGCAGCTCGAGGGAGAAGAGCAACGCCGCTTCGGGGGCGTCGCGCAGGCGGCCGAACGTGCTCTCGGCGCCGGCGATGCCGAAGACGAGCCCGCCCAGGCCGAAGAGCAGACAGAGCGCCTTCCTCCGCAGGCTGGGCCCCATGCACCCTCCCAGCCGGGGAGCCTCTCAACAGCCGGGCTTCACGTCAAGCATGCCGAGGACCTTCTTTCGGCTTGCTTTCACGATCGACCGGGCCAGCCGGTCCAGGCTCGTCTTGTACAGGCCCGCCTGTACGAGAGCGCGCAGCTGCTCGATCCGCCGCTCCCGCTCTTCCTGGCTCCGCATAGCCTTTAAGGTCGGCCGCAGAGGCGCCAGCTTTAGGCGGAGATGCCGCCTCTAGACGGTCTCCTGCATCTGCTCCCGGAGGTTGCGCTGAATCCCCCGCAGGATCTGGCAGATGCGCGATTCGGTGACCCCCAGGACTTCGCCGATCTCGCGGTAGGTCAACTCCTCCTCGTAATAGAGGGAGAGGACGGTCCGCTCGCGCTCCGGCAGGCGGGCCACCAACTCGCGCACCCGGGCGTGGTCCTGCATCGCCGCCACGTGGGCGAACGCGCTCTCCTCCTCGCCCAGGCTGCCGTCGTCCGCGTCTTCGACCGGAACGAAGGTCTGGGCGTGGGGAAGTGTGCGAGGGACCCCTCGCCGGGCGCGCGCCGATTCGTCGACCGACAGCTCGCGTCCCAGCTTCATGCGCAGCTTGTCCTCGGCCCGATCGGCCTCGCGGCTGCGGCGCCGGTCTCGACGGGAGAGGTGGTCCTCGGCGCGCAGGGCGTCGAGGATGGCTCCCTGGATCCGGGTGCGGGCATAGGCCTCGAAGGGGATGGCGCGAGAGGCATCGAACCGATCGGCCGCGTCGATGAGGCCCAACAGGCCGGCGCCGATCAGATCGTCCAGGTCGACGCTCGCGGGGACCCGGCCGGCCAGGCGCAGCGCCAGGTTGCGCGCCAGCCCGGTGTGGGCGCGGATGAGCGCATCGCGCTCCTGCACCTGCATCTCCTTCTTCTCGACCAAAGCCTGGCTCCGCATCGGCCCCTCCACGACATGCGCCCTCGGGCGCCGCAGGGAGAAAGAGCAACCGCTGTGCCGGATCGGACCGGGCGGCGATGCGGTCGAAAATCGATGCGTTGCGCTGCCGGGTTTCAGTGCCGGCGGATCTTGTCGGATGTGGGATGGCGTCAGCCGATTGACGCAGCGCCGTTTCCTTGACGGAGTGGACCCCGCCGGGGGAGGTGTAGAAGGCGATGCGGGTCCTCTTCGTCGACGACGAGCGCGACCTCGTTTCGTCCCTTTCGCGCTACTTCCGGCTGCACGGCTTCGAGACCGCCGGCGCTTTCGGCGTCTCCGAGGCGGTGGGGAAGCTCGAAGAGGCTCGCTCCACGGGCAACCGCTTCGACGCGGTGGTGACCGACCTGCGCATGCCCGACGGCGACGGCCTCATCGTGCTGCGCGAGGTCCGGCGCCTCCTGCCCGGCACGCCCGTGCTGGTGATGACCGCCTTCGGATCGGTGGCGACCAGCGTGGAGGCGATGCGCCTGGGCGCGGTCACCATGTTGGAGAAGCCCGTTCCGGTCGCGCAGCTCGAGCGCGAGATCCGCAACGCCATCGCCGACGCGCACGAGGTGGAGGGCGGCCTCGAGGCCGCCGGTGGAGCGGGACTGGTGGGCACCTCCCCGGCGATCCGGACCGCGTTCGATACCCTGGTCCGAGTGGCTCCCTCGAACAGCTCGGTGCTCATCCAGGGAGAGAGCGGCACGGGCAAGGAGCTCGTCGCGCAAGCGGTGCATCGGCTGTCGCGGCGGGCGCTGGGCCCGCTGGTTGCGGTGAACTGCGCGGCCATCCCCGAGCCGCTGCTCGAGTCCGAGCTGTTCGGCCACGTGAAGGGCGCCTTCACCGGAGCGTCGCAGGCGCGCCAGGGCCGCTTCAAGCTGGCGGACGGCGGAACCATCTTCCTCGACGAGATCGGGGAGATGCCGCTCGCGTTGCAGGGCAAGCTCCTGCGGGTGCTGCAGGAGCACGCGATCGAGCCGGTCGGGGGGAGCAAGGTCGAATCGGTCGACTTCCGCCTGATCGCCGCCACCAACAAGGACCTCGAGGCGCAGGTGGCCAAGGGAGCCTTCCGGGGCGATTTGTTCTACCGTCTGAACGTGGTGCCGCTCGTGCTGCCGCCGCTGCGCGAGCGCAGCGGCGACGTGCCGCTCCTCGCGGGCCACTTCCTCGCGCGGCACAACCTGGACAAGGAAAAGCCCTTGCGCTTCTCCGGCGCCGCGATCGAGGCGCTCGAGCGGCATGCGTGGCCGGGTAACGTGCGCGAGCTGGAGAACCTGGTCGAGCGGCTGGCCGTCCTGAAAGGCGCGGGGGACATCGAGGTGGCCGACCTGCCCGGGCCCATCCGCAACGCGCGAGCGGGAACAGGGGCCCTGGCGGTGGGAGGGGAGATTCCCGCGGCGCTCCCCCCGGAGGGAGTGGACCTCTACAAGGTGCTGGCCGACATCGAGGACCGGCTCATCCGGGAAGCGCTGGAGAGGGCCGGAGGGAACAAGAACCAGGCGGCGAAGATCCTGGGGCTGAACAGGACGACGCTGGTGGAGAAGCTGAAGAAGAAAGGCGCCCTGAAAGGGACGTCTGGAAGCTCGGAGAGCTGACGACGACGTCGACCCTGGCAGTCTTTCAGTAGATGTTCGTGGTGCGGCGCGCGCCAGTGTAGTCGAGGAAGACGGTCTTCAGATAGGTGAAGAAGTTGGAGCCTTCCTCGGCCATCTCCTTCTCCCCCACGCCGGTCGCCTTGATGCCCCCGAAGGGGAGCTGCGCCTCGCCGCCCACGGTGGGCTGGTTGACGTGCACCATCCCGACCTCGGCGCCCTCGACGAACCGCATGGCCGCGAAATAGTCCGAAGTGTAGATGCTCGCGGTCAGCCCGTACTCGACGTCGTTGGCGAGCCGGATCGCCTCCTCCACGTCGCGCGCCTTCTGCACGGCCAGCACGGGCCCGAAGACCTCCTCGCGGGCCAGCCTGCTGCCGGGCTCGACCTCGTCGAACACGGTGGGCGCGACGAAGAACCCGTGATCGTGCTCCGCTCCCCGCAGGCGCTCGCCGCCGCAGAGGAGCCGCGCGCCGTCCGCCCGCGCCTGGGCGATGGCCTGAAGATCGGTCTCGAGCTGCGACTGGTCCACCGCCGGCCCCATCTGCACCCCCGCCTTGCGGCCGTCGCCCACCTTGAGCGAGCGCGCGCCAGCCACCAGCGCCTCGGTCAGCTTCGAGGCGATCCGCGGCGTCGTCACCACGCGGGAAGTGGCGGTGCAGCGCTGTCCCGTCGATCCGAACGCGCCCTGCAGGATGCCGCCCGCGGCCAGCTCGACGTCGGCGTCGTCCAGCACGACCACGGGGTTCTTGCCGCCCATCTCGCAGGTCACCTTGATCCCGCGGCGCGCGGCGCGCTCGTAGAGCTTGAGGCCGACGGCGTTCGATCCGGTGAAGCTGACGGCGCGGATGCGCGGGTCGTCGACCAGCGCGTTCCCGACCGCGCCGCCAGGACCGGTCACCACGTTGAGCACGCCGGGAGGCAGCCCGGCCTCGACCAGCGCTTCCGCCAGGAGATGAGTGCAGACCGGCGTGAGCGAAGCCGGCTTGAGCACCACGGTGCAGCCGGCCACCAGCGCCGGAGCCGTCTTCCATACCGGGATCGCGAAAGGGAAGTTCCAAGGCGTGATCAGCGCGGCGGGTCCCACCGGCTGTCGCAGCGTCAGGGTCAAGGCCTTCGGGGTCTCGCTCGGCAGCGTCTTGCCGTGGGTGCGGAAGCCCTCGCCCGAATAGAACTCGAGCAGGTTGAGCCCCTTCACCACCTCGCCGCGCGACTCGGCGAGCGTCTTGCCTTCCTCGCGGCACAGCGCCTCCGCCAACAGGTCGATCCGCGCCTTGAGGATCTGATGCGCGCGGCCCAGGATGCGCCCGCGCTCCGGCCCCGGCGTGCGGGCCCACTCCGGGAACGCCTTGGCCGCGGCGTCCACCGCCGCCTTCGCATCCTCGGCTCCGCTCTTCGGCCACAGGCCGAGCACCTCGCGGGTGTCGGCAGGGTTCACGCAAGGCTCGTGTTGACCGGTCGCCGGAGCGCGCCATTCACCGCCGATCAGGTTCTTCTGCCGCTCGTCCGCCTGGGGGATCCGCATCGTCGCCTCGCGCAAGTATGAAGGTGTGGAGCCTACCTCCGCGCACGCGCCTGAACCACCCGGAATTCCGGCCGATGTGTCAGTCAAGAAATTACTGGCCCGAGACATTTCCGCCCGGTACGGTGCGTTGCGGAGGCAAAGCGCGGGTGCTAGCGTCCGCGCGCCTTCCAGGAAGGGTCCGAACGCACGTGTTCAATGGGATCTACAAGTTCTTCTCCCGCGACCTCGCCATCGATCTCGGAACCGCGAACACGCTGATCTACATCCGCGGAATGGGCATCGTTTCCAACGAGCCCTCCGTGGTCGCCGTCCAGCAGGAGCACCGGGGCGGCAAGAAAGTGCTCGCCGTCGGCAAGGAAGCCAAGGAGATGCTCGGCCGGACGCCGGGCAACATCGTGGCCATCCGCCCGATGAAGGACGGAGTGATCGCCGACTTCGAGATCACCGCCGCGATGCTGCGCTACTTCATCCGCGCGGCGCACAACCGCTCCACCCTGGTCAAGCCCCGCATCATCATCGGGATCCCCAGCGGCATCACCGAGGTGGAGCGGCGCGCCGTCCGCGAGGCGGCGGAGTCGGCCGGGGCGCGCGAGGTCTACCTGATCGAGCAGCCGATGGCCGCGGCGATCGGCGCCGGCCTTCCCATCACCGAGCCGTCCGGGAACATGATCGTGGACATCGGCGGCGGGACCTCCGACGTGGCGGTCATCTCGCTCGCCGGCATCGTCTTCGCGAAGAGCGTGCGGGTGGGCGGCGACAAGATGGACGAGGCGATCATCCAGCACATCAAGCGCAAGTACAACCTGCTCATCGGCGAGCGGACGGCCGAGCTGATCAAGATGGGCATCGGCAACGCCTACCCGACCGACGAGGTGCTGACGATGG
>WNFA01000547.1_pt1 | contig 106865 bp, 90 predicted proteins | sample 5400481 | NCBI WGS metagenome assembly WNFA01 (sample SAMN13153340, study PRJNA577476) | soil metagenome | isolation source: 120 cm saprolite under Douglas fir tree site 2 hole 1 replicate 2 | place: USA:California | collected 2015-04-18 | reverse complement strand
CCCGGGCCGCTGATGATCTGGTTGGTTAGATTGAGGCTCGTCGACGCCCCCGCCAGCGAGATACCGGTCGTGGCGTAATCGATCGCGCCACCGTTGACGGAGACCGTTCCGTTGACGTTGGTCAGCGCGATGCCGGTCGTCACGCCGGTCGTCGTCACGTCATTGAAAGTGACCCCGGAGCCGCCGACGGTCATGCCATTGAGCGATAGTCCGTTCGCTGCTGCCCCGGTGGTGATGTTGGCCGTCCCGAAGACGTCCAGCGTACCGCCGCCGCTGGCGGTGAACCCGCTGCCGGTGGTGGTAGTGATCGCGAGCGTGCCGCCGAAGATGATGTTCGCTCCACTATTCGTGGTCAGCGCAACGGCAGTGTTCGTAGTCGTGTTCAGGGTCTGGTTGCCATTGAAGACAATCAGGCCGGCAGAATTGTTATTGACCAGTATGCCGGTGCCGTTATCGGTAATGCCTGCGCCGACGGTGATGTTATTGGGGCCCGAACGGTTCTGAATCGATACCGAACGCTGGCCGGCGTTCGCGGTGATGCTGTTGGTGTTGCCGAGGATGATCGTCGCCGTGCCGTTGTTGACGTCCAGCCCGGTGGCATTGTTGGCGATGGTGGCGTTTGTCACCGTCACCGTGCCGGTCATGTTGGTGAGATGCAGTCCGGAGGCGATGCTGTTCTGGATGGTCAGCGTGTCGGCTGTAAAGCCGGCGTGTCCGGACCCAGCGATGCCGTCGCGCGTCGCGCCGGTGATGATCACACCCTTGATGGTGTTGCCATCGGCGAGCGTGACCCCGTCGCTGGCCGGGGTCGCATTGGTGATCTGCGGCTTGGCTCCCGCCGGAACGAGGGTAAAGGCGTTGACAACCAGCGCCACACCCTGGCCGATGAGCTGCTCGTTGTTGAGCAACAACACTCCGGCGTTCTGATTCGTGGTCGAGCCGTCGCCGGTGTAGACGAAGATGATGTCGCCCGCGGCGTCGGGAGTGGCACGCGCGCTGGTAAAGCTGCTCAGCGAGTTGAACGGCGATTGCGACTGCCCGATGCCGTTGGCAACGTTGTTCTGCACATACCACACGCGGCCGGACAGGTTAAGCGTGACCGTGCCGGTGGCCAGCGTGGGTGTCGCCGTCGCGCCGGTGTTGCTCGAGATCGTGTAATTGAATGTGTCGGTCGCCAGCGGAGCCGGGGTCACCGGCGGCGTGAACTTGAACGTGCCGTCGGCGGCGATCACGACATTGTTCGTTCCGTTCGCCGATGAGACCGTTCCAGCCACTACGGCCACCCCTCCACTCGGCAGGTCGTTCGCGATGATCGATCCCGTGAGCGGAACAAACGGCGTGGCCGGCGACCCCGTCGCCCCACCCGTCACCACTGCCTCGGTGTTGTTGATCAAATTGCTGTAAGCGTCGGCGACCGCCGATGGGTTGATCGCAATCGTGAATGCCTGCGAGCCGGTGCAGAGGTTCGCATCGGTCGCGGTTACTGTGAAGCCGAATGTTCCGGTCGCCGTCGGCGTGCCGCTGATCGCGCCGCCGGACGCAAGCGATAGCCCGGTCGGTAGCGCGCCCAAGGTCACTGCGAATGTGTAGGGAGCTGTGCCGCCCGACGCGGTCACGCTCTGACCGACGTACGCGGTGTTGATGGTTCCCGCCGGGAATGATCCGCCGCCGGTCCGCGCGACGGTGATGGCCGGGCACGTGACGGTCAGCGTCACGACGTTGGTGTCGACGGAGCCGCAGCTATTGGTGTACGTCGCCTTGAACTTCTTTCCGTTGTCGCTCAGCGGCGGCGAGTACGTCAGCGTCGGCGATGTCGCTCCCAAAACGTTGCTGAAGTTCAATCCGCCATCAGTCGACACCTTCCATTGCACGGAGGTGAAATTGGTGGCCGCCGAGGTGAAGGTCACCGGGTTGTTGGCGGTGACGCTCTGATCGGTCGGTTGCGTCGTGATCGCGATGGTCTGATCGACGGTCAGCGTCGCCGCGGCCGTCGTGGCCGTGTTGCACAGATTGGTGAAGACGGCGCGGAACTGATGCAGGTTGTCGGCCGGGGTCACCGTGAAGGCGTACGTCGTCAGCGTCGCGCCGCCGATGTCGTTGAATGTTGCTCCGCCGTCTGTGGAGAGCTGCCACTGCACTGTCGGCGCCGGCGATCCGCTTGCGGCCGCCGTGAATGTCGCCATCCCGCCATTGCAGACCGCTTGCGTCGCTGGATCGGTAGTCACGACGGGCGGAAAGTTGAGGGTCAGCGTCGCAGCGCTGGAGTTCGCGATTCCGCAACTGTTCGTGAACACGGCGCGATACTGCTTGCCATTGTCCGCCGGCACCGTGTCGTGGGTGTACGAGGGCCCAGTTGCGCCGATGATGTCGGCAAAGCTCATGCCGCCGTTCGTGCTCACCTGCCATTGGATCGTCGGCGCCGGCGTTCCGCTGGCGGCCGAAGTGAAGGTGACCGGCAATCCGGCGCACACCGTCTGGCTGATCGGCTGTGTTGTGACCGCGGGCGCAACGTTCACGGTGAGCGTGGCCGCGGTGCTGGTCGCCGTGCCGCAAGCATTCGTGAGCACAGCGCGATATTGATGGTTGTTGTCGGTCGGAGCCGCGATGAAGCTGTAGGTCGTGAGTGTCGCTCCACCAATCGGGTTGAAGGTCGCGCCGCCGTCGATCGAGAGCTGCCACTGGACGCTGGGAACCGGCTGGCCGGTGGCTGCGACCGTGAAGGTGGCCATGTTTCCGGCGCAGATTGTCTGCGTCGCAGGATTGGTGGTGACCACCGGCGGCGTGTTGACGGTCAGCGTCGCGGCGTTGCTGTTCACGACGGCGCAGGAGTTCGTGAAGACCGCGCGGTACTGCTTGCCGTTGTCAGCCGGGGTCGTGACAACGTTCAGCGTCGTTGTGGTCTCGCCCGGAATGTTCGCGAACGGACCACCGGTCGAGACTTGCCACTGAACCGTGGGAGCAGGCGTGCCACTGGCAGCCGCAGTGAATGTCGCGGTTGCGCCGGTACAAACCGTCTGATTCACCGGCTGCGTCGTCACCGCTGGAGCAACGTTGACCGTCAACGTCGCTGCCGTCGTGTTGGTGGTGCCGCAGATGTTCGTGAAGACGGCACGATATTGATGGTTGTTGTCGGCTGGCGCGGTCGGGAAGGTGAGCGTAGTCGAGGTCGCGCCCAGGATATTGTTGAACGTCACGCCGCCGTCAGTCGAGAGCTGCCATTGGACAGTGGTAGCTGGCGAGGACGTCGCGGCTGTGAATGTCACCGGCGCTGGGGCGCAGATCGTCTGATTGACCGGATTGGTCGTCACGACCGGTACCGTGGTCGCGGTCAGCGTGGCAGCTGTCGAGGTGGCGGTGTTGCAGACGTTCGTGAAGACCGCGCGATATTGCTTGGCGTTGTCGGCGGTTGTGGCCATGAAGCTGAGCGTCGTCGCCGTCGCGCCCGGCAAGTTGTTGAACGTGACGCCGTTGTCGGTGGAGACCTGCCACTGAACGGTTGGCGCCGGGCTGCCGGAAGCAGCGGCCGTGAACGTCGCCGTAGTGTTGTTGCACACCGTCTGCGACGCCGGATTGGTGGTCACAGCGGCGGCAGTGTTCACGGTGAGTGTCGCCGAATTGGTGTTCACCGCGCTGCAGGAGTTGGTGAATGTCGCGCGATATCTCTTTCCGTTGTCGGCCGCGACGGTGGCGAACGTGTAGGTGGTGCTGGTCGCGCCCACGACGTTCGTGAACGTGACGCCGCCATCGCTCGATACCTGCCACTGCACCGTCGGCGCTGGAGTTCCAGCGGCCGCAGCGGTGAAGGTCGCGTTGGCGGGGGCGCAGACGGTCTGATTCGCCGGCTGCGTCGTCACCGACGGCGGCGTGTTGACCGTCAGCGTTGCGGCTGCCGAGTTGGCGGTGTTGCAGACGTTCGTGAAGACCGCGCGATATTGCTTCGCGTTGTCGGCGGCCGTCGCCATGAAGCTGAGCGTCGTCGCGGTCGCGCCGGGCAGGTTGTTGAACGTGACGCCGTTGTCGGTGGAGACCTGCCACTGAACGGTCGGCGCCGGGCTGCCGGAAGCGGCGGCCGTGAACGTCGCGATGGCGTTGTTGCACACCGTCTGCGACGCCGGATTGGTGGTCACAGCAGACGCAGTATTCACGGTGAGCGTCGCCGAGTTGCTGTTCACGGTGCTGCAGGTATTGGTGAACGCTGCTCGGTATTGTTTTCCGTTGTCGGCTGCGGCGGTGGCGAACGTGTAGGTGGTGTTGGTCGCGCCCACAACGTTCGTGAACGTGACGCCGCCGTCGCTCGACACCTGCCACTGCACGGTCGGAGCGGGAACTCCGCTTGCCGCAGCCGTAAAGGTCGCGTTCGCGGGAGCGCAGACAGTCTGATTTGTGGGCTGCGTTGTCACCGCCGGCGCCGCATTCACCTTCAGCGTGGCTGTCGTGTTCGCGGTGCCGAGGGGGTTGGTGAAGACCGCGCGATATTGATTGTTGTTATCCGCGGCGTTGGCGACGAACGAATATGTGCCCGCGGTCGCGCCCACGATGTTGGTGAATGTCACGCCGCCGTTGGTCGAGAGCTGCCACTGGACCGTCGGCGCCGGGAAGCCGCTCGCGGCTGCCGAGAACGTCGCGGTCGCGCCGGCGCAGACCGTCTGATTGGCCGCCGCCGTCGTGATCGCCGGTCCCTCATTCACATTGAGAGTGAAACTCTGGAACGCGGTTCCGGCGCTGTTTGCGGCGGAGAAGGTGATCGAGTACGCGCCGCCGGTGCCGACTGCCGGCGTTCCGGAGAGGACGCCGGTCGCGGCGTTGAAATTGACCCCGGTGGGGAGCGGACCGCTCTCGGAGAGCGTCGGCGTCGGGTTCCCGGTCGCGGTTACGGTGAAAGATCCAAAAGTCCCGACGGTGAACGTCGCCGTGGGCGGGCTGGTGATCGCGGGCGGAGTGCCGGAGAGGATCGTAAGGGTGACGTGCGCGGCGTTCGAATCATCAGTTCCGTTGTTGGCCTTGTAGTTGAAGCCGTCGACCGGCGCGACCGAACCGTCGTTGGAGTAGCTGAAGCCTCCATTCGCATTGAGCGACAGCACGCCGTGCTGGGGTCCTGACAGCTGTATGGCGGTCAACGGCTTTCCATTCGGATCGGTGTCGTTGGCGAGAACCCCGGGGGGGCCGACGTTCAACGTGCCGCCCCGCTGCACCGAATACGAATCGTCACGCGCCGTGGGCGCGTCGCGGTTCGCCTGGATGCCGATCAGAAAGAAAAAGTCGTTGACTGTGTCCGTCGCACGGATGCTCTGGAAGCGCAAAGCCGGAGTACCGCTGCTGCTTCCGTTCACGAGCGGGGCGATGCCTTCCCATTCGCTGGCGTCGCCATCGAGCGTGATGAGCCGGCCGCCCGGAGGCGAAACGACGTGCGGCCGGCCAGGGCGCTGAACTGCCGGCAGGAAGAGGATCGGACTGCCGTTCGGCTGCTGGAGCAAGGCATCGGTGAGCATTCCGCTGCTGACGACGAAGCCTAAGCGCATCGAATGCAGGCCGCCGACTTGTGCCGCCGGGACATGTGTTTCAAGGGTTTGGTTGCCGCCGGAGGTGCCCACCCGCCACCCGCCCGCGTCGATCGACGTCGGGCTGCTGAAGCTGGCGGTGGCCGGATCGAGGCACTGCTGCGCCGTAACGCCGGTGACCGTCATGGTGGTGTTATCGAAGGTGGTCGTGACGATCAGCTCGCAGCCGTCGAAATTTCCGCCGCTGGTGACGACGCGACAGCCGGTCGACGCATTCTTGTCGGTATCGATGAGGAGCTTGACGTCGGTCGTGCCCGCGAGCGCAGAACTCGCGAGGAGCATCAGCGTGCCGAAGAGATGTCGCATAAATAGACCTCGCGGGCGTCGAAGAATCAGATCTGGACGATCGATGAGGCCGGCATGATATCAGCGAATAAAAAAATCGGCGACCTTGCGGTCGCCGATCAATTGTTTCCGAATGCCCTGGCCGCCCGATTTCGTCACATGTCCGGGAGCGGACCGGTCAAGACGAGCACTGCTGCCACCACGGCCTCTTCAAGATGGGCACCGGTACCGGAAAAACGGGTGATCCGGATCACCGGATCGCTGCACTAAACTGCAAACAACCATGCCCGACTGCAAGCACCTCCGTGCCGTCACTCCACAACAATTTCAACGCAAGGCGAACACGCCCAACGGATGCGAAGAGTGTCTGGTCATCGGCGACCGCTGGGTGCACCTCCGGCTTTGTCTCGAGTGCGGCCACGTCGGCTGCTGCGATTCCTCGAAGAACAAGCACGCCACCAAGCATTACGGCAGCGTGCACCACCCTGTCATCCGCTCCCTCGAGCCCGGCGAGCGGTGGTTGTGGTGCTACCTCGATGAAGCCGGATCCGAGATGTGATCCGTGTCGCCGGTCTTGTGCTCGCGAATTTGAAAGCGCAAGAACTGATGGATTGCGTCGAGTGCCCGACGATTCTTCGTCGTGATGCGCACGCGGCCGCCTGAATCGATCTCGGCGTATTCGTAATTGATGTCCCGACGCAGCTTCTTCATCGTGGCCGCGCCGTCCGGCTTCTGATCGTGCACCGCCTCCGGATGCGCGAAGTCGCCGGCGGCAAATTCCCTGGCGATCATCTGCAGATGCGCGCGGATGGCCTTCACGGTGGCAGCATCGTCGCCGCGAACTTCGATCGCGCCGCCATCGGAGTAAAGGCGGAACGTATGTTTGCTGGTGGCCTGCGAGAATCCCATGGCGTGGTCGGCATGATCCGGACAAGCCATTTGAAGCAACAGAAAGAACGTGACGATCATAGTGACTCCAAAAGATGCGCTGGTTCGCCCTTCTCGAGTCGGGCGTCCCAGTCGCGAAGAATTTCCGCCAGCTGATCGCGCAGCGCGATCATTTCGGCAATGCGCGCGTCGAGCGCGGTCAACTTTGCCTCTCCCGCAGCGCGCACCTTGCGGCAGGGCATCTGTCCGGCGCTTCGTGCGCGGAAAAACCCGACGATGTCGTCAAGCGAGAAGCCGATGGCGAGAGCCCGCCGAATGACGGTTACTCGCACTACGGTTTCGGGCGCGTAGGAGCGATAGCCATTCGATTCACGCACTGAAGCAATCGCGCCTTGCTTCTCGTAATAGCGGATCGTATCGGCGCTGACCCGGCATGCTCGTGCGACTTCGCCCGTCATCATGACTAAAAGATAGACCCTCGAACAGGTTCGAGGGTCAAGGGGGTTAACCGAATTGCAACGTTTTAGCGACGCCCGCTGACTCCGCGGACTTCGATCTGCTTCGCTAGAAGCGTCTTATCGTCGATGCGTGTGCCCATGGTGTTCACTTCGTCGCCGGCCTTGATCTGGCTGAGATCGATGCGATCGCCCTGCTTCTTGATGATGGTGTTGCCATCGACTTTGACGACCACGTCGCCCTTCGGGACGGTGGTAACCGTGAGCTGGTCTGTACCAACGCTCTTGACAGTACCGTTGGCCGTCATGGTTTGACCGCCATTGCCGTCGGCGTCATCGGGGTTCTGCAGCACGATGTTGACGGCCGTTTTGGTGTCGCCGTCGACCTTGACCTGCATATGCACGCGGTCGCCGACCTTGAGACCGGTGGTGTCGAGTGTCTGGCCGCCCTTGCGAATGACTGTGGTGTCGGTGATCTTGGCCGTGACGTCCTGACCGTGAGAATCATGCACCGTGATTTCGGATGTGCTGATGGCGGTGATCAGACCCTCGACCTGCACAAGCGGCACGGACGGTGAGGAGCGGCGACGCCCCACGTTGGCGCCGTTCGCGTTGAGCTCAATCGACAGCGGCCCGGGAGAAGCCGCGACGCGGATGCGCGCGTTGACATCGTTACGCGTGAAGGTCAGCTCCGCACTTTCCGGGACTCCGAAAAACGCAAAATGCCCATCGGTACCGAGGACGGAAGACATGCCGGTACCGCTCACGTCCACCCGCACGCCAGCCGGGCTGCTGTTCGGCATGCCGGCAGCCATCGTGACCACGCCCGACACGCCCTGGGCGCCATAGCCGCCGCTGATCGCCTCATGGCCGCGGCAGGCGGCCAGGACGAGAACTGCCACTATGACAACTGCTCTACGGATTCGCATTGTGCCTCCTTAAAGCACGAAAGGGGCGATACGCCCCTTGATGCGACGCAGTCTAGCCAGCTTCTCGGCCTGCGCGAGTGACGCCCCTCACCGGTCCCGCTCAGCGGGACCACCCTCTCCCCGCTTGCGGGGAGAGGGACGGGGTGAGGGGAATCACGTGTTAACCTGCTTGCAATCACGAACATGGCAGAGCAGAAACAGCCGTTTCACCTGATCGGCGGCGCTGCGGACCCGAAAGGCGCAGCCGCGGAGCTGGCGCGTCTGCGCGAGGAGATCGAGGCCCGCAACCGGCAGGAGACCGCCGTCGCCGAGCTGGGACAGGCGGCGCTCACCGGCGTCGACCCCTACATCGTCGTCGGTCAGGCCTGCGCGCTGGTCGAGATGACTCTGGGCATCGATCACTGCCGCGCGCTCGAGATCACGCCGGGCGGGCGGGTGGTGGTGCGCGCTTCCCTCGGATCCAACGCGACCTTCAATCACTGCACGCGCGATGACGAAGAAAACGAAGCGATCTCGATGTACGTCGTGGTTGCGGGACATCCGGTCACCTTCAACGATCTCGAGCACGAGAATCGCTTCAAATGCTCGCACCTGCGCGACTTCCATCAGGTGAAGAGCGGCGTGGGCGTGATGATCCCCACCGGCAGCGGCGTGTTCGGCGTGATCCTCGCCTACTCCAGCGCGCCGCGTGAGTTTGAAGACTACGAAATCGCGTTTCTGAAATCGGTCGCGAATCTGGTGGGCGAGACGGTGGAGCGCGGCCGCGCCGAGCAGGCACGCCGACGCTCGGAGTCGCGCTTCCAACAATTGATAGCCTCGACGTTGGAAGCGGTCGTTACGCTCGATCGCGACACCAAGGTCATCGAGTGGAATCCGCAGGCTGAAGCGACGTTCGGGATTCGGGCTCGTGATGTGGTCGGCAAGGCGATGCCGCGCGACGCTCTGCCGGCGCTTCTGGATGCGATCGCGAGCGGGCTTCCGAAGCGGCGACTGGAAAGCATGGCACGCCGGGTGGGCGGCGACGAGATCCCGGTCGAAGTGATCATCGATCCCGTGGGGGCGGGCGAAGAGCAGAGTTACACCGCCTTCATTCGGGACATCTCGGAGCGCAAACAGGCGCAGGTCGAGCTCGAACAGCGCGAGCAGCGTTTCCGCGCCCTGGTCGAGAAAAGCTGGAGCGGCGTGGCGCTGCTCGACGCTGATCTGGCGTTCACCTATGTCGGCTCATCGACCCAGCGCCTTCTCGGCTACAACGATCGCGAATTGACGCATACGAGTTTTCTGGGATACGTCCATCCACGCGATCGTCAGGCGGCGCGCGAAACTTTCAGCGAGCTGGCTACCGCCGCCAATCGTGAGGCGCATGCCGAGCTGCGATTCCTCCACAAAAACGGCACGTGGATCTGGCTGGAAGCCTTCGGCCAGAATCTTCTGCACGACCAGAGCGTGCGGGCCATCGTCGTCAACTATCGCGACATCACGCAGCGCAAAGCGACCGAGAAACAGCTCGAGTATCAGGCCTACTACGACGCGCTCACCGGCCTGCCCAATCGCCTGCTGTTTCGCGACCGAGTCGTCAACGCCATCGCGCAGGCGAAACGCCATCGCCGCGGCATCGCGGTCATGTATCTCGACCTCGATCACTTCAAGCTCGTCAACGACGGACTCGGCCACTCGGTGGGCGACGGATTGCTGTCGGAAGTCGCGGCGCGCCTGCAGGGATCCATTCGCGCCTCCGACACCATCTCGCGCCTGGGCGGCGACGAATTCACCATCCTGCTCAACGATACCAACAGCACCGAAGCGATCTTCGGCATCGCGCGAAAAATTCTGCAATCGCTGTCCAGGCCCTTCCGCGTCAACGGACACGAATTGTTCGTCACGGCCAGCATCGGGATCAGCTTGTTCCCGGCCGACGGCGAAGACGTCGAGACCCTGCTGAAATGCGCCGACAGCGCCATGTATCGCGCAAAAGAGTTAGGCCGGAATCAGGCCCAGCTCTTCACCGCCAGCATGAACGAGAAGTACGTGCGACGCCTGGCGGTCGAGCAGAGCCTGCATCACGCCATGGAGCGGCAGGAGCTGGAGGTCTACTACCAGCCCATCTACGAGGGCAGCGGGCGGCGGATCGTAGCGCTGGAAGCGCTATTGCGATGGAATGAGCCGGGACGCGGAATCGTCGAGCCGGTGGAGTTCATCCATCTGGCCGAGGAGACCGGACTGATCGTCTCGATCGGAGAATGGGTCATTCGGAGAAGCTGCGCGCAGTTGCGCGAGTGGCAGGATGCCGGATTCCCCGAGCTGCGCATGAATGTCAACATCTCGGCGCCGCAACTGCAGCAGCCGAATTTCGCAAACCTGGTGGCCGAAGCGCTTCGCGAGAACAAACTCGCCAGCGGGATGCTGCAGCTCGAGATCACCGAATCGGTGGCCGTGCAGAACATCGACCTCACCATGCAGGTGCTGCGTGAATTGCGGCGACAGGGAATCGGAATCGCCATCGACGATTTCGGCACCGGGCAATCGTCGCTCATCTATCTGAAGCGGTTCCCGATCGACGCCATCAAGATCGATCAGGCCTTCGTGCGCGACGTGACCGGCGAAGAATCGGCGGCCGCCATCGTCTCCTACATCATCAATCTCGCTCACATGCTGCACCTGGAAGTGATCGCGGAAGGCGTCGAGTCGGAAGAGCAGTACGCCTTCCTGAAAAAGCACGGATGCGATCGCATGCAGGGATATCTGCTCAGCAAGCCCATGCCGGCCGCCAAAACGCGCGAGTTTCTGTGCGGCGCGGCTTCCTGAAATTTGAAATTCTTCTAGAATCGCCCGATGCGCCAGCTTCTGCTCGTTCTCATCACGGCAACCGCGTTTGCGCAAGAGCCGAACGACACTTTTTTCAAAGTCCGCAATTTCAATCAGGTCGCGATCTCTCCCGACGGCAAGCGTGTGGCGTGGTCGGAGCGCGAGCACGGCATCTGGACTTCTGATGCCGAGGGCAGCAGTCGCAAGCAACTGACCACCGGCGACGACGAAGGGCTGGCCTGGTCGCCGAACGGCGCTCTTGCTTACATCGGCAAGAAACAACTATTCGTCGATGGACGCCAAATCACGAAAGTCAACGGCAACCTCGCAGAGCCGCGCTGGTCGCCTGACGGCAAATCGATCGCGTTTCTCTTCATCGAAAATGCCAGGCGCGCCGCCGGACCGCTGGTGGCCATGTCGCGCGCTGTCGGCGTGATCGAGGAAACGATCGAGGAGCAGCGCATCGCAGTCATCGACGTCGCGACCAAGAAGGTTCGCATCGTCACGCCGCCCGACATGTACGTCTATCACTTCGATTGGGCGCCCGATTCGAAACACATGGCCGCCCAAGCCGCGCCGGGATCGGGCGACAACAACTACTGGATCGCGCAACTGCACGTCGTCGATGTCGCGGCCGCGACCATGAAGCCGATCTACAAGCCCGAGCTGCAGATCGCCAATCCGCGATGGTCGCCCGACGGCTCGCACATCGCGTTCATCGAGGGCCTGATGAGCGATGAAGGATCGACCGGCGGCGATCTCTTCGTCATTCCGGCAGGCGGCGGCACAGCGCGGAATCTCACGCCCAATCTCAAAGCGTCCGTGACGTCGTTCGACTGGCTCTCCGCCGACACGCTGCTGTTAGGCGAGAACATCGGAGGCCAAGCGGCGCTGATTCGATTGAAGCTCGACGGCACCAGCGAGGTCGTCCGGCGCGGAAACTCGCTCGTCAGCGCCACCTCCGGTCTGGTGGGAGCATCGGTCGCGCGCGACGGTCGCACTGCCGCCGTCATCCATACCGGCTTCCGCCACCCGCCCGAAATCTTTGTCGGACCGATCGCAGAATGGAAACAATTAACATCAATAAATAATGTGGCTATTTCTTGGGGCGAACCGAAGTCGATCCACTGGCGCAGCGACGACTTCGATGTCCAGGGCTGGCTGGTCCCGCCCGCCAATGTCGATCCGTCGAAAAAATATCCGATGATCGCCTACGTCCACGGCGGTCCGGCCTCGGCATCCCTCGGAACTTTTCCGCGCGAGCAGAATGCCGCGCTCCTAGCGGCCGGATACTTTTTGTTCCTGCCCAATCCGCGCGGCAGCTACGGAGAGGGCGAGGCCTTCTCGCGCGCCAACGTCAAGGATTTCGGCTACGGCGATCTGCGCGACATCCTCGCCGGCGTCGACGCGGTCGTGAAAGATAACCCCATCGATCCCAATCGCATCGGCATGTGGGGCTGGAGCTACGGCGGCTTCATGACGATGTGGACGGTGACGCAGACCAATCGCTTCCGCGCTGCGGTGGCCGGAGCCGGAATCGCGAACTGGCAGAGTTACTACGGTGAGAACGACATCGACGCCTGGATGATCCCCTACTTTGGCGCATCGGTGTACGACGATCCGGCCGTCTACGCCAAGAGCGCGCCGATCACCTTCATCAAGAACGTGAAGACGCCAACGCTGGTGCTGGTGGGCGAGCGCGACGGCGAGTGTCCCGCGCCGCAGTCATTCGAGTTCTGGCACGCTCTGAAGACCCTTGGAGTCGACACGCAGCTGGTCGTCTATCCGGACGAAGGCCACGCCATCCGCAAGCTCGAGCATCGGAAAGACATCGCGAAGCGTTTGGTGCAGTGGTTCGACACGAAGATGAAATGAGGTCTCATGCTTTCGCAATCGCGGCGTCAAGTGTCCGCGCACGCGCGCGGTGCACTACAGCCGCTGATCGTTGCTCGACGAAAGAACCGTAAAGATAAAAATCACCGCCGCGATCCCCACCACGACATACGTGACGATTACCCAGACATCGCTGCGGATCTCGCCGAGGCGCCGGAGAATGACCGGGATGATCATCAACGCCAGCGTGCTCAAAACCACAATCAGCTTCAGATGGCCGATGGCTGCTCGCGTCCGCTCGGGCGTCAGGACTGTGGCGTGATCTTCTGCGTTGCAATTGGGACAAACCTCGCTGGCACTTGGCAGGGGGCGTCCGCAGCCGGCGCATTCGAATGTTGCGGTCTCGTCGATGCCGGTAGCCTCGGCGCCGGATTCCAGCACCTGAAGCGCGGCGTCGCGCTGATCGCGGCGCACGAGAACCGTGATCCCGTGGGCAAGAGTTTCGACGCGAATGCCCCCGTACGATGAATCGCGAAGAACGGCGGGGATGTCCGCGGCGGCGAGCGTCGAGATCGCCAGCTCGGCGTCGTGCATCTGCGGAAATTTGCGGAGCTCGACCAGGTCGTCGCGGTCCATCAGACTCGCAGCGTGTCCGGCCGCCAGTTCCTGACGCGGCGTTTGATCTCTTCGCGGCCTTTGAGCTCGCCGCTCAGCACTGCCCGCGTGAGCTCGGGAACTTCTTCATCGGAGCAGAAGCGCAGTCCGATGAGCTGCCCGGTCCTCAACTCGCCGATGCGGCCTTTCAAGTCTGCCGGCAAACATCGCTGCAGACGGAGCGTCTCTTCCAATCGGATGATGCGATCCTGGGCCGTGGTCGCCATCGTGCGCGTCGCGACAGCAAGGGCCTCCAGCGCACCGGCCACCAGAACGTTCCAGACTCCCAATCCTGAAAAATGGCGGATGACAATGTAGAGCTGTACCAGAAGGTTGATGCCGAGCACCGGAAGCGCGAAGAAATGAAAATGCGGGACCCAGCGTCGATGGGTAGCGTAAGTCTGCGTCTCGGCCATGGAATCCTCCTCAGAAAACGTAGCGCGGCGTGGCGTGGACCTGCTGCAGCGCCGAGTTGAGAGCCGGTCCGGGCTGCACGCGGAAATGCTGATTCAGCCGAAGCCGCACTTCGGAGTTGCCGAGCTCCTGCGGCACTTCCACCAGCGTCACGCTGACCGGAATCTCGCCGGCGTGATCCTCGAAGATCTCGCGCATCCGCCTGATGGCATCTTCGCTCATCCGCGCGTACGGGACCTCCAGCGCGATCTCTTTCACTTTCTTTTCGCGGATGCCGTCGAGCGGAATGATCTCGAGGGCGCTGAGCTCGGGCGTGACGGGTGATTCGTGGAATGACGCGGCGTGGGAGGCGAATTCGGGCTGGTCGGGTTCAACGACGCCCCTCACCCCCAGCCCCTCTCCCCGCTCAGCGGGGAGAGGGTGGCCGGAGGCCGGGTGAGGGGTCTCCGCTCCACCAAAAAGATCGAGATTGTCCTTCCGATCGCCGTACTTTTCCTGCTCGATCTCTTTCGGGTCGCGATCGTCTTCCTCTAGGTTGTCGTCGTCGCGAATCTCGTATGCCGAAACGCGGGTGTATTCGTCGTCTGCGCGCTGCGCGTTCTGTTCGGCGGATTGCAGCGCGGCGCTGCGCCCGATCTGAACGCCGCCGGTGTCCTTGACGCTGGCGGTGAGCAGGACCGCGATTCCGTTGTCGAGCCACTTCAGATACTTGGCGTACAGGTCGCTGAACACGACCACGTCGACCGAGCCGTATTGATCGTCGAGGATGAACTTGGCCATCAACTTGCCTTCGTTCGGTCCTTTCTTGATCTTCGATCGCTTCAGATTCGAGACGATGCCGCCGATGTTGACCACCTCGTCAACATGTTGATGCAGCGTCTCGGTGTTCGCGTTCGCGAAGAGCCGCAGCTCTTCGGCGTATTTGTTCAGCGGATGGCCGGTGATGTAGAAACCGAGGGTCTCCTTCTCGTGGCGAAGTTTTTCCTCCTCGGGCCATTCGTGGAGCGCCGCCGACCTCGGCGGCGCCGGCGAGGTCGCTGGCGCTCCACCAAACAAGCTGCTCTGTCCCCTTTCCTTCTCATCCCTTGCCCGCTGCGCGCTGTCGGCCACTGACTCGAGCGAATCGAACAATGATTTCCGCGTCAGGCCGAAGGAATCGAACGATCCCGATTTGATCAGCGCCTCGATCACCTTCTTGTTGCAGGCGCGAAGATCGACGCTCTCGCAGAATTGATGCAGGGTGGTGAATCGACCGATGGTGCGGCGCGCTTCGAGGATCGATTCGATCGCGCTGTGACCGACGCCCTTCACGGCGCCGAGGCCGAAGCGGATGTTGCGGCCGACGACGGTGAACGAATAGTTCGACTCGTTGATATCCGGCGGCAGGATGTTGATGCCCATCTGCGCGGTCTCGTTGATGAACTTCACGACCTGCTCGGTACGGTCCATCTCCGATGTCATCAGCGCCGCCATGAAATGCAGCGGGTAGTGCACCTTCAGCCATGCAGTCTGGTACGCGATCAACGCGTACGTGACTGCGTGGGCCTTCGGGAATCCGTAGCGGGCAAAGGGCTCGATGAAATCGAAAATCTCGGCGGCTTTCTGCTTCGGATAATTGTTGGCGACCGCGCCGGTGACGAACTTGTCGCGCTGCGTCTCCATGATGGCCTTGTCTTTCTTCCCCATCGCTTTGCGCAGAAGGTCGGCATCGCCCAGCGAGTATCCCGCGATCGCTTGCGCGATCTGCATCACCTGCTCCTGATACACGATGACGCCGTACGTCTCTTCCAGGATTTCTTTGAGAGCCGGCACGAGGTATTTCGGCTTCGAGACGCCGTTCTTGCGGCGCACGTATTCGTCGACCATTCCAGCGTCCAGCGCGCCGGGACGATAGAGGGCGTTGAATGCGACCAGATCTTCGAATTTCGTCGGGTGCGCGCGACGGAGCACGTCGACCATGCCTCCCGACTCGAATTGGAAGACACCTTTGGTGCGTCCTTCCTGGAAGAGGCGGAAGATCTCGGGTTCTTCCATGTCGATGGCGGCGATGTCGATCTTCTTTCCGGTCTCGGCCTCGATCGACTTGATCGCGTCGTCGATGACCGTCAGCGTACGGAGGCCGAGGAAGTCGATTTTGAGCAGGCCCATTTTCTCGACCACCCGGCTGGGGCGTGATGACAACGCCGGCGGCATGCATTCCGGCGTGGCGTGCCAGACCTTCCAGTCTCGATCCGATGTCGATGACGCGAGCCACTTCCTTGTCGTTTTTCATGGCCTCGGCCAGCGGCGGCGAATCGAGGGGCGCACTCTCGAGAGTGGTCTCCGGGCCGGCCGGGATCGTCTTGGCGACCTTGTCCACCAGTCCGTAGGGAAGACCCAGGACGCGGCCGACGTCGCGGACGACCGAGCGCGCGGCCATCGTCCCAAAGGTAATGATTTGTGCGACGTTATCCTGCCCATATTTCCTGCGCACATATTCGATGACCTCGCCGCGGCGATTCATGCAGAAGTCGATGTCGATATCGGGCATCGAAATGCGCTCGGGATTGAGAAATCGCTCGAACAGAAGGTTGTAGTCGAGCGGATCGACGTCCGTGATCCGCATCGAGTACGCCACCAGCGACCCCGCCGATGACCCTCGCCCTGGTCCGACCGGGATTCCGTTGTCCTTCGCGAATTTGATGAAATCCCACACCACCAGGAAGTAGCCCGGAAAGCCCATTCCCTTGATGATGTCGATCTCTTTCTCGAGGCGGTCCCAGTACGCCTGCGGCTCGTGCGTTTTGCGTTTGGCGGCGAACAGCGGCGCCATCGCTTCCAGGCGCTGCTTCAGACCGTCGCGCGCGACCTTTTCGAAGTAGCCGGTGGCATCAAATCCTTTCGGCACCGGGAACTTCGGCAGATGCAAACCGGAATCGTCGAATTTCGTTTGGATCCGATCGGCGATCCGCAGCGTGTTCTCGACCGCCTCCGGATGCGCGGCGAAGACGCGGCGCATCTCGTCGGGACCCTTGACGTAGAAATCGTCGGAGTAGAACTTCATTCGGCGCTCGTCGCCGAGAGTCTTACCGGTGCCGATGCACAGAAGGACTTCGTGCGCGAAGGCGTCGTCCTTCTCGAGATAGTGCGAGTCGTTCGTCCCCACCAGCTGCAGCCCGACCTCTTCGCCGAGGCGGGCCATCATCGGAATGATTTTTTGCTGATCGGGAATGCCGTGGTCCTGGATCTCCAGGAAAAAATTCTCGGCGCCCAGGATCTCTTTGTACTGCACAGCGGCCTCTCGCGCCTTGGTGTAATTGCCACCCGCGAGGCTCTGCGACACTTCGCCCTTCAGGCATGACGAGAGGGCGATGAGACCTTCGCGATGTTCGCGCAGCAGCTCCTTATCGATCCTCGGCTTGTAGTAATACCCGTCGGTATAGCCCGCGCTGACGAGCTTCACCAGATTGCGATAGCCGGCGTCATTGGCGGCCAGGACAATCAGATGATTGTTCGATCCGGCGTCGGCCGCCTGATCCTCGACGCCCGCTTTGTCGAATCGCGATCCGTACGCGACGTACATCTCGCATCCGATGATCGGCTTGACCCCCACCCCGCGCATGGCGTTGTAGAACTCGACTGCGCCGAACATGTTGCCGTGATCGGTGATGGCGCAGGCCGGCATGCCCAGCCGTGCCACTTTCTTCGCCAGCTGTTCGGGGCGGCTGGCGCCGTCCAGAAGTGAATATTCGGTGTGAAGGTGAAGGTGAACGAAGGACATCAGGCATCAACAGTTTAGCTTCGGATCATGGGAAAAAGGCACATGCCTTTGTGCACTTCTACGGGGAGTAGAAATTTCAAATTTCAAATTTCGAATGAAAAATTGAAAATTCAGCGCACCTCATTCTCATTTTTCATTTGAAAATTTGAAATTTGAAATTTCTATCTCTCGGCGACAGGGACAATGTCCCTCGACGAAAGGTCGTGGAATCGCAAAATGACCAGAATGGATCTTCAAATGGAAGCCGAGGAAGAGCGACATCGGGAGGCCGACGATCCAGTAGCCGACGAGGTTCGAGAAAAACGCGAAGCGCGTGTCTGCCGCGCCGCGCAGCGCCCCGATGCCGGCCGCCTGCAGGCCGTCGGAGAGTTGAAACAGACCCGCGACCAGGAAGAGCGGAATCGCCGCCGCAATCACGGTGCGCTGATTCGTGATCAACCGCGCCAGCTGAGCCGGGAAAATGACGAAGGACAATGCGCCGACCGACATCACGATCGCCGCGCCAACGAAGGAGGCGTATCCGGCCAGGCGCGCGCCATGCCTGTCGCGCGCGCCGACCGCCAGGCCGACGCGCACGGATCCCGCCGTCGCGACGCCCAGCGCAGTCGTGAACGTGAAGGAAGCGAGACTGATCACGAGCTGGTGCGCGGCCAGATCGACCGTCCCCATCCGCCCGGCCAGGAGCGCAACGATCGCGAAGATTCCGACCTCGGCAGTCACTTGCAGAGCAGTGGGCATCCCCACGCGCAAGGTTTGCCGAATATCAATCGAATTCCATCGCCGCGCAATTGGTCCGCCTGCAGGAATGCGGACCACGGCAAACGCGACAATCGTCATCTGCAGAAACTGACACGACACCGTCGAAATCGCGGCTCCGGCAACGCCGAGCGCCGGAATCGGGCCGAATCCGAATACCAGAACGATGTCGATGATGAGATTCAGAATGTTCGAGATGATCATCGACGTCACCATCGGCCGCGTGACGTGATGCGCCTGCAGATAGGCGCGGATGACAAAAAAGACGAGCCACGGCGAAAGACCGATCGTGCGGATGAGCAGGAAGATGGTCGCGGGGCGAACAATCTCGGATTTGACGCCGATCGCACGCAGGAGCAGCGGTCCCCACAAAAGGAGAATCGTGAGCAGGGCCGCCGTGATGAGCGCCAGCCAGATGCCCTGCCACATCACGCGCCGCGCCCTCGAGAAATCGCGCGCGCCGACGGCTTGCGAGATGAGCGGATCGACTCCCAGCATCAGTCCCAGCCCGAAGACCGAAATGCCGAAGAAGACGGCGTTGGCAAGGCCGGCGGCCGCCAATTCGAGTCCGCCCAGGCGGCCGATGACCGCCATATCGACCAGACTCATGACCTGCGTGCCCGCCTCCGCCGCCGCCAGCGGAAAGGCGAGGGAGAACAAGCGCCGCAGTTCGGATTTCAGTCCCGCCATTGAACACTCTTCACCACAGAGACACAGAGGACACAGAGCTTTCTCTGTGATCTCTGTGCCTCTGTGGTGAAAAGAACTCTGTTCACTCCGGCATGGCCGTTCCCCAGAAGTACTTCTCGAAGAACGGCCGGTAATCCTTCTTGGTCATGAACTGCAGCAGGCCCGCCACACCGTTGGTGGAACCAAATTTAAAGTTGAACGATTTTGTGTACGATTTCATGAAGGTGAGGAATTGCGTATCGCCCAATTCCTTGTGCAGGGCGTACAAAAGCAGCGGACCTTTGTTGTACAGCAGCGCGAACCTCTCGACGAACGACGACCGCGGATCCCCCTGGATCCGGTTGGCGTACGGAATGGGCGCCACGCTCGCTCCATCCCTGGCGCGGCCGCGCCAGGTCGCCACCAACCGGTTGTAACTCCCCTCACCCTTGAGCTTTCGAAGCGCGAGCGCCGCTGAATACTCGGCAAACGACTCGGTGAGCCACTGCTCTTCTTCGCTCGGCATCCGCACGACGTAGGCCCAGTATTGATGCGCGATCTCGTGCGCGAATCGCTCGTTGATTCCCTGCGAGAAGGTCTGGTCGACTTCGCTGGCCAGCGGCGTGAACGCTTCGTTGGTGATGAACATCGTCCCCGGCGGCGCCTGGCCGAAGCCATAGGCGTTCACCTGAATGATGTTGAATTCGTTGAACGGAAATGGCCCCAGAAAGTACTCGTAGTAGTCGATGAGAGCGAAGGCCAGGTCGGTGAGCTGCTTCGCGGCTCGCTGATTGGGAAGGCCGTAGGTTGCGACGCGCACGACGCGCTGTCCGCGCTTGTCATCGTAGATCGTGTATTTGCCCGCCTGCGCGGTCGTGAATTGCACGGGCTTGTTGACGGCGGTTTCCAGCACGTTGTAGTCGCCTTCTTCGCGCCGGCTGACGGTGTCGCCGGGAATCAAAGGCACAAACGGTTTCTTCACGCGAACGATCGCGTGCACCGTGTACGCGCTCCCCGCCCATTGCCTCGGCAAAGGAAGCCAGGGAACTCCGAGACCGAGCTGCCAGGCGTTGTCGCCGCCCTCGCGAATCAGAAAGTCGCCGTCGATCGAAAACTTCAATTTCACTGTCGGCGAAGGCGTTGTCGGAATCTCGACCACCAGATCGTTGCGGTTGTGATCGAAATTGAGCGCATGACCCTGATCGTCCGTCACGCTGCGCACGTTGAGCTTCCGCGGCGCTACGCCGAGTTTTGCGATTGCTTCCTCGAGCATCTCGAAGCGCAGCACGTTCTCGGCGGCGTTGGCGCGCGTGACCGTCTCCGTGACCTCGAGCTTTGCGTTGTCGCCGTCGGCGACCAGCGTGTAATCGAGCGCGCCGAGTGCGAACGGTGGTGATGGAGTGACGCTGCGATCGTGACCAACCGGCTGCCGCGACAGCACACCGGGATGCAACCGTTGATCGAGGCGGCGATCGCCGCTGGACATCATTGGCGGACGAACCGTGAAGAGGCCTTCAGCATGGTCCTCAAAGTCGTCATACTCGTACAACAGCCGGTCGTGGCCACCGGAAAGCTCGGCCCGAACGAATTTGCCTGCCGGAAACGAGAACTTCTGAACCGCCAGCTCGTGCGAACGCGGCGCAATCCACAGCCGATCGAAAACGTCGTTGTGTTCCTTCAAAGCGTCGGTGAGGGATGCGCCGGCGGTGGCGGAGAGCGATGGAAGCGGCACTCCGGCGGCGACAACGAGCGCTTCGGTGAAGTTATCGCCGAGGACAATGCGCGTGGCCTCGGCGGTCATTTTGAGATGTGCAATGGCGCGGACGTTGTGCGAGACGACCGGAAACTCCGCCGGCTCGGTGGTCTCGTACTCGATGGCGCCCTTGCCGCCGAAGAAAAATCCGACCGGCTCGCTTCCGGCCATCACCGGCGCGGCAGAACCGGAAATCATCTTCAACTTCACATGCCCAATCGCAAACACCGCCTTGTCGACGATCTTGGCCTCACCAAGCTTTAGGTGATCGGCGGTTTCAATAAAGGCCGGAAGCGAAACACCGGATGCGCCTGCACAGACGAGTGCCAGAGCACCGAAGAAAAGTTTTCGCATGAGGCTGCGATTTTAGCCTAGCTATCGAACGCCACGCCGCCAATGGGTCGTCCGCTGCGGCCGGGATCGATGCGCGGCTCGAGCAGCTCGCGCAGGTTGGTCGTCTCGATGAACATGTGGCGGTGCCGCACGCAGTGAACGGCGATCGAGAAGAACAACATCGCGACCACGGCGAAGAAAACGATCGAGGCCGGCGTGGTCGCAGGCAGCGGTGCCGGCGATGCCGTCACGAATAGCTCCTGCATCACGATCAAAACAAACAGCGGCAGCGGGAAGAAGACCAGCGCGGACAGAAACCGGCTGGCCTGAACGCGGAAGTACGGCCGCAGCGCAAGAAAGCTCAACGCCACGAAGTATCCCAGCATCAGCACGGCGGCGAAATGCATCTCGCCGATGTCGCCACCGACAGCCAGACGCCGCCGCACCAGAGCGAGCATGCGCACTTGCAGCAACACCACCCAGGCCAACGACACCACTGCCGCGCCCACCGACAAGACCGCGAGAAACGCGCCGAAAAGATTTCGCGCCGCCAGGAGTGCTGCCATCCGAACCAGGATGGCCGCGACTGCCAACGCCGCGAGGAGTGCCACCACAATCGCCCACCCCCCCGCCGACCCGCCCGAGAGCGCGCCGCCATGCACGGCGATGAAGGCCATCGGCGCGCCCTGAATCTGCTGCGTCAGCGTGGCGGCAGCTGATACCGCCAGGAACACACAAAACACGGTGCCGATGTAAAAAAGGGATTTCGGCATGGAATGATCTTACCCCGACGCCTGCCGCATGGAAATGATGTGGTCGAGCCGGATCTCCACCGGACCTCCCGGCCCGACGAATTTCACGAACTCGGCGCCATTGGATGCGTAGACGTCCGCGATCGTACCGGCCTCGCGCTGCGTCACCCCTTCCAGCTCGAATTCCAGCTCCACGCGCTTCTTGTGCATGGCCGCCTCTTCCAGTTGGTCGTGGTAATCGCACGAGATTGGTTGGTATCGCTCTTCGGACATTCGCGTCCCCCGCCGCCGCTCACTTACACGATCGATGCCGATTGCTGTGGTAGGATTGCCTCTCCGTTCCCCCCATGACCATCGCGAGTTCGCTCTTCCGGATCTCCTCTCTGGCAGCGGCGATGCCTCTCGCATTCGCGCTGCTTCTTCTGGCGATTCTGGTCATTTCGTTTCGTTCGCGCGCGGTGGTTTTTTGTCAGTACCTTCACACCATGACGGGCGTCCGCCTCCGACCATCGGATGTTCGGCGTGTCTTCAAAGAGGGGGGAGCGGACGCGGTGCGATCCTATTTTCTCGACCTGATCATTCGCGAGGATCTCAAGCAGGGGCCGCTCGAGATCCCGGCCGCCGAGGAGCGCGTGGTCGAGCAAGTCGCGAGCGAGTAGTCCTCAATGCCGGCTTTGAAGCCGCAAAGAGCTTTCCAGCGCCGCGAAGACATCATCGCCAAAACATGCAAAGACGACGCGATCGAGCTGCTGATCGCGCAGGACTTCGCGTACTGCAATTTCGGCCGCTTGATCGATCGGATATCCGTACACCCCACAACTGATGGCCGGGAACGCGATCGAGCGAACTGCGTTGTCAACCGCCAGTTGAAGGCTGTTGCGATAACACGAGGGCAGCAGTTCCGGTTCGCCACGGTTGCCGCCACGCCATACCGGACCGACCGTATGGATCACATGCCTGGCCGGCAGCCGATAGCCGCGGGTGATGCGCGCCTCGCCGGTCGGACAGCCGCCGATCTTGCGGCATTCCTCCAACAACTCGGGCCCGGCGGCGCGGTGGATCGCGCCATCGACGCCGCCGCCGCCGAGGAGAGTGGTGTTGGCGGCGTTGACGATGGCGTCGACATCGAGCTTGGTGATATCGGCTTTGATGACCTCGATTTTCAAGTCCTGAGTGCTGAGTCCTGAGTCCTGAGCGGAGGGTTGGGGCTCAGGACTCAGGACTCAGGACTTCTTTCCGAGTTGCACAACAGTTTCGTACTCGGATTTGGTCACCGGCTGCACGGACAATCGTGTTCCCTTCTTCACGACGACCATGTTTTCGAGGCCGCGCGTTTCCTTGAGAGTTTCGAGCGGGACGATCTCTGGAAATTTCCTGACGAAGCGGATCTCGACCATCGACCAGGTCGGATCTTTCGGTTCCGGGCGCGCTTCGCGACTCACTTCCGCGAGACCGGTGACTCCGGAAGGATCGGCGCTGGAGGCGTAGAAGAGCACCTTGTCCCCGGCCTGCATCTGGCGCAGAAAATTGCGAGCCTGATAGTTGCGAACGCCGTCCCAGGTGGTGGTCCCGTCGCGTTTGAGATCATCGATGCTGTAAGCGGTGGGCTCGACCTTCATCAACCAATATTTCATGTGCGTCCGGGGTAGTCGCGCAGCGCCGCGTCGAGAATTCGAATCGAGGTTCGGAGGTCATCGCAGTTCAACACGTAAGCGATTCGGACCTCGCTCGTGCCGAGGGGCGAGGCGTAGAAGCCGTTGGCGGGAGCGAGCATCACCGTGGCGCCGTCATAGGTGAAGTCAGTCAGCAACCAGGCTGCGAAGCGCTCCGCGTCGTCGACCGGAATTTTCGCGATGCAATAGAAGGCCCCCTCAGGCTTTTGCAGGAACACTCCCGGAATTGCAGTCAGACCTTCGAAAAGGACGTCGCGACGCCGTTGGTATTCGGCGACGACATCGCGGGTGTACTCCTCCCCCAGCGCGTCCGCGCCCACCGCGATGAACTGCGCCAGCCCCGGCGGCGAAAGGCGTCCTTGCGCCATCCGCAGGCAGGCGTCGTAGATTTCGGAGTTGCGCGTGACCAGCGATCCGAGTCGAATGCCGCAGGCGCTGTATCTTTTGGAGAGGCTGTCGACGACGATGACGAAGTCTTCACATCCGCGAAGCTCGAGCGCGCTGGTGGCGCGTTTCCCGTCGTAGACAAATTCGCGATAGACCTCGTCGGAAATGAGAAACAGTCCGTGATCGCGGCAGAAGCCGGCCATCGATTCGAGCTCTTCGCGCGTGTAGACCGTCCCGGTGGGATTGTTGGGATTGCAGAGGATGACGGCTCGCGATCGCGGCGTGAGCGCGCCATCCCAAATCTCGCGCGGCGGCAGATGAAATCCATCGCGACCGCGGCTGGTCACCGGAACGATGTTGAGTCCCGCCAGGGTCGCGAAGGAGGCGTAGTTGGCATAGAACGGCTCGACCACCAGCAGATCATCGCCTGCATCGGCGCACGCGATCAGCGAAAAGAGAATGGCCTCGCTGCCGCCGGTGGTGGCGAGAATCTGATTGAGCCCGAGAGGAATGCCGAGGCGGCGTTGGTAATAGAGCTGCAGCGAACGGAGAAATTCGGGCGTGCCGGCCGATGGTGAGTATTCCAGGACTTTGGTGTCCATCTTTTTGAGACGATCGCGCATGCACGCCGGCGTCTCGATGTCCGGTTGGCCGATGTTGAGGTGATAGACCTTCGTCCCGCGGGCCTTGGCCGCGTCGGCAAGCGGCACGAGCTTGCGGATCGGCGACGCAGGCATGCGCGTCGCGCGGCCCGATAGGGCAAAAAGACGCCTGGTGTCAGCAAGGGTCACGTTTCACAACGTTGCCAACGGCATGCCGTCCTAGACCGCAACCGGTTGCGCTTGCGCAATCAATTGGCGAAGCACATAGGGCAGGATGCCGCCGTGCTGGTAATACTCCACTTCGATGGGCGTGTCGATGCGCAGCGTGACATTGACATCGAACGTCTCGCCGCTCATGCGACGCACGGTCAGCTTCGCCTTCTGCATCGGTCGCACCGATGCCAGGCCGCTGATGTCATAGGTCTCGGTGCCGTCGAGCTTCAATGTCTGCGCGCTGGTCCCTTCTTCGAATTGTAGCGGCAGCACGCCCATGCCGACCAGATTCGATCGGTGGATGCGCTCGAAACTCTGCGCCACCACGGCACGGACGCCCAGAAGCCTGGTGCCTTTTGCGGCCCAGTCGCGGGAGCTGCCGGTGCCGTATTCCTGTCCTGCCACAACCACCAGCGGTATGCCCTCTTTTTGATAGCGCATGGCGGCGTCGTAGATCGACATGCGCTCACTGCTCGGTTGGTGAATGGTGACTCCACCTTCCACGCCCGGCACAATCAGATTCTTGATGCGTACGTTCGCAAACGTTCCGCGCGTCATCACCCGATCGTTTCCGCGGCGTGACCCGTAGCTGTTGAAATCCTCCGGCTTCACGCCGAGTTCGATCAGATACTCTCCTGCCGGCGAGTCTTTTTTGATCGAGCCGGCCGGGCTGATGTGATCGGTGGTCACGGAATCGCCGAAGATCGCGAGCGCGCGCGCGTTGCGGATGTCGCTCATCTTTGTGGGCGACATGCTGAAGTCGGAGAAAAACGGCGGTTCCTGAATGTAGGTCGATTCGCGATCCCATCCGTACAGCAGTCCCGTTGAAGAGGGAATCTGATTCCAGAGCGGATTCTGCTCCGCAAAATCGGCGTACAGGCGTCGATAGGCTTCCGGATCGACCGATCGCTGAAGGACTTCGCGGATTTCCTGCATCGAGGGCCAGAGGTCACGAAGGTAAACATCTTGACCATTTTTCCCCCGGCCGATGGGCTCCTGCGTCAGATCGATGTCGATGCGTCCGGCCAGAGCGAAGGCCACCACCAGAGGCGGCGACATCAGGAAATTCGCGCGGATCGATTGATGCACCCGGGCCTCGAAATTCCGATTGCCGCTGAGCACCGAGACGCCGACCAGATCGTTCTTGGTGATGGCGTCCTCGATCTGCGGATCGAGCGGTCCGGAGTTGCCGATGCAGGTCGTGCAGCCATAGCCGACATGGAAAAATCCGAGCGCGTCGAGCGATTTCTGCAGGCCGCTGCGCTGGTAGTAATCGGTCACCACTCGCGAGCCGGGAGCGAGCGATGTCTTGACGACTGGTGGCACTTGCAGGCCTTTCTCGACCGCCTTCTTCGCCAGCAGGCCCGCCGCGATCATCACGGAAGGGTTCGAGGTGTTGGTGCAGGAGGTGATGGCGGCGATCAACACGTCGCCGTGATGCAGCTCGGCCGCGGCCCCGGCGGTGGCGCTGGCCGCCACGCGATCGGGCGTGGGCCGGTTGTTGACCATCTCCTCTTCCGTCACCACGCTGGTGTTTTTTCTGGCAGAAGCTGCCACTGTCGGCGCTGCCTCCTGCGCTCCACCGCCTGAAACGGTTCCGCGCGCCGCAGCGTGCTTCGGGACGCGGACGGTCTGCTCTTTGGTCTTGCCGTAACCGTTCGGCGGCGGTGCGTGCAGCTGTTCCAGGAAGGAGTCTTTGAGGGCCTCGATCTCGATGCGGTCCTGCGGCCGTTTCGGACCGGCGACGCTGGCGCGAACTTTTTCGAGGTCGAGCTCGAGGACCTGCGTGTAATCGATCGAGCCTTTCTTCGGCATTCCGAACAGTCCCTGCGCCTTGAAGTAATTGCGAAACGCGCTCACCTGCTGGTCGCTGCGCCCGGTCATCGCGAAGTAACGCATGGTTTCTTCGTCGACCGGGAAGTAACCCATGGTCGCGCCATACTCGGGCGCCATGTTGGCAATGGTGGCACGATCGGCGACCGACAGCGATGCCGCGCCATCGCCGAAAAATTCGACGAACTTGCCGACCACTTTCGCCTTGCGCAACATCTCGGTGATCGTGAGAACGAGGTCGGTGGCCGTCACGCCTTCGCGCAGGGCGCCGATGAGGTGCACGCCCATGACGTCGGGCGTCAGAAAGTAGACCGGTTGACCAAGCATTCCCGCTTCAGCCTCGATGCCGCCCACCCCCCAACCGACGATGCCGAGTCCGTTGATCATGGTGGTGTGCGAGTCGGTGCCCACCAGAGAATCGGGATACCAGACGCCATCTTTTTCGAGAACGCCGCGCGCGAGGTATTCCAGATTGACCTGATGCACGATCCCGATGCCCGGCGGCACGACGCGGAATCCGTTGAAGGCCTGCATGCCCCACTTCAGGAACTGGTAGCGCGAAACATTGCGCTTGAACTCGATCTCCATGTTGAGCTGCAGCGCGTCGGGACGATTGGCGAAGTCGACCTGCACAGAGTGATCGATCACCAGGTCGACCGGAACGAGCGGCTCGACGATGCGGGCATCCTTATCGAAGCGCGCTGCCGTCGAACGCATGGCCGCCAGATCGACCAGCAAGGGCACGCCCGTGAAGTCCTGCAGCAGGACGCGGGCGACCATGAACGGGATCTCTTCGGTCCGCTCGGCCCTGGCCTGCCACTTCGCGAGCGTGCGGACGTCGTCTTCCGAGATTTTCTTGCCGTCGACGTTGCGGAGAACGGATTCGAGGACGATCCGGATGCTCACCGGCAGGCGCGAGATCGCGCCGAGCCCGGCCGCTTCCAGCCTGGGCAGCGAGTAAAACTCCCCATTTTCAAAGGTATCGAGCGTGTTGAAGGTGTTGCGCGGCATCGCCGCGCGAGTTTATCAAAGGCAGAAGGCAGAGGGCAGAGGGCAGAAGGCAGAAGGGTAACTCTCTTGTCGCGTGAGCTACACCTTGTAAGTGAGTTTAAAAGACCGCACGCGAAACTTCGCGCTTCAAGTCATTCAGATCGCCGATGTCTTGCCGCGCCAAAGAACCGCTGACATCATCGCGCGTCAGTTAATCAAAGCCGGCACATCGCCGGGCGCTCACTTTCGTGAGGCAACTCGAGCACGATCAAAGTCTGAATACGTGGCGAAACTGAACGGCGGGTTGATGGAGCTCGAAGAGACGCTCTACTGGCTTGAAATTGCCGAAGCGTCAACGCTCATCTCGGCGTCGGTTGCTTCAGAGCTGCAAGAAGAGACAGACGCGTTGATTGCGATCTTTGTCTCATTGATCAACAAGTGGAAGAAGCGATAACCCTTCTGCCTTCTGCCTTCTGCCTTCTGCCTTCTGCCTTCTGCCTTCTGCCTTCTGCCTTCTGCCTTCTGCCTTCTGCCTTCTGCCTTAAACGAGGGCCAGCAGCCCGGGCTGTCTTTCGCCGTGCAGCGGATCGAATTTGCGGCGCATCGATTGGAGGTCGACGCGTGCCTGGTTCTGGTTGCACAGGTGCGCGATGACCTGGCGCAGCAGCGGTTCCTCCCCTTCGATGCGAAGGCCGCATTCGAATCCGCCGCGTTTCTCCGACGCGCGGCACCACACCATCTCGGCATTGACATCGATGTGTTTCCGGTCGATGCGAAAACGCAGAGGGCCGACCGTCCCCGGCGGGACCATGCGATCGGTTCCGATCCTGGCCCCGCGAATCGAAAGATCGAGCAGGCGGATCGGCGCGTGCATGCCGTAGCTGCCGGTGAGCTGGGTGATGATCTCGTATCGCTCGCTGTCGCGTGCGTCTTCGATGAGCATCGCTTGCTCCTTGGCCACCAGGTCGTCAATCACTTTCATGACGGCCGGCTGTTCGCAGTCGAACATGACGCCGAGGAGATAGCGATCCGTTTCGAAGTCATCGAGAGCGAGGGCTGCCATCCGGCACCAGGAAACTGTCCCTTGAAATGCGAGACGCTGGCTGGCTGCCTCGATGTTCAACGACAGCGTCGATCCGATCGGGAACGGCTGCGTCATGTGCAGACGCGCACCGCGCACGGAAAGGTCGACGATATGTGCCGTCACGTTGCCGAACGTCGCCGGAAGAGCTCCGGTGACGAAATAGCGCGGGACGGTTCGGAAATCTGTTGCCATCAATTCACCTCAAAACAGCGTCAAAGTCGTGTCGAAAAAGCGTCATCAATTTCACGACGCAGCAAGGGTGATGAATTCGTGAGCCGACTGGCGCAGTGTTTGGAACTTGCGGCGGAGCGAGTGCAGGTCGATCCGAGCCTCGTCGCGCATGCACAGCTGGTGAATGGCCATGCGCATCCGTTCTTCTTCACCATCGATTCGAAGCCCAGCCTCGAAGCCGTGATTGGCCGTGCCGAGACACCAGGCCACCGTGGCCAGAACCTCGACCGGTCCGGTCTTGTCGTCGATCTGGAATGCCAGGGGGGTCACCGTGCCGACGCGGATGAAGTTCGGCAGCGAGACCTTTGCTCCTCGGACCGACAGGTCGACCACGCCGATCTGCAGGATTCCGAGGACGCCGGTGAGCGGGACTGAGATGCGATAGCGGTCGGAACCGCGGAAATCCTCGATAGGAATCGCGGCATTCGAGACCAGAAGACGCCCGATCATCTCGCCGACGGACTCCGGCTGCGTATCGAACTCGACTCCAGCCAGATAACGGTCAATTCCGTCAACGGACAGATCGTCGATCTGGGACCACAGGACTGTAACCTGCTCATCGACAAGGCCTTCGGTCGTTTGAACCACCAGGCGCTGCCGGCTTCCAACGCGCAAGGGCGAATTCAGCTCGAGACGGGCACCTTTCAGAGAGATATCAATGACCCGAACGCTCTCGGGCCCTGCCGTTGCGAACATAGGCGGCAGCAAAAAGTAGCGAGGAAGAGTTCTGAGTGGCATTTTCGATTCACCTCCGGTACGGGACACAGTTTGAGTCCCGGGTCGTGAATGAACCGGAGGGCGAGCGTCGGAAAAACGTGAAAGGGAGCTAGAAGGCCCGTCGATAGGACAGACGGACCGCGCGAGCGGGCATCAGATAGTACTGGGCGTCGCCGAGCTCGCTCTCTGCGATCGGATCGCGTCGATTGGTCAGATTTTGAACGTCCAGCCGGACCGATCGGTACGCCACGCCAGCGTTGACGGTCGTAAACCCGCCGGCGAGCGCTGTGTTGCGGCGATTCAGAAACCGCGGCCCGTTGTAATTCGCAGTCAGGGAGCCGCTCCATTCTCTTGCCCCAAAAATGCAGCCGAATGAGGCCAGGTCGCGCGCCGACATTTCGATTCGATGTCCCGAAAGCTGCGTGGGGACTCCGTCGAACGCCTGCACGAAGTCGCGGAAGCGCGCATCGTGGCGGCTGTACGAGGCCAGCAACCGCATCGCGTTGGTGACCGAGTATTGCGTTTCGATTTCGACGCCTTTGAAGCGCTGCTTGCCGCCGTTGCGCAAACCGGGAAGCGTTCCGCCGCCGGCGATCAGGAGATTCTCGATGTTCATCAGGAATGCGGTGGTCTGCCAGAACAGGCGATCGCCGGCCGTGCGCCCCTTGAGACCGACCTCGTAACTCTGCGACGTTTCGGGGGCGAGAATCTCCGGTTGCGAATCGGGGCCGAAGTCAATGGCGGCCGGCTTGAACGTGTTGCGGTAATCGGCGAAAGCAAATGTCGCGGCGGCGATCTGGCGCGTCAGACCCAGGAATCCGCTGGTACGCGTCGTCGAGCGGTTGTCGCCATCAGGACCATCCTCATCCAGCGTGCGCCGCGTCTCGCGCGTGCGATTCAGCCGCAATCCCGCGTCGACGCGCCACCGCGCTGCCGGCGTCCATTCCGACTGCGCGTAGAGCGCGGCGAAGCTCCTGCGATCGCGCAGCGTCAACTCCTCCTCCGACGGGATGTCGCGGCTCGACTCCGCATTCGAACCGTTCAACGCCGACTGGTAGCCGAAGATCCGAGTGTTCGCGTGCGCATTGCCGCCGAGGAAATCAGCGCCGACGAGGAATCGGGCCGGACCGATTTTGCGAATGAGATGCGTATCGATGTAGAGATCGTTGATGGTTCTCTTCTGGCCGAATCCTTCCGAGTTTTCATCTGGGGCGTCGAGATCGCGCAGGAATCCGCGCACGATGTCGTTGGTCGTCCGCGTTGCAGAGAACGTGGTCGTCCACGGGCTGCCCGACAATAATGTCGTATACGAAGCGACAGCGTGCAGGCGATTTCCATCCAGGCGCGCGTCGGCGGGGTTGTGATTGGCATCGATAGGAACTCGTGCGCTGAGCTGCTTGCCTTCGCGTGGGCGCGGACTTGCGGGATCCTGAAGCAGCCGCAGAGCATCGACATCGAATTGCCACCGGCCGGATCCCGTCTGGTACTCACTTCGATACAAGAGATGACCGCGATCGACGCCGGCACGATCATCGCGGAAGCGCTTGCGTTCGTAATCCGCGCTGAGCGATTGCGTCGGACTAAGGGCGGCAGTCACGGCTGCCGATGCTGAGCCATGGCTGCCCGCGGAAATCTCACCCGATGCTCCGCGATCGGGATGGCGATGAATGATGTTGATGACGCCCGAAAACGCAGTCGCCCCGTAGACAACTGGCGCCGAGCCGCGGACGACTTCGATGCGCTCGATGTTCGTCAAATCGATTGCAAACGTCGGAGGATTGAACGCCCCACCCCACGGCACGCCGTCGACCAGTAGAAGAAAAGCGTCCAGCTCGCGCAGCCCCCACAGCTCCGGAACGCTGCCGGCAGGCCCTTCGTCGCTTCCGGCGGCGACTGACACACCCCCCGCAACCGCGAGCGCGGTCGCGAGATCGCGCGCTCCCAACCGCGCGAGATCCTCGCTGCGGATGACGGTGATCGCGGAGGGAACGGTCAACAAATCCTCCTCGATCTTTGTGGCCGTCACCTCGACGTAAGCCGAGGACTGGGCGCGAAGAGTGGTCGCAACCAGCAGCAGCAGCAGCGAAAGGCGCTTCATGAGGCGAGAAGTCTAGCAGCGGCGTTCATTACAATTCTATGAACATGTGGCAGCGACGCCTCGCCGTTTCTCTGACTGTCGTTCTTATCGGGAGCTCCGCGGTCCCGGCGACGCGGCACCGTGCCATCCGCCCGCCCGTCTCCGACGCCACGCCTGCCGGCTGGCTCTCCAACCACGCCTACCGACTCGACGACATGGGGCCGCTGCGCATCGTCGTCGGTGATTCGCCGGTGGTCGGATTGGGCGACGACACGCATGGAACGCATGAATTTTTCGACCTCAAGCTGAAGATGATTCAGTTCCTCGCCCGTGAGATGAACTTCACGACTCTCGGCTTCGAGGCGCCCTTCGCCGATTTCAACCGCCTCAATCAATACGTCCTCGGCGGCCCGGGAGAGCCTTATACACCGCTGATGCACCGCGAGCTCGGATATTGGTTCTGGGCCAGCGACGAAATCGTGGCGGTCATCGAGTGGGCACGCGAGTACAACCGCACTCGCGGTGACCGGCCGCCGGTCGAGATCGTCGGATTCGACGTCACGGACGAGAAAGGAGCCGGCGACCTCGCGGTCGCGTACGTGAGCAGCGTCGATCCCGCATCGCCCGTCGACAACATCGACGCCGTGTGGGCCAACCTGCTGGCGCACGAAACAGAATTCGTAGCACGGAGCTCGCAGCGCGCCTTCGACGCCGCGCTCCAGGCGGCCACAGTCGCGTCGGTGGCCAATCGAGCACCGAGTCAGCTCGACGAGTACTTCGCCTGGCGCGATCAGAACATGGCCACCAACGTGATCCAGTTGCAGCAGCGCCGTTCTTCGAACGGGCGCGTCATTCTCTGGGGCCACCAGGAGCATCTGGGCAAAACGGTCAACATCCAGGGCGTCAAGCCGGCGGGGCGATGGCTCGATGACCGTTACGGTCGCGATTACTTCGTCATCGGCAGCAGTTCCGGCGGCGGACGCTTCAACGTCCTGGCCTTTCCGAACACTCAGGTTGTGACGACGCAATACACGCCCATCACACCGGACTCGTACGAAGCGAATTTCCGATCAGTGGCAATCCCGATCATTCTGATTCCGCTGCGGGGCGATCTTCCCGGCTGGCTCGGTGAGCGCCATCATCTGCGGGGTGGCACCGCGGTGGTGGCCTACGATCGCCCCGAGGACTTGAAAGTGAAGTTCGATGCCATCGTGTATATCGATCAGACCACCCGCTCCAGCAACTTCTGGTGATCGCGCTCCGGCCATCCGCGCCTTTTCACGTCTTCAAATGAGGAAAGCGAGTTCGCGTAAAAGTCGCGAAGAAGAATTTCGGAAGGATTCCATTGCCAGGCCTCTTCCAGCACCGGCACGCCCTCGCCCTCGAAGAGATCCGATCGCCACCGCTGCGCAGGCTCGATGAGACGGCGAAGCTCGAGGATGAATTTCGCGTACCGCCATATCTCGGCGCCATTGTTTTCGCGCAGCAGCCAGATGCGATCGCGCCATCGATCGCGATATCCGTCCATGTTCGCGATCATCTCCGCATCGGTGAGTGGATCGCGCGATTCCGAAAAGATGCGTGCCGCCATGGTGACAGGGGTAATGGGGAGGGCCGCCGAGATCTCCTGCATGACGCTCTCGGCCAGCGCGCGCAACTCCGCTTTCCGCAGCTCGAATTCCGGTGAAAGAATCATCGGATGATCGCGGATGAACGCGTCGACCGCGATCGGCTCTCCGAAGCTGACGATGGCGTATCCGTAGCGCTTGAATCGACGAAAGACTCCCCGCCAGAAATTCTTGAATAGAAAATCGAAGGTGGTGCGCAACTTTTCCACGCGCGTCGATCGATCCTGGCGGCCCACCAGCTCCTCGGTCAGATTCCGATCTTCCAGAACGCGGTCGTAGTTGATGGCGGTCGGAATGATGAACAGCGGCTCGGTGAATTCGGGATTGCGTTTCGCCCGCACGATGTAGTCGAGCATGCCCAGCTTCGGCTTCAGAAACGCGCCGTCGCGCGTGAGTCCGCCTTCGATGAAGATCCCCTGCGTGACGCCGTTGCGCGTGATGGTGCTGACGAAACTCGAAAGCACCGCGTGGTAGAGCGGCTCGCGATACCGGCGGCGAACGAAGTAGGCGCCGAACCACTTGAAAACATGATTCAGCGGCCAGACTCTCGCCCACTCACCTACCGCATACGAAAGCGAGATGAATTCGAACAGCATGTGCGCGACCAGAACGTAGTCGGCGTTGGATCGGTGGTTGATGATGTAAACAACGACGACATCCTTCGGCGCGCGATCGTTGAAGACGCGCAAAAGCGTCCGTTCCACCACCGGCCGATAGAGGAAGCGCATGATCGCCCGCGCGATCGGCGCTCCGAACCGGTAGTACGCCAGAAGGTTGAATTTAGGCACGATCTCCCGCAGGTACTGGCGCGCCTGCTTCATGGCGTCCTCAGTCGTGACGTGATGCTCTTTCGCATACGCCTGGACCGCCTGCACGACCTCGCGCGATCCGAAAACCTCGAGCTCGATGTCGGCGTGCCTCTGCTTGAGCTTGAAGCGATCGATCCGGATGCGCCGCGCATGCTGCAGCCTGCGCGCATGGCGCTTGCCGAGCAGATAGGCGGCCATCGCGATGACCGCCAGCGCGACGACCGCGATCTCGATCCGGAGCATGGGGAGAGTCTAGTCCTGAGTGCTGAGTCCTGAGTGCTGAGTCCTGAGCGCGAGTGGAGCGCCGCCGACCTCGGCGGCGCTACGAGTTGTAGAAAAACGACGTTAAGCCGACAGCCGAGGGAAAATGCTCGACATGCCCGTTGGAAACGACACCCTTGCTCATCGAAGATACCTGCCACACCTCGAGAAACTCGGCAAAACCTACTTTGTGACGTTTTGCACGGCACATCGATGGATCCTGCCACCGACCGCGCGCGACATTGCCCTAGCATGCTGGGTTCATGATCATGAATTGACCTATTGCCTGTACTGCGCCGTCGTTATGCCGGATCACGTCCACACAATCTTCACGCCTTTCGGGACGCATGATCTCGCGACCATGATTGATCGCGTCAAGGGCGTCTCCTCACACGCGATCAACAGTCGCCTCAACCGCAAAGGTCACGTTTGGCAGCGCGAATACTTCGATCGTATTGTTAGGTCAACCGAGAGTCTGCGGAAGAAAGCTGAATACGTCTGCAACAATCCGGTTCGTGCTGGTCTGGCCGATTCAACGGATGACTATCCGTGGATCTGGCGCTTGTGGATTGAAGGAACGGCGCCGCCGGGGTCGGCGGCGCTCCACTAGTGCGGCGTGCACTGCACGCTCAATTCGAGGCCGTAATAAACAGCGCAGTCGTCGACGGCGATGGAGCGGCTGTCGAAATCGGCGGAGCGCAAGACCCGCAGCGTGCCGCCCAGCAAAGGAACCGAGACGATCAACGCGTTGGAGTTCTCGTCGACGACGAACGCATAGACGACGCCGTCGCGCACGACAATCATCAGACCAAGGAGGCCGTCGGCAAGAAGCTGCGGTGTAAATAACGTCGGTGCCACTGCTCGCGACGGTGAGGAGAGGGAAATCGTCAATCAGCTTCGCCACAGCGCCACCTGACTTTGAAACACGACGGAGTCCCGCACTGGGATTGCCAGTCCCCAACCCCACTTCCGAGAAATAGACGTCAGCGTCGTCGAGCGCGATACTCGACGGCGTGCTCAGCTTATCGGCCAGGACCTGGCGGCCAGTCCCGTTTTTGAGAATCCGTTCGATGCTGCCGTCAGCGGCAATATCGTCTCCCATCAAAGTACCGAGATTCGCCCAGTACACCGACGTTGCGTCGAGTGCCAGGTCGATTGGCGCGGCAAGCTTCGTCGCCAGTAACTTCGGCGTTCCGCCATTCTTAGACACGCTGTAGATACTGCCGGTCGTCGCGTCATCCACGGTGATGAAGTAGATCGACGTCTCATCGACGGCAATTTGTGGGATGTCCAGGCCGATCTTCGGGGAGACCGGCAAGGGTATTCCGCCACTTTTCGGGGCTTTTTTTATTCCGAAGGTGCGATCGGAAAGAAAGAACGTATCGCCGCTCAGAACCAGCCAATTCAATTCGATTGGCTGCACCACCACCGCCTGCGCGCATGCCGAGTTGCGCGGCGGTTGCACGACGCGTCGCCGCAAGGGTTCGGCCCCGTTTGCAGGACCAAGGATCAGAAAAGCCGCGACCAAGACAGAGAATGCGCGCATGACCGCCTCCGCGGGGTGTCCTGACGGAATGGTACGGCAGCGTTACGAGGTCGGCGCCGGAACAGCGCCGCGGAAGGCTACGCTGGCGGGCTCGCGCTCACGCTCCGGCTCGTAGGGGACTTCCTCGATGTGCGGCGGCTCCTCGGCCTTCGGTTTGCGGCGCAGCTTCTCCATATACAGATAGAAGACCGGCGTGACGTAGAGGGTGAGGGTCTGCGAGAACAGCAGCCCGCCGACGACGGCGAGACCCAGCGGGCGTCGCGATTCCGCGCCGGCGCCGAAACCAAGCGCGATCGGCAGAGTGCCCATCAGCGCGGACATGGTCGTCATCATGATCGGACGGAACCGCACCACGCACGCTTCGTAAATCGCTTCTTCGGGACTCTTACCCTGCTTCTGCGCTTCGATCGCAAAGTCGATCATCATGATGCCGTTCTTCTTCACCAGACCGACCAGCATGATGATGCCGACGAAGGCATAGATCGAAAGGTCGACGCGGAAGACCATGAGAGTCAGCAGGGCGCCGAACCCGGCGAAGGGCAGCGCCGACAGAATCGTCAGGGGGTGAATGAAACTCTCATAAAGGATGCCGAGGACCATGTAGATCACGGCGATGGCGATGATGAGGAGCAATCCGAGTCCCTGCAGCGACGACTGGAAGGCCTGCGCCGTTCCCTGGAAGTTGGCGTTCACCGTCGCGGGCAGTGTCGCCTTCGCGGTTGTGTTGATCTCATCGAAAGCCTGTCCAAGCGCGTACCCCGGTTTCAGCGCGAAGGAGATGGTCACCGACGGCAACTGTCCGGAATGATTGACGGCCGTGGGACCGAATGTCGGTTTGACCGACGCTACCGCAGCCAGCGGAACGAGTTGTCCGGAGTTCGACCGAACATAGAGCAGCGACAGCGCCCGCGGAGATGCCTGAAACTCCGGCTGCAGCTCCATGATCACCTGATAGGTGTTGTTGGTCGCGTAAATCGTCGACACCTGCCGCGTCCCGTATGCCGAGTAGAGCGCGTCTTCGATGTCCATCACGTCGAGGCCGAGAGAGGCGGCTTTCTGCCGGTCGACGTCGACGATGACGGTTGGATTCTTGATCAGCAGATCGGTCTGAACATCCGAGATCGCGGGCATCTGCCGCATCTTGTCCAACATTTTGTCCGACGCGGGGTAGAGGACTTTCGTGTCCGCCCCATACATCGTGTACTGGTAGCTCGATGAGCCGCCGCGGCCGCCGATGTTGATGGGCGGGGGGATGGTCAGGTAAACGCGAACGCCCGGAATCGCGTTGAGCTTCGGACGCAGCTCGGCGACGATATCGTCGAGCGAGTCTTTCCGGGCGTTTTTCGGAACGGTGCGGATGGAGATGAAACCGCTGTTGCCCGAGCCACGCCCGCCGCCCACGCGCGCGAAAAATGTCGCGACGTTCGGATTCTTCAGGACGATATCCATCGCGACCAGCTCGTGCCTCATCATCTCCTGGATCGAGATGCCTTGCGCCGCTTCCAGCGTGATCTGTATCTGTCCCTGGTCTTCCTGCGGGATGAAACCTTTCGGGATGAATTGGAAGAGCGCGACTGTCGCAACCAGCACAACCAGCGATCCCATCAGGACCGCGAAGCGGTGCCGCATGGCCGACGTCAGTCCGCGCTTGTAGAACGCCAGCATGCCATCGAAGAAGCGCTCGAACATGTTGTACAGGCGGCCGTGTCGCTCGCCCTGATGCGGCCGAATGAATCGCGAGCTGAGAAGCGGTGTGAGCGTGAGGGAAACGAAACCCGACACCAGAATCGCGGCGCCGATGGTGACCGCGAATTCGTGGAAAAGACGGCCCAGGATTCCACCCATGAAGAGGATCGGGATGAAGACCGCCGCCAGCGAGATCGTCATCGACAGAATCGTGAATCCGATCTCGCGCGAGCCCTTGAAGGCGGCCTCCATCGGCTTCTCGCCCATCTCCATGTGGCGGACGATGTTCTCGAGCATGACGATGGCGTCGTCGACCACGAATCCGACCGACAGCGTGAGCGCCATCAGCGACAGGTTGTCGAGCGAGTAGTCGAGCAGATACATCACCGCGAAAGTCCCGATGATCGACATCGGCAGCGCCAGACTCGGAATGACGGTCGCGGAAACGTTGCGCAGGAACAGGAAGATCACCAGGATGACCAGGCACAGCGTCAGGAGCAGCGTGAACTTGACGTCGGCGACCGATGCGCGGATCGAATCCGCGCGGTCACGGTGGATATCGAGGTTGACCGACGCCGGAAGCTCCTGGCGAAACTTCGGAAGCAGAGCGCGGACGCGGTCGGAAACTTCAACGGTGTTCGTCCCCGGCTGTTTCTGAATCGCCAGGATCATGGCGCGCTTGTCTTTGAACCAGGCCGCCGATTGATTCTGCTCGATGTCGTCGATGACGCTGCCCAGATCCTGGAGATGCACCGGCGCGCCCTTGCGATACGCGACCACCAGGGAGCGATAGTCGGAAGCGCGGAGGAGCTGTCCGTTGGCCTGGACGGTGTAGTTCAGGTTCGGACCGTACATGATGCCGGTGGGCAGATTGACGTTGCTGTTGCGGATGGCCGTGACGACCTCATCGATCCCGATCCCGCGCGACGCCAGCTGCCGCGGGTCGAGCTGAATGCGAACGGCATACTTCGCGGAGCCGAACACCGAGACCTGCGCCACGCCCTGGACCGTCGAGATGCGCTGCGCCATCATCGTGTCGGCGTATTCGTTCAGCTCATACAACGGCATGGTGTCGGAGTTGATCGCCAGAAAGAGCACCGGCTGATCCGCCGGATTGACTTTGTTGTAGGACGGCGGCGCGGGCATGTTAGGCGGAAGCTGGCGCGCCGCCGCGGCGATGGCCGCCTGCACGTCCTGCGCGGCCGCGTCGATGTTGCGGCTGAGATTGAACTGCAGCGTGATGGAAGTGCCGCCCAGGGTGCTCGACGAGATCATGGAGTCGAGGCCGGCGATGGTCGAGAACTGCCGCTCCAGCGGCGTGGCAACCGACGACGCCATCGTCTCCGGGTTCGCTCCCGGCAGGTTCGCTGAAACCTGAATGGTCGGGAAATCAACGTTGGGCAGGTCGCTGACCGGAAGCTTGCGGTAAGCCATGGCGCCGAACAGAAGAATCGCCAGCATGACCAGGGTGGTCATGACCGGGCGTCTGATGAAGATGGCGGCGATGTTCATCTTAAGTCCTGAGTCCTGAGTGCTGAGTCCTGAGTCCCGACCACTCAGGACTCAGGACTCAGCACTCAGGACTCACAACGCATTCTTCACATCCACGTGACTCTTGGGCGTCAGCCGCAATTGTCCATCAGTTACCACCATTTCACCCGGCCCGACGCCTGTTTCGATGATGCTCTGCTGATCGACCGTCTCCGCGACTTTGACCGGCCGCACCTCGATCGATCGATCCTCCCTGACCACATATACAAATTGTCCGCGCTGTCCCGTCTGCACCGCCTGTGACGGAACAACAACAGCGTTGGGACGATCCTGCAGCGTCACCGCCACGCTGACGAATTGTCCGGGCCATAGCGCCCGGTCCTGATTGCCGAAAACCGCCTTCAGCGCGATCGTGCCGGTGGCGGTGTCGACTGCGTTGTCGATAAAACTCAGCTTTCCGGTCGCGATCGCCGATCCGCCTTGCTTCGGTGACGCGGTCACGGGAACACCTAGTCCGCCACGCGCGCGGAGCCGCGCCAGCTCCCCTTCCGGCACCGCAAACTGCACGTAGACCGGCGAGACCTGATTGATGACGACCAGCGCATTGGTGTCGTTCGCCCGCACCACGTTGCCGGCGTGGACCATCAGGCTGCCGGTCCGGCCATCGATGGGCGCGACGATGTTGCAGTACGAAAGCTGCAGCTGCGCATTTTCGAGGGCGGCGTGATCGGCGGCCACCACGGCCTTGGCCGCCTCAGCGGCCGAGGTGATCTTTTCGTATTCTTCTTTGGTGACGTAATCCTTCTTCACCAGATCGGCATAGCGCACCGCTTCGGACTGCGCGTTGCGATATTGCGCTTCATCGCGCGCGAGATTCGCCTGCGCCTGCTGTAGGGCGGCCTCAAACGGTCGCGGATCGATCGTGAAAAGCTGCTGCCCTTTGCGCACGTCATCGCCCTCGCGAAACGACACGCGCGTCAACTGACCGCCGACCAGCGCGCGGATCGACACCGTCGAAAAGGCTTGCACGTTTCCGATCGCGCTCAGTTGCAACGGCACGTCTTTCTGCTCGACCTTCGCGACCGTGACCGGCACGTTTTCGTCGGCAGGTTTCTGCTTCGAGCCGGAACAAAAGGCAGAAGTAAGAAGGCAGAAGGCAGAAGTAAGAAGACGCAAGTACGCCCGAATTACTTCTGCCTTCTGCTTTCTGCCTTCTGCCTTCATCGTGTCGATTCCTGTGTCGGTGCTTCCAGCGATCCCGTGTCGTGTGCCAGCTGCGCCACTGCCAGGAACCAATCCGTCCGCGCCTGAATCTCCTGTGCCCTCGCGCTCTCCAGCGCTGCCTCGGCCGTCAGCACGTCGAGAATACTCCCCACGCCACTGCGATAACGGTCCGCGGCCATGTCCGCCGACTGCTGCGCGGTGCTGAGGAAATCACGACTGGTACGAACGCGCTGCACGGCTGTTGAAAGTCCGTAGTAGCTGTTCCAAACCTGCAGATCGAGACGCTGCTGAAAGCTGCGCGCTCCTTCCCGGGCGACGTCGGCGCCGAGCTCCGCGGCGTGCAGATCGAACTGCGTTCTCCATCCGGTGAACAGAGGGAATCGCATCGCGACCCCGAACGAATACGGAGTCGCTGTTCCGCTGGTCACACCTCGAAAAGTCGTCCGGTTGGCATTGGCAGTGAAGCCGACGGTGGGCAAGCCCGCCGATCGCGCTTCGCGCACGCGGGCCTCCGCTTCCTGCACCAGCGAGCGCGAAGCTGCAAAGTCGGGACGCTGCTGCTCGGCTTGCGTAATCAATGACTCGACGGCTGTGGATACTTCCTGAATGGGGATCTCGCTCGGCAGCGTGCCGATCGTGAATCTTGTGGTGACGGGCAGCCCCATCGCAGTCACCAGCGTTCCCTGGAAAACGCGCAGGTTCTGCCCCAGCGACTCGTAGGTCAACTGCGCCTGGGACAGCGCGGTGCGCGCCTGCAACACATCATTGATCGTTGCCACTCCGGCGCGGTGCCGCGCCTCGGCCGCATCGACGCTAGTCTGCCGCTCTTTGATCGTTGCGCTTTGCGCGTCGACCAGCGACTTCGCGTCGAGGTAGCCGAAGTAGGCCTGCTCGGTCTGCAGGATGACGTTCTGAATCTGTTGATTGTGCGTGAAATCGGCCACGATCAGCGCCTGCCGGGCCTCCTCCACCTGCGCCGCCCGCCCTCCGAAGTCGAACAATAGATATGTCACCACGAGTTGTGGCCCGAAGGTGGTGCTGTTGAAGATGGTGCGGCCGCCTTGTGTTGCCTGACGCGAACGCGTGTAGCTGGCATTCAGGTCGACCTCCGGGTAGTACGCCGAGCGACGACTTCCGACAACTGCCTGCGCCTGCCGCGCCTGCAACCACGCTGTACGCGTGTCGGGATTGTTCTGCAACGCCAGATCGATCGCGCGCGGCATGTTCAGATCGCCGAGGTCGGTGGCCGCCGGCTTGGGGATGGGGGGCGGGACAGCGGAGGCGGGGGCGGGCCAGGCGGCGGCGGGGGTGGCGCTCACGCCGGGATCGCGCGCGGTGGTGCACGCGACAGCAACCCAGCAACCGAGCAACCAGGCAACCCGATTCACGACCTTCTCCTTCGTTCGAGTCCGTGAATAAAAACATCGCCCAGCAGCGTGGCATCGTGTTCAACCGGCGCGGGCTTCTCGCTGCGCAATCTCTGATTCATCAGCGCGAACATCGCTTCGACGAACATCGCGGCCACGATGTGCGGATCGACTTCCCGAAAGACGCCCAGGCGCACTGCTTCGCCGATGACGCGGGCGGTCGCCTCGATCAGACGCCGGTAGCGATCGCTTTGATAACGGCTGCCCTGCACGCGCACGACCTCGCGCTCGTAGATCAGGACGCGAAAGAGATCGCGGTGCTCGTCGAAATAGGTCAGGTAAGCCAGAGCGAATGCCCGCAGCCGCCGGTCGGGCGTGCCGTCGCCGCGCAGAATCTCCTCCACCGTCTTCATCATCGGCGCGAGGGCCGATGACTTCACTTCATCCAACAGCTCCTGTTTGTCGCGATAGTGGAGATAGACGGTTCCCTTGGCGATGCCGACTTCCTGCGCCACCCGCTCCATGGTGACGCTCTTCAGCCCCTCCCGACAGATGAGGCGAATGACCGCCTCCTGGATGCTCTGGCGCTTGTAAGATTCCCACGGACTTCGCAGTTGGCGTGCTGCCATGACCGAAGGGTCATTTTATGACCCAATCGGTCATGTTAGGTGACGAACCTGTGTCAGTCGTATGGGTGATCGATCCCGACCAGTGGCCGCGAGCTCTGCTCCGCGCCGAGCTGATCGAGCGCGGTTTCGACGCTGTCGGTTATTTGCGCGCCTCCGACGCCCTGCCGCACCTCGGCGCGCGCTTTCCTGATTTGATCGTGGTCGACCTTCGCCATGCGTCTCGCGACGAAATTGCGCAGTTGTTTCAGGTCGGCGTCCCTGTGATCGGAATCGCCGGCATTCCCGAACCGCCATGGCGCGCAGAATTCAAATGGGGCGCCCTGCTGCGGCGCCCCATTTCCATCGGCGAGATCGCCGATAAAGTTTCTAGTTTCCTGTGACGAACAACTTGCCGTCGTTCTGCGTGTAGATCTTCCCGTCCGGACCGATCGACAGCGGCGTGTAGGCCGCGCCGATCGCCAGATTCGTGAAGACCTGATTCACCAGGCGACCGTTCCGATCGATCATGTACAGATTGCCGTCTTCACTGTTCGCGAAAACAATTCCCTTCTTGTCGACCGCAGGCGCGTTCACGCACCACTCGAAGCTGTTGGGGTGATCCGACGTGCATGACAGCGAGCCGTCGGAGTTACGCGTGCAGCTCAGCGTATTCGTGTTCTGAAATCGCCAGTTGATTTGTAGATCGGGCGTCAGCGAGGTGATGAAGAACTGCTCGGGATACGCAGGATCGGTCGCGTTGCGATCGATTGGACAGATCGTCGCGTCATTGCAATACGAGCCTAGGCCGCTGTAGTGATTCTCTTTCGTGATCACGGCGAACCCCGTGCCGGTGGAAAAGATCGCCGGCGTCGTATCCCATCCGAACTGGAACCCGCCCCATGGTGCAGCGGTATCGAGATACTGGCCGCTGCTCGACCAGCGCATCATGTGACCCTGCGCGTAGTTGTAACGGGTATAGGAGCCGTAGTAGATCGAGCCGTCAGGCGCGACCACCGGCGCGGAAGTGGAATCGTCGAGCACGCGGCCAGTGCCCGGCAAACCATCGGGGGGACTGACACCGCTCACCGTAAGGCCCGCGCGGCAGCCCCCCGGCGCGCCGTTCGCCGGAAGGAACGGCGAGCCGCACCCATCGTGAAAATGTTCGCGCATCGACGCCGCCCACTTCGATGTCAGATTCGGGTTCACCGCGATGACATAGCCGTAATAATCGTCAAATGAGGCCCGGCTGATGTCGTAGACGGTGCCGTCAAGTCCAATTGCCGGCGCGGTGTTGACCGGCGGCCGCTGCGAGCCGCAGGTGACGGTCGGCACAGGCGCGGGGGTGCCGTCGGGGTTGAGAACGGGCCATGGGAGATTCGCCGTCGAGTAGCGGAATTTGCACTGGTCCGTTGCCGCAGGCGAGCCGGGAACCAGGGTCGACCATGCAACCGCGGTCGGTGTGTCGTCAGTTGTCACCTTGACCAGCCACGAATTCGGTACATCGGCCAGCCAGGGATCTTTCACACTGCCGTTGAGCTGCATCACGTTGTAATAGATGTTGCCGGCGCTGTCGGCGCTCAGAGGGCCGACGGCGTATGTGTTCGCATCGATCGTCGCGAACGGATTGATGTGCGCCAGCACGGCCCCGGTGCCGCGATCGAGTTTCCAGACCGTGCCGCCGAAGCCGGGAACATACATGGCAGCACTGGTGAGCGCGCCATGGTACACAGGCTCCCATCCCGGTCCGTCCTTGTCGGGCGAAAACGGCACAGGCTTCCAGTCATTGATGTGCGTCCATTGCAGCGTCAGGACGCCGTTGACCCAACTGAATTTGTTCTCACACCAGGTCTGCACCACCCAGTTCTTAATGTTGGAGTATTGGCCGGTCTTGCACTCCATGAAGACATCATTCCCGTCGACGAGCGGCGTCTGGTAATGCACAAGAAGGCCGCCGGCCGCGTACGGTCCCTGCTGTTCCTTCGAGACAAACGGGTCATAAACGATGTCGGCCAGGATGTTCGAACCGGTCTGCCCCGAGACCGATACCGATCCCTGGTGCAACTGGTTTTGCCCCCACTGTCCCCACCAGACAGTGGCGGCGAAGCTGCTGGTCGCGATAAAGAAGACGCCCAGGAAGAGCCGACCGCGGAGAGTACGCATATGTTGCCTCCTCTTTTGAGCGCCGGGCTGCGCGTCATTATTTATGGATCGACGGACGCTAACACATCGAAAATGAGGCTGCAACATGTCACGCCCGCTTCTGCTTTTTCGAGCTGCGACATATCCACGACATCGATTTGAAAACCTCGCGATTCGAGCCGGCGCCGTGTGCGGGGATACGACGCGCTGTAGATCAGCCCGTCGTCGAGCCGCAAAATGTTCGCGGCGTGCGGCTCGCTCGGATCGACGTCGATGCACTCGAAACCGCGAAACTGAGCGCGGTCGACGTAGTCCGGGTTCAGCAGAAGCGTTTGGCCGTCGATCGCTGTGACCGCAGATTTCAGATGCAGGCAATTGCGAAATTGGATGGGAACGACGTCGTCTGCCTTCGCCCCCGCGACGCGGGGGAGAAGGTCGCTCGATCCACCCTCTCCCCGCTTCGCGGGGCGAGGGATCTCAAGAAGCTGCTCGACAGCGGCCGCGTTGGTGCGTTGCGAAGTGCCGACGTATAGCTTCTGATCCACGACCAGCACATCTCCCCCATCGAGCGTAGCCGGCGGTTCGATGTAGCGCAGCGGCCGATAGTGCCGCACGACCTCGGCCACACTTGTCGTTTCCGGTCGCCGCGATTCCGCCCCCGGGCGCGTGATGATCGCGACGTCGTCGAGCACGACCGCCGTGTCCTCCACAAAGACCGAATCAGGCATATCGGGTGTAGCCACGGCATGCACGATGGTGCAGCCGTGGGCCGCGAGCGAGCGTTCGTAGGTGGCGTGTTGCAGGACGGCCCGATCGAAGTCGATCGGCTGCCGCTGGAGGTAGCTCAGCTGGCACTCGGCGATGCGAGGGCTGACCGAACGCGTGATTGCGATGCGCACGCGCGCTATTATTCACGTATGGCTTGCGATCACACCGATCCGCCCGTGGTGATGCAGCGTGCCGAGAAGTGGCTGCACGAGCGGGGAATTCCGGCCGACAAGTGGAGCGGCCTGCGCATTCAACACGCCGAGAACACGCCCAACGCAAAAGGCTGGAAGTCGGTGATCATCGAGATCGAGCGTCGCAACGGAGAGTGGATCGTGACTGACATCGACCGCCGACCCGATCCGGTGACCGAGTCCGGGCTGAGCATCGCTTCTTGAAGCTGGGCAGGCTGTATCTCGTAATCGCAATCCTCTATCTCATTCCGATCTGGTCGGTGGCGCACCTGCCCACCGCCGACGGCCCGTCGCACGTTTACAACTCGTGGATTCTTCGGGAATTGATCGCGGGAAACAGCGGTCCGATCTCGCGCTACTTCGAGATCGACTGGCGGCCGCATCCGAACTGGATCGGCCACGCGCTGCTGGCGCTGCTGATGACGATCGCCCCGCCCGTGATGGCCGAGAAAATTTTCTTCAGCGCGATTGTCCTTCTCTTCTTCGCGAGCCTCTGGCTTTACTCGGGAAAGTCGCCCTACGCCTTTTTCGCTTTCCCGTTCGCGTACCACCAATTCCTGCAGACCGGCTTCTACAACTTCTCGGTGAGCATCGCGCTCTACTTCCTGATTCTGGGCATGTGGTGGAAGCGCCGCGATTCTCCGAACGTGAAAAACATTGCCTTGATGGCGCTGCTTCTGATCGTCTGCTACTTCTCGCATCCGATGTCGACGCTTCTCGCGATCGGATCGATCGGATTGCTCTGGCTTCTGGCGCTGCGCGGGCGCAAGGCGGCCCATCTCCTCGCTTTCGTGCCCTTGATTCCACTGCTGGGGTGGTTCGCGTGGCAGCGAAAACCGGAAGCCGCGTTGAACTCCGCCGCGTTTGGCAAGCGATTGGCCGCGTTGGTGCGGATCGATTCGCTGTTCACCTTCGACTTCAGACAGTTTCAGCTCGGCTACGCCATGTTTGGATTGCTGGTCGTGCTTTCGATCCTCACTGCCATTCGCGAGCGGCGGCGTGACGTCGACGCCTTTGTCGTGATCACGCTGGTCTTCATCATCATTTACTTCTTCGCGCCCGACGACATCGCCGGCGGCATGGCCGTCGCGCAGCGGATGTCACTCTTCATCTATCTGTTGCTTCTGCCGTGGTTCACGCCCTCGCTCACCAAGCCGCTGCGCATCGGTCTGATCGCGCTGCTGAGCGTCCTGGCCATCGGCAACCTGCTCTACCTCACCCGGCATTACCGCGCGGCCGATCGCTACCTCACGCAATTTCTCCGATCGCTGAAACCCATCACGCCCGAGACGACATTGCTGCCGCTGCTCTTCAACCGGGAAATGCCGGACATGTTCATCAGCCCCTACTCCCACCTTGTCGATTACGTCGCGATCGAGAGACGCCTGGTCGATTTTGACAATTACGAAGCAGCCACCGGCTACTTCCCTATTCGGTTCAAGCCCGGCATTCCGTCGATTCCGATTTACTCGATCGAAGCTGGGCCGGCAGTGCTGCCCATCGCGCCGTTTGCGCCACGGGCCCAGTACATCTTTACCTGGCAGATGCCGGAGTATTCGCCCATTGAAAAGGATATCGAGGCGCATTACCGCCGCGCCTACGCGCTGCACGGTGCGCGCGTGTATCGAAGCCTGTCGATGGCGCCGCCGATGGCAGCCTCGCCCATGATCCTGCTTCCGATCGCGGGAACCGCTGGAGAAAAAGGGGGGTGGCGCGTCGATCAATTCGCGCGCAACGGCGGTCAACGCCCGGCCCACCTCATTCTGAGCACATGCGTCGCATCTTGCGAAGTCGATCTACCGGCCGGCGAACAGATCTCCCTGGCCTCGGCCGACGATCAAATGCCTTTCATCTTCGCCTACCTTACCAACGGCGACCTCAAACGTCTGAGTTTTTCGACTACGGTGAGCTTCGGAAGCGAGATGCTCACCACCATTCCCACCGTTCAGGAGAGCGATTTTCGACGGCGGAAGATCCGCATCGCGAACGTTCCCTTCGGCGGCATGCGACTCAACCTCCGCGCCTGGTTCCTGGGCGAAGGCACGAATCTGTTCTTCATCCACATCTTCTCGCGCGAGGGCCGCCTCCTCGGCAACAAGCTGGCGGGAATCGATCCCACCGCATTTTTCACGGAGGGAGATCTCTCGCGACAATTTCCACAAATCTCACCGCAAGAATTCGTCGATGTGGAAATCGACACGCAATCGGACGATCTGCGCGTGTGGGCGTTCATCACCGCGACCGACTACCACCTGCATCGCATCAAGCTTTACTTGCCGATGTGACGGCATCCAGCAGCCGCTGCACTTCCTCCTCGGTGGTGTAGGCGGCACAGCCGATGCGTACCAGACCCTCGACGCCCAACACCCGGATGACGGTGGCGGCGTAGAAGTCGCCGTGACTCGCGAAGATCGCGCGCTTCACGAGGGCTCGCGCCACTTGCTCCGATGTCATGCCGTCCACAGTGAACGCAACGGTAGGAGTCCGCGGCGCATCCGGCGGCGGACCGAAGAGCCGCACGCCTTTGATCGTCTGCAGTCCGTCCCACAACATCTTCGTCAACTTCTCGCCGCGCTGGTGCAGCCAGTGGTGGTCAATCGAATTCATGAACTCGACCGTCGCTTTCACCCCCGCCATGCCTTCCTGATTCTGCGTTCCGGTCTCGACGCGTTCCGGCCCCGTGTCAGGAGCGGGTTCGAGTTTCGGAAAGGGCAGCGACTCCTGAAGAGCCTTTCGCGCGTACAGGATCCCGATGTGCGGGCCGTAAAACTTATAGGCCGAGACGGCCAGGAAATCGCAATCGAGGGCCCGGACGTCGATGCGTGCGTGTGGCGCAAGATGGACCGCATCGACGAAAAAAAGTGCACCGGCGCTCCGCGCGATCTGGCGCACCCGAGCGAGGTCGTTGATCGTGCCGACGGCATTCGACGCGCCGCCGATCGCGATCAGCCGCGTCTTCGGCCCGGTGAGCCTGGCGAGATGGTCCATGTCGATCTGACACGTCTCGGGAATCATTCGCGCTGTCCGTACCACGATTCCGCGATCGATCTCCAACGCGCGCCATGGTGCGACGTTGGCGTGGTGATCGAGCTCCGTGACGATCACTTCGTCGCCCGCCTTCCAGGTCCGCGCGACAGCGCGAGCGAGATGGAATGTGATGGTGGTCATGTTCGCGCCGAACGAAATTTCGTCGGCGGTCGCATGGAGAAACTGCCCCGCGGCCTGGCGTGCCGCGGCGATGATCGCGTCAGTCTCCTCGCTGGTGGGATACGCCCAATGCGTATTCGCGTTGTGGTGAAAGAGGTAATCGGTCATGGCATCGGCGACGCTGCGGGGCACCTGCGTTCCGCCCGGTCCGTCGAAGTACGCCACCGGAAGTCCATCGTGGGTACGGGAAAGGGCCGGGAAGCAACGACGGAGCGCGTCGAGATTCACGCGACTCTGGTGGCGCGAACGAACGCGCTGAAGTAGCCCGCGCCGTGCTCGCGCGTCGGCTCGATATCGATCGACGCGAATCCGGCATCGCGCAGCAATGCCCGATACTCGTTTTCTTCCAGCGCGCCCGCGACGCATCCGATCTTCTGTTCCATCTCGCGCCGAATGTCATCGGCAACTTCACCGCGATGCACGATGTCCGACACCGCGAAACGCCCGCCCGGTTTGAGAACTCGGAAGGCTTCGCGCAGCACCTGACCTTTGTCGCCCGAAAGATTGATCACGCAGTTGGAGATGACGACGTCGACCGATCGATCGGGAAGCGGAACCTTCTCGATCTCACCCTTCAGGAACTCGACGTTGGTGACGCCCGCCTTCCGTTGATTCTCACGCGCCAGCTCGAGCATCTCCTCGGTCATGTCGAGGCCGTACGCTTTCCCGGACGGACCGACGCGACGGGCGGAAAGAAGCACGTCGATCCCGCCGCCCGACCCGAGGTCGAGGACGACTTCTCCAAGGTTGAGATTGGCCAGCATGGTCGGATTGCCGCAGCCCAGCGAGGCATTGGCGGCGGACTGAGGGATGGCGGTGAGCTGATCGTCGCCGTAGATATTTGCCGTGACGGAGTCACAGCAGGCCTTCGATCCGGACTCTGCCTCCCGCGCCAGCCGGCCGTACTTGTTTCGAACGGCTTCTTTGCTGTCGTTCATGGCTAGAATATTAGTCGATGCCCAGGACAGTTGTGGTTGGAACCGGCAGCCACATCCCGTCGGTGGTCGTACCGAACGAGTATTTTCTCGAGCACGAATTTCACGGGCCCGACAACAAGCCCATCGCCAAGAGCAACCGCGAGATTCTGCAGCAATTCGAAGCGATCACCGGCATTCGCGAGCGCCGCTACGCTCCCGACGATCTCGTGACTTCCGATCTGGCGTTCGACGCCGCGCAGTGTGCGTTGCAATCCTCACGCATCAATCGAGAGCAGCTCGACTACATCATCGTGGCGCATAACTTCGGCGACGTCCGCGCCGGAAGTCTCCGCTCCGATCTCGTCCCCGCCATTGCTGCGCGCGTGAAGAACAAACTCGAGATCGAGAATCCTCGCACGGTGGCGGTCGACGTTGTCTTTGGCTGCCCGGGATGGCTGCAGGGCGTCATCTGGGCCGACGCCATGATTCGCGCCGGCGATATCCGGCGCGCCATGGTCATTGGAGCCGACACGCTGTCGCGCATTTCCGATCCGCACGATCGCGACAGCCTGATCTACGCCGACGGCGCAGGCGCGACCATTCTGGAAGCCCGCGACACCAAGGATGGAATCCTGGCCCACAAGGTCCGCTCCGACACGCTCGAGCATTCGATGATGCTGCGCATGGGCTACTCGTACAAAGACGAAGCGTTCCTGGAAGCGCTCTTCCTCAAGATGGAAGGACGCAAGCTGTACAAGTACGCGCTGCAAACGGTCGCCGGCTCGATCAAGGAGTGCCTCGAGGACGCCGGCATCGATATCACTCAGGTGAAAAAAGTCTTGCTGCATCAGGCCAACGGCAAAATGGACGAGGCGATCCTCGAGGCGCTTTACGACCTCTACGAAGCCGAGCCGCCGTGCAATGTCATGCCCATGACGATTTCAACGCTCGGGAACAGCTCGGTGGCCACCATACCGACCATGCTCGATCTGATCTGCAAAGGCAAAATGCGCGAACACGCCCTCGCCCCCGGCGACATCGTGGTCTTCGCCTCGGTCGGCGCCGGCATGCACATTAATGCGGCGGTGTATCGAGTTCCGTCATCATCATGACCCTCGCCCCGCTTGCGGGGAGAGGGTGGCGCGCAGCGCCCGGTGAGGGGCCCCTCATCCGCCCTTCGGGCACCTTCTCCCCGCACGCGGGGAGAAGGCACTGCGGCGTCACTTGATCGCGTCGACCATCAGGAAACGCGTCCCGCTGTTGACGAACATCCGCCCGATCACCGTGCGCGTCGTGCCGGCAGCGGCGATGACGTTGGCCGGCATCACGCTGTCGTCCTTCGGCGGCATCAGGACGTAGACGCGGCGCGTTCCGTCCTCGTAGCAGTAGGAATCGACAATTTCGCCGCGGACGGTCACCGCCTGATCGGCGATGATTTGAAGCCGGCGGACCGCCGGCCTGTTACATCCGTCAGACACCTTCCGGAAATTGCGTGAAGCTCCCCTGTTCGAAGACGATGTCCCGATCGAAGTTCGTGGTGGCGCCACCCCAGGCTGCATCGCGTTTTCCATCTCGTCCCAGTGACCAGATTCTATAGGAAGCTTCGCCGCTCACGGTCCAGAGTGCGACATGGAAAGGACGATCCCAACCATCCTTTTTCGGCAGAACCTTCACGTAAGTTGGCTCGAGCATGGCCGCTAATTCGCCGGCAAGATATCCGCGGCGCACCGGTTTCCAATCCGGATGATCGGTTTCGTACGCCTCGATGGCGGTCGAGATCGTCCGGAGGTCGGCCATCGTCCGTTTTTGCTTGCTGCGATCCATCGCAGTCATCACATTCGGCACGACGACCGCGGAGCAGGCACCGAAAATAACCAATGGAATCCAGAGCCACCAACGTCGCATGCGTGCAATATGGGACGAGCCGGCGCTGTCGCCGTGACTCGGGTCACCTTAACTGTGACGTTGCAGTAGCTTGGCGAGTTTCAACGGCGAGATGTTCAGAGCTTCCTCAACTTCAACGAGCCGTTGTGCGTGCTCACGCGCAGCTCAGGTCCCCCTCCGTTGACGTCGCCCACGTATCGTGAATAGCCGGTCGATCCGAGCGTAATCGGAAAATCGGAGCTCATGTCCATGTGATGGCCATTGGCGTTGAGATGGAATCGCGCCTGCGCCGGAAGGATGAAATCCATTCCGCCATTGTGCGTTTCAATGCTCGCCGGTCTCGTGAAGTTGCGATAGGCGATGCGCACATCGCCGTTATGACTCTCAATGGAGGCGGCACCATCGAAGTCTCGGACGTCGATGTCTCCGTTGTGCGTGTTGACCCTGAGGTCGCTGTGCAGCGCGGTCACGCGAATCGAGGCGTTGTGGGCATCGACGGAAAGTCGCGCTGTGGCCGGCATCGAGATGGTGTAGTCAATGAGGGGAAGATCGCGCTGGACGCCGAGCCATGTGAATCGGGTCGGAACGTCGCTGTAATCGGATTCCACCCGGACGCTGCCGCCCGAGCCGGTAACTTTCACATCCGTCTTTTCGACGTCCTCATCTCTACCGAAATCCGAGGGGACGATACGCGCGGTGACATCGACCGTCGACTGATTCCAGGTGGTCACAGTGATGCTCCCATTGTGGATATCGACGGAAAGGCTTCCGGTCTGGTCGAGCTGCGCCGTTCGGTGAAGACGGCGTTCCGAAGCCGCGGCCATGGTCGCGATGAGAAAAATCGAGAGGCTGACGAGCAGTCTGCGCATGGGTCCTCCTATTCCAACTAGCTACGTGCGGCGGCAGCCGGGGTTGCAGTGCGCTCCCTTGGGATGGTGATGATGCACCGCCGGCCGCTTGCGGATCACGCCGAAGGGCGTGAATCCGCGCTCCGCCGCCCGCGCCCACAACAGAGCATACGACTCCCCGGCCGGCGCAGGCGAGATGGTGTGGAAGCCGGCGGCGAGTGGACGCGCCCCGTCGTACGGTGTGCCGTCCAGCGCTCCGGCAAAGGCATCCCTGCGACCGACGATGGCGTATTCGGCGGGCACATCAATTTGAAAGGTCGACTCCCCGGCTGGCAGTATTCGCCCCGGCACGCGCACCCCGCCGATAAACGCAAAGTTCTTTTGCAGGAATTTGCGCGTCGCGCGCGAGTAGCCGTACAGATCAGGACCGATGACCATGGTGCGGGTTCGCAGAATGTCGGAAACGACCGTGTCTGCGATGACGCCCTTGAACATCCGATGTTTCGTCATCGGCTCCAGAACGTAATAGAACGCCCGCGGCCGGAAGACAGTCTCGCCTTTCAAATCCATCACGAATTCGCCGGGCGTGGTGAGCTGCAAGGTTTGCTCGATCACCGTCAGTCCGTCGCGGGTCTCATTGCGATGAAGCCGGCCGATCGCGAGCACAATGACGATTTCCGCAAACGCGATGATCACCACGCGGCGATAAGTAAAGAAGAGCGAGACGAGCGTGATCGCGGCGAGAGGAAAATATGGCAGCCAGTGTTCGTGCTCCACCAGCGGCCAGAGGCAATAGAGCGCTGCGCCGTAGAAATGGGTCGTCACGAACAGGAAGTAGCGCTGCGGAGTATCGGCGGCGCGCCGCGCCAGCATCGCGATGAGAAACAGAAGGACCGGAAAAAGAATGAGCCGCAACACGCGAACGTGGTGCACCATGTTGTGCGTGATCACGCCGTAGACGAACGGATCCCACGCCCCGCGGGCCGCGAAATAGATCGCGATTGCCGCAGGCGGGATCACACCGGCGGCAAGAAATGCGGCGGTGTAGCGGCCGGCTCTCAGCCGGCCGGTCTTGATCGCGACACACATCGCGCCCACCGCAACCGATAGCAAGAGCAGCATCGTCTTGGCCGAAACCGCAGCGGCCAGACCGAGCAGAAAGCCAGATGCCGCGACACGGGAGGTGGTGAGCGGCGCGGAGACGAGAATCGCGATGCTGGCCAGCCAGAACACCGCCCAAAGATCGTCGGTTCGAAATTCGACGGAGCACAAGACCAACAGCGGAAAGAGCGCCGCTACGATGGCGCCCCAGATCGCGACGCGGCGGGGATAACAACGCGACGCGATCCGAAACGTGATCGCGATCATCGCCGCGTATAGCGGCAGCATGGCCAGACGCATCGCGATCAGCGCGTCCGCTCGCTCTCCCACCATCCGCAACAGCGGCGCCAGCAGCATGTGGAACAGCGGCATGTGATTGTCGAAGACGTCGCGATACGGCAGCAGTCCGCTGGCCCACGTCCAGACCATGTGAAGATGCTGCGGCTCGTCGCTGTCGATGCGATATTGGAAGACGGCCACGACGCGGATGATCGCGGCCGCAGCGAGGGACGCCGCCATCGCGAGCGTCTCCCATCGCACCTCCAGCCATCGCTGCGACGGTGCGAGATCAGTAACCGACTGATCGGGCACCGATGGGGCGACGGTCATCTAATAATGTCTCTCTCTCTGAGCCAAAAAATTGGGGCCGGCTTCGACTCCGGCCCCCGGGGACCTTGATCCTCCGTCGGCCGGTGCCTGACCGTGCGGAAGCTTGCTGCCGTACCGAATGTAACGGCAGCGCCAGCCAGGCAGAATTCGCGATTGCCTCATTTCGTCGTAGGCAATTTACCTATCGGGTTGGCCGCCTATAATTGTGAGTCTCCCATGCTCCAATCGATCCGGTCCCGGCTGATCGCCCTCGTACTTGCAGTTGCCTTGCCGCTTCTCGGCTTACTGGTTTGGGTGTTCTGGGCGGAGATCAGCCGCGTGCACAACTCGGCGCAGGACCTGGCTTCTTCCCGCAATACTTGAACCTCGTTCTTCTCGACACCCGCGGGAACATCATCTGCTCCGCGACGCCCACGGCCGCCGACGCGAAGATCAGCGCGGCCGCCGAGTCCATCGTCAGCGCCCGCCTGCGCGACGCGCGTGAGCCGAATCTCGAGACCATCGTGCTGCCCATCGCCGGCAAGTGGATCTCGGTCGACTTTCGTGCCATCCGAGATGGCGACGCCATCAGCGGAGTTCTGGCGCTGGAGCAATATGTCGACCTCGACGTCGGCGCTTTTCCGATCGGGACGGTCGTCACCCTTGTCGACGCCCACGGGCGCATCCTGGCTCGATCGCCGGACGGCGACGGCTGGGTCGGCCGCGACTACAGCGCCACCGGCGTCGGCCGCAAGGCAACGCAAGCGCGCGAGGGTCACGCTCAAGCCCGCGGCGTCGATGGCGTCACGCGCCAATACGGCTTTACGCCGGTGACCGGCCGCAATTGGCTGATTTACGTCGGCATTCCGGCCGGGGTCGGCCGGGCCGCGGTGCGAGCGCTGATCGTAAACGGTCTGGCAGCTGGTCTGATCATCTGCGCCGTGGTGCTGCTGTTGGCGTTGCGCCTGGCGCGAACGATCAAGAGCCCGCTGGATGTCCTGGCGGGGGCGGCAAAAAGAGTCGGCGCTGACGGCTATGTCGGACGCGTGCCGGCGGACGGGCCGCGCGAGATTGCTGTCGTCGCCCAGGCTTTCAATCACATGATCGAGAGCCGCTCCGATGCCGACACCGCGCTGGAGGCGCTGTCGAAGAAATTGCTCGACGTTCAGGAAGAGGAACGCAGCCGCATCGCGCGCGAGATTCACGACGAGCTCGGACAGTTGCTGACGGCGCTGAACATGGACATCGGCGGCCTGCTGAAGACCGCCGAGCCGCTGAATCAGGATCAGAAGACCATGGCCCGGCGCATCCGGCAGGCGCTCACGCAGACGATTTCGTCGGTACAGCGGATTGCGGCCGAACTGCGGCCGGCGGCCCTCGACGATTTCGGCCTGGTGGCGGCCATCGAATCGGAGGTCCACACCTTCGAGGAACGCACGGGGGTCGAATGCGATCTCTCCTTTCCCAGCGATACGCTTTCGTTTGGATCGGAAGTCGACGCCGCGATCTATCGCATCGTTCAGGAAGCGATGACCAACGTGGCGCGCCACTCCGACGCCACACGGCTCGAAATCAAATTGCGTCAAAGCGATGGCGTCGCGTCGCTCGAGATTCGCGACGATGGTAAAGGCATCCCGGCCGACAAAGTCCGCGACCATCGTTCGCTGGGCATCATCGGCATGCGCGAGCGGGCGCGGCGCATCGGCGCGATGGTGGAAGTCGAAGGCGCCCCAGGACGCGGAACGACTGTCTCGGTTCGGATTCCTGTGCCGGCGGCGCGGGCGGGAGTTTCATGATTCGCGTGCTGATCACCGACGATCACGCCATCGTGCGCGACGGACTGCGCCAGATTGTCGGCGAGACCGATGACATCACCGTGGCGGCGCAGGCCAGCACGGCCGCCGAGACACTCGATCGCCTGCACGAAAACACCGTCGACGTCGTGGTTCTCGATCTCAACCTTCCCGACCGACACGGCCTCGATCTTTTGTTGCAGCTTCGCAGCGCCTACCCGCGGCTTCCGGTTTTGATCCTGAGCGTGAATCGCGAGGCGGCCTACGCCGTTCGCCTGCTCAAGGCCGGCGCGGCCGGTTACATCGGAAAGGACGGCGCGCGCGAACAGTTAGTCGAGGGCATTCGGGCGGTCGTGAAAGGAGAAAAGTACATCGCTCCGCCGCTGGCGGCGTCGGTTGCCATGCATCTGGTCGGCGACGGCACCGGCCGCCGCCACGAGCAACTTTCCGATCGCGAGTTTCAGGTTCTCCGGCAGATCGCAGCCGGCAAACCGCCCAGGCAGATCGCGGCCGACCTCAACGTCAGCGTCAAGACCATCGGCGCACATCGCGCCCACATCCTGCAGAAGATGGGACTGCGCAACAATGCCGAAATCGTACACTATGTTGTTACTAATAAACTGTTATAATTATTGCGATACGTTTTTCGACTTGGCCTCGACGTTCCACCGCCCCAGCCGCGTTCGATCGCACGCATTGACAGCGTCGAAGGTGTAATTGCCGTCGTGATAGCCCTTGCCGATCAGCGCCAGGCATTCACTCTTCATCGGATGCTCCTGCGCCGCGAAGTAGTGTCGCAGCGTCATGGCCGCTTCGGCCTCGTTGATGGCGGCCCCCGGCGCCCGCCGCGCTCCGCCCGGACGATCACCGACCACGCGCACCGGACCGGTGTCCGCGCGCGGAACCTTCAGCTTCTGATTCCGATACCAATAGGCGCCGCCGCCCGCTGCCATCAGCAGCAGCAAAACAATCCACACGCCGCTCGATTTGCGACGCTGCCTGGGAAGCTTGCCGTCGAAGACGTCGCCGGCGTAGGTCCCACACTCCGGACAGACCCTCGCGCTGCGCGGAATCAGCGTGCGACAGTATGCGCAGTAGCGGTCGTGGTCGGCCATCCGCTTTATGATGCACCACAGTGAACGTTGACCGCATTCCGCATCATCCCGTCCCGACCACGGGCGAGAAGTTCGATGATCTCGGGCTCAGCACGCCGATTCGGCAGTCGATTCGCGAAGTCGGATTCGAGCATCCCACGCCCATCCAGTCGGCGGTCATTCCACTGGCACTCCGCGGTCGCGACATCATCGCGCTGGCCCAGACCGGCTCCGGCAAAACTGCCGCCTTCGTCATTCCGCTCGCCGAAAAATTACAGCACGGCGGAGGTCTTCGCGCGCTGATCATTTCGCCGACCCGGGAAATCGCCCTGCAGACACAAGCCTTCATCGAGCTGTTTGGAAAGAATCACGATCTCAAAGCGGCCTGCCTCATCGGCGGCGTGAAGATGAAAGGGCAGATGCAGGCCATCAAAGAGCAACCCGACATCGTGGTGGCCACGCCGGGACGCCTGCTCGATCACATCAACCGAAGGACGATTCGGGTCGACAAAGTCGAAGAGCTCGTCCTCGACGAAGCCGACCATATGCTCGACCTCGGCTTCCTCCCCCAGGTCCGCCAGATCCTGGGCAAGATCCCAAAGACGCGCCGCACCATGATGTTCTCGGCCACCATGCCCCCGGCCATCGAAGAGCTGGCGCGCACCATGCTCCGCGATCCGCTCCGCATCGACATCACGCCGGTCGGCAGAGCGGCCGTGGGAATCACGCATCGACTCTACGTCGTCGCGCCCGAGAACAAGCGGCCGGCGCTGCTGGCCCTATTGCATCAGGAGCTGGGCAGCACGCTGGTCTTCGCGCGGCGCAGAGTCGACGCCGAATGGCTCTACCACATCCTGCATCGGCAGGGACATCCGGTCACGCGCATTCACTCCGATCAGTCGCAGGGAAAGCGTGTGCAGGCGCTCTCGAATTTTCGCGAGGGCTCGCATCGCATCCTGGTCGCGACCGACATCGCCGGACGCGGCATCGATGTCCCCGGCATCGAGCACGTCATCAATTTCGACATCCCTGAAAATGTCGAGGACTACATCCATCGCGCCGGCCGCACGGCGCGCGTCGATCGCGAAGGCATCGTGTCGTCGATCGTGACGTGGCAGGACCTCATGATGGTCCGGCAGATCGAAGCGGCCCTCGGTCAGCCCATCCCGCGCTGCACAGTTCCGGGAGTCGAGCCGTGGGTGGAGCGTCAAAAGCCGCCCACCCGAACGCGCACTCGCGTCTGATTACTTGGCGGGCACCTTGACCCAGTAGCCGTCCTTCTCCTGCCAGTTGTAGCGCGCTTTGCCGTCGACCTTGTGAAGCGACGCGTCGCTGAGCACCAGCTTCTCGCCGTCGTCTTTCATGAAGAAATCGACATCGACGGTGTGGTTGTCATCCGATTTGAAATCTACGCATGCGAAATATGTCTTCGGATCCACACGTGCCAGCCGCTCCGTGTGAACGTGATCGAGCGTCAGGTTCCAGGTCTTGTCGCCGTCTTTCACATGGTAGGCGCCGTCCGCCTTCTGTGCGTTCTGGATCTCGGCGGTAATGGCCTTCTCCAGCTCGTCCATCGTGTAGGCACGAGATTGTTTAGGCGCCGGCTTGTTCTTGGGGTGTTCGGGATGCTCCTGCGCGTATGCCACAACTGCAATGAGAGCGGTCGCGGCGATGAAAAGCTTTTTCATTGTGGTCTCCTTTTGGACGGCCGGATTCTCTCATAGTCGGGCACTTCGACAGTTACAGTCGCTTCTGCGCGGTGGCGTAGCGGCTCGGCTGCTTCGACGGCCGCCGTGACGGTTCGCGAAGGCGGGATCTTCACCACGATGTCTCTTTTCTCACCAGGAGCCAATGAAGGCATCGTGAAGCGCTGTTTTCCTACAGTCAGCACGACATCGGTAGCGTCATTCGCGCCGACGTTTTCCAAAGTGAAACTCCCGGGCGCCGTAAATGTTAGGCGCAGATCGACGGTGAAGTCGACCTTGGCGACGAAGTCGTCGCCATTGCGGAAGGTCGACTGCATCGGATTGAAGAGCGGGAAATTCGGTGAAGCGGTGCTGCCCGAAAACACGACGAAGTTTTCGCGATCGCGCGCCAGCGAGCTGCACACGTCGAAGCCCGCACCGCCTAGGTAAGTGGAGAAGACGATGCCGGAGCCGTCGCGCTTCAGCATGGTCACGAAGGCGTCGCCGGAGCCACCGCCATTGACATTCTGCACCGCGCGACGCAGCGGGAAATCTTCCGACGTCGTTTCGCCGCACACGATCGGCTGTCCATCGGACGTCAACACGATATCGAGCGGAAAATCGCTGCGACTTCCGCCCAGAAACGTCGAGAAGAGGACCGTTTTCGCATCGCTGCTCAGCCGCGCCACAAAGGTGTCGACCATCCCACCCTGCCCTTGAATCGGATTGACCTGCGGCATGTCCGGCGAATCGCCTCGACCGAGGATCCACACACTTCCATCGGGAGCGACAGCGATGGCGTCGCCGAAATCGCCGCTCGAGCCGCCGAAATAAGTCGAGTTGAGAATGGTTCCATCCGGCGCGACTTTGACAATCACCGCGTCGCCGACGCCGCCGCCGTAGTTCGGCTGCAACGCATTGACGACCGGAAAATCGCCTTTGCGAGCGGCGCCGATGAACCATGCGTTGCCTTGCCCATCGACCGCAACTCCATGTCCCGCGTCGGATGCCGAGCTGCCCAGCAGCGTCGAATAAACGACTTGACCATCGGCCGTGAAACGCGTGATGAAGAGATCGCTTCCTCCCCGGTTGGCATTCTGAAAAGAATGCAGCAGCGGAAAATCGGTCGAGAAGGTGTCACCGGCAATCACGAAGTTGCCCTGACCATCGACCGCAATCCCATCGGGCGCGTCGCCGCCATTCCCGCCGAAATAGGTCGCGTAGAGAATTTCACCTTCCGGGCTGAGCTTGGCGACGTAGCCGTCGTAAATGCCGCCGGCAAAATTCTTCTGCGCGGCATTCGCGGTGATCGGAAAATCGCGGGAGTCTGTTCGTCCGCAAACATAAATCAAACCGTTTGCATCGACGGCCAGTCCGAGCGTGTCCTCCGATCCGGTGCCGCCGAGGAATTTCATCCACAAAATGCGCGAGCCGTCGGGAGTGAGCTTGCCGATGAAGGCGTCAACGCGCTTGGGTGGACCAGTGGTTCCGGGAAAATCAGTCGATTCGGTCGAGCCCGCGACCACGATGTTTCCGGATGGATCGAACGCGACCTGGCCGGCGAATTCGAGACCGCGGCCGCCGAGGAACGTCGAGAAGTGGAGTAAGGCGGCGGCGAGGAGCATGGTCGAAAGATATACGAGCGTGCCCAGAGAGACGTTTTGAAATTAAGAATTTCGAATTTCGAATGAAGAATTAAGAATTGTGCTCGTTCCTAATTTTAAATTCTCAATTCGAAATTCGGCCTCTTAATGCTCAACCGGGCCCATCGTTTCATCGAACCACTTCATCGAGTCTCCGGACGCTGCCACACAGCATCGAAAAGACCCTGGCGCCGATCATTCGCGCCGGACGCGCCATTTTCTCGGTCGAGCTCGAGGGTTTCCTGGGCCAACACCTCCCCCATCCCGCCCGCCCCGAGCAGCGAGCGGACTTCGTACCTTCCGAGACGTGTGCCGGGTGCGAGTGGGGTCAGGTCTTTGATTCTCGCTTTCGTCTACGATATGTAGAAGTCAAGGGTAACCGCCCGTAAAGCGAGCAGTAACGTCGACGGCATCGAGAAACTCGTACTTGCGCAGAAGGCACGTAAACTGTTCATACAATATGGCTAACGAGATTTTCTATACAGTGTAGACGGTATCGAGAAGCAAAGACCTGACCCCATATGTCTACAGTCTTACTTTGCAGTCCCACGGACGGCCGCGCTCGTCGCGACAGGTGATGGCGACGTCGAGCGGCGCGACCGATGTGATCACCACGCCGTCGCGGGGAATCTCGCCATCCGCTGCGATGACGTGCCGATTCGGCCCGGCGGCTTTTTTTACGGTGCGGGCGAAACCCAGACCGGTGTAGCAGCTCTGCAGGATGATGGTCGCGTCGGGCGCGAGCTGCGCGAAGAACGCGCTCAGGCGCGCCTGATCCGATTCGTCGAGCGTGCGCTGATGCCTTCCGCTGAACGACATCCCATACGGGCAGCCGTGCGCGGAGAGAACGAGGAGCTTCGCGCCGCGAATGTCGATCGCGAAGAGCGCGTCGTCGGTCGCGACTTGATCGTGCACTTCCACCGCGTAGCGCAGCCGCAATTGGCGTTGCAGCTCGCGCTGATGCGAAGTGTGAAACGCGCGGCGAAACCACACGCGTTCGCGAGGGTAGATCAACACCGCGCGCTCGCGCAGTGCACTCACCAACAGCCACGCCGCCAGCACAAGCATGTCGTGTCGAACCCGAAGCGGACACGACAATTATAGGGTAATCAGGCCTCCCCTCACCCCGCGGCGGACGGCATCGGTGCGATTTTCTGCGCCGAGCTTGGCAAAAATCGATGACACATGAAACTTCACGGTGTGCTCGCTGATCTCGAGTCGCGCGGCGATAGCCTTGTTGGACAACCCTTCTGCCAGCACCTCGAGCACTTCCAGCTCGCGCGCCGTCAGTTTTTCCTCATGTGGAACGATCGCCAACCGTCACCTTCACTTCTTTCGAAGCACCACCGCGAACAAGATTGATGGCCACCGCCTTTCCGACGCGATCGCCGGCGAGCAGATCCAGAAGATCTTCCGGCGACTCCACCGGCTGTCCGTCGAACGCGACGATCACGTCGCCGACCAGCAAGCCGGCCTGCGACGCGGGGCTGTCCGACTTCACATCCGCAATCAGTAATCCCTGCCCCTCGGCAGTCCGCGCCGGCTGTCCGGCAACGCCGAGGTATCCGCGGCGAACGCGGCCGTGCTCGAGAAGCGCGGCGGCGGTCTTCCACGCGATCGAGGCCGGAATGATCACACCGAGTCCTCGAATGGCCGCCGCGGTCGCGATGCCGATCACCTTTCCCGACATGTCGACGAAAGCGCCGCCCGCGAATCCTTCGTGCATCGGTGCGGTCGTGCGAATCACTTCATCAATCGATCTTCCCCGCCCGGTCCGGAGCGGTCCACCAATAACGGAAACGATGCCGACGCTGGCTGTCACGGAATTGCTCCACGATCTCGCGATCGCGATCGCGAGATTGCCGACGCGCGCTGCATCGCTGGTCGTCACCGGCGGCGCATCGAGACCCGGAGTTCGCAAAAGCGCGAGTCCGGTGGCGGGGTCCCATCCGTGGAGCTCGGCGTCGAGCGTTCGATTGTCGTGCGTGCGCACATGCAAGCCATCCTCGCGACCCAGGGCGCGCGCGTTGGTGAGGACAACGTCGCGCGCATACACAACGCCGCTGGCGTTCTGAACCTGAATGACGGAAGGAGCGATCGACCCGACGATGTCGGCCATCTGATTGGAGAGCATCTGTAGTTCGTTCATGGCTGCGAATTCTGCGACGCCTCCCTCCAGCGTGCATCAGCCGAAAGACTAGGGCCCCTCACCCCGTCCCTCTCCCCGCAAGCGGGGAGAGGGTGGTCCCGCGGCGCGGGACCGGGTGAGGGGTCGGGCACTCCACAGCAGAAGCAGGTCGTACACGATCTTCAACACGCCCGCGGCGACGAACGGCAGCCAGTGATGTGAGCTCGCAATCACGGGGACAGCCAACACCGGCGCGAGCGCAGCACCGGTCGTGCGCGCGACGCCGGTCACGCCGGCCGCCGCGGTGCGTTCCGACTCGTCGACGACGGCCATCAGGTAAGACTGCCGCGTCGGCACGTCCATCTGTGAAATCGAGAAGCGGATGAGAAGGACCGCGACCGCGAGTGGCAGCGTCGGCATGAACGGAACGAGAACAAGCAGCACATTCGAAGGCAGATGCGTGAACACCATCGTGTTGACGAGCCCGATGCGGCGCGCGATCGCGGCCGCCGCCAAAGCCGACACGCCCGCGAGAAGATTCGCACCGAAGAAAATTGCGCCGATCACCGCCGGACTCACTCCGAACCGGCGGAAAAACCAATACGCGACGATGCTCTGCACCACCAGCCCGCCCGCGAAGGAGTCGAGCGCGAAAAGGGCGGAAAGGCGCGCGACCACGCCGCGAGATCGACGCACGCCAAACGAAGTCGTGGAGGCGGCTTCCACAACGGGCGAGAGCTTGACAAAAATCGCCCCCAGAACGAGGCCGAGGAGCGCGTAGGTGACCACGGCCGAGCGATAGCTGGACGCCGTACTCAGAACACCACCGCACAGCGCGCCGACGGCCGTCGCGAACGAGCCGGCGAGGTTGTACCAGGCGAAGACCGCCGTGCGATCGCGCACTGTTTCGGTCTGCGCCAGCGCGACCTGTTCGATCGCGAGAAAGGGTCCGACTTCATTGCCGCTCGGGCTGATGACGCCGATCGTCGCCGCGATCACCAGCAACGTGAAGTCGCGCGTGAACGCGAACACGATGCCGGCACCGATCATCAGCACCGCGCCGGCGATCAGCGTCCGGCGCCTGCCGATGAAGTCGGCACGGGTAGTGAGATAGAGCGACACCAGAACGTCGCCGATCAGCGTGAGCGTGAGCAGCCAGCCGATGCGATTCGGATCGAGTCCGATGGATGCCAGATAGAGCACCAGCACCACCGAGAGAAAGCCGTACGCGAAAAGGCGAACGATGCGCGCCGCGAAAAGAAGACGTGTATCGTTCACGGCCAAGAGTCTAAATGCGATACGTTGCGCTGGCTGCCATCGTCGCGTCCCTGACCCTCTGCCTCTCTCTCGAGTTGATCGCGAAGGCCAAGATCGATCAGCGCAACGCGATCATCGAACAGAAACGCCGCGAATTGCAGCCGGTGGCCGCCATGGCCGCCGCGGTCGAGGCTTATTCCAAGACGAAGGATGAACTGCAGCGCCGGATCGATCTGATCAATCAGTTGAAACAAAGTCAGCTCGGTCCCGTGCGCGCGATGCAGATATTGACAGAGCTGGACACATCATCGGTCGACTCCATCGCCATCGATCGCGACTCGATGACGATCAACGCCCGTGGTGAGGTCTGCACGGTGAAGTTCTGATGCGAGTCCTGGCCGTTCTGGCTGCCATGATCGTTCCGCTGGCCGTTTACCTTCCCATTTATCAGGAACGAGAAAGGGCTGTCGAACGCGCCGATGAGCAGATCCGGAAGCTCGAAACGCGCATTGAGCAGGCGCACGCGGCTCAGCAAAAGCTGTCGCAATTTCACGAGGAAGTTGCGCGCTTGAACCTGGAAATCACCAAGCTGCGAAACATCCTCCCGCCCGAGCCTGCGCTCGAGCAGGTCCGCAACACAATCGATTCCGCTGCCAAAGATTCAGGAGTCGCAATGGAGCGATTTCAGCCGAAAAACATCATCAAGCACGAATACGTCGAAGTTCCGATCGATACCTCCGCCGTCGGAGCGCTCCATGATCTGGAGACCTTCTTCGGACACCTCGCCAACAAGAGCCGGATCATCAACGTCACCGACGTCACTTTGACGAAGCAGTCGAATGGGCAGTGGCGATCGAAGTTCCTGATGACGACTTTTGCGCTGCCGTGATGCGGTGCTTCGACGGAAGCGGTCCCGACGGCAGCGCCGGCTCCAGATGCAGCAAGTGCCCGTCGAAGAGCCACTTCCGATTCGGACACATCGACGCAAAGACCGCCGGATTCGGCGACCTCTTCAACGCCGCGATTCTTTCCGACCCTTCGAAATCGATCGCCAGGCGGCTGGCGCGGACGGCCAGCGTCGCGGCGTGCGCCGCCGAGTCGGAGTTGATGGGATTCGGCACTGGCGAAGTGTCATCCGGCTCCTTGGGCGGCTGAAAAACGCATCGATCGAAATTGCGCGTCACGAGCGAATTCCGCAGCTCGTCCGACGATCGCACGATGGCGCACAACCGGGCGTAGGGTCGCACCAGGATGTCGAGCAGCGCGTTATTTCGCTTGGGAGCGAATGACGACGTCGCAACAACATGGCGCATCGTCCAGGCCTCAGCCTCGCGCGCGTCGATCAATCGCTCGCGGGCATCGAATCGCGGCAGCGGAGTCGCGTCGCCGGGAAGTTTTCGGACAACTCCGAGCTGCGTGTTGGTGGCCGCCATGGCGCTGACGACCGCCAGGACCTCCGGACGCGTCCGCAACGATGCCGTCAGGCGGTACGCGAGCTCGACGTACTTCCGCGCGGAGTCGAAATCGTTTTTTCGGGTGCTCTCCAATGCATCGAGAAGAATGATCCTGTGGAGATTGTAGTAGCGCACCGAACCCGGCCTCTCCAGCGCTTCGAGATCGATTTCCCATTGCGGAGCATCGTTGGTCTGCAGGAAATGCTCGAGGCCATCGATGTCATAGCGATGTTCGACGATGTAATGCTCCCCATTCGCCGGCCGCTCCTCGACCGCATCGTCTCCTCGGGCGAGCTGCGCGCTGACGTATGCGATCACCGAGCTGCGAACACGATCAAAATCGCCGCCTAACAACTTGCCGGCGAACTGATCGACGCCGCGCGCCGTGGCATTCGCCGGCGAACGCTGAAAACGCTGCGCGATCGGAGCGCGCGCGCCCAGCCGCGTCTTCCACGCCCGATCGACGCGCTTCTCGAGAACGTTGTCGACGGTGATGAGGATGCCGAACCACAGCAGCGGCAACGCGATCACGCCGATCGGAATCCACAACCACCACCGCCGGATCGGCGCGATCACCGCTGCCATCACGACTGCCCACATCAGGCTGTTCAGCGCGATGAGAGGGTAAAAGGAAACATGCTTCACAAACGGGAAGAGCGGCGTGAGCACGAGAACGCTGGCGCTGTAGCCGAAGCTCTCCCAGGTCGGATGATCGACGGGCGTGTCGTACTTCGCCCACACGAAAAGAACGACGACTGCGATCGCGAAGTGAACGATCGCGATCGCAGCCGCGAGAACGAGGAAGCGCTTCACCCCTCACCCTAGCCCTCTCCCCGCAAGCGGGGAGAGGGAACTGCTTTGCGCGAGAACCCTCGCCCCGCGAAGCGGGGAGAGGGTGGTCCCGCGGAGCGGGACCGGGTGAGGGGCGCTCAAGATCAGAACGTGTAGCTGACTCTCGTGTACACAAACCGTCCGTTCATCCCGAAGGGCGAATTCCTCGGATACCGGAACGCGCCTGCGCTGCCTACTTGCTCCGAGCCATTGGCAGTGCCAGCCAAGAGATTCTCGCCCGGGAACTTATCGAACAGGTTTTCGGCGCCGATCGCGAATGTGTACTTCGACCAGCGGTACGAGGCCTCCAGATCGGCTAGCCACGCCGCCGGATAAACCTGATCGTCCTTGACGGCGTTGTTGATGCTGCAAAAGTCGCCGTAACGGCTCTCCCGCGCGGTGATGTTCACCGGTCCCTGGCTGTAACTCTCCATCAGACGGGCGTTATCGCGCGGCTGCCCGCAGGTCACCGTTCGCGTCTGCAGATGATCGAACAGAACAGCGCCGAGACCGGTGAGCTGCGGAGGCGTCGGCTCGAGTCTGACGATCTTCGTCTTGTTGTTGCTGTACGCCGCCGAGAGATCGATGCGACCGTTGAACAGCGGCCGTTGATGGTTGACGACCAGATCGTAGCCATTCGTGCGCGTGTCGATGGCGTTGGTGAAGAACCGCGCGCCGTTGGCTCCCAGCGGGCGAATGATCGGCTGCACCTGCGTCTGCGTGAAATTGCCCGACAAAACGATGCGGTGCTTGATGTCGATGCGGAAGAAGTCGGCGGTCAACTCCAGGTTCGACATCGGCTGCCACACCACGCCGCCGCTGTAGTTGCGCGAGGTCTCGGGACGCAACGGCTTCGCGCCCAGCGCGACGGCAATTGCGCTGTTGACGGGTGCCGTCCAGATTTGAAATCCGACAACGTTGCCGGCGTCATCTCGCAGGAAGTTCGTCGAGACCGCCGAGAACCATGACTGGCCGAGGGACGGCGCACGGAAACCGGTGCTGGCCGCAGCTCGGAAGATGAGCGGCTTCGCCGGCGAGTAACGCAGTGTCAGCTTGCCATTGGTCGTGTTGCCGAAATCGCTGAAGTCTTCAAAACGACCCGCGATGCCAACGCGAAGCTGCTGCAGAACGTCACCCTCGGTATCGATGTAGACCGCTTTGCTGTTGCGCGTCACATTGACGGCATTGTCCGGGCGGAAGCCGGGGAAGACCTGCGATCCTACCGGAGCGCGTGCGGTGCCGAATTGGTTGAGGGAGCCGCCGTCGAAGTAGGAGGCCAGTTCGCCCGCCATCTCCTGCCAGCCCTCACGGCGATATTCCGCCCCGGCGGCCACATTGATCGGTCCTGCCAGTCCGATGTTGAACCCCTTCGAAATGTCGAGGTTGGCGGTGTACAGACGATCGGCGAGCGATCCGGCGTAGAACGACGTCTGGTTGGGCGGGATGTTCGGGCCGAGCGACGTGTTCAGCGAATGGGTGACGTGAAAGTCGAATTTGTTGCGGCCGTAACCGGCAGCGGCATCGTAGAACCATTTGGCCAGCTCGCCGCGCACGCCGGCATTCAACGACTGATCGGAGATGCGCGGCTCGATCAGCGGCAGAAATCCGAGGGGATAGATCTGGGGCCAGTTATCGACCTGAAGGGCACGACGATAATTTCCGCCGTGAGATCCGTGGCGAAGGTCGTAGGTGCCGAACGCGTAGGCGATCTGCTTGCCGTCGTCGCTGATCGGAACGTTGAGATTGACGAGGCCGAGAATGTCGCGCTCGTAGGAATCGCCCCAGTGGACGCTGGGCTGCGGAACGGCATTGTTTCCGGCGTCGCCGGCCTTGATCTGATCGCGCGGATCGGCGAGAGCGCGATTGGTTTCATAACGGTCGCGATACTCGACGGTGCCGAACAGCGCGCCGCGCGCGACTTTCCAGCCACCGCTGAGGTTCGTATCGATCATCTGGCCGTCGGAATGCGTCGTCGATCCACCCTTCACTTCGAGCTTCAGCGGCGAAGCGTCGGATTTTAGAACCAGATTCAGAACGCCGGCGATGGCGTCGGACCCGTACTGCGCCGCCGCTCCGTCGCGGAGAATCTCCACGCTGTCGATCGCCGATGCCGGGAGTGTGTTCAGATCCGCACCTTGCGATCCGCGCCCAACAGTGTTGTTCACGTTCACGAGCGCGCTGGCGTGACGACGCTTGCCGTTGACCATGACCAGGACCTGATCGGGACCGAGTCCGCGAAGAGTCGCCGGACGCACGCTGTCGGTGCCGTCGGCCACGCTGGGCCGCGGGAAGTTGAATGACGGCGCGACCTTCTCGATGATCTGATTGGTCTCGCTGGAGGGAGAGATCTCGATCTGCTCGCGCGGGATGATGTCGACCGGCACGGCCTTCTCCTGCTCGGCGTTGATCGCGCGCGAGCCCACCGTGATCTCCTGCCCGAAAGAAGCGCGCAGAACAAAATCCTGCGTGACGTTGCCGCTGGTGTCGATCGTTGCGGAGCGCGTCGTGAAGCCCTGCAGCGATGCGGTGATCTTCGCTCCACCGCGGCGACTGGCCGGCAAGGTCAGCGAGTATCTCCCATCGGCATCGGTGATGGCCGTCAATCCGAGCTCGTCGATCGCAACGGTGACACCCGGAAGCGGCGTGTTTTCACCCTGCAGCGTGACGCGGCCGCGAACGGTCTGCGCGGCGAGCGGAAGCGCGAAGAAGAATGCGAGTATCACGACACAGCGAAGCTTCTGCATGTGTCCCCCTTTCGCTTTGGACTTGGGCGCGAGTATATCGCTACTCGACGGCGCCGGTCGGATAGACGGCCACTTCCATGCGTACGCCGCGCATGCGCAGAACCCCCACGGCGCGATCGGCGAAGGCGGCGTCGTAGGCCGTGCATCCGTCGCAATGCAACCGCATCGCTCTGCCGGTGTGCAGGCTCCAGACAATCGCGTCGCCGTTGGAATCGATCAGCGCGACGCGCCAACGACTGCCGTTCGAAGCGCGACGCGCACGGCCCGGAATCATTCCGGCGGCATGAATGGCATGGTCGTCTGCAGTTGCCACGTAAGTGGAAGATGGATCGTGACCGACAATTTACGCACGCACCGGCGGCCAGGAGTGCCCACCATCACACTACATCGAGTAGAAGAACTCCTCCCGCACGATCTTCCCGTTCTTCACGGTGTAGAGACCGACCTCTTCCATCTGAAAGCGCTTCCCTTTTTGCGGGCCGGCTTTGGGGGTCACGTCAAATTTAAACTTGACTGCGAAGCGGTCCTTGTGTGGAAACGGCCCTTCGACCGACGCGGAGTGGACCTCGTTGTTTTCATACGACCACTGATTCTTGCCGCGGATCTTGGCGATGCCTTTCATCTCGGCAGGCATGTCCGGGCCGCCGGTCGGCTCGAGGCTGACGATGTTCTTGCTGTAAAGCGAGTCGATGGCCTCGAGGTTTTTCCCCTTGGCGCACAGGCTTACGAGTTTGTCCCCGACTTCTTTCGTGTTCATAAGGCCTCCAGGCGGGAAATCAAATCAGATTCGGCAGCCGCCGGCGGTAAAAAAACGGGGTCAGGTCTGACCCCACTACGCTGGCTGCAGCGCTCCCTCTTCCAACCACCGCGCCACCAGCCGGCGGACGCGATACGCGTCGGCGCCGATCTGACCTTCCCACTCGCCGATGCGGCCGCCGGTCGAGGCCTTCAGCCATACCTCGCGCACAACCGCGGGATCCGTCTCCTCGGGATCGGGTGAGGGGCGAACCTCGGTCGGTTTCAGAACCAGGTCGTCGGGGGCAACCGCGCTGATCTGCTTCAGCTCGTCATGTCGGCGGATTCCTTCCAATAGCAGAGGCATGATCGTCTGCGGCTCGATCTTGACCTTCACGCTGAAAACAGGCTGAGGAACGAACGCGAATGTGCCGACGATCGGACGCTCGAGGAGTTGGTAGACGGCGTCCGCTCCGCGCAGCGAGCCCGCCTGGGCATCGCCGAACTTTCCTTCGACGAAGAGAATCTTCCCGGTCGTCTGTCCTCCGAGTTTGCTGCTGAGCGTCACGATGCCGGTTGCGCCGTTGTCTGAGAGCGACTGCATCAGCGACGGAAGCCCGAAGAACTGCAGATCGCCAGTGAGCGATGCCGTCGAACCGTCGGGCGCAGCAGGAACCTGTTTGCCGGCATCCCTCTGATTCTGCAATGCCGCTGCCGCGACCTTGCCGATTGCTTCCTCCGGAAATTTCTCTGCGATCTCTGCGAAGAGCGATTCCACCGCTTCCGAACGCGTACTCGATAGTGCCTCGATCAGCCGCACCGGAGGTGGCTGGGTGAGCTTGGGCAAAACTTTGCCGAGGATTTTTTTGGGGAGGTCCTCGCGGATGGCGTTGATGATCACGTCTACGGTCGCCTCATCGAACGCAAGATCGTGTTGGGCGAGCGACGCCAGCCGCCCGCGCGTGTCGCCCAGGATCGGATTGGCCTTCATGCCGTGACGGGCGATCGTGAGCAGAGCTGCCGGGCTGGCGATGCGTGCCAGCGCAGCGATGATCCTGTCGAGCAGCTTCTGCATCTCGTCGACCGGGTAGAGGGAGGTGTCCTTCTTCACCAGAATGGCTTCGAACTCGGCCAGTCGCAGAATGAGCAACTTGACGGAATCGCCGGTCTTGATCTGTCCCAGCGGCACGATGGCTTCTTTGATGACGTAGATCGATTGTCCGCGCGCCGACGCGCGGGTGAGGAGCTCCATCTCGATGTCCACCGGCGTTTCGGGTTCTCGCGGAATCCTGTGCAACAGATAGATGACGTTGCGCAGGTAGTAGGTGTCGGCCTCCTCCGGCGCGCGATTGAGCTCCGCGTCGAGCTCGGGGATGGCCTTCTCCCTCGCTTCGGTGCCGTACGCTTCCAGGAGTCCGAGCAGCGAGCGGCGGCGATCAGGACGCTGTTCCCCGCGCAGGTCCTGGTAGAGCGTTTCGATTTTCAGCGTGGGGAAGAACGACAGTGCCTTGGGGAGCAGCGCGCGCTTCGATTTGTTCTCGCTGTATTTCCGGATCTCCTCGAAGCTGAGCGCTTCCGCCGCCTCGGTGAAAACGCGTTCGACGGTCGAGGGATCGATCTTTTTCTCCGCGACCACGGACTCGGTCAGCTCGAGCATGGAGATGGCGGCCGACAACATCCCGTTGTTGAACTGCTCGACCGCGCTCATCACCAATTCGCGAAATCGCTTCGTCCCCTCGTTCGGGTCGTTGGTGAGCGTCAGGATCTTGTGCATGGCCTCGATCGGCGCCGGCGCCTTCACCTTTGCGTCCGAAGGAAGGACGATGTCCCACGAGGGCACCCCCTTCGCCAGAACGTGGAGAAGACTGGCGGGATCGGCGTCGCCGGTGTAGGGCTTGAGATTCTCGATGTATTCGCGCAGCTCGGCATCGGATGTCGAGGACGCGGCGGCCATCGCGAGGAGCTCAGCCGCCGGCTGGAATTGTGGAGTCTCTTCGGCTGGCGTCGCTCCCTCAGGAGCTGCCTTCATCGCGGGCGAAGACGGCCGGAGAGTTTTTGCGAGGCGGTCGATCACCAGCCCGAGGCGGCGGGCGCTGCGCTGGACGATGTCGGTCAGCGGTCCTATGGGCTGCGGCTGCGGCTTCTTGGCAGGCGTTCGCCCCACGTCGACGACTCCTTGTGTCGATGACGCCAGGAGGTCAGCCGAATCGCGCAGTGCGATCAGATTCCTCCGCAGCACATCGCGCTCCTCGGCGGGACAGGCCTCCATCGCCAGCGGAAAGACGCTGTTCAGATAGCGTTCAACGGCGGCGCGCTCAACGAGCTTGAGCGAGGCGAAGAGGTAGATCTTCTTGAGCGCGTGGAACAGAAAATCGGACATCGAGGCATCCTGGAGACGTCCCTGCTCGACGGCCCACGCGTGCACCTGCTTCATCATTAATTGTGGGGGCTGTTCCATGAGCGTCTGGACGGCGTCCGACGCATTGAGAGGCGGAATCTGATCCAGCAGGTACCGCTGGAACTCCATCAGAGCGGTTTGGACGTCCTCACTCAAAAGTGAGAGTTATTGTACGGCCTAACCCTTCAAAGCCATCAGCACCCGTGAGGGAACCATGGGCAGGCGGTACATCCGCACGCCCACCGCGTCGAAGACCGCGTTGGCGATCACTGCCCCCATCGGAACGATCGCCGGCTCTCCCCCGCCCTGGGGCGCGAGGTCGTCATTCGAGATCAGGATCGTCTCGATTTTCGGCACCATGGAAAAGCGCGGCAGCGTATAGGTGGCGAAATTCTGATCGAGGACCTCCCCACCCTTGAAATTCAGCTCCTCGGTCAGCACGTAGCCGAGGCCCATGGTGATGCAGCCTTCCATCTGCATTTTCGCGCCGTCGGGATTGATGACGATGCCCATGTCCTGCGCTGCCACCACGCGTTTGACCTTGATCTCGCCGCTCTTGCGATCGACTGCCACCTCGGCCGCCATCGCGCACCACGTTCCCGCATCCATAGATACTGCGATGGCACGGCCCTGCCCCGACGGCCCGGCCCCTGCCTTCCATCCGAACGCGTCGGCAGCCCTCTGAAGGACGCGACGTCCACGCGCGTCGGACATGTTGCGGAGCCGAAACTCGAGCGGATCGATCTTGGCCGCCGCGGCCATGATGTCGATATGCGACTCGCGCGCGAAGACATTGGTCCCCGCGCCCGGCGCGCGCCACGGTCCCGTGCCGAAGGGATGCAGATTGGTCGAGCTGCGCGCCATCAGCGTCTGAATCTTCGCGCCCGGCACGTCGTACAGGACCTCGGAAGAACGCCCGCCGCTCGCCCAGGTCGTGTAGTCCCACTGCGTGATCTTGCCTTTGTCGTCGATCGACGACGCGACCTTCACCACCGCCGCAGGGCCGAAAGTGTCGTAGAAAAATTCCTCGGCGCGCGTCCAGGTCACCATCACCGGCTTTCCAGTGATCTGGGCCAGCCTGGCTGCCTCGATCGCCTGCTGCGCGCGGCTCTTGCCGCCGAATCCGCCGCCGACGAACGGCGTGATCACGCGCACTTTCGATTCATCGAGGCCGAGTGCTTGCGCGATCTGAGAACGAATCTGAAATGGCCCCTGCGTGCCGACCCAGGCGGTCAGCTTGCCATCCTTCAGCTCCGCGACCGCGGTGTGTGTCTCCATGGGCGCATGCGCGAGATAGCCGGTGCGAAATGTCGACTCGAATTGACCCTTGACTTCGGGACCAGCCACGTTCTTCAAGAAATATTCGCCGACCGATTCGGTATCGAACGCCGCCGCCGGTTTTTCCCACTCGGCCTTGACCGACTGTAGCGCTGAGTTAGCCACTTCCGGATCGGCGTGAAGCACAGCCACCAGATCGCCGTTCTCGACCACCATCACGCCCGCCATGGCCTTCGCTTTCGAAGTGTCGACCGACTTGCGCGTCGCGCCGTGCATCGGCGGACGCAGCAGGCGCGCGTGGAGCATGCCCGGACGGCGCAGGTCTCCGGCGTACACCGCGCGGCCGGTGACTTTATCTTTTCCGTCGAGCCGCTTGGTCGGCTTGCCGATGACCTTGAATTCCTTGACCGAGCGGAGGACGGCCTTCTCGTCGACGAGGCGCGAGATCTCTTTCCCTTTCGCGAGCTCTCCGTAGGTGACCTTGCGTTTGCCGTCCGTGACGACGCCGTTTGCAACGGTGAGCTGATCGGTCCCCAGTTTCTGCGACGCCAATTTCATCAGCACCGTGCGAGCTTCTGCCGCCGCAGCACGAACGGCGGGACCGAAGAAACGCGTCGACTGCGAGCCGTGCGTGCCGCCGTCCCACGGGCAGAGGTCGGTGTCGCCCATGACCATGGTGATCGAATCGACCGACACGCCCAGCTCCTCGGCCGCCATCTGCGCCAGCGAGGTGTGCACGCCCTGCCCCATCTCGATCTTGCCGGAGAAGAGCGTGACGCGCCCATTCTCATCGATGCGGAGGTAGGCGTTGGGATCGGCGGGATAATCGCGGCGCTGGCCTAACACGACCGAGGGCTGCACGATCAGCACGACGATGCCGCCGCCGAGGAGTTTGCAGAATGTGCGGCGGTCGAGGCCCTCGCGAATGAGATCCCTCGCCCCGCTTGCGGGGAGAGGGTGCCGCGAAGCGGCGGGTGAGGGGCGCTTCATTTTGCACCCCCATTCGCCGCCGCCTCCTGAATGGCCGCCATGATTCTTTGATGCGCGCCGCAGCGGCAGAGATTGCCATCCATCTCCTCCACGATCGCGTCGCGCGAGGGATGCGGCTTCTGCTGCAGCAGCGACCAGGCGTTCATGATCATCCCCGACGTGCAGAACCCGCACTGGAATCCGCCCTGATCGATGAAGGCCTGCTGCAGCGGATGCAGCTTGCCATCGCGCTCCAGCCCTTCGATCGTTACGACGTTCTTCTCCTGCACGTCCGCGAGACGGGTCTGGCATGAGCGCATGGCCTGGCCGTCGACGGCCACCGTGCACGCGCCGCAGATTCCCATCCCGCAGCCGAACTTCGTGCCGGTCAGGTCGAGATCGCCGCGCAGGACCCACAACAGCAGGCGCTGGTCGTCGGTGTCCATCCTGACCGGACGACCGTTGACTCGGAATCGTATGTTGCGTTGCATGAGGGAAATCCTATCGCAGCCAGCGACAGATGGTATCTTGTTGTGGAAAGTCCGCCGCTTCCATCATGTGCGACATGGATGCTGCTTGAGGAGAGTCCATGTCGAATGTCGCACAACAGCCTGTCGTCGTGCCCACGAATCGCCTGTTGTCGCAGCTTCCGGTGCACGAGCGCAACGCCATCCATCGCGGATCGGAGATGCTCTTCTGCAACGTCGGAGACGTCCTCCTGCGCGCGCAGACGCACAGCAGCTACGTCTTCTTTCCCGTCGAAGCGGTCGTGTCGGTGGTCAGAACGTTGCACGAAGAGCGATCGGTCGAGCTGGGACTGATCGGCAATGAAGGCATGATCGGCCTGGACGTGATCATGGAGGCCAGGACGCAGACCGACGACACGGTTGTGCAGAGCGGCGGCTCCGCGCTGCGCATGCCGGCCGACGATCTTGTGAAGCAGTTTCACGGCGGCGGCGCCCTGCAGAAGCATCTCCTCCGCTTCACGCACGCCTTCCTGGGCCAGGTGGCACAGAACGCCGTCTGCAACCGATTCCATCCGCTCTCCCAGAGGATGGCGAAATGGCTCTTGATGATCCACGATCGGACCGGCGTGCCCGAGATTGAGAGCACGCCGCGCCTCATCGCCATCGCGCTGGGAGCGCGCGAACGCGAGATCGAGGAGGCGATCGCCGAGCTTGCGTCAAATGCGGGGATTCAGCAGCGCCGCAAGTCGATCGCCATCGTACGCGACCGGCTCGAGCTCAGCGCCTGCGAGTGCTACGAGACGCTTCGCGAATCGTACGGACGCGCGCTGGCGGGCTGAGCTTTACTCGGGCCGTACCAGGCTCGCCCAGGGCATCTTGCGGACGCGCACCACGGTGGCGTCGATTTCGTGTTGCGTGGCTTTCGGTCCCAGCGTGCGCAGGATGTAGTCGACTTCGATGGAAACCAGCCGCTGCCCGTTCAGCACGCGCAGCGCCGTCTTTCGCAGCGTCGTCTCCGAAACGGGAAGGCTCGCTTCGCGCAGAGCTCGCGTCATGGCCTCGGCCTTTTGGGCTGCGACTCATTGACCTTCAGAACACGGCCGCCGACTTCCTTCCCATTGAGTCCGGCGATGGCCGCCTTGGCATGCTCGTCGTTGGGATATTCGACGAAACCGAAGCCGCGCGGCTCGCCGGTGACGCGGTCCTTGACCAGATTGACGCTGTTCGTCGCGCCGAACGGCGCAACCAGCTTGTTGAAGTCGGCCTCACTCATTTCCTTGGAAAGATTTCCGATGTAAACCTTCATGTGCAGCTCCTTCATTTGGAATGGTAAATCAAAATGCGTCTCTCACGCATTCCAGCTCATGCTCCGGCGGCCGTCTCCGCCGCCGACATCCGATGCGGCGGCAGAAAGTCTTCCCACTGTCGAACGGTATCGGCCGGCAGAACGAACTCGAACTTCTGACTGAAGCAGCGAAGTCGAAGAACGGTGCCGTCTCCGACTGACTGCCCGGTCGACAGCTCGTCGTCGTACTCGACTTCGTGGATCCATTGCCGCTCCAGCGAGGCCTGCATGTCGGAATTTTCGTAGAAGAAGGCAGCGTCGGTCAGCGCCAGCGCAACCGGCATGTGCCGGCTGCCGTCGACGAACTCGCCTCGGCTCACCAGTCGCGAAGTATCGCGACGCCGATCGGTGAAGAGTTGCAGGCTGTCGGATGACGTCCTTTTCCAGAGCATCCACGCAAGAATCGCGATGACCGGAATGCTCAGAAGAATCACGATTGGCCACATGGGGGCCACTCTCTTTCTTTACGCCGTTGATCTGCGTTGGCGCCGGGCGCCAAGAGGGCGTGGGCGGCGGGATCGGCGGTTGGGGGGCGAAGCTTGCGCGAGGCGCAGGCGCGTCAGCGTCATGACATCGTCGGTGAGAAGCACGATTTTCTCGAGGATGGCCTCCACGCGACTGAGGAACTCGGGCTCCATGCCGGTGAGGCGATCGATCAGCGGCTTGAGATATCCGATGTGGCCGAGGTCGTTGGGGAGAAGATTTCCCGGTTTTTCTCCGAGGACCTCGACGATGCGGACGAAGTCGTCGACGTTGAGCCGGCGCTGCTCGGTTTCCACGCGCGCCAGTTGTGCCGGAGAAATCCCGGCCTTCCTGGCAACGTCTGCCTGCGCGCGCCCTTTGGCTTCGCGCAATTTCCGCAGCATCTGACCATACATGATGCAAGCATCATGTGCCGGCATTGCCAATTTGTCAACATGTTAAAAAATATTGCCTAGTTGACAATTAGGAAATCCGGTGTAAAGTGGAGCAACCATTACCAAATCCGCAGAATCCCTATCCGCGCCCATCGTCTCCTCCCTCGGCCCCGAACCATGGAAAGCCCCATGGTGGAAAGCCGCAAAGGGAGACCGGAGCACGTTTCTCTACCTGCTGGCCATCCATATTCTGGCAGTGGTCGGGGTGATCTTCTTTCCGGTGCCGGGGTGGAAGGTCGCGGCGATCGCATTCGCTTTCGCGTGGCTCGGCGGCATGGGCATCACCATCGGATATCACCGGTCGCTGGCGCATGTCGCGCTGCGATTGCATCCCGTGGTCCGGCACGCACTCATCTTCTTCGCCATGTTCAACGGATCGGGCGCTCCCGATTCCTGGACCGCGAATCACCGGCAGCATCACGCGAAAGTCGAGACGCCGGAGGACATCTCCAGCCCGTCCATCGGCGGATTCTGGTGGTCGCATCTCCGATGGCTGTGGCAGGCCGGCAATGTCCCGCTCAGCCGATGGTGTCCCGATCTCGACAAGCCGGAATATCGATTCTGGAATCGCATGCAGATCCCGATTCTGGCGGTGTCGCTTTTCTGCGGAGCTCCGTTCGGGCCGGCCGCATTTTTCTGGCTCGGGCCGATGCGGCTGGCTGCATCGCTTCACATTCAGTGCTTCGTCAACAGCATCGCGCACATGCGTCCCGATCGCCGCGAAGGTGAAGACTCATCGCAGAACATCGCGTGGCTCGGAATCCTGCATCTCTTCCAGGGAGAGAACTGGCACGGCAATCATCACGCCAAGCCGTGGTCCGCGCGCCTGGGCTGGAAGTTGTGGCAGATCGACTTCGGCTGGTACGCCATCGTCGTGCTCGAGCTCCTGGGATTAGCCGCGAAAGTCCGCCGGCCGGATTTCTAATGTTCGACGAGGTCCGCGTTTACGACGGCATCGCCGAGCGGACAGGAACGGTGGTCGATCACGAGACTGTACGCGGCAGCAAACTCGTTTGCTACACCATCAGCGAGCTGACGCGAAGAGTGCGCCGCGACGGCGACGGCACGTTCTATCTGGCGGCCGAGGCCTGGCCGGAGAATACGGAGCGGATCGATCTCAACACCAAGTGGACCCCGATGGGATAGAAGTGCTGAGTCCTGAGTGCTGAGTCCTGAGTGGCCGACGGGACTCACGACTCAGGACTCAGGACTTTTGCTTAAAACTCCGGTCCTCCGCCGTGCACCATCTCGATCACCTCGCCGATCTCCTTCTTGATATTGCGAAGGTCGGCCAATAGATGGATCGCCTTACTGATTGCCTCCGAATAGTCGCGCCAAATCTCCATGTGAATGTAGACCAGGCTGACCCGAGTCGTGGCGGTGATCCGCAATAGATACTGACCGTTGGTCTCGAGATAGTCGAGACGGCTGGCGGCCTGATAGCTGTACCAGACCGCACGGAAGGCTGTCGGTGCATTGCGCATGGCCTGGACCAATTCGTAGAAGCCGTATCCGGTCTTCAGAAGACTCTGCACTGCCTCGACCTGGCCGACGACTTTCTCTCCCCAGTCGATCATCTTCGAGCCGGTGACGATCAGGCGATTGCCGCTCTCGATGAGCTTGATGGCCGCCGCGAAGCACTGGTCCGAGGCGCAGAACGTCAGCATGTCGAAGCCGAAGTTGCGCATCTGGAAGCCGGGCCGGTAGAAGACGTCGACGCCCTTGTAGAGGATGTAGCCCTTCAACAGCGTCGGGAAAATACGCGCGATCACACTCGCGATTTCGATCGCGGTTTCCTGCTCGATCAGCGTGAAGTGCCCGCTCGGATCGCGGCCGTTGATCGGATTGTTGTGGGCGTAGGTGTACTTGTGCAGCGTGAGCGGCTCGAACGGAGTGCCGCCGAACGAGTCCTGTGAGATGAAGCGTCCGGTGGCCGGGTCGTAGTAGCGCGCGCGCAGATAGTAGAAGCCGACGTTGGCGTCGAACTGCTCGCCGGCGTAAAGGTAATCATTCTGCGTCGATCCGGTCTGGTTCGTCAGGCCGCCGAAGGCGTCGAAGTCGTACGTATCGGTCACGTTCTGCAGAGCATCGGTGAGCTGGCGCGTGCTCATCTGGCCGTCGAAGAGGTAGAACCTCTGGGCCGTGCCGCGCTGCATGGAGAGCAGATCGTCGCCGTAGGTGTACGCAGCCCGCACGGCATTGGCAGCGTCGAGCTCGACCAGCACGCGGGCGTGCTCCGCGACGGTGTCGACGAGGTACTTCGTCACGTCGGTGCCGTTGACCGTCTTCTTCATCCGGATACCGGCGGCGTCGTATTCGTAGTCGATGATCGCCGGTCCGGTCGAGCGCTTCAGCCGGCCCGCGAGATCGTAGATAAAGTTGGTCGTACCGGTGGCGCTGTTTCGCGCGGTGTTGCTGCCGTTCGCGTCATACGTGTAGGTCGACCCGGCGTCGGAGAGCAGACGATCGTTGTTGTCGTACGTGAAGGTGCCGACAATGCCGTTGTGTTGCTCGGTCAAGCGATTTCCGACCTTGTCGTAAGTCCACGTGGTGGAGCTCGTGCCGTGTGCCGGTTCGGCGATCGACTCGCCGGTGAGGCGATAGACAGCGTCGTACGTCCAATCGATCGCGCGGCCGGACGTTTCGACCACGCGGGTGCGGTTGCCCGCCGCCCCGAGCGTGTAAGTGAAGCCTGAAAGCACAGTGCCGTCGCCACGCTTGTTGAGAAGCTGCGTGAGCCGGTTGAGACGATCGTAGGTGTAGGTCGTCACCGTGCCGTTCGCTCCGCGGACTTGAGTGCGGTTGCCCGCCGGGTCGTAGGCGTACGCCGTGGCACCTCCGACCGGCGAGGTGACAGTCGCCAGCCGGTTCACCGCATCGTAGGTGTACGTGGTCGGGGCGACCGGCGTGGTCACGGTGAGCCGATTTCCATTCGCGTCCCAGCTGTAGGAGATCGTCCCTGTTCCCGGTTGCGTCACCGTCAGCTCGCGATCGAGCGCGTCGTAGGTATACGTCGTCGATCCGCGCGGCTGCGTGATCGTGGAAGGCTTGCCGCTGGCAGTGTAGGCGAAGGAGAAGCTGGTCCCGTCGGCAAAGCTCTTCTGCGTCAGGCGGTTGAGCGTGTCCCAGGTGTTGTTGGTTGTCGAACCGTTGAAGTCCGTCCTGGCAAGGACGTTGCCCACGGCGTCATACGATTTGGTCTCGAACTGACCGAGCGGAAGGGTGCGGCGGACGAGCCGGCCGCGCTTGTCATACGCGAAGGAGGTCTTCCTTCCCTCCGCGTCGGTCTGCGAGATGCGGCTGCCGACCTCGTCATAGGCGAAGGCCGTGATTTCGCTCAGCGCATCGGTGACCTTGACGAGCTGCCCGTTGCAGTCGTACTCGAAGCGCGTGACCGCTCCCGCCTGATCGGTCTCGGAAGTCTTGCGGCCGAGTGCGTCGTACGCAATGCTCTTTGATGTTCCGTCGGCGAAGGTGGTCTTGACCAGACGATTCAGGGCGTCGTAGGTGAAGGTGGTGGTGTTGTTGTTCGGATCGGTGGTGGTGAGCTTGTTCCCCACCGCGTCAAAGGTGAACTTCGTGATCGCGCCGGTCGCATCGGTGATGGAGGTGTTGTGCCCCGCGTCGTCGTAGGCATACGTGGTCTTGTTGCCCCGCCCGTCGGTGCTCTCGATCAGACGTCCCGCCGCGTCGTACTTGCTGAAAGTGACCGAGCCATCGGGCTTGACGATGGAGGTGATCCGTCCGAGCTTGTCATAGACGATCGTGGTGACGCGCCCAGCGCGATCGGTCGTCGACGTCCGTCGCCCCTCTGCGTCGTACCCGATCGACTCGGTCAAGCCGTCGGGATACGTCGTGACGGTCGGATCTCCCGCGGCGTTGTACTGGTAGCCGGTCCGACGGCCTAACTCATCGATGTGCTGCGTGTGCATTCCGACGCCGTCGTAGCTGTCCTGCACGAACGAGCCATCGGGGTAAGTCGTCTTGATGGGCCGGTTCTCATGATCGTACTGATACGAAGTGGTCAGCGTTTCCGTGCCCGACGATGTGGTGCGCGTTCGCGTTTGGGTCAGACGATTGCCGCTCCCATCGTACGTATGCGAGGTCGCATTTCCTCGGCCGTCGATCTGACGCGTCAGGTTACCGCTGATGTCGTATTCGAACTGCGTCGTGCAACCGGTGGCGTTGCTCTCGCTCAGGCGCAAACCGCGCGAGTCGATGACGTAGGTCGTGACGTTGTGCAGCGCGTCTTCCTGCCGCGTGAGGTTGCCGTTGGCGTCGTAGGCGAAGGTGGTCAGATTTCCAAGCTCGTCGGTGGAGCTCAAACGGCGACCGGTGGCATCAAACGTTTCGCTCTTCACTTTGCCGAGCGGATCGGTGGTACTGGTCACATTACCGTTGGCGTCGTAGGTAAAGGTCGTGGTATGCCCGAGCGGGTCGGTCTCGGTCAGTCGGTTGCCGGCGGCGTCGAAGGTGTAGTGAGTCACGCCGCCCAGCGCGTCGGTCTTCTGCACGACATTGCCGTTGACGTCGTAGTCGTAAACCGTGGGATTGCCGAGGCGATCGGTCACGATCTCCTGGTTGGCGGCAATGCTGTGCGTGTAGTTGATGACGTTGCCGTCGGAGTCGATGGTTCGCACCAGCCGTCCGGTGGAGTCGTATTCGTTGCGGACCGGCATCCGGCCATTCGGATCGAGAATGTTGAGAAGACCGTGGGCGCCATCGTAGGTGTAGGTGCTGATGGCGTGTTCGCGGTCCTCGAACGTGATCAGGTCGCCGCGGGTGTCGTAGCTGTAGACCAGCGCATTGCCTGCCGGATCGGTGATTCGCGTGATCCGGCCCGACCCGTCGCGGATGAATGCGATGCTCTTGCCGCTGGAGTGCGTGATGCCGCCGGCATTGACAGTGAGAGTGTTGCCGGACGGATCAGTCATGCGCTGCAGCCCTGCCTGCTGATCGACCACGTAGATGAATCCCTCGCGCGTGGTCAGCGTAAAGACAGTCGGATTGAACGGCTCGAGGTCGAGAGTATCCAGCTCGATCTGGCCCGGAATCGACCCGGTAACGACGAAGAACGGATCGGCAACGGTCAACTTCGCGCCCGAGACGACCGCCGTCGTCTGCACCTGCTCGAATACCACGTTGCCTGCAGTGATCGATTGCACTTGCTGGCAGTCGGGACTGCTCTTCGCCTGGAACTTGTAGACCCTGCCGTCGGGGAATGTGATGGAGACGACGTGCGCCTTGCGGCGCTCGATGCAGTACTTGGGCAGGAATCCGCTGGTGAGCGTTTCCTCCCAGTTCTTGCCGAGGATGTCGCTCTTCTGCATGCGGACGTTCTTCAACGAAAGATTCCAGCCCACGCCGAAATCGCCGACGCGCTTGTCGCGGCTGTCGTAAATGCGATCGACCTGAATCGGCAGACCGGCGACCGGCGTGTTGAGATCATGGAAGGTAAGGGTGAAGGCTCCGATCTTCATGCTGCGTGATACGACCAGCGAAGAAAGCGCCGATGCTGTCTGATTCGAAGCGTCGGTCGCGCTCAGGCGCAGCGAGTAGATTCCGTTGAGCAGAATCGTCGGATCGAACCTGCCCAGAATGCCGCTGGCCGGCGCTGTGCCGGTAGAGAGCGTCGTCCAGTTGTTGGCCGATCCATCGCCGTTCTGCAGCGCGTATTCGAGTCGCCACGCGCCTTTGTCGACCGAACCGGTGACGTCCACCGGCGCGGTGACGTCAGCGCCGTCGGGCGGGGCTGTGATCGCGACCGCCGGCGGCAGTGTCGGCTCGAAGACGTGGATGACTGCGTCATCGCTCACCGTGGAGAGCGTGTCGTTGGCCGTCAGGCGCACGGTGTAATCGCCGGCGCTGCTGAAGGACGCCGTGGTCGCGGCGACATTCGGATTGGTGAATGTGACCGTGCCCGGTCCGCTCACCTTGCTCCACGCGATCGTCAGCGTGCCGACACCGTCATCGGCGACGCTCCCGTTGAGCGGCGCCAGGTTCGGAAGCGTGATGGTCACGTCGGGTCCGGCATTGACGACCGGCGGCCGGTTGACCACGACCGTCACGTCGTCGCTGCTGTTGAGCAGCGAGTCGCTGGCCGTCAATCGAATGCCATACGTGCCGCTGGCGCTGAAGCCGGCCGATGTGGTGAGTGCGGTCGGACTCGAGAAACTGACCGTGCCCGGCCCGGAGAACTTCGACCACGAAACGGTCAGCGTTCCGTTAGGCCGTCCATCGTCGGTTGCCGTGCCCGAAAGCGTTGCGATGTTCGTCGTGACAGTCTGGTCTGCGCCGGCATTGACCACCGGAGCCTGGTTTCCAGGATTGACGACGATCTTGACCTCGTCGTTCGTGGTGAGTTGCGTATCGCTCGCCGTGAGCCGGAGGTTGTAGGTTCCATCGACGCTGAAGGTCGCAGTCGTCGAGAGCTTGGTTGGATCGGCAAAGTTGACGGTCCCCGGCCCGCTGACTTTCACCCAGGTGACAGCCAATCCGCCGCCGACAGGGACGCCGTCGTCGGTCGCCGTTCCGGTGAGGATCGCCGCGCTCGGCGCCGTGATGGTCTGATCGGGTCCGGCGTTGACGACCGGCGGCGAATTTCCAGCGATGGCGTTGACCACGGTGATCGTCACGTCATCACTGCCGACCAACTGTGTGTCAATCGCGTTGGCGCGCAGCACGTACGTTCCCGGTTGGCTGAAGCGCGCCGTGGTCTCGGGCTTGCCCTGAACGCTGAACAACACGCCCGTGGGTCCGCTGATCATTTGCCAGCTTGTGCTCGGCAGCGTTCCCAATGGCAGCCCGTCATCCGTGACGGTGGCGATGAGGACAGCCGCGTTGGTGATCACGACGGTCTGGTCCGGTCCTGCGTCGACAGTCGGCGCTCTGTTCGTGCCGCGCTGAATGAAGACGACATTCGAGTAACCGGTCATGCCGGTGAATGACGCCGTCGCCTGCAGCGCATCGCCGCCGCTGTTGTTGCCGGTGTAGGTAAAAGTCGCCGTTCCGGTGGTGTCGGTCTGCGCGCTGAGCTGCCGCGCATTCGGACCGGTAACCGTCAGAGTCACAGCCAGGAAGGGCACCGGCTGTCCGGAGGCATCCGATGCAATCCCGTTGACCGTGACCGGAACGCCGAGATTCTGGATCGGGAACGTGTTAGGCGTCATCGTCAACGTGCCGGTCGGCGGAAGCGGCTTCGTCACGCCGTTGACGACCGTGCTCATCGTCATCACGAGAGCGTCGCCGCGGCCGTCGGCGTAATCGAGCTCGAATGGATACGTGCCCGCCACCGGGAAATTGACGACCACGCTGTTCGTGACGGGCGCAGTGGCAATGTTGACCGCCGCCACCACCTGAAGATTGGTGAACGCCGTGAGCCGGTGAACACCGCGCTGAAGTTGGCCACGTTGCGCAGTCCGGCCTGCTCGCCGTTGCCCTGCGCGAGGATCGTTCCGGTGAAGTTGCCGTTGATGTCGGTTGTAACGTCGGTGAACGGACGTGCATTGACGCCGACATTCGATCCGGGGATCGCTGACGGCGGGGCGTTGAAGTTGATGGCCGGGAAATTCTGACTCCACACAGGAGTCGCGGTGATCGGGGTATTGAATGTGCCGGTTCCGTCGGCGACAAAGAATCGGCCGAAGACCGTCGTCGTCGACACCGATTGCACCGGCGAGACCCAGCCCACCGTGGACGTGTTAGAGACCACAGGGAATCCGTTGATCGTCGCCGACGCCTGGATGGTGTCGGTCCCGTTCACAGTTCCGGTGTAGCTGAACGAAGCCTTGCCGGCCGAGTCGGTGGTCGCCGACCCGCTCCGCGCGTTCGGACCCATGACCGTGAATTGAATCGAGACGCCCGCCGCCGGAGCGCCGCCATTGGCCAGCGTCGCCTGGAACGTCTGCGCCGTGTTCGTGACCAGCGGCCCAGCAAAGGCGGGCGTGAGGATGAGCGACGGCCCGGGCAGGACAGTGATGGTCACATCGTCCGCGGATCCGAACAACGAGTCGTTCGCGCTCAGCCGCAACACGTACGTGCCGGGGACTGTGAACGAAACAGAAGTTGCCAGCGCCGTCGGATTGCTGAAGCTCGCCACGCCCGGGCCGCTCAACTGCGTCCACGCAAATGTGAGCTGCCCACCGACCGGCTTGCCGTCATCGGTGACCTGACCCTGAAGCAGCGCGGAAGCAGGAAGCGTGATGGTCTGATCCGCTCCCGCATTGACAGACGGCGGGAGATTATCCGGGCTGACGCTGACGATGACGTCATCGCTGCCGGTTAGCTCTCCGTCGCTGACGGTCAGCCGAAGGACGTACGTGCCCGACGTGCTGAACGAAGCTGTCGTTGACGCCTGGTTCGCAGGTGTGAAGGTGACGGTCCCCGGTCCGATGAATTTGGACCACGAGTACGTAAGCACTCGGCCGCGCGGGAACGCATCGTCGGTCGCGCTGCCGGTGAGCGAAGCGGTCGCCGGCAGGCGGATCGATTGATCCGCTCCTGCGTTGGCGACCGGCGGTTGGTTGCTCGGATCCACTGTGATCGACACGTCATCGAAGCCGGTGAGCTGCGTGTCGCTGGCGGTGAGCCGCAGGACGTAGTCGCCGGCCGTGAAGAAGGTCGCGATCGTGGTGAGACTGGTCGGACTGCCAAAGGCCACATCGCCCGGTCCGCTAAATTTGCTCCACACAACCGTGACCGGCGCTCCAGGCGGCCGGCCGTCATCGGTGACCGTGCCGGTCAGGTTCACCGTCGCGCCCGGCGGCGTGATGTTCGCGATGCCGGTCGGCGCGAATGTGACGTGCTCAAACTGCGGAACCTGAGTGAGCAGTGTCTTGACAAACTGCGTTCCGTCCCAGCGGACGTCGTAGAGCAGTCCGGGAGACTCCTGCGTGACGAGCAGGTCGCCAACCAGGTTGCGCCATCCGGAGGCGCTGGCGCCGATCAGCGTGCTTTCGCCGAAGTCGACGCCGAAGAAATTCTCATTGGCCGGGATGAGGTCGAGATCCTCTGGTCGGATGCCGAGGCCGAAAGGCGCGGCAACGCCTTGTGTATCCACGGTGTAGAAGAGCACCTGATCCTCGGCGCCAATCAGAATCTTGCCCGCCCACGGTCCCCACTTGGCCGGGTTGCTGGGAATCGTGATCAGCCCCTCCAGATGCGTGTTGATCTGCGCCAGCCACGTCGCCACGCCGGCCGAGTTGACTCGGTACACGCCGCCGCTGGTGGTGACGGCGATCAGGTCGCCGTTCCACACGCCGGTGCGGTCGACGTACAGGCTTCCACGCATGAGGCCCGGGTCCGTAACTCCGTTCCTCTTCAAAACGACCCAGGGATTCTGGAACGACGATCCGTCGGGCGCGATCTTGACGATGACTCCCGGCACACCCGATCCGGTGAAGGCGGTACCCGGTGCGAATCCGCCCAGGCTCTGGCCGCCGCCGTCATCTTTGGCAGTAGCGACCTTCAGCTCTTCGGTCAGGCCCTGGACTTGCGAGAAGCGCGTTCGCGAACCGTCGCCCGCAACCAGCTCCAGGTTGTAGGGCAATCCGCTCGAGTAGTTGACGGACATCAACACTTTGTTCGAGAACTGGTGATAGTCGATGCCGATCGGACTGTTGAAACCGGTCGCGATCTTGCGAAACGTCGGTTGCGTATCGAACTGAATGGCCGGAAGTGCGGTGATCTTGTCAGGTCCTGCATTGACCACCGGCGCCAGATTCTTCGGCTTCACGTGCGTTGTGGCCTGGACGGAAAGGTCCGCATACAGATTCGACCGCGCGTCCGTCCAGCGCAGCAAAGCGCTGGCGGTGAGGTCGGCCTCCGGCTGCGTGTCGGGAGGCGTGAAGCTCAGCGTCAGATTGGCCGAGCCGCCGGCGGGAATGACGCTGCTGGCCGGATGCTGCACGCTGCTGTTAGGCAGCGTGACGGCGAGATCGAACGATTGCGCCGCCGCGTGTCCGCTGTTCGTCAATGTGATCGAATACGTGATCGGATCGCCCGACAGCGAGTTCGCGGGCGCGGTCATCGTCATCGCGAGGATCGGAACCACTTCCAGCGTCGATGTCTGCTGCGAAACCGGGCCGTAGTCTCCCCAGTTGAGCGTCGCGGAAACATTCAGGACCTTGTTGTCGAAGGTTGCCAGGCGCTGCTGATATGCAGCCTCGGATTCGCCGGTGGCGCGCACGGGGATGGTCGGAACGGTGAATGCGGTCGCGTTGACCTGCGCCGACGCGCCGCCGTCGATTGTCAGCGGCGGCAGCGCTCCGACCGTGCCGTCGGGCTGTTGCACGCGGAGGAGGACGTTGGATGCCTGGCCGCTGCCGATGTTCTGAATCGTGTAGGCCGGCGTGAATGTCTCGTTGGGAAGCATCGACGCCGGAAGCGGCGCAGCAGTCAGCACCAGAATCGGCACGCGCTCGGTCGCTTCCGCTTGCGCCGTGATCGGGCCGTACGTATTGGCGTTCCCGTCCAGCCAGGTCAGCGAGCCGCTGAACGTCAGCTTCTTGTTGTCGAAGGTTGCCAGACGCGCGCGATAGACAGCATCTGTTTCGCCCGCTCCCTTCGCTGCGATCGCGGGAATGGTGAAGCTCGCGGTCAACGTCGTCGACGCGCCCGCCCCAAGTCCTTGCACGGCCAGAGGCGTCGTCATTCCATCCGGAAGAGTCACAGTCAACTGACCCGATTGCGACGCCGCTGAGCCGACGTTCTGGATCGTGAACGAGGCCGTGACGGTTTGACCTGGAGCGGCCGAATCGGGGAGCGCGGCCGCGCTGATGGTGAGCGTCGCGAGCCGCTCGGTGGTCTCTGATTGCGCCGAGATCGCGCCGTACGCATTCGCGTTCCCGTCCAGCCACGTGAGCGAGCCGGTGAACGTCAGCTTCTTGTTGTCGAAGGTTGCCAGACGCGCGCGATAGGCGGTATCGGTTTCGCCCGCTGCCTTCGCCGCGACTGCCGGAACGGTGTAGCTCGCCGTCAACGTCGTCGACGCCCCCGCCCCCAGACCCGGGACGACGAGTGGCGTCCTTGTCCCATCCGGAAGAGTCACGGTCAACTGACCCGATTGGGAGGCTGTCGCGCTGCTGTTCTGAATCGTGAACGCTGCGGTGAGGGTCTGACCGGGCATCGCCGAAGCCTGAAGCGCTCCGGCCGTGATGGAGAGAATCGGAAGGCGTTCGATCGTCACGAACTGCGCGGTCGTCGTGCCGTACGGGTTCGCGGGGGCGTCGATCCATGTCAGGGCAGCGTTCAATGTGAGAGGCCTGCCATCGAATGATGCGAGGCGCGAGCGATAGGCGGCGTCGGTTTCGCCCGCTCCTTTCGCTGCGATCACCGGCACACTCCAACTCACATTGAGCGTTGCCGACGCGGCCGGCGCGATCGCCGGCACTGTCAGCGTGGTGGTCGTGCCATCGGGCAGCGTCACCAGCAACTGGCCGGACGCCGATGCCGCGCTGCCGAGGTTCGTGATTGCGATCGTGTACGGAAGGAGAGTGCCCGGGAGAGCGCATCCGGGACCGCTCACGCGCATCGACAGAATCGGAAGGCGCAGCCGGCTCGCCGATACGCTGAGCACCGGCGAGAAAAACGCGCCAGAAACATCCGAGTAGCGCGTCGATGTCTGCGAGGTGATGAGGCGGCCGTCTTCGGCGGCCAGACGGCTCAGATACGCGTCGCTGGTCTCGGTGGCGCCGCGCTGCGCGATTGCGCCGAGCTGTTCGTTGAATGCAAAGTTCTTCGTCTCGGCCGGAGCGAGTGACGCCAGATCGGCGGTCGCCGTGGTCGGCGTCACACCGCTGAAGCTCGCCTGAACATTCAAAGCGCTGGCAGCGGCGGTTCCGTTGTTTTGCAGCGTCAGTTGCACGACGAAGGATTGCCCGGGAGCAAGAGTCGTGGGCTGCTGCAGCGCGGTGGTGATGATCGGGCGCTGGAAGAGGCTCGCGCCGTCGTCGATCACCGCCACGATTTTTCCGAAGGCGGGATGGCCCGGATTGTTGTCGTAGGGAGGAGTGGCAATGGTGTCGAGGACGACGTGTGCCGCGATGTTCCCGAAAATTATGTCGCCCGACTTTTTGATCGCTGTCGCAACGATGGCGCTGATGTAGCGCGGGAGTTGCGGGGGAGGATCGGAATTGCCGGGCTTCGAGTCCCAGCATCCGGGAGTCAGCAGAGGTGCAGGCGAGGTCCGCGCGTCAGCCTGACAAAGGTCGGTGGCGCTGGTGACAAGAGCGAAGCCCTTGAACGAAGCATTGCTGTCGTAATCGCCGCCGGTGACCTGATTCGCCCACTGGTCGCCCCAGAAATTGACGCTCTGTCCGATCACCGGCTTGACGGCGTTGCCGCCCCAGATCACAAACGCGCTGCGTTGAAGCGCGAAGGTGGTGCGGGTGTCCTGCGATTCGCGATAGAACGCGTCGCCCGCAAACCTCACCACCACCACTCCCCCACCCACCTCGGCATCGGCGATCGCAAGTGGCGCGTGATCGGCGCCGCCGTGCGTCAGCCGCGCGGAGAGAGTGACGTCGCCCGTGGCAAGAAAGATCGAACCGGTATAGGCCAGGCTGGTGTTATCGCGGTCGACGAGGATCGTGGCCGTGGTTTGCGTCGCGCCGAAAGAAATCTGAAGAGGAACCGTCCCTGGAGTTGCCGTTACCGTGAACGTCGTGCTGGCAATGCCGTCGGCACCGGTGGTCGCATTGCGCGTTTCGCCGCCGAAGGTGAAGGCCAGAGCGCGGCCGGCCATGGGCGCCGCGGTTTCGTCGACCAGGCGGGCGCGAACCGGGAGATCGTCGCTGTACTCGGTGCTCGCAGGTCCTAGATAAAGGATGCGCGAGCCTGGTGTGACGATCGGAGCGGGACAAGCTGGGTCGGCCGCAATTGCCGCTCCCGCGAGCAGGGCGAAGAGGACATAGAGAATGGATACACGACGCATCGAGCATCCTCCGGGCATGGATCGTTTCGGACGCCCGCGACCATATCACGATTTTTTACGTCAGGAAGGAGAGGCGGCGCACATCTTTGGAGTACGATCCACAGCATGCGGAACAAACTTGTGATCGCGCTCACAATTCTGATGACCTTCGCGCTCTTCGCTCAGGAAAAAAAGCCCGAGCCGGAGCCGATGAAGATCAAGGTCGGCGACGTGGCGCCCGACTTCACGCTGCTTCAGTACGACGGCCAGGGCGTCAAGCCGGTCTCGCTGCACGATTTCAAAGGCAAGAAGAATGTCGCGCTGGCGTTCTTCGTCTTCGCGTTCACCGGAGGGTGAACGCAGGAGATGAAAGCCTTCCAGGCCAACCTGAGCAAACTGGAAGGCGCAGACACCCAGGTCCTGGGTGTGAGCGTTGACAGCCCTTTCGCCAATCACGCCTTCGCGATGCAGAACGGCATCACCTTCCCGCTGTTAGGCGACATGAACGCGACCGCCATCAAGGAGTACGGACTGGAGAAACAGTACAAAATCGGGGGCGCCCCGATGGTCTCCGCGCGCCGCGCGACCTTCCTGATCGACAAAGAGGGGAAGGTGGTGGAGGAGCAGGTCGACAAGGATGCCGTCGATCCGACCAAGATCGTCGACGCGTGCCAGATTCGGAGCAAGGCCAAGAGTTAGTTAGGCAGCGCAGGCGCAACTCGAGATCACAATTTGTGATCTCAAGTTCTCAACCCGCGATCGCCTTCCCCGCCGACAAGTAGCCGATCCTGCGCTTCGGTTTTCGCTCCGAATCCATCAAGGCGCGAATGGCATCGAACAGGCCTTCGAACTGGCCATCGGTCCGTTGCTCGAGCTCGTCGATCCTGCGGCCAAGCTGCGTCGCGTAAGGCGCTGTGCGCCGGCCACCCCACAAACTCGCGCGTTGAAAGCTGAAACATGAAGTCGAGAGGAAGCGACATTGCGCTTGACCGCCTGAATCAACGCTTTTGTGGGCACCTCGTACAGCTCGGCAATGTCGCGATCGAGAATGACCCTTTGACCGCGGACCATGATGCTTTTAGCGCAAAATCCGCTCGCGCATCATTGGAATTGTGTACACAAATGTGACATAATTCCCACATGCACAGAACGTCCGTACGCGACTTTCGGGCCAACATCGCCGATCTTCTGGAAAGGGATGACGCCGTGCTGATCACCCGGCACGGGAAGAATGTTGCCATCGTCTACCCGCTGCGGCGCCCCTCGGAGCTGCCTCTCGAGGTGCGGCAGAGCATCGTCGACGGTGTCGGCAGTCAGCTCCACGTCAGGCCGATATGGCAGGCATCGCCGGTGATCGAGCAGTACAAACGCGACGTCGACCGCACACTGATTCGCGAAAATCTTCGCAGGACTCCGGAGCAGAGGCTCCGAGCGCTCAAAGAACTCCAGCGGTTCGCAAAGGAGCTGCGCCGGCGATGATCGATTTCAAGCGGCTCTTGACGGCGTTGGTCGAGGGCAAAGTGGAATTCGTCATCGTCGGCGGCGTGGCAGCGACGCTCCATGGATCCGCGCGGCTGACCGCCGATCTCGACATTGTCTATGGGCGTTCGAAAGAGAACATCCGTCGATTGGTGGCTGCATTGGCGCCCCTGAAGCCGTATCTCCGCGGCGCGCCGCCCGGATTGCCTTTCCACTTCGACGCCGAAACGGTTCGGGCCGGCTTGAACTTCACGCTGATCACCGCTGCCGGCCCTCTCGACGTACTCGGCGAAATCGCCGGAGGTTTCAATTACGAAGTGCTGCGAAAGCGCTCGAGCGTCGTGGAACTTTTCGGAATCCGCTGCCGCGTCATTGACCTTGAGGCGTTGATTGAGGCCAAAGTCGCCGCCGGCCGGCCGAAGGATCTCGAGGTCATCGCAGAGCTGGAGGTCATTCGCGAGGAGCGGGCCACGTCCGAAAATGGCTAACGCTTCTCGCGGATCGGCACCACAATAGCGTCGTGTCGCCCGACCTCTGCTTCGCCGCGACGCGCAGTCGCGATGCGCGCTTCGACGGACGATTCTTCATCGCCGTCGTGACCACGGGCATCTATTGCCGTCCCATCTGTCCCGCGCCGCCCGCGCTCAGAAAAAACGTCCGTTACTACCCGACTGCCGCGGCCGCTGAGGCGGCCGGTTTTCGTCCGTGCAAGAGATGCCGTCCGGAGACTTCTCCCGGCACGCCGGCCTGGTCGGGCACCTCGGCCACGGTCGCGCGCGCGTTGCGCATCATCGACGAGACCCCCTCCCTCGACCGTCTGGCATCGCGCCTCGGCGTCACCGATCGCCACCTGCGACGTCTGTTCGAGGAGCACGTCGGAGCGTCGCCGATTGCCATCCTGCAGACGCGGCGGCTGCATCTGGCCCGGACGCTGCTCCGCGAGACGGCGCTCTCGATCGCCGACGTCGCCTTCGGCGCCGGATTCGAATCGGTGCGACGCTTCAATGACGCCATGCGCAAGGCCTACGGCTGCACGCCCTCAGAGCTGCGTGTGGCGGCGGGCGCCCCCGCCCGCCGAGCAGAAATCTCCATCCGCCTGACCTTCCGCCCGCCATTCCGCTGGGACGCCATCGCGAAATTCCTGGGCGATCGCGCCATCGATGGCGTCGAATCGTTCGATGGAGTTCGATTCATGCGAACGCCGGTGACCATCGAGTCGAATGGAAATGCTCTGGTCATGAAGTTGCCCATGTCATTTGCGCGAGACATCCATGACTTCGTCGCCCGCGCCAGAAGAACATTCGATCTGGCCGCCGATCCCGCGGCCATCGATGCGCATCTTCGAAAAGACAAACTCCTTCGCCCGCTGCTCGCGCTCCGTCCGGGACCGCGTGTGCCCGGTGCGTGGGAACCGTTCGAGGTCGCGGTGCGCGCGATCGTCGGGCAGCAGATCACCGTCCGCGCCGCGACCACCATCATGAACCGCATTGAGTGGGGCGCCGCCGCCCTCGGCGGCGTCAGCGGGATGCCAAAATCGCGCATCAACGCCATCCGGGCGCTCGAACGCGCCGTCGCCGACGATCCGTCCATCCTGAGCCGTGGCGCATCGCTCGACGCGACCATCGAACGCCTGACCTCACTTCCGGGCATCGGCCCCTGGACGGCGCACTACATCGCCATGCGCGCGCTCGCCGAGCCCGATGCCTTCCCGCATACCGACCTCGGCCTGCGCAAAGCGGCAGCCGCGATCGGCATCGAGCCGGCCAAGCTGCTCGACCATGCGGAGCGCTGGCGTCCCTGGCGCGCGTACGCGGCTATCGCGTTGTGGGAGTCGCTGTGATGTGGCACGCGTATGCGCCGAGCCCGATCGGCGACCTTCTGCTGATCTCGAACGAAGACGGCCTCCTGGAGGTGCATTTCCCACCCGCCCTCCCTCCCCGCCATTCGCAGCGTTCATTCGGGCGATTGGCGCCGGTGATCCGCCAGCTTGCCGAGTATTTCGCGGGCGACCGCAAACAGTTCGACCTCCCGCTGGCGCTGCGCGGAACGCCGTTTCAGCTCGATGTCTGGCGCACGCTGCAGCGGATTCCCTACGGCGAAACGCGGAGCTACGCCGAGATCGCGCGCGCGGTCGGCCGCCCGACCGCTACCCGCGCCGTCGGCGCGGCCAACGGCGCGAATCCGATTCCGATCGTCATCCCGTGCCACCGCGTCATCGCAACGAACGGATCGCTGACGGGCTTTGGGGGCGGGATCCGCGCCAAGCAGATGCTGCTCGATCTGGAGTGCGGCAGCTTGCTGCCGCTCTAGCGCCGCCGATCGCCGAACAGCCGCAGCAGGAAGAGGAACAGGTTGAGGAAGTCGAGGTAGAGCGCCAGCGCGCCGATGACCGCCACGTTTTCCTGCATCGGGCCGGTCACGGTGGCCATGGTCTTCAACTTCTGGTTATCCCACGCCGTAAGGCCGAGGAAGATGAAGACGCCGACGACCGAGACCACGAACGAGAGTCCGCTCGAGCGCAGAAAAATGTTCACGACGCTGCAGAGGATGATTCCCATCAGGCCCATGAAAAAGAACGCGCCCCACGAAGTGAGGTCTCTCTTTGTCACCAGGCCGTAGACGCTCATGGCGCCGAACATTCCGGCCGCGGTCAGGAACGCCTGCACGATCGACGCTTGCGAGTACTGCCAGAAAATCACGCTGAGAGTCAGACCGTTCAGGAATGAATAGACGAGGAACGAGGACGCCGCCACGGCCGGCGACATCTTGGTCAGGCGAAACGACAGGAAAACGACAATGGCCAGCTCGGTCAGGATCAATCCGATCGTGACGATCGGGTTTCCGAGCACGATTGCCTGCATCGCCGGCGACATGACGACCCACACCGACGCCAGGGTTGTCAGCAGCAGGCCGCCGAACATCCAGCCGTAGACGCGGCGGATGAAGGCCTGCGTGCGCAGCGCGGTGTCGGCGGTGCTGGCGCTGATCCAGGCCGGTTGTTGCGGAGAGAACGGATCCATCAGAAAACCTCCAGTTGCGCCATAACACCGCAGGACCGCCGGACATTCGCGAGCTCACCGCATACTCGCGATGAGCTTACTAATGCGCTTTCCTACCTCGGTCGCCGCCCGGATGATCGCTTCCACGAGCTGTTCATCTACGTCGACGACACCTTCGTATTCAGCAGCGTTGCGCTTGCGGTGAGCACTATCGAGAACTCGCCACTGCTCGGGCGCGAGACCGACCGTATGCGTAAGCGTCTGGAAAACGAGATAACGTCTCTCAGATCGATAACCGTGAAAGCGAAGCGCGGCCAGCGACAGCGCGTGTGCGGCGTTGTACGCAAGATCGAATCGGCTCTCAATCGCCAGGTTGCTGTTTGACGCATCGACGAGTCGCGCTTCGCCGGAATGCATGAGAGTCTCGAGCTCCGCCTTGGCGGGCGGTTCGCTTTTCAGCTGCCCAGTTCGAACGAGCCTATCCAGCTCGGCGGATCCCATCTTCGCTTCCGATCAAGACGACGTGATCGCCCGTCATCACCTTTTCGAGAAAAGGATTGCGCGCGGCGCGTCTGCGTCGGAACTCTTCAGTGGTGTACAGCGTCGGGTTCACCCTCCGATTGAGTCTTCGCTCAGCGCGAGCGAGCCGGCGGTACAACTCTTCGAGAGTGATCCGGTCCGACACGATCATGAGGTCGACATCGCTGTTCGCGCGATCCGTTCCGCGCGCGACTGAGCCGTAGATCAGCGCGAGCGCGATGCGGCTCGAGATCGGCGACAATGCCGCTTCAATCTCAGCGGGTGTGCCCATTGTTTTCCGGATGATCCCGCGCAATTCCTTGAAAATGGCGCTCTTCTCCTGCGGTCGGTAGTACGTGCGCCTCCCTTCCCGTCGGACCTCAAGGATGCCGCTGCTGACGAGCGACTCGACTTCGCGTTGCAAGCTGGAGGGAGAAGTTCCGAGTGCCTGTGCCAACTCGCTCAGGTACCACCACCGGCTCGGCTCACGAAACGTGGCGCCCAGGATGCCCTTCCGCACGGCCGGGAAGAGAGCCGTACCAGCGCCCTTTTTACGCATTCTGCGTAAATATTTACTCAAATTGCGTAAATGTCAAATCGGCGGACTCCAGGTTTCGCCGCGTCGGCGGTCGTTGATCAAATGGCCTTGGAGTGCGGCCGCTCGCTGCCGCTTTTCGCGGCTTCACGATCGTGCGGAACTCACCACCGCCAGAATCCGCTCCCCCAGATCGGCCAGTTTCTTGTCGCCGATTCCGTACACGTCACGAAGCTGGGCCAGCGAGTTCGGACGCAGCCGGGCGACCTCGCGCAGTGAGCGATCGCCGAGGATGATGTAAGGAGGGACGCCGCGGGCGGCGGCGAGCTCGCGCCGGAATTTGCGCAGCGACTCGAACAGCGACTCGTCGACCCCGATCCAGGAATCATCCGCTCTCCTTCGCGCCTGCTTGCGGGCGATCTGCACCAGCCGAACCTTCTCCTCGCCGCGCAACACGCGCCGCGCCGCATCAGTCAGCTTCAGCACCGGATAGCGGTCGCCATCCTGTTCCAGCAGGCCGTGGCCCATGAGCTGATAGATCCAGTCGCGCAGCTCCGATTGGCCGTGCGCGGAGAGTAGCCCGTAGGTGCTGAGCCGATCATGACCGAGCTTGCGGACGCGCTCGTTGGTCTCGCCACGCAGCACCGCGATGACGTGTCCGATGCCGAAGCGCTGCTCGACGCGGATCACGCAGGAAAGGATCTTTTGGGCGACCACGGTGCCGTCGGCAAGCTCCTCCACATCGCCGAGGCAGAGATCGCACGCCGCGCAGTTCGGATTGGAGTACTGCTCGCCGAAGTAATTGACCAGCGCCTTGTGCCGGCACACCGCGCCGCGCGCGTAGCGATCGATGTCGTCTACATGCCGCAGCATGTGTGGCACAGACACTCCCGTCTCTGCCTGCAATTTCTCCATGATCGATCGCCACAGCAGCACATCCGCGGCCGAGTACAGCAGCACGCAATCGGCTTCCAGCCCATCCCGCCCGGCCCTCCCGCTCTCCTGCTGGTAATGCTCGATCGATTTCGGCAGGCCGGTATGCAGGACGAATCGAATGTTGGATCGGTCGATCCCCATGCCAAAGGCGACGGTGGCCACGACGATGTTGCACTCCTCGCCGGCGAAGGCGTCCTGCGTCGCGGTGCGCTCTTCCTTTGTCAGGCCGGCGTGGTATGGGCGCGCATCGATGCCCCGCTTGCGCAGCGAAGCGGTCAGCTCGTCGACGTCCTTCTTGCGGATGCAGTAGATGATTCCCGCTTCACCGGCGTGACGCTCGATCATTTCGAGGGTCTGCTTCAGCGGCTCGACGCGCGGCAGCACACGATAGGAAAGATTAGGTCGGTCGAAGCTGCCCACCACGATCTCGGGCTGATTGAGCCTCAATTGCGCCGCGATGTCGCGCCGCACCGCCTCGGTCGCCGTGGCGGTGTACGCGTGCAGCGTCGCGTTCGGGAAGCGCTCGCGCAGCTCGCCCAGCTGCCGGTACTCCGGCCGGAAATCGTGACCCCAATGGCTGATGCAGTGGGCCTCGTCGATGGCGAAGGTACGCACGTCGAGCGTTCTCAGGAAATCGACGAACCTCTCCACCGCCAGCCGCTCCGGCGAAACGAACAGCAGGCGCAGTTTTTTCTCGCGTGCGGCGCGGACGAGATCCCGTTTCTGCACTTCGGTGGTGGTGCTGTTCAACTCGCGCGCATCGACGCCGACGTCCCGGAGGGCATCGACCTGGTCTTTCATCAGGGAGATGAGCGGCGAGACAACGACCGTCAAGTCTCCCGTCAGTAGAGGCGGCAATTGATAGCACAGCGACTTCCCTCCCCCGGTCGGCATGACCACCAGCGAGTCGCGCCGCGCCAGCGCCGCCTCGATGGCCCGCTCCTGCAGTGGACGGAGGGAGTCATAGCCCCACGTTCTACGGAGGATTTCCAGAACGCGGGTGTCGGACATTAGGGAATTGTACTTTTGGAGTGCGGCGAGCTGGAGGCGGGCATCGGGCACTGGCTTCTACCACCGGTAGAAAATTTCCCAATGGGCACGATCGGAGGGATTCTCCTGTCGTGAAAACCGGTTTCGGTGGACGCTTGTACACCGATCGGTGTACACTCTGAAAACGGCGAGAGCTGGAGCGCCGGTTGACCGAAAGTGGATGGCGATTTCTCCGGCACGGCGGGCGCCATGACGTCTGGACCGATGGCGAGCGTGAAGAGGCCATTCAGCGGAGGGCGATGAGAAAGATTAATGAGATTTGAGGGAAAGCTGACGCGAGACGGCCGCTTCTGGCTCGCCGAGGTGCCGCTCTTCGATGCGATGACTCAGGGCAGAACGCGCAAGGAAGCGCTGGCGATGATCGGCGACTGGTTCGAAACGATGATCGACCGCCGCGGCTTCATTGCTGAGGTTCACTCCACCGGCAACACGTTCGAAGTCGGCGGCAGCGACACCGCGGCCATGATCGCCCTCCTGCTGCGCCGGCGTCGGCAGGCGGCAGGCGCTTCGTTGAGCGAAATTGCGTCGCGCCTTGGTATAGCGTCGCGCAACGCCTACGCGCGTTACGAACGCGGCAACGCCGTGCCTACGGTGGACAAGCTGGATGAATTACTGAGGGCCACGGCGCCCGCCGGTGAGCTCGTTCTGCGCGCGAGCGAGGAGTAGCGCCTTTCGGAGTGCCGATGTAACAACTACGGACCTCGCGCGTCTGATCGGCATGCGAAGCTTTGTCTTCACCCTCCTCTTCGCCGCCGCCGTACAAGCCCAGCCGATCGAACATCTCCTCTCCCGCGCAACCTTCGGGCCCACGCCGGAGGAGCGCGAGCGCGTGGAGAAGATCGGCGTGAATCGCTACATCGACGAGCAGCTCGATCCGGCCTCGATCGATGACGATGCCCTCGACGAACGGCTCCCCTCGCTTCCGACGCTGCGGACGGCGACGCCTCCGCTGCTGGCGCGATTCAATCCGCCGCGCGTGCAACTGCCGGAAGCCCTTCCGATGTGCACTCCGCCGGCCGTCGCCGTAATCAAGCCCGCCGGCGGCGCCCAGCCGGTGATCACCGAGCTGCAGCGCGCGACGTTTCTCCGCGCGGTCTACAGCCGCCGCCAGCTCTACGAGCGCATGGTCGGCTTCTGGGAGAACCACTTCAACGTCTACATCAATAAGGATGCGGATCGCTTCTATCTGACCAGCTTCGACCGCGACTCCATCCGCCCCTTCGCACTCGGCAATTTCCGCGCGCTCCTCGGCGCGGTGGCGCACTCGCCGGCCATGCTCTACTACCTCGACAACTGGCAATCGGGCATTCCGCGCGGCGCCGCGACCGGAAAACCGGTCAGGCGCGCTGGCGGTCTCAACGAGAACTACGCCCGCGAGCTCCTCGAGCTCCACACCCTGGGAGTCGACGGCGGGTACACGCAGCAGGATGTCGAAGAAGTGGCCCGCTGCTTCACGGGATGGACGATTTATCGCGTCAACGATGTCGGGCTGTTCATGTTCGATCCCTCGCAGCACGACGACGGCGAAAAGATCGTGTTAGGCCATCGCATCCCGCCCGGCGGCGGCATCGCGGACGGCGAGACGGTGCTCGACATCCTGGCGCGGCATCCGTCGACGGCGCACTTCATCGCGACCAAGCTGGCGCGCATGCTGGTGAGCGACGATCCGCCGCCGTCGGTGGTGCGGCGCGCGGCCAACGCCTTCACGAAGTCGAACGGCTCGATCGTGGAGAGCGTGCGCGCGATTCTGAAGTCGCGCGAATTCCGCCGCGGCAAAGACGCCAAGATCAAGTCGCCGTTCGAGTACGCCGTCTCCGCCGTGCGGGCGCTGGGGGCGGAGACGGATGGCAGTCCGGCCATGCTGGGGTGGATCGCGCGGATGGGCGGCCCGATCTTCGGGCGCGTGACGCCGGACGGCTATCCCGATCGCGCAGCTACGTGGCTCTCCACCGGAACGCAGATCGAGCGGATCAACTTCGCGGTCGCGATCGCCAACAATCAGATTGCCGGAACGACCTGCGCCGCAGGCGACGCGAAGGAGGTGGCGCTTCGGATCGGATCGCCGGCGTTTCAGGCGCGCTAGCGCGCGGCCGTCAAAGCGGTGCCAAGGCACCGCACTCCAAAGGCGTCGTACGATGGTGCTATGCGGCATGACGCGCTCCTTTTTCGCTGCGCGTATCCGCGTTCGCCCCGAGAGCTGCGGGCTGCCGAAGCGGCGCTGAAGAAAATCCAAATGCGGGATCAGCTCCTCGATGCCGAAACCTCCGGCATCGCCGGCACATCCGTGGACATGATCTTCTCCTGGGACATGGCGCGCTGGCTGGTGCGGCGATTTCCAGGGACCGCGTCCATCGACTGGGACGATTGGACCGATGACGACCGGCTGGCGGCGGTCCTTACGCCGCTGATCCCCGAGCTGCGCGAACTGATCGTCGACGCGAATGTTCCCTATCTCGACTACGCCAAAGCGCGAAGCCTGGAGTCGTACCTCACACACCTCCAAGCGGTGACCTACGATCTCCTGGGCCTGTGGGTACGATGGAAGTTCCCCGACGAATTTTCGCGAACGCGGATGCGGCGCAAGCCGCCGGCGATTTTCTATGACCGGACCATCATCGCGCGCCGCGATGTGTCGATTGCGCGCGAGCTCGCCGGGCCGTCGCTTCCGACCCGAAAACTCTCACGCGGTGAAGGCCAGGCGGCGCTGGACATGGCGCGCGCCGCGCTTGCGACGCGCTATCGCGAGCTCTACGTCGCTACCTTCGGCGATCCGTCGACGGTCATCTCTGCCCAGGCAGGTCGCGGAGTGGAGATCGTTCTGTTCGGCGTGCTTCCCGAGAAGCGACTTCCGGTTCGAGCGGGATACGCACCCTTCTTTTTTCGCAATGGCGTTCCGGTCGGCTACGGCGATGCCTTCGTCCTCGGCGAGCGGATCGAGGTCAGCTTCAATATTTTTCCTGCGTTCCGCAAGGGGGAATCGGCGTGGATCTTCGCTCGCCTGCTGAAGCTCTACCGCCAGCTTTTCGGATCGAGGGTGTTCGCCATCGATCCCTATCAGATCGGATTGGGCAATGAGGAGGCGATTCACAGCGGCGCGTTCTGGTTTTACCGCAAGCTCGGGTTTCGCCCGACCGATCCGAAGATCGAGCGCCTGGCCCGCGCCGAAGAAAAGCGGAAGCGCCGCAGCTCCCCGGCGACGCTGCGTAAGCTCGCCAAGAGCGGAATGATTTTGGAGATCGCGTTTTAGAAGTCATCACCACAGAGGCACAGAGGACACAGAGACTTCTCGGCACCCGGCACCGCTACAGCGGCAGCCAGTAGGACACCTTCACGAGGAAGACGTCGTGTGAGGGCGCATTCGGGATCGCGCGCAGGTCGCGGCGTACGCGGAAGTCGCCGACCGGCGCGACGTCGGCGCGATTCTCGTTCCACGCGACATAGAGCGCGGAGCCGGGACGAAACTCCCAACGCACCACTGCACTGCCGCGCAGGCTGCGCAAATTGAAATCGGGATTGGTCGTCTGCGCCGCTGGCGTGAAGTCGCGCGTGCGCGCGGCGACGAGCGAGCGGAAATCGTGATAGTCGCCCGATGCGATGAACGGCTGCAGGAAGAGCTGAAACGACAGCTTCGCAGTCACTGTCCAGTCGGCGCGCGTTTGGAATTCGAACGAATGCTGATCGAGATGCGCGAACAGGTAGCGCTTTCCGAACGTCGCGATTGCGGACGGATCATCGATCGCCGTCACGTATTGCGCTGCCGTGTGGCCCCGACGGATCACCGGCGAGACCGTGAACTGCAGATTTGGTCGCGGCCGCATGAACAGATTCAATACGATGAGTCTGAAGTACGAGCCATCGCGCGAGCCCTCGTCGTGGCCGTTGAGGCGCACCGAGAAATTCTTCCGGCTGTCGCTGGCGACGGTCGCGTCGCTGTTCCAGGAAAACGGCGTGCGCACGATCGGCCCGCCGCGCGTCAGGCGGTCGTCGAACGCGCCGGGCGTGACAATCAACGAGATGTCGGTGTTCCAGTAGTTGCTGGTGGTGGTGAACCACTCTGCGAAAAATCCGCGCTCGAACGTGACGCCGTCGAAGTTGCGGTTCTGCCACGCTCCCATCCACACGTCCTGCTCGCGGAAATGCTTCGTGACATTCTGATTGACGTACTGCATCACCGCGTGCGGCGAGATGATGTCGGTGCGCTGCAGGAATCCGATGTCGTTGGTCTCGAATCCCGGCGAGTACGCCTCCACCCCCACATTCGGCCTCCACAGCCCCTCGGATTTCGACAGCATGGCTGTGCCGCCCCATCCCGAGAGCGACGTACGCGTCGCATCGAAGTGGAAGCTGGTCGCGTCGGGACGCTGGAAGTAGCGTGCCGGCGACTGCTGCGTCGCCGCGATCGCGGCCTCGCTTCCGCGCACGTCGGTGCCGTACGCGGAGCCTTCCAGGATCCACGTGCGGTCGCCGAGGCGCGTGTAGCCGTCGACGCCGCCGGTGAGCGCCGACCGCCGCAGGTCCGCACTCAACTCCTCGGGCAAACGCCGCGCGACGTCGGTGAGCATGAATCCGACGCGCGAATCCTTTCCGATCTCCTTGGTCACGCGCGACACGAAGTAGTTCGTCATCGGCTCGACCTGCTGGCGGCCGAAGATGCCGCCGCTGACAAAGCGCGCACTCTCGGCGTCGGTGAGCGCTTCGATGCCGCCCACCGTCCAGCCGCCGGGAAGTTTGCCGGTGATCTTTGAGGCGCCGAGGATTCGCGTTTGCGAGGGCATGTCGACGAAGTCGGCGCTGATGCCGACCTGCGGCGCGCGTCCGATGCGGCGCGTGTAGAACATGGTCGGGTTGTTCCAGAAATAAAAGTGGCTGGGCGCGGGCGAGTCGGCGAAGCGGAAGATATTCAATCCTTCGATGAAGAACGGCCGCTTCTCGGGATAGAAAGTCTCGAACTGCGTCAGATTGACGACCGCCGGATCGACTTCCACCTGGCCGAAGTCGGGATTGATCGCGCCGGTGAGCGTGAGGCTCGAAGTCACACCGTACTTCAGATCGACGCCGCCGTCGGCGCGCATGTCGTGAGCGCCTAACAATGGATCGTTTCCGAGGCCGGTGCGGACATCGGTGCGGCCGACGGTGTACGGCACGACTTCCAGCGGACGTCCGCGATGAATGCCCTCGATGCCGGCCAGGTCGGCGAAGTGCGAGACGAAGCCGGTCTGCCCTTTCGGCGTGTTGACGATGCGCACCCACTCGTTGCTGCGCACGGTGCGGCGCGTGATGTTGATGCCCCACACGTGGACGGGCTTGTCCGGAAACCGCAACTGTGAGAACGGAATCCTCAACTCGGCCACCCATCCGTCGGCGGTGATTTTGGTCGCCGATTCCCACACGCCGTCCCAGCTCGGATCTTCGCCGATGTCGTTGTAGAGGACTGTGTCGCCCTGCTCGCCGGCGGGCGTGACGGTGAATGCGTTGCCGGAGAGGCGGTCGAGCATCGGATCGAGGTTGACGGAGAGGAAATCGAAATTGCCGAACGTATCGCGGCGGTACAGCAGGGCGGAGGGGAGGTTGGGATCGCTCATTTTCGCGCCGAAGTAGATGGCCGCGTCGTCGTAGACGATGCGGACGCTGGTCCGCATCGTGGAAGGCTTGGTGTCGTCGGGATCGTGCTGCGTGAAGTCGGTGAACTCCGGCGCCTGCTGCCACGCCGGATCGCCGAGATCGCCGTCGATGACCGGCGACGGCCCGCTCACCCGCACCGCGTGCAGCACCGGATGCTCCGGCCAGTTGGCGCCGAGGGCGGCGGCCGCGACCAGCGCGAGCAGAATCTTCCGCATTAAGGTATGGATGTTAATTGGCGGGAAGTTCGATGCGGCGTAACAAATTGTGAAGGCTGTGAGGCCCTTCTCCCCGCTTGCGGGGAGAAGGTGGCCCGAAGGGCCGGATGAGGGGCGAGAAATGAGCGAATACATCCCTGTCATGTGCCCCTACTGCGGCGAGACCTCCGAGCTCACCTTCGAGGATGAGGGATGGAGCCGGCAGTCGTACGTGCAGGACTGCCCGGTTTGCTGCCAGCCGTGGCAGGTCGAGCTGATTCGCGACGCCGACGGCGATTGGAGCGCCACGGTGAAGACGAGCGATGAATAGGCGCCGCGGCCGACGTAAACTCTGCGCGTGCCCGAAGATGCCGAGATCGAGACTGAAAACTTGCGTGAGGCCATCCACGAGGAGATGGAGCGCGAGGGAGGAGCTCTTCTCAAGACCATCGCCGTGACCACGACAATCTTCGCGGCCATTGCGGCAGTGGCGGCTTTGCGCGCGGGCGGAACGGCCAACGAAGCGCTGATGCTCCAGACGGAGGCGACGCGATTACAAGCCGAAGCATCCGATCAGTGGGCTTACTACCAGGCCAAAGGCATCAAAGCAGCCGTGCAGGAGAGCGCCCGCACATCTTGGCTTGCGATCGGGAAAGAGGCGCCGGCGCAATATGCCGATACGGAAAAGCGATACGCGAAAGAACAGGCCGAGATCGCGAAGGCGGCCAAAGAAAAGGAGCATGAGCGCGACGAAAAAGCGGCCGAAGCTGCGCACCTCCTTCACACGCATCACGGGTTTGCGAACAGCGTCGCCTTGTTTCAGGTCGCCATCGCCCTCGGCGCTGTGGCAGCGCTCAGCCGCATTCGATGGATCTGGTTTTCTTCGCTGCTCCTCGGAATCGCAGGCGCGGCACTCTTTTTCATCACGCTGCTGCATCGCTAGGGCAACAGCAGTACGTGCGCCCGTCCATCGGTGAAAAAGCTATCCCCACCGGCATTGCGGCCGCGTTGCGGACCGGTGACCGGCACGAACGCGACCTCGCGGGCTCCTGCCCCGCGAAGCTGCGTCGCGATCAGCTCCCGTTCGCGATCGACGTCCGGATCGATGCGATGCGTGATGAGGTACGGCTTCGGAACGAATTCGATGCCCATGTCGTAGCTGCACGTCGCCACCCACAACGGCTGCGGATTCGAATCGATCAGCAGCGGCGCGCGCCAGATGCGGGTGTGATGGCGGTGTCGAATCGATCCCGACGGCGTGCCGGGACGCTCGAACGTGAAGTCCTGCGGCTGCGCGTCGTAATACGCGGGCGTCGCCGGGCCGCGCGGATCGGGCGCGTCCTCGATGACGGCGATCAATTCGCGCGCGAGTCCGGTCGCGGATGGCGTATCGGCAAGCTGCCACCCCGCGCGCGAGAATGCGCGAAGCATTTGGTCCGGTGAGCCGACCAGCAGAAAGGCCACGGGCTCCATCGGCCCACCAATCAGATCCTCGGATCTCTTCTCGAGTTGCGACGGAAACGACTGCAGCGAAGCGAGCGGAACGGATCCGCGCGGAGGCGGCGCCATCGGACGCACCTCCGGAAGCTCGCGCACATATCCGAAAACAAACGCGGCCGCGATCGCGACGAAGATGCACCCCACCGCCGCCATCACGAACCACGGCGCTGCGTCCGGTTTGCTTTCGAGGATCCAGTGATCGACGGGCGGATATTTGTAGAGCGTGATCAGAATCGCCAGCAGCGCAGCGCCGAGGGTCAGGCTGGCGATCGTGTCGTAAGGCCAGTGCACGCCGAGGTAGACGCGGGACATCGGAACGAACGCGATGAGAACGATGAGCGCGGCCGCGGGGATCACGAGCCAGTTGCGCCGGTCCTCATCGCGCAGCAGCAGGTACGCCAGGAATCCATAGACCAAGACGGCCGCGAGCGTGTGGCCGGACGGAAAACTCGGGCCGAGGTGGAGGGCGGCGGCGTCGGGCGGCCGGGGGCGGTGCACGGTGTACTTGAGCGCGACGGAAAAAATCGCCTGAAGAAGAAACGCGGCGATGATGGCGACCGCTTCGCGGCGGCGCCGCGCCATCCACGCGATCCCGGCCAGCGTGATCACCATCGGCAAAACGAACAGCGTGCTGGCGGCTCGCGACACGCCCGAGTAGCGCTGGTGCAGCGTTTCGGAGCGGAAGAGTCGGATGGTGTTATGGAGCCGGAGGTCGGCTTCTGCGAGCCTGGCGTCGCCCAGGACGCCGCGGAGGATGTGGACGAAGAGGACCGCGGAGAGGACGACGATGGCCCCGCCGATGGCGAGCCGCAGCTCCGATCGGACGCCGATCGAGCGCAACCAGTGATGGCCGCGGTGCGGCATCATCCAGAAGAGGAAGAACGCCGCCGCGGCGATCATCAGAAGAAAGAATTGCGTCAGGAGAAACGACGCAGCGTGCCAGGTCACGCACGCGTGCTCGTACGAAAAGCGTGCCCGTCAATTTGGAGTGCGGCGCCAAGGCGCCGAACTCCGAAAAGATGCGTTGGAGCCGGCAGTCCTACGTGCGGGACGGGGGACGAGTAGCCTTTCCGAGTGCGGCGGCTAGACTGATAACCGCATGAGTGTTCGGGAGGTCATCGCGACAATCAATCAGATGGAGGCCGATGGCGTTATCGAGCGGTATGCTATCGGCGGCGCGGTGGCTGCGACCTTCTACGTGGAGCCGGTGGCGACGCTGGACGTTGATGTCTTCGTCGCGTTTGGAACGGAACCGGGAAAGCTCATCACCACGCCGAAACCGATCCTCGATTACCTCCTCGCACGCGGTTGCTCAATGAAAGGTGAGTACGTGATGGTCGCCGGCTGGCCGGTGCAGTTTCTTCCGCCGGCTTCACCGCTCATCGAAGAAGCTCTGGCCGAGGCCTGCGAGATCGATGTCGACGGAGTGCCTGCCCGAGTGTTCAGGTCCGAGCACCTCGCCGCGATCGCGCTGCAGACTGGCCGAGCGAAAGACAAAGCGCGCCTACTGCAGTTCATTGAGGAAGGGGCGCTCGATGCACCGCGATTTCAGGAAATCGTACAGCGTCACGGCCTGGTTGAAGCCTGGGCAAGATTTCAACGACAATTCATTTCGGACAGGCCATGACGGTGTCCCTGCAAAAGATTCTCGAAAGCAAGCGCGCGTCGCGGCGCGAGTTCGCGGCCCGACCAATCGCGGAAAAATTGCGGATGTTGGACGCAATGCGGGAGCGCGAGATCGCGATCCGCGAAAAGCCGCAGCACAGCCGCGAGACGACATAGTCCTGAGTCTTGAGTCCTGAGTGGGATGGGAGCCGCTCAGGACTCAGCACTCAGAACTCAGCACTTCGCGTTATCGCGGATGTCCCGAGGACTTAACTTCTACCGTGAGTAGCCTTCGGAGTGCGGCGGCTCGCCGCCGCTTTCGCGCGCTAGCGGGACGAGCGAAATCCACATGTGGTAGAGGAACTTGCCTCGGAACAGATTCCGAGGGATCCTCGGAGTTGGATCGGTCGATGGCGGAAGAGCTGTATAGCGCCCTGCAGCAATTTCACCGCGACGTCGTTGTACCCGAGATGCAGCGGTTTCACCGCGAGGTCGTGATTCCCGACATGCAGCGGATGCTGCTGCATTTTCATCGCAATGTCGCTGTGCCCGAGATTGTCGGAACTCTGCGCCAGGAGATCGCATCCCACGATCGCAAAACACAAGCGAACTTCGACGCAGTTTGGAAGCACTTCGAAATTCTTGACAACGAATACCATGCGCTTAGTGCCGCAGTGAGGCGCATCGAAGAGAAGCTGGAGAGCTAACGAAAGCGGCGGCAAGCCTGTACGTACCGGGGAGATGGTGGACGGGTGGCCGGAGACATGGTGGACACCTAAGCGGAGGAAGAGCAGCCTGAGGGGAGGCTGCTTGAATGCCGTGGAAAGAGGTGTCCACGATGTCATCGAGGCGTGAGTTTGTTGC